>Ga0209463_1001948_pt1 | contig 11906 bp, 8 predicted proteins | sample AgamicMgSfrz_FD_187169 | JGI IMG/M metagenome (GOLD analysis project Ga0209463, IMG submission 187169) | Agave microbial communities from Guanajuato, Mexico - Mg.Sf.rz (SPAdes) (version 2) | ecosystem: Host-associated > Plants > Phyllosphere > Phylloplane/Leaf | place: Guanajuato, Mexico... | reverse complement strand
ATCTAGGAAATTAATGGGAAAAATTGAATTGTGTCTTTATTATTAAGTATGTTTCTTCTAATCTATAAAATTAACATAAATTTATTTTCCTTAATACACGGTCCGTAAAAGCATACCTTTACGGACAAACTCCAATTTCATTTAGCGAACGCTTATTTCCGTTCGTTTATGTATATAAACGATATACGAACGACTCTAATCTAAACCATGACATTTACGAACGGTTTTCAGAACAATACGAACACTTATTATCGAAAGAAGTTTTACTTTTTACACATTTTCTAGAAAAAGCGTCTATTTGTCGTCATAAAGAATAAATGATAAAACCACTAATTTTATAAGCTAATTTATAGAATACCCTCCGCAAATAAAACGTATTTATTAATTCAGCTAAAATGAAATGGTTAAAACTCTTTAATTAACTAAAGAGTTATATCTGGTTCTGGACATTTGTGAGTGAGTGTATTAAAATTATAACATTAAATGAGATGATAGGAGAAACTTTATGCTAAGATTAGCAACTGTTTTTAGTGGTATTGGGGCCATTGAACATACATTAGAAAGAATGAGTATTCCTCATCAAATAGTGTTTGCCTGTGATAATGGAGACATTGAGGTTGCACACGAAAAAGAAGAAATTGAAAAGGCTATTAATCAGCTATCAACTCCTTCAGAAAGAAAGGCATATATTGATAATTTATATATAGAAAATCGTAAAACTAATTTTGTAGAAAAAAGTTATTTTGCAAATTATGATATAAGTCGTGAACAGTTTTATCAAGATGTTAGGTTTATTGATGGTACTATTTATGAAAATGAAGTTGATCTTTTTGTAGGAGGAAGTCCATGTCAATCTTTTTCTATGGTTGGAAAACGTGGAGGATTTGATGATACACGAGGAACACTATTTCATGAATTTGCGCGCTTGGTTAAAGAAATCAGACCGCGAGTTTTTATATATGAAAATGTAAAGGGCGTATTGAGTCACGATAATGGGAATACATGGACTATTATGCAAAACGTTTTTAATGAGTTAGGTTATAATTGGGAATCAACAGTGTTAAACTCTAAAAATTATGGCATTCCTCAGAATCGAGAAAGACTTTTTGTAGTGGGTTTTTTAAAACAGGATGTAGATTTTCAATTTCCAGATCCAGTTCCACTTCAGTTAAAGATGAAAGATTTGTTATTGGATAATGTAGCAGAGAAATATTACTTAGGACAAAAAGGAATTCAATTTGTTACAAGTGAAAAAAATATTAGAAAACAGTACACTCAAGTCAACGGAGACATTGCATTATGCCAAAAAGCAAATCAGCAGTTTAATTGGCATGGTGATTTTATTTTTGAATCAATTGATTTGAGTAAGGCGCAAGGACAAGAGATAGATGAAAAGTATTTTTTGTCAGAGAAACTTGTTAATTATGTAATGGCAAGTGGAACTAAAGATTTTTATATGAAACCTGAAATTGACCTAGATGTTGCTCGACCACTACTGTCTACAATGCATAAAATGCATAGAGCCGGAGTCGATAATTATGTAACTACCCAAGGCAGAATTAGAAAGTTAACTCCTCGTGAATGCCTTCGTTTAATGGGATTTAGTGATGAATTTGAGATTGTAGTTTCGGATACTCAGATGTACAGACAAGCTGGAAATAGTATTGTGGTAAATGTTCTTATGCATATCATGAGAGAAATTTTAAAGGTTGAAGATTTAACAACTACAGATGATTTACAGTTAAGTCTATTTTAGCTCTTTTAGTCCTTTTATAGGAAATAAAGGGGCTTTTTTTTTTGTTTTTTTGTATAATAATGAGAGAAAAATAATAAGGTGGAGAATTTATGTTTTGGACATTAGATCGTGTGGTTAATCTAACGAAAGCAAGGTTAGACATGCTGATTACAGTATTAAGTGAATTTGAAGAAAATTATGATCGAGTAGCTATTTATCAAAAGTTAATTGATTTAAACTATGTTAAAAATCCTAGTATTGAAGATGGAAAAACTAGGAAAGAAGTGTATGAAAAAAAATGGGGTTCGTATGTTGGACCACTAACGGCCTTTGGAATAGCAAAGATTCAGGATGGGAATATTATTTTTTCAGAATTAGCAAAAGAATATCGTGAAGGAAAAGTATCTTTTGAAGAGTATGTCAAAACTGTTATGCTTCGCTGGCAATTGCCTAATGGTGGTTTAACATCTGCTAAAGCAGATGAATATATAAAAGCAGGTATATTAGTAAAACCTTTTCTTTTAGTGTTACAAGTCCTTTTAGCTCTACATCGGGTTAATAGGTTTGAAGCTTGGATAGATCCTTACGATATTAATGAATATTTACTAAAAGCTAAAGACAATGATGAACAAACAGTGAATGAAGTAGTACAAGCAATTCTTAATGACAGAAAGGCCGGTAGCCCTAGAAAAAGTAGTGAATTCAAGTTAGATGTAGTTTTTAATACTTTTTGTGCAACTGGAATTATTGCCAAAAATCAAGTGCCTTCATATATGCCACCGAAAACTTCATATTCCTTGATTATAGACGACCCTAATGATATACAAAAAACTATTGAAAAAAATGCATTTGCTAAATTCACGAATATTTCAGATATAAAAAATAAAGATAAATGGATGGCTTATTATGGAGGAAGTATCAATAATAGCGATACTAATCAGCATGCTAGCAAGGAAGATGAAAAGAAACAAAGTAATATATTTAATGCTCAAAACTTAATTTTATTTGGATCACCGGGTACAGGAAAAAGTTATGAATTAGATCGTCGATTTAAAGAGAACGTAATGAGAGTGACCTTTCACCCTGAATATACTTATCATGATTTTATTGGGAGTTATAGGCCTGTTCCTATTTATCGTACAGTCTCAAAAGATGTGGAAATAAAGGATTATAATGGAGCTCCTTTTACGTTGGGAGAACCATTAATCAATTATCAGTTTGTTCCAGGTCCCTTTACATTAATATTAGAAAAAGCTTTAGTAAATCCTGATAAATTACATACTCTTATTATAGAGGAAATTAACCGAGCAAATGCATCGGCAGTTTTTGGAGACTTGTTCCAATTGCTAGACAGAAGTAAATCAGGTGAAAGTACGTATTCTATTATCCATCCAGAGATAGTTAGTTATTTAGAATTAAATAGTAGTATTCATTTACCCTCTACAGGTGAAATAAGAATTCCTCACAACTTAAACATTGTAGCTACCATGAATAGCTCAGATCAAGGGGTAGCTGTTCTTGATTCAGCATTCAAACGAAGATGGAATTTCGAATACTTGTCTATTGATTTTACGGACGTTGAACATGCTGAAGAAAAAGTATGTTATGAAAATAAATATGTAACGTGGAAAAATTTCGTTGAAACAATTAATGATTTATTATCACGTTCTAATGTAAATGAAGATAAACTAATTGGTCCTTACTTTATGAAGAAGGGTGAACCAATGAATAAAGATCTAATTTCGTCTAAACTGTTGATTTATTTATGGGACGATGTAGTTCGTACTAGAAGAACATTAGTTTTTAGAGCTGACATTCGTACTTTTTCTCAGCTTGTAAAAGAATATGTTCAAGGAAATGCTATTTTTAATTGTGATTTTCAATTTGTCAGTCCAGCAGTCTTAGTAGATGATTCCATACCTGAGGAAGCAGATGGTATAGATGAACAAGAATAATATTCATTATTTTGTTGAATTTGAAGAGTATCCTTTTTCAAATCTAAAATCTTTATTAGATGAAAGGTTATTTCAAAAGGGATTATGTGTAAGAAATAAAGATAATGTTTTATTTAAATTTGTAGGAATTACTTTTACAAAAAATATAATAATTGTAGTTTTTCCAAAAGGCTATCAGTTTTCTAGTAATCAACTTATTCTTCGGCAACATATACGCCTTTTAATTGATGTATTTCTACGTTATGAAGTAGAAAAGAAAGTTCATGAGGAAGAAAGTAAACTGTTGACCGGTAGGTACGGATCTGCTAAAAACATTCAGTCAATGAAATGGATAATCGAAGATTACATCGAAAATGGAATATTTATACACAAAGAACATTTGTATAATATAAATGGTAGCTATCGTATTAATTGGTCTAAAACAATCAAAACGCAGAATCCTGTAATAATTAATAATAGCCCATTTTATTTAGATTTAGTAACGAAAAAGCACTCTATCAATTTACAGAATAGCATTACATTAATTCATCAGTATGTCATCCAAGAAAGTTTGAGACAAATTGGCTGGCTATTTGAATATGAAGAAGTAGAAAATATGTATGAAGCTCCTTTTGATGACGAACAATCTATATATATCTTAGATTTAGCTATACAACAAACATTTTCAGATCGCGAAATACTTTTATTTAATTACTTAAAATCCTTTATATTAGGGAGTAATAACAACTCAGAGAATTCAATGTACTTGTTTGCAACACAATATTTTCATTGGATTTGGGAACATATTTGTCTATCAGTATTCTCTAATAATGAAGAGGAAGTATTATCTCCACCAAATCCTTATTGGATGGTAAGAGGGGAAAAAGTACTTACATCTCAAATTCCTGATGTTATGTTTCGTAAGGGAAAGACAATTTATATTCTAGATGCTAAATATTATCAAGTAGACAAAGCACCACAAAAATTACCCGGATGGAAAGATCTTGTGAAGCAATTATTTTATCGCCACACCCTATTACAACAAAAGTCATATTCAAATCATGAAATTGTAAATATCTTTTTATTCCCAAAGGATCATGATGATATAATTTCTTATTTAGGTTATGCTGGAGTTGAAGAACAAACTGATTTGGGAGAAATAAAAGCATTTTTAATTTCTATTACTAAAGCTATGGAATTGTATGTTTCCAAAAGTAATGGAAGTTTACAAAAAAATTTGATCCGTAAATATATAGAACTTTAATAGAGACATCTTATTTAAATTTATTACTAAAAGCAAGGAAGAGACTGTTGATGACTGTAAAAGAAATTATATTAACCGGTACAAAATATACACAAATTGATAAAATCAGAGCCAATATTCGTGATTCTTTTGTGGATGTGCAAAATAAACTAGTAACAAAGAAAAACGCTGATAAAGAGAAGCCATCATCCGGGGAAACAAGATTATATATTGGATCAGAAGTTAGAGTTAAACAGGAACATTTTTTCCTGGATTTAACCCATAGTATTGAGTATTATAATAGGGTTCGTGAAGCATTACCACCAAATATTTGTTTTTTTTCAAAGGAGAACCTTTTACAATATCTCTGTAAAGCAAGGAAGGAATACTTCTCTCCTTCTCAAAATTATTTTTATGATATTAATATCAATTATCAATATAATTACGACTGCCTTACAATATTGCCGCAGGGCTATATTCCTTTTACATTATTTCATCATGATGGAAAAGAAGATCAGGAACGTTTTTATGTTAACTCTCTAGATGAAATTTGGACAAATTTTCGTAAAATAGCTCTTCCTGTAATTTCTTATGTAGACATTTATAAAATGAGTGATGAAAATCAAAACATAATTTATTATTTTGATCTCAAACTGAATGAAGAACATGAAATGAAAATTCCTAATCAATTAGAGTCTAGTATTGTAGATAACATTAAAGAGGATCTTTCTATTACTAAAACGGAAAGAAAAGCTCTAGTAAATGCTAGAAATGGACAAGGAAGATTTAAATATAATTTAATTCAAACAATGAATCACTGTCCGTTCACTCAAATATCAGAAAGACATTTGTTAAGAGCAAGTCACATTAAACCTTGGGCATCCTCTAATAATCGAGAACGTTTAGATGGCTACAATGGTTTGCTTTTAACTCCTACTTATGATGTTCTTTTCGATAGAGGATTAATTAGCTTTAATAATGATGGAATGTTGTTAATATCCCCGTTGTTGTCTGAAAATACCAAAGTAAAGTTAGGTTTAATAGAAGGAGAAGTATATGAAATTGCTAATAAAGAGGGCATTCGGAATAAATATCTAGAATATCATCGCGACTACATTTTTAAAAAGACTCTAGGATTACAGCTAGATTAGTTTTAATATAAAATATTATGTTGAATTTTATCTAAAAAAGCCCCCAAAAGTGCTTTTTTTGTAGATAGATTAATTTATTGACTGTTATAGAGGGGGCCAACATCAGCTAATTCAACAACGGCTTTGATTATAGAAGCAGTTGTTGAATTAGCTTGTTTTTATTTTGTTCATCAGTACAGAAAGTAAGATCAGATTTATATTTTAGATTAAATACTCCAATATCTGTCGTAATAACTTTAGGAACATTTTTAATATTAACTAATTTTAAACCTTTTATTAAAAATCTCTCTTCATTATAATCTATCCCTTCTTGATAACCGTAAGATAATAATTTTCTTTGGAAAGGCTCAATGCGTGGTAGCTGGTTTTTAATTTCAGTAACTAATTCGTTAATAGTTTTGCCATGTGAAAAATCTTCTTCGATATATAAAGAATAGATATACTTTTGGGACTGAGCTTCAGAAGATATATCTTGAAGTTGTTCATGAGAGAAAGTATGAATATACCTGTTCACTGATGTCTTAACTTCAATACTAATACCATTATTACTAAAATCAAATTTCCTTTTGTTAGGACCTTCCCAAATTGACACTGCTCTTTCTGGAATATTAGAATTTAAAATAAAGAATAACTCTCCCCATAATCCTCTTAATTGGTTTTCTGTCATTGATGTGACGGATGCCAAGAGTTCCTGCCAATCCATAATATATTCTAATATATCTCTTGGGTTGTACAGTTTTTTGTTCGCACATTTTTCCGCAACGCCTTCAGATAGAACAGTAAAAAGCTCTTCTAGTTTATGATCCAAACATGATACTACAGCCCAATTATATTCAGTAATTTGTTTCTTTACTATAAATTCACCTGCACAATAATACTTTAAAGAAATCCCTTTTGTAGATCTTCCTGCTGGAAGAGTATATGCATTTGGATAGTGTAATAACAAACAATATTGATCAGTATATGATTTACCAACATATAAATTATCAATTATATGTTTCATTGTAAATTCTTGTTTATTTTCCGATCTTTTTAATAAGTCAAACTCTGTTTTTAAATCAGAAGCTTTCAGAACTCTCCCTCCTAAGAAACACTAAACATAAAAGCATAATTACCTTCAGGAAAACGAAAAACAGGTATCCAAAATGGAATCCCATCCCATCCATGCCCATTTTGTTTCAGCATAAGCAGAGTAGGGAGATCCTTTTCAATATTGTTTAAATCTGTACTTGAATATACACTTCTGAGCCCCCGAGAATTATTTGGCTTTGAAAGGTTCCTTCCTTCTTTTACGCTAAGATAAGCAAATGAATATTGTTGTTTCAATTTCTCAAGTGCCATAAGAATACGCTCTTCTCTCCACAAGCCAGGGGAATTGTCTAGGGTTCGAGTGTATTTTAATACATCAGAAATAATATCGATAGAAACTTTTTTATATTCATTTCCTGAGTATGGAGCGAGTAGTGAATCAATAATACTTGTCAGACTATAAATAGTCGCTTTTTTATAAGCTGGAAAATGTGGAAAGTACGCTTTACCAGCCGCAAATGCACCTATTTCATTTGGATCAAGTACATTTGATCGTGTTGGCTTTATTTCATTTGATAGCCATATACCTCTTAGACCCTCATCCTTATGGTCATTAATAATTTCCCTTAAGTTAGTTTCCGACTCATAGATTAGCCTGAATCTTTCGGCTAGATGCTGAGGTAAGAAAACACGACTCACATCTAAATCTTTTAAACGATAACCATACATTCTCGCATGTTGTAAAACTGTATCCATTTGAGGTTTCTTAGTCTGCCTACCATAATAAGTTACTAATAGTCCTTCAATTGTTACTCCTCTTCCAAGTTTTGTTCCGCCAATTAGGATATTAAAAATGTTATCGTACCTAGGTTCTCCACTTGAACTTTTAAGGTCTGTATTAAGAACTTGAATATCTGTACTTGAAATTATAAATTTTAGCTTGTTTATAATTTCATCAAAAGAAGGAATAATTTTAACTTGGCTTAATAATTCTTCATAAGCATCCTGGAGTAAACTACTAACCTTCTTAGTATCACTATTAGGCTTATCACTGAATAAACCTTTAGCCATTGTATCAGTAAAATCTTGAATTACTTTTCTAACGTTTTCATGATGTGATTTTTTTAGGCTCACATGGCAAAGGAATGTGAAATTTGACCCTTCACCTCTAAGCAGTTTAACCGTTGCACCCACATAAAACCAGCAAATTGAGTACTTTAAACCAATTGGTAAATAAGGCGAATCTGATGTTAAGATATCTATTTCATCATTTGGTACTATTGATAATAGACTATTTTCCTCTTCATCTGAAAAAAAAGTTTCCCCCCCAACATAACCTTTTCCTGGTTCTACAAGTACTGTAAATTCTGGACGATACAAGCTGTCTAATCCTTGTAAAAACAACGCTTGTGGTGTTGCTGTAACTTGAATATATGTTCTTGCAAGAAAGGTATTTCTGAGTTCATTTATTAATGCATTAATCATACTTGGATCATCATCATCTTTGCCTATATTAGTATTTAAGCTGGCTTGATCTGCTTCATCATCAAAAATTACTGACACATAATTAATAGCATTTATATCTTTTAAGGTTTTGTTTAGCTTTTTAAGATTTTTAACATTTTTAGTTGAAACAAAGACTACACCATTAAGTCCAAGCTTAGTCTTAATACTATCTTGATTATGTTCCCAATCATCTTTCCCCACCACTGTAATACCTGGTAGAGATTGTCTTAATCTACTTATAGTTTGTTGATATAACCAAAGATTATCCGATGTTAAGACAATAAAGCATTTATATTTATTATCAGCTGCCATAGCTAAAGACGCTATTAGTCCATTAGTTTTTCCGCTTTGGATTCTACCAAACATCAGGCCTATTCTTTCACCAGTCTTTTCATTCAGATCAACTATGTTTTCTACCACTTCAGAGGCTTTTTTAATAATATGATCAGACTGGATATGCTTATATCCCAACAACGTTTTAAAATAACTAATATGATTTCCGTCTGTAATAATATCCTTAGTAAATGGTTTTGCCACTTTTCCAATAGTTATTTTCTCGTTCTGTTTTTTCTCATTTTTTATAGGTTCTAAGAGTTGACATTGTTCCTCAATGATTTTTAAAACTCTTTGAGTTAATATTTCAGGAACAGGATTCTTTGTAATCTCTCTATCTGATTTTTTAAATAACTTCTGAAGTTCTTGATCCAACTTAATCATACGCTTATCCCTCCTGTGATAAAATATCCTTTTTTCTTAATTCTTTTCTTAGTTTCTGATGTGAAACGCTTAAAACCTTTTTAACAGTCCCAATATTAATGTGTAAATAGCAAGCTATTTCTTGATAGCTCATTTCTTCATAATATCGAAGCACTACTATAGTGTACTGTTTTTCAGTAAGAGAAAAACTAATAGCACTCCATAACTCATTCGTTTTTTCTTTTTTTTGTAGTATTTCAAAGGGAGTTAAATAATGTGAAGAAATGAAATGTATCTGTTCTTTTTGAATAGTAGCCTCTTTCTTAGTCCTTTTTAGTAGGTTACATGCGGTATTAGCAATAATCGTTTTAAACCATGGCAGGAAATCCAAAGATGAGTCAAATTGATGGAAATTGTTTATTACTTTTATAACGGCTTCACTTACTACGTCCATTGCTAGATGTTCATCTTTTACCAGGAACCTTGCAAATACATAGGCTTCGCTCTCATACATTAAGTAAAAAGTTTTAATTTTTTTCAATACTTCGTGATCCATAATAAACCTCCCTTTCCGAATGCTTTAATATATATACAATTTCAAATCATATTTTGTTGACAAATAAGTTAAGATTTTAAACTCTTTATCAAAAATATAGGCTTATTCAAAAAGTATAGACGTTTTATTAATTGCATAATCCTCTACCTTGCATCAAAAAATTATAACAACTAGATAGCATATAATATCAATGTAATACAAACAGCATCTCTTTAATCGAGATCGATTTATTTTTATAGATGATGTATTCGAATTAAAAAATAAAATGAGGTTAATTGAGCTAATTGATGTTCGCTTTGTATAGCTCTCGAAGAGAGTGTATAAAAAACATATGAATCTAGAGTTTACACCCTTCGAGATGACACGCAAAAGGTTATAAAAACGATGAAAGATGAGTCTTTTGCTAATGAAGTTCAAAGAGCTGGCACAAAGCAAACGAAAATTTTCAGGCACAGTTAGTAGAGGGAGACTCAAATTAACTTAACTATGAAAAATAAATGCTTGTGTTTTTTATATTGAGTATTATATATAAGTGTATTTTGAAGAGGAGAGAATTAATTTATTTTAGACGCCAAGTCATTTTATTTTGGTCTTTACATTTATATGCTATGGAAATTTAAAGCATCTATTCTACAATAAAAAAGCCTTTACTCAACGAGAGCAAGGGCTGATGTGAAAGTAGGTGTAAAATAATAGTTAGCTATAGGCAAAAAAGTTTTCAAATATCGGTTTTCACCAGTGTGTGCTTTTAATTAACTATTTTGGTTACAGTGAAGATTAAGTAACTGAATTGCCATTTCTTTTGTAATGACTTTCCACTTTGTCAAGATATAGACGGGAATATTGAAGGTAGGATCAAATATACGCTCTCTGCTTAATTTGTGATGGATATAATTGTTTCTGACTTGGTAAAGAGATTTTGCCAATGATTTCGCTGTTCCATTCGATTCAATTAGACCGTATTTTTTAGCAAACATCAATAACTCTGTCACATCGATTGACTCCACTAACATTGTTAGTTCATCTACCTCATTGCCCTCACCGAAGAAGGTCTCCATGAACCGGTAATAAGCAAAGAAGTTGTAGTTATCAGAGGATTCTCCCTGATTAAAAAGAGAGAGGTGATTGGTTATAGGTGAACCCCAATCTAAATCCTGGTCAACTTTCGTATAATTAAATAATTCAGCAGTCATGCCAACCTCACGGAAATCTATAATTCGTGGATAAAGGAACTCTCTGTATTCTTCCACAATATCCTCTGAAAAGTTATTTCCAATGTAAAAGAGAGCTTTCTCTATTCCGATTGGAAAGTTTCCCCTGGTAACTCCACTTAGTTTAAGAGTATTGAAATCGGATTTTGATTCATCTTCATACCATGTAAGAAAGCTAAAAAGCTCACTCCGTGGGCTGATTTCAAAATGATAGCTTCCAAATGAATAGACTTTCCCAATTTCAAAAGTAGCATGGGGGTTATCTTCATCCATAAATCCTATGATGCCAAATTCAGCATATCCATCCAGATAATAACCATGTCCGTTCACATAATCATAATCATTCATCTTCTTGAGCTTTTCATGAAAACTGTCCATATGAAGATACCGTGTAATGTTCACCCCCTTTAAGTTAAAGACTACTTGCTTCTTTAACTGTTCATCTTCTATTTGGAATTTTGATCCATTTATTTTTTCGTACGATAAGTCGTTATAACCATCTAATGCTCTTTCTAATAATTCCATTCGGCTTCCTCCTTATGTATTATCAAACTTTATTTTATATCAATTTGGTATGTAAATATAGAGAGTTGAATATTAGAAGAAAAAGAGAATATGGGCTAACGGAAATTGCTAAATATTTAAAACAGAAGATGGATGAAAAAGAATAGAAAAATAAAAAGAGAATTTAAATTTCTCGATAGGATAGCAATAATCGGGAAAAGGAATGATATTCCACTGAATAAAGAACGTTTGTTCGTATATAATAAAGAACAAACGTTCTTTATTGAGGAGTTATTCCAATGGATTATGGGCAGCTACCCAACAGAGTCATTATTTGCATA
>Ga0209463_1001946_pt1 | contig 11917 bp, 9 predicted proteins | sample AgamicMgSfrz_FD_187169 | JGI IMG/M metagenome (GOLD analysis project Ga0209463, IMG submission 187169) | Agave microbial communities from Guanajuato, Mexico - Mg.Sf.rz (SPAdes) (version 2) | ecosystem: Host-associated > Plants > Phyllosphere > Phylloplane/Leaf | place: Guanajuato, Mexico... | reverse complement strand
ATGCCACTCATGCGGTCCGGATGTACCCAGGAAGAGGAAGAGGCCCGGAACCTCCTTCTGATAAAAGGAAAAATCCTCACCTGCCGGGGAAGGCAGCGGTCTGACACTGTTCAATCCCACTTCCACCGCCACCTGTTCTGCCGCGGAGGCCAGCGAAGCATCGTTAACCACCGCAGGCGGTCCCTGAATCCAGCGAACCGTCGCACGTGTACCGTATGCTGCCGCTACACCAGCTACGACCTGGTTGAACCGTTCACGAATACGGGCACGGACTTTCTCGTCAAAGGTACGCACCGTGCCATCCAAAATGGCCTGATCCGGAATGACATTCCAGGCTGTACCGCTGTGAATCTTGGTCACGCTAATCACGGCACTCTCCTGTGCACCTACATTGCGACTCACGATCGCCTGCAGAGCCGTTACAATATGCGAGGCAACAACAATCGGATCGATTCCGGCTTCCGGCACCGCTGCATGTGTGCCCACCCCTTCGACGTTTACTACAAAACCATCCGCCGCTGCCAGGAGTGCTCCTTCCCGAATGCCGACCGTACCGACTTGAAGGTCAGGCTTGTTATGCAGACCAAATACGGCACGGACGTCAGACAGAGCTCCGCTCTGAATAACCTGCCGCGCGCCTGTGGCTTTTTCCTCCGAAGGCTGGAACAGCAGCCTTACTTTGCCCGGCAGTTGGGACTCCCGCTGTTTCAACAATCGTGCAGCACCAATCAATATCGCCGTATGTGCATCATGCCCGCAAGCATGCATTTTGCCTGCAACCTGTGAGGCGAATTCCAGCTTCGTCTCTTCCTGAATGGGCAGAGCATCAATGTCTGCTCTTAGGGCGACAACTGGGCCGTCGCCCTGACCAACTTCGGCAATAAGGCCCGTACGAAGTGAATATTCGTCTGCAATACGTACCCCTTCCTCCTCCAGCCAACCACGAATAGCAGCCGTTGTTTCCCTTTCCTCGCCTGACAATTCCGGATGGCGGTGCAGATGTCGCCGAATCGCAATTAACCGCTCTGCAAATGCTTCATCCGTTACAATAGGGATGATCTGCGTGCATCTCTCTTCTTCTTGCCCTACCTGCGGCTTGGGCTGTTCCAGCTCACTCTTCACAACGTTGCCTCCTTCATCGTCATTCATGTACAGAAAACATGCAGGTCTGAATCCTCTTCTAGCCAATAGCGGCTTGCGCAGGTTCGGATTCACTCCAGAATTCACCCAGTCCCTGTTCATCCAGTACCTCACGCAGCAATTCAAAAGAACGAATGCGTTTCGCAAAATCACGCGTGGCTGTCGTGACAATCAATTCATCCATGGCAAAATCATCCTGGAATTTCTGCAGAGCCTGACCTACCGTTTCCTTCGTTCCGCGAGTTACACTTGGCTCCAGAACCTCAATGCGATATTTCTCGTTCGATTGCCGTCCGAATTCTTCTGCCTGTTCCACCGAACCAACCGTCAGCACTTTACCATTCTCCAGGTGGATCTTGACCAGCATGTGCTCACTCGCCAGCCCTTCGGCCTCCTCCTCACTCTCTGCCACAATTAAGGATATGGCAAGAACGGCGTAAGGCTCCCGGCCCGCTGAACGGTTGAACTGCTCGCGATAGACACGGAGGGCTTCTTGTGCCACTTCAATATTGCTGTTAATAAACAAGGAAAATACATAGGGGAGTCCGAGTTCGGCCGCCATGCCAGCGCTATCGACACTTGCTCCGAGCACATACAGCTCTGCAGGTATCTCGGATACAGGTGCAGCACTTAAGCCGGCAAGTGGATGGGATTCATCTGCATGCGGTTCATTATGAATAAACTGCTTCACTTGCCGTATTTTCTCCTTCAGTGAGGCTGCCTCCTGGATTCCCTGCTGCAGAGCCTGCGTTGAACGGGGCAGTCCTCCTGGCGCACGTCCTATACCCAGATCGATCCTTCCCGGTCCAAGCGCTGCGAGCACATTAAAATTCTCAGCAACCTTGTAAGGACTGTAATGCTGGAGCATCACCCCGCCGGAACCCAAACGAATCCGCTCTGTATGTGCCAGCAAATGAGAAATCAGCACTTCTGGCGAAGAACCTGCCACATGCCCTGAATCGTGATGCTCCGATACCCAGAACCGGTGAAATCCAAGCTGCTCTGCACGCTGCACCAGCTCAATGGTATGCCGGAATGCATCCACCGGCGTCTCCCCTTCATAGATTGGGGTCTGATCCAATATGCCAAGACGAATCCCCATACGTTTCTCCTCCTCCAATTGTGCTGCCGTATTCGGCTGCCAAGCCCGTTCTTGCTTCTATAACTGCCGCAGCAGCTCCCCAAAGGGCTCTGCGAACGGTGAATGTTCTTCTTTTAGCGTCACGACACTAATCTGCAACGATACACCAGCAACTTCATGGACCTGAATGGGAAACAGTTCCCGGTCCTGCACTTCCTTCTGCACGGTCAGTCCTGGCAGAAAGGCAATACCTGCTCCCTGCAGAACCAGTTTCTTCGCCGTTTCCGAATGATCCACATGGTATGTAATATCCGGCGGATGGTCCAGGGAGTCGAACGCACGGTGAATACGCAGCCAGTCCAGGGAACCGCATTCGAAGAAGACCAGCCGCTCATGGCGAATCGCCTCCATGCTGACGTGTCCGCGTTCAATAAATGGATGTCCCTTGTAAACATACAGCTGGATCGGGTCCTCATAAAAAGCAATGGTACGAATGGCCGGGTGCATGACCTTGCGTACAAACGCCAAATCAATCTCCTGATTAAGCAGCTTCGCGATCAACTGATCTGTCGTAGCGGTGGTGAGCTTGATGCTGACCTCAGGATAGGCTTCCTTGATTTTGGGCAGGAAGTCTGGAATGACATAGTTGGATACCGATACGGTACTGCCGAGACGCAGCGCGTCCGGTGTCGTCCGGCGCTGCTGAATCTTCTGTCTGCCCTTTTGGATGACCTGCAGCACCTGCTGGGCGTACGGAAGGAACTTTCTCCCCTCATCCGTGAGCACAATCTGTTTGCCCAGCCGATCAAACAGCTTGCAGCCGAGCTCACGTTCCAACGATTGAATACGAGCCGTTACAGATGGTTGGGACAAAAAGAGTACTTCGGCAGCCTTATTGAAGCTTCCGTAATGATTGATATATACAAATGCTTCAATGTTCTCAATATTCATAAGCGCCTCCGCATCCACGTCCACAGACGTTTGACCTTATATCAATTTAACCAATCAATTTACTCGGTTTTAAGTAATCGTAATACCATCCTTTTCCAGTGTCAATATCAATTCATCCAGCGAACGGTCCAACCGGGTTGTAATGTCCGCCGAGAGCGCATATTTCCCGTCTTCCAGACGCTCTACCCCTTGATCAACCGCGTAAACACCACCCAGAATATGTCTTCCTCCAAGTGCAGTGAGTACAGGCTTCAACGCATAGTCGATAGCCAGCAGATGGGCAATGGAGCCACCAATGACAAGCGGGAGAGACACTTTACCGCGAAGCCCCTCCTGTGGAATCAGATCCAGAAACAGCTTCAGTACACCGGAGTAAGATGCTTTATATACAGGCGTAGCCACAATGACTGCATCTGCTGCTTCAACCACAGCAAGCGCGTCTTGAACAAATGAACTGTCGAACCTGGCCTGCACAAGATCTTCAGCCGGCAGATCTGCGACATGTATCACCTCAACAGTAATACCTGCTTCGGTTAATTTATTGCTGCTATAATCGGTTAGGCCGGTCAAACGCGAACGTTTGGAAGGCGCTCCGGCAATAATAACGACATGAGACATGATTAATCTCCTCCTTGGAATAGCGGTCAAGCCGCTCCTTTTACTCTTGGATCAAGCCGGTCACGGATATCGTCTCCAATCAGATTCACTGCGAGTACAAACATGGTAATGGCAAGACCAGGGAAGGTACAGATCCACCAGGCTACGGTCAGGTAACCGCGTCCCTGCGAGAGCAGTGCTCCCCAATCCGGAATTTCCTTCAATACCCCAAGTCCAAGAAAACTGAGACCGGAACCCGTCAGGATGGAAGTACCCACCCCCAATGTTGCCATCACAAGCAGAGGAGACAGGGAATGCGGCAGGACATGCCGCCAGAAAATACGTCCGTTCGAGCCGCCAAGCGATCGTGTCGCTGTGATAAATGGCAGGCTTTTGACAGACATCACCTGCCCGCGCATAACCCGTGCATATCCCGGAATGGAGGCTACCGCAACGGCCAGTGCAATGTTAAGCAGTCCGGGACCCAGTGCCGCGGCTACGGACAGGGCCAGCAGTACGCCCGGGACAGCCATCAGAATATCAACGGTACGCATGATAGCTGTATCCACCATTCCGCCTACATACCCGGAGACAATCCCCAGGGCACTTCCCACCAAGCCACCGACAAGCACCGAGGCGAATCCAATCAGCAGTGAGTCCCTGCTGCCATGCACGACGACGCTGAAAATATCCCTTCCGAAATAATCGGTCCCGAACCAATGCACAGCAGAAGGTGCCTGCAGGATCGCATCCGTCATCATCTGAGTTGGATCATAAGGAGCAATCCAGCCCGGAACAATGGCACAGGTAATGGTGAATAACACGACCAGCAGCGCTGCATAAAAGAATAACCGGGAAACCGCGAACGAGAAGCGGTAACCTCCCAAGCGGCGATTCCACAGGCGTAAACGCCCTTTGCTGCCGATCCATGCCTTTTTGTCACCCACCAATGGTTTCATGCTCATAAGAATCCTCCTTCCTCATCCCTCTAGTACAGACGGTCCTCGCAGATCATGTGCGGACTGCACGTCTGACCCTTGGATCGATGTAGGCATACGATATATCCACCAGCAAATTCAGCACCACGTAGATGATTGCCGTAAAAAAGACAACGCCCTGTACAACAGGCAGGTCTTTCGCCATCAAGGCATCGGCAATAATCCGTCCGATTCCCTGTCTGGAGAATACCGTTTCGACCACAACGGTTCCCGCGAGCAGATCCCCAACCAACATGCCAATGACCGTTACAGCCGGAATCAGTGCATTGCGGAGTGCGTGAACGTACATGATCGTTCGCTCCGTAAGCCCTTTGGCACGCAATGCGACGATAAACGGTTCATTAATGATTTCGAGCATACTGTTACGTACCATCCGTACGATGAAGCCTGCACCAACCAGACCCAGTGTGGCTGCAGGAAGCACCAATGAACCAAAGCCCTCCGAGCCCATGGCCGGGAACCAGCCGAGCTGAACCGAGAACAGCAGGATCAACAGAATGCCGGTCCAGAACGTTGGCATAGAGATGCCAAACAGTCCAACTAGACGGGCAATAAAATCAATCACACCATTTCGGTGGATGGCGGACAGCACGCCAAGCGTGATGCCGATGGTAATCGCAATGATGGAACTCAGTGCCGTCAGTGCCAGGGTAGCCGGGAAATGCTCCAGAATTTTGGGAAGCACCGGATCCGAATTAATCATGGACTTGCCAAAATCGCCGCGCAGCATGTCTCCGAAATAGTTCGCAAATTGAATATAAAACGGCTGATCCAGGCCAAGCTGCGCCCGCAAATTCTCGATCATCTCCGGCGTAGCCGAGGATGGATCCAGCATGAGCAGGACCGGATCACCCGGCAGAAGATACATGATGCAGTACACCAGCACCGAAGCTCCGAATATTACAAATAGTGATGTTGCAAGCCGAGTCAGTATCGTTTGAACCATACCGGGTCGTCTCCTTCCTGAATGCGTGATGGGCTGCCATGTTAGGGCTGAATTCTCACGTCGTTGAACAAGGGGTACCCAAGCGAATCAAACTTGACTCCCTGAACGGATTTGGATGCTGCTACCGTATAAGGGAATACATAGATCGGTAGAATGACCGCCTGATCAATCAGAAATTGCTGAATCTCGTTATAGATCTTCACGCGTTTTTCGGGATCCGTTTCCACCGCTCCCTGCTCCAGCAGCTCGTCGATCTTCGGATCGGACAACCCGGACAACGTCGGACGCTCCCCTTCTGCGCTCGTATGATAGAAGGCGTATAGGGCATTCGGATCGGAATTGACTTGGCTGTTGCCATACAGATCATAGTCCCAGTTCTGATAAATGACAGTGGCAATGTCTTTTGTAATTTCAACTTCAACGGCGATGCCAACCTGTTTCAGCTGCTGCTGAATGATGGCGGCGATATCATTGCGCTTCTCCCGGTTTGGGGAACCATCCACATAACGCAGCGTCAGTTTCTGACCATCCTTTTCACGTATGCCATCCGCACCCTTCACCCAGCCCTGCTCATCCAGCAGCTGATTGGCTTTGTTGATGTCCGGGTTGATGCTTCCTTCCAGCGAGGCATCGTAACCCAAAATGCCAGGAGACAATGCAGACCAAGCCCGTTCGTAGTTGCCCAGATACAACGTTTTGACGATAGATTCCACATCTACGGCGGATTGTACCGCCTGTCTGACCTTCACATCATCCCAAGGGGCTTTGCGCAGATTGAAGAAGAGAGTATACGGCAGTCCCACCGTATTGGCCTGCAGCAATTGCTGGTTCGGGTCATTCTTCAGAGCCGCAACATTTTGCGGTGGAACGGTCTCTGCAGCGAGCACCTGACCGCTCTGTACGCTTCCGATCCGTGTCGCTTCCTCTGGTACAATTTTGAACGTGATCGTATCCAGATGAGGTGCGGCTTTGTTTTCAACCGTCTCTGGGCCCCAGTTGTAATCCTTGTTTTTGGCGACGACGATATCCGCATTTTCATCCCATTTCACGAAGGTATATGGCCCGGTGCCCACCGGATTTTTGCCCAGTTGATCGCCATATTTCTTGGCAGCTGTAGGTGAAACGATACCCAGCAGAGCCTGGCTTAAGTTGCCCAGGAAGGCCTGTGAAGGTGTTTCCAGATTCACCTTGATGGTGAATTCATCAATGACCTCGGAAGATTGATAGGGTCTGATCAGCGCAAGGGAATTGGCAGCTTTGGTGGCAGGATCGATGACACGATCCAGGTTGTACTTCACCGCTTCAGCGTTAAACGCCGTGCCATCGTGAAATTTCACGTCTTCACGCAGCTTGAACGTGTAACTCTTGCCATCCTCTGATACGCTCCATTCCGTGGCGAGCCACGGTTTAATGGAACCATCAGGCAGCTGGACCACCAGATTGTCGTAAATGGTCCGGATGGCACGTACCGTGACGGCAAGGCCGCTCCGATGAGGGTCCAGCGTATCCGGTGAAGTTGCAAGAGCGAACGTCAGATTTCCGCCCTCCGCTTCACTGGCCTGCCCACCACCTGATGCCTGAGCCGCACCGCTGGAGCTGCCGCCCGCTCCGCAACCGGACAATACCAGTACCAATACTGCTGCCAATGCCATAAATTTCATCCATGCGATAGACCTGTTCATATCATTTCCCCCTCTGTGTATACAGGTGTCATTTTTATTCTGTATATAACCTATGAGATAAGTCGGTTTTAAGATGCACGACTATCAAATTTTAGTGTGATTACGTAATGTCGTTTCCAGGCGCTCTTGATTCTTATGCCTGCTGCACTTGCTCCCGGGCTGCCGTATAACGATTCACCGGAATCTGCACACCGAGATTGCCGCGGAGTGTATCGTGCTCATACTCCGTACGATAAATGCCGCGCTCCTGCAGGATCGGAACGACCAGTTCCACGAAATCAGACAGACCACTTGGCAATTCCGAATGGATAATGAACCCGTCAGCAGCCTCTGCTTCGAACCACTCCTGGATTTTGTCAGCTACCTGTTCCGGTGTACCCAGGAATTTGCTCTTCGGCGTAGCCGCACGCAATGCCACTTCGCGCAGCGTCAATCCCTGCTCTTTGGCATCCTTCTTGATTTTATCTGTGCCGCTGCGGAAGCTGTTGCTGCCAATGCCGTTCAGCTCAGGGAACGGTTCATCCAGCGGATATTGGGAGAAGTCATGGTGCTCGAAGAATCGTCCCAGATAGTCCAGCGCTTTATCGATCGTAACCAGACTCGCAATCTCCTCGTATTTACGCTCGGCTTCTTCTTCGGTCCGTCCTACGATTGGGCTAATGCCTGGAAGAATGACGATATCCTGAGAGGAACGTCCATAGGAAGCGGCACGCGTTTTGACATCCTTGTAAAAGGCTTGTGCATCCTCGATCGTATCATGTCCCGTAAACACTGCATCGGCTTCTTTCGCTGCAAGGGTTTTGCCATCGTCGGAAGAGCCTGCCTGGAAGATAACGGGCTGACCTTGACGGGAACGGGCAATGTTCAGTGGTCCCTGTACGGAGAAGAACTCCCCTTCGTGGTTGAGTGTATGCAGTTTGGATGGATCGAAGAAAACACCGCTTTCCTTGTCTCGGACAAATGCATCATCTTCCCACGAATCCCACAGGCCTTTGGTCACCTGCAAATATTCGGTTGCAATGCGATATCGTTCCGGATGGGTAGGGTGGTTGCTTCTGCTGTAGTTTTTGGCTGATCCTTCAAGCGGAGAGGTCACCACGTTCCAGCCTGCGCGGCCGTCGCTGATCAGATCAAGCGAACCAAACTGTCTGGCAACCGTAAACGGATCGCTATAGGACGTGGAGAGGGTTCCCACCAGGCCGATCCGGGATGTAATGGCAGCCAAGGCGGACAACAGGCTGATCGGTTCAAACCGATTCAGGAAGTGAGGAATGGATTTTTCGGTGATGTACAGACCGTCGGCAATAAAAACGAGATCGAACTTGCCTTCTTCCGCTTTCAGCGTCTGCCGCTTGTAGAACTCAAAATTCACACTCGCATCCGGCTGAATCTCCGGGTGTCTCCATGTGGTCATGCTGCCTCCGACACCGTGAACAATGGCTCCAAATTTCAAACTGCGTTTTGCTGTCATATACATTCCGCCTTCCCTCATATTGGATTTAGGATGATACATCAAGGTCCAAGACACGAAGTTTACAATTCCGAAACTCAAAAGTAACTATTCCTATGAGTTTGGTCAGTTTTATGATTTCACAAATCTTAACATTGCCCTGTGAAAGGGTCAACGGGGGGACTAATAGAACTTTTCTATATATAAATCAGAGATCTGAATAAGAGAAAATAAGTCGTGCGTTCCCGGCTTCGGTCCACTGCCTCGGCAGCTTTCTACAGCCGGAAACGACGAATTCAATCCGATTGTGTAAAGGACAATCAGACAGCTGCTGCCTCGTCCGGCTGCCCCAGAAGCGCAGCAAGCTTCTCCAGATCCGGTTCCAGCAAAGCCTCATACTTGCCTTCCCCTCCAACCTCAATGACAGGAACATGCCGTATGCCGTATTTTGCTTCAAGCACATCCCTCAGCACATCATTGCCTTCCACTTCAATGTTTTCAAAAGGCTGATTCCGGGACGTCAAAAACGCTTTGACCTCTCCACAGAAATGACAGCCTGTTTTGCTCCATAGCACTACTTTTTTGGGTGATGTAGACATCGATAACCCTCCTGATTGAATTCTAGGATAAGATCGAGGCACGCCTCAGACCTTTAATTCCTACCTGTTAAATAAGAATTATGGCTATTAATGTACTCTTCGTACCTTCAAGCGTCAATGGAGCTGCTAATAGAATAAACCTATAGTTGCATAGAAAGATTAAATTTAATTTTTTTTTAAAAGGCAACTAGATCAATCCATCTCCGTTTGCCTCTTGGACCAAAGCAAAGACTTTCCGGGCCATCCCAACGTAATAATCAACCTCATCCGGACTTTGATCGATCGCCCATCTGAGGTTATCAAAGGTCTTCAGGACCATCACAAGTCTCATCTGATCCAGCTCTTGCTCAGTCAGCCCGTAGCTTTCTATAAAGGCTTCCAGTTGTACATGATCTGGCCCTTCTCCATGGATCTGGCATCGTATCATATGGATGATATCGCCATACGGCACCACAGTGACTTCTGCATTCCCCCAATCCAGCAACGTAATTTGGCCTGTTGGAGCCACCATCGTGTTCTTCAATGAGAGATCGCCATGGCACAGGCCAAAACGGAATGTTTCCATTTTCAGACGCTCGAACCAATGTCTTACCCTTCTCGACTCTGCTTTCGTTAATACGCCAAGCTCAATCAAGGGATCATGCTCCGTCAAGCTATTGATATTGTACTGAACATATCCCTGCCAACTGCCATCTGATCCCGCATGTGGCGGGGAATAGAATGTACCCGAGACAGGGTCCATCCGTTCTCCAAAACCAGTCACCGGGATGGAATGAATCCGTTTTGCGTACTCGCCGAGTTTTCTCCAGACTTCAATCGTGCCTGTCGCTGCATCCAGTCCGTTATCTCCTTGGACAACCGTTTGAATCATATAAGCTGTTTCATCCGTAATTCCAACGGATAACGTCTCTGGACCAGGAATCCCTACGGCTGCTGCTTGCTCAATGCACCATTTTTCCTTCATAAAAATCGGATAACTGTCTTTATGGTTCATGCGCACAATAACGTTATGACGGTCTGTCTCGACTAGGCAAACCTGATTGACGAAACCCTTCCCCATGATCTGATGTGCTGCTTTGACCTTTTCCTGCAGAAAATGACTGGCTATTCGTTCGGCCAGTACGATGACTTCATCCTTCATTATGCACCATCCCTATATCGCTGCTTAAGTTAGCTATGCGATGATTCAATTGGTCATAGTGTAAAATGAAATCGCTTACGTTTCAATCATCCTCTAAAAATAGATTGCCTTTTATGTAACGCATGGAAAGCCTGGATGCGAAATGAAATGGAGCCCGTGCGCTGCACATTACATCTCGCATCATGCCGAACCGGTCACAGCAAGCTTCATCTTTACAGATCTTCGTTTAAGAGCTGAGGCGGGGCAATGATGGGCAAGCCTTCTTGAATCGCATGCAGTTGTTCCGGAGACACGCTCATGACATGACCGGAATGTACGCCCCATCGTTCTGCTGTATAGACCGTTGCGAACTTTCTTCGTCTGCCCTCGCTGATCTGATACCGGACCTCTGGCGCATCAGCTGCAGCTAGGATACAGCCTTCCGTCCAACCGGTAGCCGAATCATGAATCGATGGAACATGCACATGCCTGACTTCAAGCGGCCATCCCCGAATCTCGCCTGCTGACACAACAGCATCTCCGGCAGGGATCCCAAGCAGATCCGGTTTGGCTACCTGAACAGGAGATATCCCTCGCGGTACAGGAATATTCAGTTTGCGCCGCAGTCCTCCCGCCAGACGGTATACATCCCCTTTGGCATCAGACACGAAGCAGCCTTCCGGATAAAAGTCGCTGCTGCGTCTTGGTTTCGGTCCCCCGTCCTGACTGCCCTTCGTGGACATTTGCTGCCGCGGATCGGTTTTGCCCGAATGGGCGGAATCCTGCGCTGCCGATGAATTCGCCTGTGCCGTATGGTGCGCCAGCTGCAATGTTTTCGCGACCAGCGCGTGAGGATCTCCCCACTTCCTGGAATGAAACTGTTCGTTCCCCTTGTTCACTGCCGCAAAATCCTGTTCACCCAGCGCCTTCATGCTGACGCTGCCAAAGTGATGAATGAAGGCATCTCCTGCGACCGCAAGCTTATATCCTGCCAGCTTCACCCGAATCATCCAGTCATCGTCTTCAAAGTTGCCCACCGCATATCCTTCATCCAGATATCCCACCCGTTCCAGCAGTTCCCGTGAGAACAGCCAGCAAAATCCGACGAGCCGTTCGGTCACCCGGTGTTTACCAGGGTCAGGCCGATTGTGTCTGGCAGCAAAGGACCACATATCCTGTACCTCGGAATACGGAACATCGATCTGCTGATCGCCTCCTATATAGTTGGTGACTGGACCGACCAGACCGATCTCCGGATCACTGTCCAAGCAGGCCATCATGTTATCAAGCCAGCCTGGCGTGACCAGCGTATCGTTATTCAGCACCACAATATGACGGCCTCTTGCCATCATT
>Ga0209463_1001945_pt1 | contig 11919 bp, 9 predicted proteins | sample AgamicMgSfrz_FD_187169 | JGI IMG/M metagenome (GOLD analysis project Ga0209463, IMG submission 187169) | Agave microbial communities from Guanajuato, Mexico - Mg.Sf.rz (SPAdes) (version 2) | ecosystem: Host-associated > Plants > Phyllosphere > Phylloplane/Leaf | place: Guanajuato, Mexico... | reverse complement strand
AATAAATTAAAAACAATATTGTGGACTTGGAATATTTACAAAAAACACCTTAAGATGGGTAACGTTGAAAGTTCATATAGAATAATCATCTTTGGAATCACTACCTTGAGGAAATACTGGAATGCTTCTGTAAAGCGCGTAAAATATCCTTCTTAAATAAATTACATATAAAGAGAGAGGCCTTTTCATGTATGATAGAGTTACTATACAACTCCCCAGGTAAAGAAGATTTTCCTATGAATTAGTTTACATGAGACTTTGCCCATCTGCTTCTTAAAAAAGAATGTATGTCAACAACTTTGATTGTTAATTTAAGTAAGATTATGTATGGTCATCATTAAATACCGCAAATCTTTTCGAACATAAGTTAATTAATATCTGAAAAGGCAGGAGTTTGATAGAGTCGGGTTTTGTACACATGTTATGTTATATGAGCATCTATCTAGATGTGCCACTTGAATTAGCTTTAAATATGAAATTCAGTGTCAAAAAAAGCCGAATGCATTGTCGTTAACATTTGTGAGGATGGATGCAAGTGAGCGTTTGGTTACACAGTCGTTTCTAATTAATTTACCATTATACGGAAAATATCCGAGAGACGTTAAAACCTGTAATGTACATGAGATTCTGTTGTCTATTTTAGATAATTTAAAAGGATCCTCCACATTATGTTCCCTGTCTATCCACCTTCTCCTTATAAAATATATTGTGCCCATCTTTCATCTACAATTATCCATAGAATACGTGTAGATCAACTTGAAACCTATGAAATTTTCAAGTCTACTATCGTGTAGAAAATCTGGAAAGAGGGCAAAAAGCTCTTTATTTCTTTGTCACTATTGGGGTTTTATTTATCCAATAGTAATAAAATCGTTACTTGTTATCTTTTGTTTATTCATTTTTTATACTCGACCAAAACTCATTTTTGGAACTTTAGCAGAACAATAAAAAATATATTGAGAGTAAAGAGCAGTTCTCTAACTTAGAATCTTTTGAAGGATTCTAAGTTGGATCATTATAATTAATGTTCTATAACAAACTGCCATCTCAGTTTCAACTAAGCCCTTATAGAATTAGTTATTAAAGGCCAAACAATGTATAAACTTTTATCAGGAAATATTTATATATATAATATTAGTGTAGCCTAAAAAGTTCAGAATTAAAATTCTCTAGAAAAGATTATAACACTTTAATAAAAGAAGGTAGTACTATGGATATAGAAATGCTAGTATCAACTATGAATCAAACTAATTATAATTTAATCAAAGATATGAATATAAAAAATAGGGCGGTAGTAATAAATCAAGTTACAAGAAGTGAATTAAGCCCACCAGAAAAACTTGAAAATGAAATGCTTAGATTCATTAGTGTTTATGAAAAAGGATTAAGCAAAAGTAGAAATAATGCAATTGAAAATTCTATTAATGATATCGGGATTATTAGTGATGACGACTTATACTACTATGATGATGTTGCTGACAGGATAAAAGCTGCTTATCAAAGGAATCAAAAAGCGGATGTAATAATATTTTGTTATGATGCTGACGGTAGACATAAAAAAAATTTTAGTAAGAAGGCCAAAAAACTTGGGTATCTAGGGACGATGAAAGTCTCTTCCGTACAAATTACCTTTAAAATTAAGTCCATAAAAGAGAATGGAATTCGTTTTAATGAATTATTCGGGGCAGGCTCTTCTCATTACCAATGTGGAGAAGAAAATATTTTTCTTTTTGAATGTTTAAAAAAAGGATTAAAAATATATTTTGAACCTATTTCTATATTGTCGATTAATGATACTGATGAATCAACTTGGTTTAATGGGTTTAACGATAAATTACTTTTTGATCGAGGTGCCATTTTTACTGCAATGAGCAATCGATTTTATCATTTTTTTATTTGGCAGTTTGCTATTCGTAAATATAAATTATATCGACATCAAATCAGTTTTATAAAGGCTATTAGGAATATGTATAAGGGGCGTAGAGATTATTTAAATATACAAAATTAGAAAGTATGTATTCTAGTTAAAAAGGTTAATCCCAACATTAGTTAAAGTAAGGTATTCACTATAAAAATAAAGGATAAGTTATAGTCAGCTATTAATTATCGAAAAAAGAATCAATTAGAGGAGGTCGTATATTTCGATAATTAAGTTATTTTAATAAGGAATTTTAATAATTTCAAAATTATATATCACCTTTTGAATAGAAGGGGATAAGCCCTACTTTAGGAGGGAACTAAAGTGAAAATATTTTTTATAGGCGATTTTTGTAGTAACAATGGCCCGGCAAGTGTAAATAAAGCACTTAGAAAGATTATGCCTAATAACACTTTATATTCTGTTGAAACTAAACAATATAAAAGAATAATAGAGCTATTTATGAAAATTCGGCAGGCTGATTTGATTCTTTTTTCTGGTTTATCAAAAATTAATATTATTGGTTTTAAAATTGCCAAACTTTTAAGAAAAAAATCAGCTTATTTAATGCATGGGAGTCATTTTATTGAAAGCAAGTTAAATCAGAACCCAGACCAAAATTTAATTAAGATAGAAAATAAAGTATTGGAATTAGCTCCTACTATTATATGTGTTTCAGAAAATTTCATGAACTGTATAAAAAAAAAATACCCTCAATATGAGAGTAAGATAACGTACACTAACAATGGTATAGATTGGGATATGGTTGTTTTATCAAAATATAATAATATTAAAAGAGAAGAAAGTATGTTGCTATCTGTGGGAGGAGGGGTCCCACTAAAAAAAATTGAGGTAATTTGTAAGGCTATAGACCATTTAAATGTAAAAAAAGGATACAACTTAAAATTAACAGTTATAGGGGCCAATGGATCCGATACTAACAAAATTAAATCTTATCCTTTTGTAACATATATTGAAAAAATAGATAAAAAGGACATGGCCCGTTATTACAAAATGGCTAGACTATATATACAGAATAGCGAATTTGAGACATTCGGGCTTGCCACGGTAGAAGCATTAGTCTACGGCTGTAATCTATTAGTTTCTCAGAATGTTGGAGCAATATCTATTATGAAAGATATTAAAAGCACTGACATGATTATTGATACTAGTGATATGGAAGAATTATCCATTAAAATAGCTTATAACTTACTAAATGATAATAATAAGAGATTAATAGGTAGCATTGAAAAGGATAAGACTTCTATAGAAGCATCCTATAAAAAGATAGTATCAATCTTAGAAAAATAGCTTGAATACCAAATCAGATTCAGGAAAATACCCTACAACTGATTTAGTAAAAATACTAGCCTTATTGTTAAGGGCCTTCTTTTAGTAACTTGAATGGAGGAGTAAGAGTAGGTGGGGGAATTTCATTTGTAAAAATACTAAAAAGCAGATTCAAGAATAATATATACAAACTTAAAATAATCAATTTAACTAGTTACTTCTAAGTATAAATTGTATTAGAAAGGATAGGTTATGCCCAAATTAACAATTTTTACTCCTACATATAATCGAGGTTACATTATACGAAAATGCTATGAGAGTTTATGTCGTCAATCTAATAAGGATTTTCTATGGCTTATTGTTGATGATGGCTCCACAGATAATACTGAAGATATAGTAAATTCTTTCATTAATGACGATAAAATAAAAATAATCTATCATAAGCAAAAAAATAGTGGTAAGCATGTTGCTCATAACAAGGGAGTATTAATGTGTGAAACAGAAATGTTTGTTTGTGTAGATTCAGATGATTATCTATCAGATGATGCGGTACAAATAATTTATGAAACATGGGCTAATGTTGAAAATGATAAGAGTTTGGCTGGCATTATTGCATTAAGAGGTGAGAACACCCAACAAGTAATAGGTACAAGAATGCCTCGTAATATTGAAAGGTCTTCAATTCTTAATCTTTATGAAAAGTATAAGTTCAAAGGTGATACAATATTAATATTTAAAACAGCTATATTAAAAAAACATTTATTTCCTGTTTTTGAAGGAGAAAAGTTTGTTACCGAGGCTGTTGTATATGATCAGATAAGTCAGAAATATGATATGAAATTAGTAGATAAGATTCTATATTTATGTGAGTATTTGGATGATGGTTATTCAAAAAATATATTGTCTGTTCATAAAAGAAATCCAAAAGGTTACATGTTTTATTTAACACAAAAAGTTGAAAATGCAAAAAAATTTAGAGACAAATATAAAGCAGTTGCATATTATGTTGCTGGATGTTTAGGAATGAAAAGTATACTTTATTACAGAAATTGCGATTATAAATTTTTAAAAATCATTTCAATTCCAAAGGCAATCTTAATATATGTTAAACCTATCATTAAAAGTACATTAGTCAAATATAAATTATTGAAATTTTAGTATATTAAGGGTGAATATGTTGAGTAATGATAAAGTAAGTATTGTAATTCCAACTTACAAAAGGGCAAATAAAATTGTAAGAGCGTTGGACAGTTGCATTAAGCAAGACTATCAGAATATAGAAATAATAATTGTAGATGATAATGGCAACAATTCAGAGTTTAGAGATAAAACAAAATCTCTAGTAACCCCATATGTTGAAAAATACGGGGTTAGATACATAGAGCATGCAGAAAATAAAGGAGGAGCTGAAGCTAGGAATACCGGTATTAAAGAAGCAAAAGGTTTCTTTGTTTCTTTTTTAGACGATGATGATGAAATATTACCAAATAAGATTTCTAAGCAAGTTAAGCTCTACAATGACAATAAAAGTAAAAATGTAGGTTTGATCTATTGCTATTGCGAGGCTGTAAACGAAGACGGTGAACATAAAAAATATTATAATAACGATTTTCAACTAAATCCATTATATGAACAAATGTTGGAATGTATTGCTGGCACCTCCTTATGGCTTTCTCCAAAACATATTTTAGAAGAGGTTGGATGTTTTGAAAATACCCCTTCCAAACAAGATACAATACTCTTATTAAAGATCTTAGCTGCGGGATATAATATTTTCAGGGTTAATGAACCTTTAGTAAAATATTATGAGTATAATACTGGGAAAATTAGTGGTATAAGTGTAAATAATATAAGAGGAGAGTGTAATGCGCGAATATTTAGTAGAAAATATTACTATAAATTAGACAGTGCTAATAGAATATTAAACGTAGAATATCGTTTTTCTAAAAAATTACTAACATTGTATCTATTAAATGGGTTAAATAATTTAGCAAAAGAAGAATTAAATACAATGATTAGAATAAGTCCTTATTCACAAGACACCTTAAAAGGTATATTGAAATACTCCTTAAAAAATGTATATAAAAAATTCATTGAAAATAAAAGCAAGCGACTCTAGTATACCATGAAGATTATAAAAAAAATTATAGGTAATAAATTTGCCAATAATACTTTATGGTTACTATTAGATAGAATTTTTCAATTATTACTTGGATTAATTGTAGGTATATGGACTGCTAGATATTTAGGTCCTTCAAACTTTGGAGTATTAAATTATGGGGCCTCTATAATTACATTTTTTTCTGTAATATGTAGTTTAGGGCTAGAGAATGTAATCATAAAGTATTTTATTGATAATCCTAAGAAAAATAATACCATCCTTTTTTCAGCAATAGCAATAAGGGCTCTTACTGCTGTACTATCTATTATTGTTATTTATATAATGGTCTCTTTGATTCATTACGACGATAAAATAGTTAAATCAGTAATCATATTACAATCTTTAGCTCTAATATTTAATTCCTTCGACACAATTGATTATTGGTTTCAATCTATATTAATGTCAAAATACGTGGTCTTAGCAAAGTCTATAGCAAGGGTGTTTGTGAGTATATGGAAAATATATTTATTAATATCTAATGCGTCTTTAGCGTTTTTTGCATTGTCTAGTACCATTGAAGCTGTAATATTAGGTATTATCTTGTTAGTGATTTATTTTAAAAAGAATAAAATCAATATTTCAATTTCGAAGAGATATTCAACAGAATTAGTTTTAGATAGTTACCACTTTATCTTATCTGGTCTTTTAGTAAGTCTTTTCACTCAAATGGATAAAATCATGCTAGGTAATTTAATTGGAAAGGAAAGTGTGGGCGTTTATTCTGTAGCTGCAAATATAGCAACTTTATGGTATTTTGTTCCATTAGCCGTCATCAATTCTGCCCGACCTATTATACTAAAAAAGAAGCAAAATTCAATCTTGGATTATCAACGCAACTTGAAACAGTTGTATGCATTTATTTTTTGGTTAGGGGTACTAGTTTCATTATTTATTACACTGTTCTCCAATATAATTATAAAGTATTTATATGGTCAACAGTATATTGAAGCATCAGTTCCTCTAGTGATTTTAATATGGTCAAGTATTTTTTCTTTATTAGGAACTGCAAGAAATATATGGATCGTGAGTGAAGGAGTAAATAAATATACAAAATACTACTTTTTAATAGGAATAATTGCAAATTTCTTACTGAATTATATTTTCATTGATTTATTTGGTGCATTAGGTTCAGCTTTAGCGACTCTAATTGCTCAAATTATTACTACAATAATAGCGCCTCTGCTGTTCAAAAAAACCAAAGGATCAACCTATTTGATGGGAAAAGCTTTGATTTTAAATGATGTAATTCCAAAAAATAAAAAAATGAAAAGGTGATAACATTGATACTTATTACAGGTGGAGCAGGTTATATCGGTAGTCACACTTGTGTCGAATTATTAAACGCAGGTTATGAAATAGTTGTTGTGGATAATTTCTCCAACTCTAATCCTGATGTTATAAAAAGAATAAAAAACGTAACCGGAAAAGATTTTGTTTTTGTTGAAGCCGATTTACTAGATCAAGAAAAAATAGAACATACGTTCCGTATCTATCAGATAGAAGCTGTTATACATTTTGCTGGATTTAAAGCAGTTGGGGAATCTGTGGAAATCCCACTTACTTATTACCATAATAATATTACAAGTACTCTATTATTATGTAGTATTATGGACAAGTTTAATGTTAAGAAGATGGTTTTTAGTTCGTCTGCTACAGTTTATGGAGATACTGATCTTGTACCTATTCAAGAAAATAGCCCCCTATCTGCTACTAATCCATATGGTAATACTAAATTAATGATTGAACAAATTCTTAAAGATCTATCAACAGCAGATGATTCTTGGAGTATTGCTCTACTAAGATATTTTAATCCTATAGGAGCTCATATAAGTGGATTGTTAGGAGAAAAGCCAAATGGTATACCTAACAACTTACTCCCTTATATATCAAAGGTTGCTTCAGGTGAACTTGAATATTTAAATATATTTGGCAATGATTATCCAACAAAAGATGGTACTGGAATGCGGGATTATATTCACGTTGTAGATTTAAGTTTAGGACATGTTAAGGCTTTAAATAAGATATTATATTCTAAAGGAATAGAAGCGTATAATCTGGGAACTGGAAATGGATACACTGTCATGGAGGTTATTGCTGCTTATGAAGAAGCCAGTGATAAAAAAGTGGATTATAAAATAACTTCTCGTCGTCCTGGGGACATTGCAATAAGTTATGCAGACCCCCAAAAGGCAAAAAAAGAATTAGAGTGGGAAGCAATAAGATCTCTTGATGATATGTGCCGGGACTCATGGAATTTTGTTCAAACCAATCCTAATGGAATTAAAAAAATAAATATAGATAAAAAACTAGTAGTAAGTTCTGCAAAAAAATAATTTATTATTTATGATGAAAATCATAATATTGCAACAAATATATTTAATATGAAAATTTGTTGCAATATTCTTTATTAAGAAGAGGATGAAAATTGTTATAAATTGGACGGAGTGAAAAAATAACCTTATTTATGGTTCTATTGGTCGAGAAACCATTAATGATTTAAAATATAGTATGATTTGATACAAATATATAGAGTTTTAGAATATGTGTTATAAAAAAAGAATTGTTACTTAATCTTTAGCTTTTGTACTATAAGTTTCTGTTAATAAATAGGTGGGTAAGTATTCAGTTGTTTAAAAGCATTGGATATATATCTATACTTTTTAGGGATGAAAAAAGATATTTATAGCCTTACTATCTCCAAAGATGTCAGCACTATTTGGATAATCTATACGAGTTAGAACATCTATATGAAATGTTCCTAAAATAAGTTTTAATTAAGAAATGAATTTTTTTACAATAAAAACATTTGAGATATAGCCTATTTAGATTATATTTTAAAGTAGAACTTTTGAATTGATAGGGGTAACTGAAAATTGATGAATTTTTTTACTAGCAAGTGGGCTATTGCATTTTTTTTACTCCCTTATATATTAATGGACTTTTTCTTCGTGAATAATATGTGGAGTGTATACCTTATTCTGCGTTCAATCGCGCCTCTTATAGGATTCTCTTTTTTATTCATATATGGAAAAATAAATAAAAGGAATTTCCTTTATTTAAGCATGTTATCTTGTTACGTGGTTGCTATTGTAGTTTCAGGCCTTCTCAATCATAGTTTATCAGGTGGTCAAATTTTAAATTGTTTAATGCTAATTGGATTAAATTTATATGTGATTTACTGTATGGAACGCTTTGAACAGCTTATTTCAGGGTTATGTATTTTGTTTACAATAATTATTTCACTAACAATAGCATTAATGCTATTTAATCATTCAGCTGTGTACACATACTATGATGGAGAAGAAATATTAACAGGTATTTTTGGTAATAAAAACACTTCTCAGATTTTTTACCTTCCTGCAGTTGGCTTCTTCTTAATATTAGCTAATTATAGAACTAAACAGACAAAGTTTAAACCATTGATAGCTGTTGCCTTATTGCTTACATTTTTAATATTATCTCAAAGTGGAACTGCAATTGTTGCCTCTGTGGTAATGATATTTTTGATATGTATATATAAGTGGATAAAGATACCTCCAGTTGTAATGTTACTCACCTATATTGCTATATTTTTTGGTATAGTAATTTTAGATTTGCAAAATACAGGATGGGCCTCTAGCATTATTGAAAGTTTAGGTAAAGACCCAACTTTAACAAATAGGACATACATATGGAGCTTTACTTTAAATCATATTAAAGAATCTTGGTTGTGGGGATTTGGAATAGGAAATAATATTATTCCAACCTATATTCATATACCAGATGCAATTTATACAAGTCCACTGACACTAAATGGTATACTTGAAATACTTTTTACTACAGGAGCATTTGGATTATTATTCTTTTCGTCTATGTTAATTTTGAGTTTTATTAGGTTACAAAGGACAAGAAAGAATCTAGTGAGTATAATAATTACTTACTGTATATTTTCATTCTTTATAATCTCAATTAGCGAAAGTGTTTTCTATATTGATCGTCCCTTTTTCTGGATATTGATGTTAATGGCAATAAACATAGAGAGAATTGTTTTTTCCAATAAACCAAATGATATCTCTCAACATAATACTAAAAGGATAAGTATTTCCTATCAGAAAAATAAACTGCAATAATTTAGCATAACTTTTTTTTATTTTGTACCAAACAATTTAAATAGACATCCCAATGAGGGATGGTATCAGTTCTCCTTTTATTATTAAGGAGATAATTAATAAAAGACACAACACGTGTTAAAAAACTATTAAATATTTATTTACAAAATTATATAGAAAATGCATGTGCTGTAAATTATAATGAAGAATAGTTTATAAAATTTACATTATTAATAAGGTATTCGGAGGTTACTCATGGAAGAAGCCATTGATTTAAGACAGCTAATGGGAACGATTAAAAAGCGCTTTTGGTTAATTGCTTTAATTACAATCATAGCAGCAACAGTTAGCGGGGTTGTTAGCTTTTTTGTATTAACGCCTGTGTATGAGGCACGCACACAAATTTTAGTTAACCAAGCGAAATCAAAAGAACAGTTTTATAACTCGTATGAGCTTCAGACAAACGTTCAGTTAATTCAAACGTACAATGACATAATTAAAAGTCCAGCGATTTTAGGAGAAGTAACGAAGCAATTAAACTTAGATATGACTCCTAAACAGTTGAGCAATCAAATTCAAGTAACAAATTCACAAGATTCTCAAGTGGCTCATATTGTAGTACAAGATACAAATGCTAAACTAGCCGTGAAAATTGCTAACACAACCGCATCTGTATTTAAAAAAGAAGTACCTAAAATTATGAATATTGACAACGTAAGTATTTTAGCAAAAGCAGAGCTTGATGAAAGTTTAAGTCCAATCAAGCCACAGCCGCTTATGAATATTGCTATTGGCATTGCTGTAGGGTTAATGCTTGGAGTTGCTCTTTCATTCTTGCTAGAATATTTGGATAATAGTATTAAAGATGAACAAGACATTGATCAGGTTATGGAACTTCCTGTTATTGGAGTCATCTCTATTATGGATGAGGAAGAATTAAAAGGATCGTCTGTTTCTTCTCATTCTCTAGCGCCAGCGAGAGGGGGAACTCACAGTGTTTAAAAAAACAAAAAACTTGGGGTCAAAGAAACTAGCTCATATGCGAAGCTTAATCTCACATCAAAAGCCAAAATCCCCCATTTCTGAGCAATATCGAACGCTGCGTACAAATATTCAATTTTCAAATGTGGATCGTAACATTCGCTCAATTATGGTAACTTCTTCATTCCAAGAAGAAGGGAAATCAACAACAGCGGCTAATTTAGCTGTAGTATTTGCTCAGCAAGGAAAAAGAGTGTTGTTTGTAGATGCTGATTTGCGTAAGCCAACCGTACAGTATACATTTCAGTTAGAGAACCACATTGGATTGACAAACGTGTTAACAAAGCAGACGACGTTAGGTGCAGCGGTACAAAATTCACATGTCACAGATTTATGGATTTTAACAAGCGGTCCTATTCCTCCAAATCCAGCTGAGCTTTTGGGTTCGCAAGCGATGGAAGAGTTATTGGAAGAGATGTACAGTCAATTTGATATGGTTATTTTTGATACGCCTCCGGTTCTGCCCGTAGCAGATGCTCATATTTTAGCAAATCAATGCGACGGTATTGTGCTTGTCATGAAGAGCGGAGCAGTTGAAAAAGAAGCAGCATTAAAAGCCAAAGATATTTTGGAAAATGCCGACGGTAAACTTTTGGGCGTCGTACTGAATCAGAAAAAACAGCCTGCTGATGGCCAATACTATTATTATGGAACTAAGGTATAATAACCTACAAAAAAATGCACCCAGTAAATATCATTTATTTACTGGGTGCATTTTTATCATGAATATTTATAGGTCTAAAGAATCACTTTTTCGTGTTCGACTAGGAGAATTAAAAATTCACCAAAATACGATGATGGCAGTATTGTAAACGATAACAAAATTTAAATTATTTATGTATAACATAAAATAATCTGAAAAAATAAACAAGTCTGTAGTCTCACGAAAAAACGACCGATTATTGGTAATATATAAACTATATTATATAAAATATCAGAAGAAGATAAAAATGGATATTATATTAAAATGATATTTCTTTAGGCTTATAAGTGACCCTTTCGTGAATAATATGGGCTATTTCGGAGACAAAAACAGACATGAAAAGTAAAAAAATGTACTTTTCGTGAATTTCGACAAAATAAGACATTGAACCTATAAAATTACTATGCTAAGATTAAGTGTAATTTTGGGTCTTTTGGATTAATGGAGGTGGAGGAAATGATTGATTTACATTGTCATATCTTGCCTGGTATAGATGATGGTGCTAAAGATATAGAAGACAGTATAGAAATGGCTAAGCATGCATCTTCTCAAGGGATTCGAACGATTGTAGCGACACCTCATCATCGAAATGGCAAGTATACAAATGAAAAAAAAGATATTGAGGAAAAAGTATCTTTTCTAAATAAAATATTAATTGATAAACAGATCCCTGTCACGATTTTACCAGGACAAGAATCTCGTATATTTGGAGAGATGG
>Ga0209463_1001944_pt1 | contig 11921 bp, 15 predicted proteins | sample AgamicMgSfrz_FD_187169 | JGI IMG/M metagenome (GOLD analysis project Ga0209463, IMG submission 187169) | Agave microbial communities from Guanajuato, Mexico - Mg.Sf.rz (SPAdes) (version 2) | ecosystem: Host-associated > Plants > Phyllosphere > Phylloplane/Leaf | place: Guanajuato, Mexico... | reverse complement strand
GTCATCACTTAAAAGTGATAGAAGATGTCACGAAAACCAGAATGTCTAGACAATCACCTCCTACTTCTAGTGAGGTAATGGCAGGACATCAGGAAGCAATCATTCACCGCGTTTTGACCGCCATCGACAAGGGTGAGTTTGGGGAATATAAACCTATGGCGGAAAAGTTATTAGAAGAGGTGGATTCTGTTACCCTATTGTCAGCTACTTTAAAGCTCTTAACAAAAGAATCGAATATGACTCCTGTCCAATTGACTGAAGTGGCACCACTTCGTAATAAAAAGGCAAAAACAGAACGTAAGAGAAATAGAGGTAGAAAAGAAACAGTAGTCCGTAAAAAAAATTATAGAAAATAATCCCTTATTGTTTGAGAACAGTATGCTTTACTAGCAGGTATCGAGATTTATCACACTGTAAGGTGTCAAAAACCACTAACCTTTAATCCTTATGATTGTGAAGAACTAAAAAATACCGTACAAAAGAACTCGGCAAAAATAAAGAATCTTAGGAGATTTCAATTATCTCTAAGGAAATTGAAAGTAAAAACTTTATTATTTCTGGTATTAGAGGGATGAAGATATGAGCCAAAGTATATTTACTAATGGAGAAGTAGTAGCTATAAGAGAATCTAATGAATTAGTGACAATTTTAAAAAGTCATTATGTAAAAAACATGAAAAGATACTCTTATACAGTCGATAAATATCCTGGTACTTTTTTCTTTGAAGAAGAATTAATGAAACATGAATAACAATTACTATTGAATGAGTTCTGGTAAAAAGGACTTTTAAAATAAAAACAGACTCTGAAGGTAGAGTCTGTTTTTAGGATGGTTTTTTATGCTTTACGTACATTTGTCGCTTGTGGGCCACGTTGCCCTTGTTCGATATCAAAAGTCACTTCTTGACCTTCATCTAAGGATTTAAAACCTTCCCCTTGAATAGCTGAGAAGTGAACAAACACATCTTCTCCACCTTCACGCTCGATAAATCCGAAACCTTTGTCAGCATTAAACCATTTCACTTTACCGTGTTCCATTTTTGTTGCCTCCTACAATATAGAAAATAAACCAGATTATAATTAAACCTAGCTTATTTATTATATTATCCGAATAAAGGCACCTTAAACTTAAATTAATTTGCTCTTTCTATTGTTCACTCATTAATCTTGAGATTTTATATATTGAGAATGAAATTGAAGATATTATCACCTTTGAGGCCATACCTAATTACCAAAAAAGGATCTAAAAAGAGCCTTTTTTGGTGCCTAGAAAGCACATTATGGCAACTAAGGATGTATACCATATAAAAGTTAAAAACAGAAAAACCACTGGCGTATACCGGTGGCTTTTTTATGTTCCGTTTTTATAAAGAACAGATCACGTTGACTTTAATAGTTTGCTCAGGTTGCGATGTTTTAATTCATAACTCAAGGAAATAGCTAGTCCCTTTACAAAAACTTTCATAATGGTGTTTTACCTAAAAGTATAAAAGTCTTGTAAGTCACTCTGTTTTTTCATTTTTTTTCAAACGTTCTCCTAGCCCATCCATAATGATTTTAATAAATTCTTTTTCTGAAATACTACAATAAGATTCAAGTGGCTTCAGTACTGAATCGGGACGGATTTTTATTTCGATTATATTATGAGTACATCTTCTAATTTCCATCCACTTTTCGTCTGTTAATTGAAATGATAAATGTGCTCCCATAACATTCTCTCCAACTTTCTCTAATTTGTTTGTATTAGAACTTTTAAACGTTTATAAATTAGAATTAATTAATACATAGTATGTCAAATTAGTTAACATAATCACTTTTATTTATGTTAATGCTTTGCAAGCTGTATTTACTCTACTGATTTGAGTTCCAATTACAACTGTAGCATCTAGTTCGACACAATGTGTTACTTTAGGAATTAGTCCGCTTTGAGCAAGTATCTTAGCCGTTTGTAACGCCTGTTTCTGGCTAGTTTCGATAAGTAGATGACCACCGAGCGCAAGCCATAGTGGTGCCTCGGAAGCTATTCGTTTCTGGATATCTAGGCCGTCCACTCCCCCATCAAGTGCCAGCCTTGTCTCATATTTGCGTGCCTCTTGAGGTAACAACTCGATTGAATCTGTAGGTACGTAGGGCGCATTTGCGACCAAAATATCGACACGATTATGTAAGATGGGTGGAAGGGGATGGTAGAGATCACCTTCATACACGTTGCCACCAATTAAAGTAGTATTGCGACGTGCACACCTTACTGAGGCCGGATCGATATCGGCTGCATACAACTCAATGTGACCTATAGTTTTGGCCAACGCCACGCCCACTGCACCTGTACCACAACATAGGTCAACTATGATGGATTCTGGGGTAGTAAGGGCAGCTGTCTGTTGAACAAGAAACTCGGTGCGACGGCGTGGTACGAAGACTCCCTGTTCCACTTCTATTCGAATACCACAGAAATCTGCCCAACCAATAATATGTTCGAGGGGAAGACCAGTTGCTCGTTGCTCTACCATGTCGAGGAGTTTGTCCAATGTCTGTGCCTCTGAAATAAGTAATCGAGCCTCATCTTTTGCAAAGACACAACCGGCAGTTCGAAGCTTGTTTATTATATATTTTTCTGTTTTCTTGTCTATATAATCATGAATCTGTTTCTCCATTCATTTCACCACTCCAAACACCTTATTGAAGTTATGTTCGTTGATAACTAATTCCTTGAAAGTTAGAGGAAGCCTTCTTCAAATGGTCTTTAATTACATAAGCAAGGTGTATATCATATATTTAGTTAAGATAGGTAGGAGGGCATTCTTAAAAGTACCTTCCTACCGTAACTAGTAAAAAGTATTGCATATAATGGGAGATACCGAAACCTAAAATCCCGTATATTCCTAATTACAATTCATGGAATCTAGCAATAAAGTTTATTAAATTAAATTTTGGGCAATGTATGACTAAGTCCTTTACCAATAAGGTTGGCTGAAACTGGCTTCTTTCCTATTTCTCTAGCCCATACCGATAATTGTCCAATATGGTGTATTTCGTGAGCAATCATATGACGCATAACTTCTCCCCAAGTATCAGTTATTATACTTCCGTCCGGTTGTGGGTCGTAAAGAATATTCTTTTCTTTTTCTGCATTCCAAGACCTAACAAACTCCCTTACTTCATACTGAAAGTTTGTATCTAGCTGGCGAACTGTTTCTAAGCTTTGATATTCCTCAAAACCTTCCTGAAAATCATCCTTCCCCTGGAGAACGCGAACCCAACTCCACTCTACATCAACAACATGAAAGAGAGTGTGTAATATTCCTCCTACTCCTCCTGTTCGTTTCCGAAGCAATTCCTCTAGTGGAATATCCTCACACCATTGATACCACTCTTCTCTAACCAACCAGTTATAATGGAACATAGTTTGCAAATTAATTCCTCCGTTTATTGTATTTTTCACTTTGTCTCTTTTTTAATGGGAGTATTAATTAGTTCGACAAATATTTATAGATACCTATTTCATAGGAATAAGAGAAAGTAATAAATAAAGGCGTATAGGCTGTTTTGTTTCTATAAATTGTGATTATGTAAATTCACTTCTAATAAATTACACCTAATAAAAAGAAGCCTTTGTGGACATAGACAAAGGCTTCTTATATTTACCGGCACAATGAGGAATACTCTAACTAGTTAAATTTGATAGATGAAATGAGAGAATTCAATACCGATTTTAACTGTTCACTCGTTGTAGAGTCTAAGATTTCGATTTTATTATTGATTTTGGTTCCTACAGCACCAATTCGTAAAGTGCTTTCTTTTGGAATTTTCGCTTCAATCATCTCTAATGTAAGCATAATGGATTCGTGAGCTTTATCTCCACCTGAACTACGTGAAGAAGCACTAATAACAGCTACTGGTTTATTCACAAATTCTCCCGAAGATACAATCCAATCAAGAGCATTTTTTAAGGATCCTGGGACTCCCCTAGCATATTCCGGTGTACATATTATTACACCATCAGCTAATTTCAGTTGGTTACGTAAGTCCTTAACAGGATCAGGAGGACTATCAGTATCTATTTCAGGATTGAAATGAGGCAGGTATTCCAATCCTTTATAAAATTGGAAATCAGTATTTTCAGGTCTTAGATTAGAAACAGCATACAAAACATTTGTATTAGAAGAATTTTTACGCAAACTGCCTGAAATAGCGAGTATCTTTATTCTGTTTTTCTCCATGGTATCATCCTGCTCTCTCGTTATTTATACGGTTTTCATCATATTATTTAAAATATCATAAACCAATTGGAAAGTAATGAAACCATCGTCTTCTAGAAAATGACCACCCTTTTCAACAGGATAAAAAGATGCATCCAATTGTTCGGATAAATTTTGACTTAATTCACAAGGAACAATATAGTCATCTTTTGCAGCAATAACAGCACGTGAATTAGCTGCAGAAATTATTTTTTGATAATCCACTTCTTTAACTGTAAAAGAATCCAGTGAAGGTAAAGATGATAGTCGTTCAGAAAATCCCGAAACAAGAATAAATCCTCCAAACTCTGGCAACGGATCTAATTGTTCTAGATAGTTCAATAGTGTAATAGATCCTAAGCTATGTGCTACAAAATAAGTATTGGTATCTAAATTCTTTATTTTGTTAGCCAATGTTTCCAACCATCCTTCTTTCTTGGGGTCAGACGAATTTGGCATGTGAAGAACCGAAACTTGATGATCATCTGCTATTAATTTTTCTTTTAACCATGGGAACCAATGACTAGATGGTGAAGCTCCGTATCCATGGATAATATGTATCTGCTTTCCCATTGCTACTCTCCCCTTCTTTTATAGATATAAAAACAGTATATTACTAACCTAAACCTATATGATAGGGCAAACACTTGAATAAGCAGTTAAAAGTTTTTTTGAAGGAAGATTCTTTTTTGGTGCTGATAATTGTGATTATGGTAACTAAGTTTGCATACGATATACATTTTTCATCTCATTTTTTTACTGTGTAATAATTCTCTTAGGATATTAGCCTAGGACCCGTACCATCTCTGCTTGCATACCTCTTTGGCCATTCACTACTACAAAAGTAACCTTTTGCCCTTCTTTTAAGCTTTTAATAACAACCCCTTCAGTTCCTTTAGTCCGTTCAATAGCTGTAAAATGGACAAAAAGATCAGGTCCACTTTCTGGTGTAATAAAGCCAAATCCTTTCTCATCATTGAACCACTTAACTGTTCCAAATTGTCTTTCTGCCATATAAATCTTCCTCCTAAAGTATCAGTATTTTTTTGTTCTTATAATGTGCTTTATGTTAACTACAAATGTATACGATATACATGTTAATTTTCTAGTATGTACACTTTAGTGATTACTGATAAACGTTTAGTTTTAGTAGTTCCTCTAAGTAATTAGATAATGATTTTAAATGGTTTCCAACGTAAGCACCTGTTTTTGATTCAATACTTTCTGCTGCAGGTACCATTGACAATTGCGCTGCCGAAACAATTTTATCAGGATGATTATGTATAAGATGATTCAATTCACTTGATACAGATTCTATATATTCTTCTTTCTTACCTTCCATAACAAGATTAAATGTGTTTTCTAAGAGATAAGATTCAACTTGAATGTTTTTCTTCTGTTTAGTTGCAAAGTTAATTAGTTGATTCATAGTACCTTCTACAGTGTTTGGATTAGTGAAGACCAAGATTTGGGGCTCACCTTTCTCACAGATTGAATGAAATAAAGGATCATCAATTTTAATAATAGGAATTGAGTAGGAAAGTTTATCTTGTTCGATATTAGCTGTAAAAAAGGTACATGTAATCAAAATAGCGTCTACGTGACAATTTGATATCCATTCTAACGTATCTTTAATTTTCTTTTGTGCTACCTCTTTTGTGAAGTTAGAATCCATTTTAATACGGTCTAAGCCAGGATCTACGAAATGAATTAATTCAATGTTGTAGGGTTTTAGAGCTTTTTCGATATGTTCAATATTAGAGTGATGAGCATGGAAACAACCTAATCTATTTTTCATTAAATAACCACCTTAAGTATTTTAAATAATATAAATTAAATTTAACACAAAATGGTATTTTTATATTGTTTAATTCAAGATATTACCAATAAATGCCATGATTTTGGCTCTTATAATCGTGATTGTGTTAACTACCTTTGTATATCGTATGCATTACTGATTAATTTAGATTCGTTATGATAATTTAATACGTAATGGGAGATAGTAACTAAAAAATGCGAGGAAATGTAATGAAAAAAATCGTTTTAGTTATGCTTTTGTTGTTTGTAGTAATTGTTTATCCAAATGAAACGAATGCAAGCAAAATGCCTTGTAATTTAACTTTGGAACCCTTGGATAAGAAGTTAAAAAACGCTAAAGGGATGGGATTAATTTATAAAGTACAATTGGATCCACCAAGTTTTGAGCGAACTAATATAAGCATCTTAGCTGTTCATCTTCCCGAGCCATCTTCTTTTGGTGATTATGATAGCTACGAAGGTTTTGCTTCAATACCCAATGAAATTAGTTGGCGCTTTAAACTTTCCCCTACACCTGAAGAGGATACCCCTACTTGGGCTGGAAGGTTTGATTTAATAACAGCAAAAATACGGAATGTTAAGGTTGAAGTACGACTTTCTAATCCCAAAACAAAAAAGTTAGGGCCACCTATATTGAGAGGTACTTTGAAGTCTTGTGAAGAGAATAAGTAATAATCTAATAAAAAGGAGTCCTTACTTATTAAGGACTCCTTTTTATTCTTTGTTCCTAGAACCCACATGTAACTAAGTTTATATGATATACATCAGTGAAATACATTGATATTCTTTAAATAACTGAACTCTTAATTAAGAGAATTTTTAAATTTGGAGAATTTTATGGATAGTAGTAGACAGCAGAAAATGAAAAGATTATTAAAACAAAACCATGTACGAAACGAAAGAGAAAATGTTATTGCTCTTTTTGATAAATATTTCAACTATAAATTAAGAATTGAAGATTTTAAAAGTAGGAAAGAAACAAATGAACATAACAGATTATTGGAGGAACGAGTCTGTTATGAAGAGATATTTCAGTTATATAATTCTTTTAATAGCAGTGAGATCAATAAACACCTTTGCGGAGAATTATCAAGAAGTATTAGGTTATCTCATAAGCACCTTCTAATTTTCCATAAGCTTGTTGAAAAGACAGGGACAGTACATTTAGACAAACAACATTTAAAAAAAATCTTAAATGAATTAGGAAATGCTATATCTTTTTCAAAGGAACACAACGTCATTATCGGACATGGAACAAATAATATAACAGGTAATATTATGTTGGATAAAGGTTTAACCAATAATTTATATAACAGCATAACAGAATTTATGGACAATGATTTTATGTATTCACATTTTTATATAGTTGACCCTAATTTTAAATTTGGGTTAAATATTTCTTACGAAGAATATTTTTATTCACTGGGTTACTGGGGATTTAATAAATGATGATGTATTTTAAACAGATGCTTTATCTTAGGTGAAATCTTACTTATTTTGTAAAGAAAGGACCGATTGATAAAAAAATCTAACCTATACAGATAGTAAAATAGGAAAGAGAGGGAATGCTTTTAGCTCAATACTTTAAGCATTCCTCTTTTATTGGTTCTGATAATTCACATTATGGTAAGTAAATCGTAAAGTATTTCATAAAAATAATTAGTTTTACTATTTACTCTTAGTGACGACAAATAGACTCTTTTTCTACAATGTATATAATGATTAACACTATTTTTAAGAAAGTATGTTAATTGTTACTTATGAAAATTATAATTTTCGCCTTCTCCAATCATCGATTTTTAATTGAAACCCGAATTGTGAAAAATTGAGGGTTGAAAAATACATTGTAAAAAGTTAATTTAGAAATTATCAATATTTAACATGGAAATTAATTAGGTGATGATGAGGATGGGAAATAAACATGTCACACAGGAAGTCCTATTAGAAGAAATAGAGCGTATTAGGGAAATTATGATATATACAGCTTTAAAGGAAGGACTTGTAAGTGATAACACGGTAAAGGTAAGTCAAGTACTTGATAGTAAGTTAAATGAATTAGAAGAAATTTATTAAAAAAGCCCTTACTTATGAAGTAAGGGCTTTTTTGCATGTGGTTTCCAATAACCAGTCTAAAAAGCAGAAAAAACTACCTTATGGGGAGGGAGATTTTTTTCTGCTACATTTATTTAACCAAAGGACTGATAACCCCACGGCGTCCTGATTAGTTTGCTCAAGTTATCAATAACTTATGTATTAAACGAAAAACCCACCTGATTTGTCAGAGGTAGGTTTTTCTATTTGCAATAAATGGGTTTCGAATACCAAAGGTCGGAAGGCATTCTAATTGCATTTTGTTCCAATCGCATAAAAAATATACTAATAGCCAACGAAAAAAGGATTTTATATGGATGGATTTTCCACGATCTTTTGTAGTTTGTTCAAAAATTAATGTCATATTCACACTTTTTCGTATGTCTTTAAGTTATATGTTTAAGATGAAAAGGGGTTGAATTCTAAGACTTTTACATCTTGAATGAATACTCTTTCCTTTGTAGATATATCTAATTTAGCTAATTTCACAATTTTATCTGTATCCTTAACAGATTTTATAATGACAAAGTCATTAACTATTTTATTATTTTTTAATACTGAGTAGTCTACCTTAAACATTTGTAGGTTTTCTGGCTTGTTTTTTAACATTATAGTTACCTCTTTTTTAGTAATTCTCATATCCTTCATTATACTTGGTCTAGTGTATATTTCTATAGGTGTTATGAAGGAGTATTGTAACATATATATATTAATTACTGTTTATTACAAAATAATAAAGTATTTAGTTCCTGTAAGAGCAACTATGGTAACTAGGATGCTATATCGTATACATATTCTAAGCATAGGACATAACGTACAAAAAAGACAATTACTTTTTATACGTATAATAAAGTTTATTTTAGATATTAAATAGACGCCTTTTCATTAGTTTTCCTATTGTATAAAAAGGTGTACCTTTTGGGACTGTCTATGTGGGACAAAACTGAACATTAACAAAATAAAAGGCTCCACCATTCTAAAATGATGGAGCCTTTTATTTTAAGTATTAGATGAAAATCGTAAAAAATAATCAGTTTCTCTACAAATATATCATATTTATATGATGAATAAATAAATTTTTTAGTATGGGTGGGTATGTACAAACGTACTGTTTTTTATGTAGTACATTTGATTCAGCAAAAGCTCATTTTTTAGTTAGGCTCTAGAAGGAGTCATTATTGGAACTTACTTATAATGAATTGCACTTAATAAAAAAAGAATCCTTTGCTATAAGCATCAAAGTATTTTCAAATTTATCGGAACAGGGGGAACTTGCGGTTTTTTATTATGAAGTAATTTGTATATGTTGTAGAAAAAAATTTAGAGTATACGAAGGCACATTGAGATATAAGCAAGTTAAAGAAAATATGAAAGGGAAATATACTTGTGAAGAATGTGGCCATAACATACGTTTTGAAGCTATAAAAAACTTTTTTAATAAGTAAATAGATTTTTTAAAGAATTTCCGATAATGCGAGTTATCGGTATCTAAGGAATCTTTGTAAAAAAGAATCCTTAGATTATTTGTATCCTCATCCTTTAGTCGTAAAAATTTATTAAAAAGTTACTCTTACGGTTGGATAATAATCATATGGACTTTAAATACAATAAAGGTAGCAGAGGTAAAAGTAACTAAAGGAATGAGGCAATACTAATGATTGTCAAAAGAATTATTTGCAAAGTAAAGGAAGATCAGCAAGATTCATTACTTTATTATGTAGTATATTCTTATAAATTTCCCCTATTACTTTAACTCGTAGGCGCATTAACTTTAGAGCGCTGCTAATGGATAAGCAAGTTAATAATTGTACTTGAAAATGGAGTGATACGATGAATAAGATGAATAAGACGTATGATGTCATCATTACCGGTGCTGGATGTGCTGGCTCTACCCTGGCAATTTATCTTGCTAAGGCAGGTTTCCATGTGTTGTTAGTGGACCGAGCGACTTTTCCGAGGGACACATTATCAACCCATACCTTTTTTAATAATACTGTCGCTCTTCTTCGAGAAATCGGCGTCATGGATAAGTTATTGGAAACAAAAGCACCACCGGTACGGGATATTAAATTTCAATTTGAGGATACCGTGATAGAAGGTCTTATCCCAGAGGTTCATGGAGAGGACAGTTGTTATTGCATTAGAAGAACTTATCTCGATCGCATCCTACTTGAACAAGCCAAATCTCAAATGAATGTAACTGTTTTAGAGGGATTTCGTGTGACGGATGTTATCCGTGATGACGAAACAGTAATAGGCGTGAAAGGTTTAGACGGTAACAACGAGAAGCAAGAATTTCTAGCTCGCCTCGTAGTTGGGGCAGACGGCCGATCCTCTATTATTCGCAAGCTGGTAAAAAGTGAACTCAAAATAAGCATTCCAGCAAAAGTCGGCATCTATTTCGGATATTTCTCTGGATTTCGCCACGATAATGTCCCTAAATTTGAAGTATACAAGATAAAAGATAACACAGCCATTCTCTTTCCGACGAATGATGATCTATATGCTATTGTCGGCATTTTCCCATTAGAAAATAGGGAGTTGAAAGAACGGTTGAAATCAAATCCGGAAAGCTGTCTACGCAATCTCTTAACAGATAACTTTCCAAATACAACAATTGGGATGCGCTTAAAGAATGCAGAATTAGTAGAACCGATTAAAGGTATTCTTGGATATAATAATTATTGGTATGAAGGAATGGGAAAAGGCTGGGCATTGGTTGGAGATGCAGTTTGTTTTAAAGACCCTGGCATGGCGCAGGGTATTCATGATGCTATATGTGGAGCCCGTATATTATCCAATATTCTATCAAAATATAAGGGACAATCCGGTCAATCAAATCGAATATCTGAAGAATATCAAAAGGCAATAGAAGATGAGTTTATGGTTCGGTTTCACATGGGATGCCAAATTTCGAGGAATGAACGCATATCTGAACAACAGGATGCTGTTAATAAGTTAATCGGTTCCCATCCCGAGGCTATAAAGAAGTTTTTAGGGATTTACAATTATGCAAACGAACCTGCTGATTTAGAAAAAGAACTCGCACGAATCATGCAGTCGATCTAACAACTACTTTCTCTTATGGGAGTTGTAACTCTTCAAGCAAGTTAGGGGATAAAGAGAAAAGAGGTTATGGAAGTGATTTATTCTAATTTTCGGCTTAGTTACCATAATCAAAATTCTAGGTAGCAAAAGCAAACTTAAACCGTATACTACCTTCTTTAATTAAACAAACTAATAAAAAATTTAGTCCCCTGTGGTCGTAAGGAATGACGAATTAAAATATGTTAAAAATGTTTAAATTTGTTTTCTATGTAGTTGGTGGAATGATCTTGTTAACGATTTTATTTTATTCTTTATATACTGATTTTTATGGATAACATTCTATATCATGAGCAAACTATTCAAGATGCAAGCGACGGAATCAAAGGAACATTCTGTTATTGCAAAGAGAAAAACTCCTGTTCAGGCACAGCAGGAGTTTTTCTCTTTTTAAGCTGTATATGATATACAAAGTTAGTTAACATAATGTGAATTACAGGAACCACGTAATTAATAGATCCCTTGCTAATAAAGTAAGGTGATAAAAAAACACGTTATAATCACTCAGTAGTACGATTTAAGTTATTTAGTTTTTGTATATGGTGATCCATTTTACTACAAACTTATATATGTTATGCTTTTACTACATAATCATGATGTTTAGTAGGTGAAAAAATGGAAGATGTATTGCTAAATAAAAAATTACAACAGATTACGGCTGTAATCTTAC
>Ga0209463_1001943_pt1 | contig 11926 bp, 10 predicted proteins | sample AgamicMgSfrz_FD_187169 | JGI IMG/M metagenome (GOLD analysis project Ga0209463, IMG submission 187169) | Agave microbial communities from Guanajuato, Mexico - Mg.Sf.rz (SPAdes) (version 2) | ecosystem: Host-associated > Plants > Phyllosphere > Phylloplane/Leaf | place: Guanajuato, Mexico... | reverse complement strand
TAACTCATCTACTTTATACTGAACTTCTGTATTCTCTACAATTGTACAAAAACCATGTGCAAATCCTTTTGGGACAAGAAGTTGACGCTTATTATCTGCTGATAAAATAAACCCTTGCCATTGACCATAAGTAGGAGACTCTTTACGAATATCAACAATTACATCATAGATTGCACCACGTGTAACTCTTATCAGTTTAGTTTGGGCTTTCGGACTAAGTTGGTAATGCATTCCGCGTAATGTACCTGATTGTTGTGATAATGAATGATTATCTTGAATAAAATCCATACAAATTCCATTTTCATGGAAAATTTCCTTGTTATAACTTTCCGTAAAGAAACCACGATGATCACCAAACACTTTTGGTTCTAAAATTATTGCATCTTTAAACTTTGTTTTAATAATATTCATGCTTGTCCACCTACTAACATTTCTTCTAATTCTACTTGGTTCGCTAAACGCAATAAATACTGCCCATACTCATTTTTATTAAGTGGCTCTGCTAATTGGATAAGTTGTTCTCTTGTAATGTATCCTTTGCGAAAAGCAATTTCTTCTAGGCATGCTACCTTTAGACTCTGACGTTTTTCAACAGTCTCAATAAAAGTAGAAGCTTCGAGGAGAGATTCATGAGTTCCTGTATCAAGCCATGCGAAACCACGTCCAAGTAATTCTACTTGGAGTTTTCCACGTCGTAGATACTCTTCATTAACAGAAGTAATTTCTAACTCCCCTCGAGCAGATGGTCTAATTGATTTAGCTATTTCTACTACGTCATTATCATAGAAGTATAGACCTGTTACAGCATATGTCGATTTCGGCTCGCTAGGTTTTTCTTCAATAGAAACTGCTTTTCCTTTTTGGTCAAACTCTACAACTCCAAAGCGTTCAGGGTCTTTCACGTTATAGCCAAACACAGTTGCCCCTTCAGAACGGTTTGCTGCACGTTCAAGTGTTTTTGTAAAACCATGGCCGTAAAAAATATTATCACCGAGAATTAATGACACTGAATCATTACCAATAAATTCTTCTCCTATAATGAAGGCCTGTGCTAAACCATCTGGCGACTGTTGAACTGCATATGTTAAATTGATCCCTAAGTCTCTCCCATTACCTAATAGTTGTTCAAATCTAGGTGTATCTGTGGGAGTTGATATAATTAATATATCTTTTATCCCCGCTAACATTAGTACTGATAATGGATAATAAATCATTGGTTTATCATAGATAGGTATTAACTGTTTAGAAATTGATCTTGTAATTGGATAAAGCCTTGTTCCACTTCCACCTGCTAAAATAATTCCTTTCATATTAAATCTAACCCCTCACTGATTATATTTGTTATATATTGAACTATCTTTGGAAAACATATCTACTTAATTGTTTTATTGTTTTAATATTAATAATGAGATATACAATATAAGAGGCAAAAAAGATTAAGAATGCTAATCCTGGACTTAAATACCATGCACTATATATAAAAATTACTACTATAACTATTTCACCTATAAGATTAGAAATAATAGGCCTATTCATTAATTTAGCTAAATAGATATCTGATAAAATACCTCTAACAGCCACAGAAACAACTATTGCTAGAATTACCAGTGTTATGCTATGGAATATATATCCACATATGGTGCTTAATACTATACTTAATGTCATTGACAAAATATTATTAACTAACAATATTTTTTCTTTTCTTAAGACTTTAAAAAAGGTATTGCAGAGAAGTTGCATTTTTCCATCGAAAGTACAGAGTGGTAATAATAATATTAGATAATGTAAGCTCTCTTTGTAATCAGGTAACCATTTTTCTAATAAAAGCATTATCGGAAAATACGTTAAAAAGACTATAGGAAGAAATACTCCTAACAATTCCCTCATTATAAGATAGATCTTAGTTAATTGGCCTTTCTCTATCCGTCTTAGTGTAGGAAAGAGGACCATACTTGTTTGGGCAATAAAAACTAAAAAGAAGTTTGTAAGGGATATGGATAAAGAAACCTTTCCAAAGGCTGTAACTCCCCAAATCTTATCAATTATAAACCGTCCACTTCCTAATATTAACATACTGGCTATATTTGCAATCACTAACTTAATACCAATTGATATATTAATCCACATTTCTTTTATTGCTTGTCCAATATTAAACCATTTTGCTAATACAATATCTCTGCCCAAATATCCACAGTATATTAAACTGAGTATTTTACTAGTTAGATATACTATTACAAAAAACTGAAATTGTTGAGTATTTAAGAACATTAATATAAATATTGACATAAGGACGAAGCAACGATCGATTAGCACAGACATAGAGAATACTTTAGTCTTATTTACAGCCTGAAAAATGTATCCTAGATATAAAGTAATATTAGCTAGTACTAGATATATACCAGCCATTATAATTATGAATTGTCTATTAGGGTCTTCTATAAAATTCACACCTACAATGGCCATAATTGATGAAATAGTGACTTCTAATATAAGTAACAACTTAAGTTGGGTACCTAATAAAGAATGATTTATTTCCTTATATTTTTGTCCTCCTAGCCTTAGATATATCCCATCATTGAGCCCAAAGTGAAAGAAGCCTACATACCCTACATAAAAAACATACAGCTGCCAATAACTGTATTCTGTAACTCCCAGTATTTTTGGAACTACTAGCGACATCACTATATTTAGAAGGAGTGAAATACTTTGAGCTAGAAAGGCGTAGTAAATATTTCTGAACAAATTCTTAGGAAGTTTATTTCTGAATATATTCATTGTTTCTCCTGTTAGTCCTGAACATTTTAGTATCTAATCCATTTATTCCTAAGTTAGGTTCTTTTATAATATTTCCTTTTAGGAAAATAGAGGATTTAAAAAATATAAGACCAATTATAAAATATTGTACCCAAGTTGAAGCTAAGGAAAAATATTGGTCCTGGAAGAACTCCATAATTAAAGGATAAGTCATAATAGAAAAGAAATAGATTTTAATTGGCTCTTTAGATAACATCATTTTATACAAGAGCGCATGAAACATACCAATAACAAACTGTATCCCAAGAGCATAAACCATACCGAAATCTTTTGCATAATACTGATAAAATGTATATACGTTTGTTCCTTGGTGCCCATCTATTGATATGGTATTTTGAACTAGTTGCTGTACCTCGCCGCCTCCATATATGCGGCTAAAGATTGCACTAAATACTCTAAAAGTATTTTGTCCATATAAATACTCATTATTAGTCTCTAAAAATCTCTCTAATGCTACCAACGAACCTGACATATATAGGGAGAATTGATTGGTCAATAACTGCAAATTGCTATCATAATTAGATATATAAGAAACTTTCATTATTGCAATTACCGAAAAGAATACTAAGAAAATGATTGAAAATATTCCGCCGTATTTAAATATCTTTCTATTACTAAAGTTTTTGCAAATTAAAAACGCTATAAGTATAGGTAATGCAGATATAAGAATCCCATTTCTAGTCATAGTCGTTGTAAGGTTCACTATGGCAAGTAGAAGTTGTGTATATATTATTTTTCTAAAACTCTTTTTTTGTTTTTCATCTATATTGAAATATATGACTACAATACAGACGGAAAGCATAATAATAATACTTCGAGCATATATTAAATACTCAGGAAGCACTAAAGTACCAGTAGCTAATCCTTGCCGTATACTTTGATAGATACTTACTACAAAGTGACTTCTTACATAAATTACATGTTTAAAAACTAAATATAAAGTTATTAAACTCTCGCACAGAATTAAAATTCTAAAGCTCAATTTATTGAAAGTAAATTTTTTATTATAACTAGTATATCTCTTTTTAAAATCTACTTTTCCTAAAATCATTCCAAATCCTAATATAAAGGTAAATGCACCTAATACTATATAAGAGTAAACTAAACTATCGGTTGAATAAGTATATTGAGAAAAACTTAAACCAATAAAACTTACTATCCAAGGCAAGCAAAATAAAAAAGCTGGAGATAAAGCATCTTTAAAAATGAAGAAAACCATGAGTGCAAGTATGATAAGGATTACGGTATAAAGATATATCATAAGACTCCTCCTCTCTTACTTTATTATTGCTAGATAACTCCCCCTATAAATTAACATTATCTATTTAACCATAAGTTATCTATAGGATGTGAACATTACTTAATTATAAAATATCGATATTTGCTACGTTTAGGAAGATATTTTCATTAATCTCTTCAATCTCCAAAGGGTTTTTCCAGCAAATTTATTGACTCTATAGCAATATGTAAAATCTCCAATTAACATTGCTAAACTAGAATAGTACGCTCTATACTTGAACAGTTTTAGGTATTTAAAAATATTTCTTGAAACAAAGAAATAATAACGAGCTTCCTGCATTTTCTTAGTTTGGTAGATAATATTTATCTTCTCCTCAGGAATTTCTCGATTCTGTTCGTAATAGTTAATTACACTATTTAGCCATACTATATTATTTGATATATCTCTAACCCTTTTCTCTAAATTTGATGAACCGAACCCTACCCCATGAATAACTCCACTGGTATTATTATTATGAATTCTATATTTAATGACTACCTTGTCTATAATATACATTCCATCTAGTAAGGTTGCTAATCGGCAAGATTGAGCATCATGGCTATAGGTATCCACCTTAGTAGCTATTAATTTTCGAGCAAATTCTCTAGTTAAACACATAGAACATCCTAATAGAGTAAGGGTATTGAATTTTTCATTAAACTGGACTTTATTCAACAACTGAGTTTCCCTTCCTTTATCATAACCATGTTTGTTCTCAAATGGTTTACCGTCCCCATCGATAGTCATAATCTTGCCGGATAAACATTTAACTTCTGGATTATTTTTAATGGTACTTACCATAACTTCTATTCTATCCTCTATCCAGATATCATCCTGATCGCAGAAAAAAATAACGTCTCCACTTACCTCCTCTAAAGCATCAGTAAAATTCCTTTGCCATCCCTTATTCTGTTTATTAACAACAACTTTCCAGTTATCAACCCCATGTCTATTTATAAAATTATTAGCTATACCTACTGTATTATCCTTAGAATTATCGTCATAGATAATTACTTCATCAGGAAGTTGTGTTTGTTTGTATATGGAAAGCAACTGATCATCAATATACTTTTCCCCATTGTAAGTTGCAATGATTATTGATGTCTTCATTTATTACTCCTAACTTATTTAGTATATAAAGATATTTTACAAACTTTATCCATACTATTTTTTATCCTGAATTAAACTCTGCCATTGTTCCAAGTTCTTCGAGAAAGAAAATTCTTCATTCCATACAGAATAAGCAGATTTGCTAAACTTTGACCATTTTTCTGAGTTAGAACCTAGCTCTATTATTGCATTTATCCATCCTTTATGATCAGCACTTTCTTCGATTAAAAACCCACAATTTTGAGACACAACTTGTTGATTATATCCTACATTTGAAGCGATTACAGGAAGTCCCGTAGAAATATACTGAACTAACTTAAAACCACCTTTTCCTTTGGTATAATCATTATTAATGAGAGGCATAATTCCAACATGGGAATTGTAGATTTCTTCTTTAGCAATTTCTCTTGTCCATTTAATATTTTTTATAATTAGATTATTAGTCTTACACTCTATTGGCTTATCACATACTACATTTAGTGTAAGATTCTTATTATATTGATCACCTATTATCTTGGCAGCCTCATCTAATACAGAAATTACAGTTTTTAAGTGTATTATATTTCCACTTGTAGCTACCCACACTAGCTTTACTTCTTTGTTATAACTCTTTAGCCGTTCGTGTAAAAGATTTTCAATGTCAAATCCCTGTAAATCACCATCGGTAGTTGGCAATATACAAACTTTATATTGAAATTTCGTATCTATCTTCGACTTTAAAAATGTATTAGTTACAATGATTGATTGGCTATGTTCTTCTAGTATTATCTTCTGCTTATAAGGCATCTCCCCACTAATAAAAATATGGTCATCAAAATCCCAATACAATGGAACTTTTTTCACTAACCTATTAATGAGGATTAAAAGCAATGAGGGATTGTATCTTGGACAGAATGTTTTAGATACAATGATAGCTTTAGGAACCAATATATTATCAATTACTAGAAAGGAAAGTACTCTGATGAGCATAGTCAAATAATATATTAAATCAATGCTAATTCTCATAAGAGGATTTTGAGAAGAATGTCCTCTCTTTAACTTATATATAAAATTAGGAGCAATCTCTCTAACTAATATATCTTCTTGAAATTTTGAAGTATATTGGATTACTCTATAGTAACTAGATGGTGTAAGATTTTTATTCCTTACGTAAACTGAAATTTTCCCCACTAAATACTCTCACTCCTAGTATTTGCAAATTATTTATTACTTCATAAATTGTTACCTGTTAGCGAAGCTATTACTATATCGTTTACTTTGTTGATATCAAAAGTTTCCTCAGCAATTCTTCTAGACTCCCTAGCCATATTATTAACTTCTTCCGGGTGCTCAATCATCCATATAATCTTCTCAGATAAATATGAGGAATTTTTCGGGGGTATAAGGAAACCATTCACACCTTCTTTTACAGTCTCCCTGCATCCTGGCGAATTAGTTGTAATAATAGGCCTTCCCATTGACATGGCTTCCAAAACAGCTCTAGGAATGCCTTCTCTATAATAAGAAGGGAAAACAAATATTCTACTTTCTTTAATAAAACTCGTCACATCTTTGGTTGCCCCGTGATATTGTATAGATCCGTTTGAAATAGCGTATTTCATTTTATTCCAGTCGATACTTTTATCTGATTCATCTTTTGGACCTACTAAATGAAAGTTTGCATTGGGATAAACCTTCCGGACCTTATTTGCAGCTTCAATAAATTCGGATATACCTTTAGCAGCCGTAATTCTTGTCACAAGTAAGAAATTGTTATTTTCAACTATAGGCGACATTGGATATTTCTCTAAATTCACTCCTGACCCTGGTGTTCTCTTAGCTTTCTTTTTTGAAACTAGATGTTTCTCAATAAGCATCTCAAGGTCATCCTGATTTTGCACTAAAACTTCGTTGCAAACACTAAAGGCTATTTTAAGCATTGGTAGTGCCAATAAACGTAAAGTTTTAATCTTTAGATTATCCCCCATAAATAGATTTCCAACTCCGTTAATTACACTTACTATTTTTTTAACACCTGCAAGTTTGGCTGCAATAGACATCGCTGGAATAATCTTTATACCATATATTAATATGTAATCTATTTTTTCTTTTTGAAATATTTTACGTAAGCTAGAGATAAACTTTACTTCTTTAAATGGGTTTCTATTCTCTCTTGAAACAACATAACTTAAAGGTATATGTTTATTGCCTTCATCATCAATATATACATCAGATATATGTTGATCCAAAAAACACAAGGTATGCCCCTTGGCTTTTAGTGATTTATAAAGTTCAAAACGATATCCTTTTGCAAATCTCATCCCCGATTCCGTTACTAGAACATTCATCCGTTCATTCTCCTTTTAATACACCTATCTCTATTAACCTAGTTGCCATTTCACAATTCTTTATGGCTTCCATGGCATTGCTTCCCCTTGATATACAAAAACCTATTCTATCTGCACTATTCTGAATTGGATTAATTTTACTTCCTATTTTCTTGACTATTGAAACTTGCTCTACACCAGGTAATTCCAGTGCCTCTTTAACTCCTCTTACTGAAGTTAAGACACCCCTATCCGCTTCTAAATATCTTATTGCAGCGCCCTGATCTTTCTTTCTCTTTAAATCGGGGATTATGCCAAGCGAGATTTCAATACAAGCTTTAACCATATCAACTCCAGTAGATAAAGGTGTTAAATGCGTTGTAATATTGTCGCCCCCAAGTCTTGCGCCGACTTCTACTATTTTAGGTCCCTGCTTTGTAATTTTAATTTCGACATGTGCCGGACCTTCTTTTATACCAATAGCTTTAACTGCCTCAACTGCAATTTTTTTAATTTCGTGTGTACAGGATTGCTGTGTCGGTTGGGAATGGCCTAGTTCTACGAAATACGGTGCACCGGTAGTGATTTTGTCAGTAATTGCTATTATATGGAACTCACTCTGCGTACATAATATCTCTACACTTACTTCGTCCCCATCCATGTACTCCTCTATAATAATTTCTCCATTTTTAGAATTTTTCTTACTATATTCAAATGCTTTTTTAATTTCTTGAATATCTGTCAAATTCTCGATTAAACATACACCCCTACTACCTGAACAATCCACCGGCTTAACAATACAACAGCCTTTGAATTTCTTAAGTACTTGTAAATATTCATTTATATCACTAGCTTTAGCAAAATAGGGAACTGGTACATTATGGGACCTAAGGGCCTCTCTCATAATAAACTTATCAGTGGCTCTTAGAGCTGTTTGATTATCAAGACCAGGAATATCTAATTCTTTAGAAACAGCTGCCACTGTCCTAACAGGCATATCGCTTGCTATAGTTAGGATTCCATCAATTTTATGATTTCTTGCTACTTTCATTACTTCTTGAATATCTGTTGTACTAATCACATGATAATCATCACAATGCTGAAACCCTATAGCGTTCTCATCCATGTCTATTCCTATTACATAAACTCCCATATCTTTGGCTTTCAATATTGCTGGAAGTTGTAAGATACTTGCTCCTAATATCATAATCTTTTTCATAATATTTCTCCTACATTTATAGAATCAATTAAATTAATTAACTTCCTTTTCCCACTTTAGAGTTATTAGTAATATCATCTTTTCTATTTACGTTTTTTGACAGCATCACAGTTTGAAAGGTCATTAATAATATCTTGATATCAAAAAACAAAGACATATTTTCAACATAAATGATATCATTTCTTAACTTCTCTTTAGTACCTACTGCATTTCTATTGATTGCTTGATTATATCCTGTAATACCCGGGCGAACTCTTAAAATAACTCTTTCCTCGGCAGTATAATTATCTAACCACATAGCTGAATCAGGTCTCGGTCCAATAAAGGTCATATCACCTTTCAATATGTTTAACAGTTGTGGAATTTCATCAATACTAGTCTTCCTTATTAATTTCCCTATTTTTGTAACTCTTTCATCGTTATCCGAATTATAAGTAGAGCCGTCTTCTAGACGAATATCTTTAGCCCCTACTTTCATTGAACGAAATTTATACATATCGAATATATTTCCATCTTTACCAATTCTTTTAGCAAAGTAAAATATTGGTCCTCGATCTTCCATCTTTATTAAAAAACCTACAATAATAGTAAGCAACAAGACTATAGGCAAAAGTATTAAGGCACAGACGATATCTAAGAATCTCTTAAAACTACTATACACAACTATACCTCCTTAATATTGAAACAGATGCTTGAATTTTTCTGCTTCATATTCCTTCTTATAATCTTGCATCATTATTTCAAAATCAGCATACTTTGGTTCATATCCAAAATCCGCTTTTGCTTTTTCTATACTAAACAAGTATGAAGGAGTATTGTTTAGTATAGTAGAGTCATACTTAATACACGATTTACCCTTCTCACTTTTTTTGAATACTTCAGTAATAATCTCAACTTGCTTCTCTAAGGTTACAGCCGTTCCAGAAGTCATATTATATAGACCTGAGGTTTGATCACTTTTTAGTGCTAAATAAAAAGCACTTGCTACATCTTTTACATATACTACATCTCTACTAAGTTCTCTATCACCAAATATTATAATTTCTTCCCCATTTATAGACTTATCAATAAATACTTGTAGTCCTGATTTTGTGTATTTGCCATTAATATATAGATAACCATGAGGACCAACTCCATAAACTGGAGGAAGTCTAAAAACTGCATTAGCCATCCCGTGTTGTTGATTATAATATTCCATTATATCGGTGGCTGCATTTTTTGAAATAACGTAGGCGGCATGGTCACCTTCATATGAAAAGCCACGGGGTTCCTCTTCACTAATCGCTTTATTTTTCTCCCAAGAATTATATACATCTGCATATGAAGTAGTAGAGATCACACGCTTTATATTATTTTCCCTACAATATTCTAAGACATTGATAGTCCCAATTGTGTTTACTTCAAAATAATCTCTTGCATTCTCTGTTTCGTTAAGGTTAACAGGGGCATTGGCAGGGAGAAGTCCGCCCAGTAAAATAACTCCTTCTATATCTTGAGTCGGCAATTTCTTAAAATCTTCCTTATTTGTTATGTCTAAATTTACATATTGGACACCTAGGTCCTCATAATGACTTTTAAATTTGTTATTTCTACCAGTAACTATTACCTTACAATTCCTCTTTAATAGTTCTTCTACTGTATAAACGCCAATAAAACTAGTACCACCAATTAATATTATCATTATATTCCTCCTCCTATTTTAATACAGTATGCCTACTAACTAGTTCAGTGAATTTACTACATATGAACTCTATATCTTCATCACATAAGAGGGTATGCAATGGAAGTGTAATTTCATTACTATATTGATTATAAGCATTCGAAAAATTCGTTATGTTAAATCCCATATTTTTATAAGCTGTTAACATTGGTAAAGGTTTATAATGTACATTACAAGATATCCCATATTCAGCCATACCAATTATAATTTCATTTCGTTCTCTCTCGCTAATATTTTTTACCCTGGTTAAATAAAGATGACCGGAAGAAGTATTACTCTTACTATAGTGTTGGAGGCTTATAATATTTTCAGATAGAAGATATTTATTATACATTTCTATTATTTCTTTTCGGCGTTTCAAATTATTCTTATATCTATCTAGCTGAACTAATCCTATACTTGCCATGACATCAGTCATATTACATTTATAGGCTGGGTAAACAATATCATACTCCCAAGCACCTTTTTGAGTTTTTGCCAAGGCGTCTTTAGATTGTCCATGAAGACTATATAGCATATATTGTTTATAAAGTTCTTCATCATCTAAACTAAGGTCATTGCGCCAAACTACTGCTCCACCTTCCGCAGTAGTCAAATTCTTTACAGCATGAAAAGAATAACAAGTGAAATCTGCTAGTTGGCCACATTTCTTTCCATTTTGCTCAGCTCCGAAAGCATGCGCTGCATCCGCCATTATAACTACCCTATTGAAAACTCCTTGAATTTCATTATTCGGTTTAAACAAATGTTTTTTACTTTCTACTGCCTTATATATTCCATTGTAATCACACATCTTTCCTGCTAGGTCAACAGGAATAACAACTTTTGTTCTCTCTGTAATTGCTTCTGCAAGCTTTGAATAATCCATTTCGAAAGAATCTGGAGCAGTATCTACTAACACAATTTTTGCTCCAACATGATCAATGATAGAAGCCGTTGCAGTATAAGTATATGCAGAAGTAATAACCTCATCTCCAGGTCCTACTCCTAATATACGTAAAGTAAGTTCCATTGCTGAAGTTGCTGAATTTAAACATACAGCTTTATTAGTGCCTACATATTTTGCAATTCTTTTTTCAAATTCTTTTGTCCTAGGACCAGTTGTAATCCAACCTGATTTTAAAGCACTTACTACTTCTTCTATTTCAGCTTCTGTAATATCTGGTGGTGAAAAAGGTATATTTCTGATTTCTGTACTATTCATTTTAGACTCCCTCACGATTTATTATTTGAGCCTATCAAGGCAGTAAATCTATCTATTAATATTTCCAACTAGCAAACTTTCACGATCATTCGCTAAATTCAACACATAATCTCTCGTATACTCTGTATCATAAACATCATAATTATTAACCAACGTTGTAACCCGTGAAAAATCAACTTCTACCGATTTTCCAATAAAAATCTTAGGGAAAATCGCCTCATCATGTACTTCATCTTTCCCTAGAAGCTCTTCATACATTTTCTCTCCAGGTCGA
>Ga0209463_1001942_pt1 | contig 11937 bp, 11 predicted proteins | sample AgamicMgSfrz_FD_187169 | JGI IMG/M metagenome (GOLD analysis project Ga0209463, IMG submission 187169) | Agave microbial communities from Guanajuato, Mexico - Mg.Sf.rz (SPAdes) (version 2) | ecosystem: Host-associated > Plants > Phyllosphere > Phylloplane/Leaf | place: Guanajuato, Mexico... | reverse complement strand
AGGTATATGCAAAAACAGTTAATAAAGAAAAAGAAGGAAATAAAGTATTAAGTGATTTTGATAATCGTGTTGCTGGACTAAAAGAGGAGCTTGGGGATGAAACAAATAAAAAAGTCTCGCTTGTTCGCTTTATGGCCGGTGAAACAAGAATTTATCATAAAGATACATTTGCAGGAATTATTTTAGATCAACTAGGTTTTAAGCGTCCTGAAGAACAGAATAAAGCAGACTTTGCTGAGATGGGTGTAACGGACGAGCGCATTCCGGCAATGGATGGAGATGTTCTCTTCTATTTCACGTATGATACAGGCGATAAAAAAGGAAATGAAGTAGAAAAAGAGTGGACGAACAAAGAGCTGTTCAAAAACCTTTCCGTTTCTAAAAACGGGCAAGTTTATAAAGTTGATGATGCCGTTTGGAACACTGCAGGTGGTGTAATTGCAGCAGATAAAATGCTTGATGATATTGAAAAATACTTTTTAAATAAGAAATAACATAAAGGAGGCTAATAATAGCCTCCTTTTTATACGGTTCTCCGTTCAATTAATTTTAAAGGAAGTTGAGATTGAGAAGGAGATTCTACTTCATGGAGAACTGAATGAATTTTGGCAAGAGCTCTTGAACCAAGCTCTACAATTGGATGTTCAATTGTTGTAATATGAAGTGCTTCTGCTAATGGGTGATTATCAAAACCTATGAATGCTAAATCTGTTGGAACTTCTACCCCGTATTCATCACAGCTCGTCATGATCCCTGCTGCAACATAATCACTTGCAACAAGTAAAGCAGTTGGAGGATCAGGCATCTTCTTTAATTGCTCTATCACTCTTTTCCCGTCTTCAATAAATAAACATCCCTTAAAAATCCACTGTTCTCTAACATCCATTTCAAATTTTTCTCCGAAGTCATAGTAAGCTTGTATCCTTTTTTTACTATTTGATCCTTCCAAACGATTAAGACAGCAACCAACTCTTTTGTGTCCCTTTTCTCTCAAATAGTTCATTCCAATGGCAAAGCCTTCGTAATGGTTAATTGAGATTGTAGAGACTTTTTTACTTTCTCGGTCTTCACAAATAAGGATAGGACCGTACTCACTATAAGATTCGATAAGACTCCATTCTACTTTCCGAGAAATAATAATAAGGCCATCAACTTGCTTTTTCTTTAACATTTCTAGGGCTTCAATTTCCTTTTCTCTTTCATACTTTGTTTGATAGATCATTAATTTATAATCATGTTCCATCGCTTTATTTGAAATCCCATCTATAACACCGCTGAAATAAGGAAGAGTCATATTAGGAATGACAACACCAACAATACCTGTGTGGCCTTTTGCAAGATGAATCGCATTAATATTAGGGGTATAATTTAACTGTTTGATGATGTCTAATACTGCTTTTCGCTTTTCTTCAGCCACATATGGATGATTATTTAATACTCTAGAAACGGTTGTAATAGAGACATTTGCAAGCTCTGCAATCTTACGAATGTTACTCATCTCTTCCCTCCTTCTTTTATAAAGCAAAAAAGCATAGGAGAATACTCTTATGCATAAATCCAACTAGTCCACAAGTTTGTTTCGGTGAGCATAAATGGCTGCTTGTGTCCGATCTTCTACTTCTAGTTTTGAAAATATATTTGTTGTATGAGTTTTAACTGTCTTCACAGCAATAAAGAGAGCTTCCGCAATCTCTCCGTTTGTTTTTCCTTCTGCAATAAGACGAAGAATTTCCAGCTCGCGCGCTGTTAAAAGATCGTGTGGAAAAGACTGTGAAGGCGTTCGCATTCTTGATAGCACTTTTCCTGTTACCTTTGCTTCAAGGACAGACTCACCTTTAGCAGCAGCTCTAATCGCAGAAGCAATTTCATGAGCTTTCGAGGTTTTAAGCAAATAGCTTAATGCCCCAGCTTCAATAACGGGATACACTTTGTCATCATCAATAAAGCTTGTTAGAACGATAACTTTAGCATCTGCCATAGATGAACAGATTCGTTTTGTTGCTTCAACACCATCCATTCCTTCCATCACAAGATCCATTAAGATAACGTCTGGTTTATGCTCTAAAACAAGCTGAATTCCTTCCTCCCCGTTTGATGCTTCCCCAACAACTTCAATATCAGGCTGGGCTTCTAAATAAGCAGCCATTCCAAGTCTAACCATTTCATGGTCGTCTACTAGCAGTACCCGAATCATTATTCTCTCTCCTTACTCTCATCTACAATCGGTATTTTTACGGTTATTTGTGTTCCTTTATCAGGAAGCGATATAATCTCGGCTACTCCTCCCACCTCACTGGCTCGTTCTGTAATAGACTGCAAACCGTATGAAGAAGCTTTTGTATCTCCCTGAACAAACCCTACACCATTATCAATAATCTTTAAATATACTCCATTATGTACTTTATGAAGCTTCACAACGACAGCGCTTGCCTTTGAATGTCTAAAGACGTTTGAAAGAGCTTCTTGTACAATCCGAAACAAGTGATCTTCAATGCCTTTTGAAAGGAGAATATCTTCAAAATCCCAATGAATGTCCATTGTTTGTTTGCTATTTAATTCTTGCAAAAGTTCCTGTAGTCCTTCATTGAGCGATTTATTTTCAAGCGTTGCTGGACGCAAATGTAATAAAAGGGCTCTCATTTCATTCTGAGCATCTCCTGCCATTTTCTCGATTAACGTAAGTTGTTTTAAATGCTTGCTGTCCTGCTGCGTCATTTCCTTTACAGCAGAAGACATCATTGAGATAGCAAAAAGTTGCTGACTTACTGCGTCATGAAGCTCTCGTGCCAAACGCTGACGCTCTTCAACAACAGCTGAACGTCTTAGCTGATCACGCCACTCTACTTTCTCTGCTGAAAGTTTTTGAAGAGAAGCTACTTGCTTTTCAATTTGACTAGCCATCTGATTAAGCTGTTCTCCAATTAAACCAACCTCATCTTCCCCAAGGTTGGATAATCTATAAGAAAAGTTTCCTTTTTCATAGCGTAAAATAGATTCAAATAAGACCTCCAGCCGTTCTTTAAGAGGATTTCCATATGAATAGCCTGCTACAACTCCAATTCCGATCACAGCAAAGAGAAGAAAGAAAATAAAGGGGATATTAAACCAATTCAAGCTCAAAAAATCGAGGGGATTAAGTTTGAAATAAGACATTACAATTGTTAAAACAAAAAGAAGAGTAATAATGTTCATGGCTACGAAAATATTAATAAAGCGCCACTGAATATTTAATCGTTTCCTTTTCATAAATGCCTCACATCAATATCCCCAATAAGTGTTGTAATAGCAATCTTCACTTTTGCATCAGCCCCTTCATATCCGTTTGTAGCAATAGAGGCTTGTCGATTGAATCCGCTTTGTTCATAGTGAAAAACTTTTGTTTTCCCAAACAGATTTGTTGTTGTTACCGAAACTTCCAAATCATACGGTACATAAATATCAACATCTCCAATAAGTCCGCTAATAACGATGGCATTTTCACCCACTGGAACAATTGCTTTAGATAAATCAATTTTCACATCTCCAATAAGGTGAGAGAGATTTAAATCTTTTAAATCAAACTGATGATTAATCAAACGAAAATCACCAAGAAGCGAATTTTGGTATGGGATTCCTCTCACATGGATATCTTCTTTGTATACTTGTTCCTCTTTTTGAAATGAAATAGGTTCCTTGCCCTTCTTGGAAAAGAAACCTTTCTTTTTACAATTCTCTTGCTTTTCTCGTGTTTTCCACATCTTCTTCCCTGAAAGAAGACGATAGCCAACATATATAAAAGCTGCTGCAACTGCTAAGCCTGCTAGGTTTATACTGAAAATATTTTGAAAAGCAACAACTGCTGAAAGACCTAAGAATCCTATGCCAATGATTCGATTGCTGTATCGTAAAAAGAAGGCGCCAACCATAAATAAAAAGAGAGGACCTGCTAATAGACCAGCTAAATGAACAATGTTGAGTAAAATACTAATTCCGGTAAAAACAATTAGAAGTCCGAGTAGTTTGTTTTTAGGCAGGCGCACATCCTCCCCTCCTTTTCTCATTATTGAATATCAATATCACCGCTTGTAGCCTTGATGTTGAAAGCATATTTTCCATTTCCTTCTTTAGCCTCTAAGTCTTCTTCCATTTGTGTTTTCACTTTAAATCTTTGATCTACGTTAATATCTCCTGAGGAAACATGGGCTTTGAGGTGCGTATTGCTCTTATGTGGAAGTTTGACGTTAATATCGCCTGACGTTGCTTTCACATTTCCGTTACCTTTAACCTCATCCATTACGATGGAAATATCGCCTGATGTTGCTTTTGCATCAATTTCTCCTTCAAACCCGTTAAGCGTCAGATTTCCTGATGTTAAATGAGCAAATGTGGTCTCTGTACTAAGATTTTCACCCTTCACATTTCCAGAAGACTTTTCAATATGAAGCTGTTTGGCATCTACATCAAAAAACTGTGTATCTCCTGATGTAGCTTGAACCGTAAGACGGTCTAATTTCAGCGGTTTCTCTCCATTATTCTTAATCACAATATTACCAGAGCTTGATGCAACATTTACATCTCTTTCATAGCTACTTGGTACCTCTATTGTAACCTGTGTGGATTGAAACATATTAAACGTAACACCTTTTTGTTTAATATTTAACACATCTCCAACTTGATTCATGCTTATGCTCTTTTTAAATGCCCGCTTATCTTCTATGATAACTTTAATATCTTGACGGTCTTTTGCAATAAAGTTAACATCAGCACTTTTAATATTTAACTTGATATTATGAATCTCATCTTCTGCAAACGTCTCACTTTTCGTTCTCTTGTCTCCAAATGCAAAAGAACTTTGACCAATAAGAACACTAGACAACACAGTTATTCCTATAATAACAAATAAAAGCCCTATTAATTTTTTCATATTCGTTTCTCCTTAGCCTAAAGTAAAATTCCCATCGGTGTGAAAAGAACACCGATGGTTTGTTTACTTTTCATAGTTAAGCCTTTTGTACTTCTTTCAATTTTTGGAGCTCTTTTTCTACATCTTCCTCATGCTCAAGCTTTGTAAATGCTGTTTGTTCCCCGCCAAAGTTGTAGGCAGTATATACGTTTGCTTTTGTTTCCATGTCCATAATACGTGCTTCAAGACGCTGAAATTCTCTGTATGAACTATTCGAATCAATTCGATTAATAGATGCATTCATATGTTCTTTTGCTTTTACAACGTTTGCACGTGCAACAAGCGTATGTCTCTTATCTCTTAAAGCTTGAATTCTTTCTTCTAGTTTTCCTAATTGTTCTTTTAATTCAACAAGCTGTGCTACAGATTGCTCATATATCTCTTCGTATTGTAACACTTTTTCTTCATGTTGTTTCATCTCCATGAGTGCTTTTCGGGCTAAATCTTCCTCACCAGAATTAACAGCAATCTGAGCTTGATCATAGCGTTTCTTTTTCATTTTTTGAGAGTATGTTAAACGACGTTCAAAATCTGCTTTAATAGCTTCTTGCTGAGCAACAGCATGCCTTGCTTTTGAAAGCTCTTCTTCCATATCGCGTAAATATTGATTAATCATCACAAGCGGATTTTCCATCTTGTCTAAGTTATCGTTTACTGTTGCAACAACCATATTTCTAATTCTTCTTAATACCATTTTTATTTCCTCCTCAGGGGTTTTAAATTATTTATCTTTTTTTAAAAAATCTTCCCATTCTGTATCAAATGAACTTTTGGTTACAGGGTCTGAAACAACTGGGCTACTGTAATGATATTCTTCTGATGAAGCTTCTTTTTGGCTTGTTAGCATCTTCCAGCCAACATAGATAAAGAAAGCAGCGAAAGCGACTCCCGCCAGAAACGGTACTGCGTTTGCAATTAAGATGATTCCAAAGAAAATAGCAATGATGCCTAATACTTTTTTTCCTTTTGAATCCCCTTTATTTACCGTTAGCCATCCATAGTATAAAAGGACGCATGCTACAAGGAATGATAGAATCCCTCCTAAAAAGCCGTTCCCTAGCAAAATGCTTCCTCCAATAAGTACGAAGACAATTCCAAGCAATGCTTTTACATTCAATGTTTTGTCCCCTCCTTTCGTTTCGTTACTTTTACTATAGGTAATTTTCATTGTTCTCATAACGTCTTAGCGGTGCATTTTGTGCTAAGACTCTAGTCTTATTTTTATATCAGTCCACCAAAAAAAGAGGATTCCCCTTAGCGGAGAACCCTCTTTTTGGGCCTAATCAAACGTTTGTTTAAACGTCGTTAGCCTACTATTATAAATAGTTCTTAACAAGTGAACGATTCTTTTCATTAAAGTGATAAAGATAAACAGGTCTTCCTACTGTACCATATGTCATCTTTTCCTCTAATACATGAATGTCTGTTAAAAAGCGTAAATATTTCCGAACAGATACTCTTGAAATTCCTACATCTTCGGCAACATCGTCTGTTGAAAATGGATCTTTGTCCATATTCTCGATCGCTGCTAGTAAAATTTTAAGAGTGCTTTTAGTTAATCCTTTTGGCAATGATTCCGAAACTGTTTTTTGTGTTCTATTTAGGATATTTTGATCCAAATCTTCTTGCTTAACATTTGTTTGCATGTCAAAAAATGCTCGTTTCTCCCGATATGATACAAGTGCACGATTAAAACGATCAAATTCAAATGGTTTAATTAAATAATCTACAGCTCCATAACGCAATGCTGTTTGGACTTTGTCCACTTCAGAAGCTGCCGTAATTAAGATAACATCAATTTTCTTATGCTGGTTACGAATTTCATCCAACAGCTCTAGGCCCGTACGTTCAGGCATAAAAACGTCTAAAAGTATCAAATCAACAACTGTGTCTTGCAATTTCCCGAGCGCCTCATCGACAGAATAAGCTACCCCAGCAAGCTCAAATCCTTCTATTTCTTCAAGGTAGCGTTTATTAAATTCAGCTACCATTGGATCGTCTTCAACAATCAAGACTCTAATCACGCTTCTTCACCTCTAGGTTCATAAAATAGTTCTACAACAAACGTTGTTCCTTCGCTAGGCGTTGACTCTACGTCAATATAGCCACCAAGCTCTCTTACACTTCTCTCTACCAAATAAAGTCCTATTCCTCTATTGTCTCCTTTTGTAGAGAAGCCTTTAACAAATAAATTTTTCTGCACTTCTTCTGAAATGCCAGCCCCTGTATCATTTACTTCAATCGTTAGACGATTGTTTTTATAATGTAAATTAACCGTAACTTCTTTTCTTTCCCCTTTTGCTACAGCATCAATTGCATTATCAATTAAGTTTCCGATGATGGTAATAAGCTCGTGAGTTACTTCTGGTGATTTAGGTTCAGGGATAGGTGTTTCACTATCAATCTGCAAGCTCGTTCTTTCTTCTCTTGCATAGCTTAATTTTCCAATAATAAACCCTGCAAGCGCAGGGCTCTTAATATGTTTCATCACAAGCCCAACTTCTTGATTTTGATGATTTACAAGCTGGTTAATGTAATCAGACAGCTCATCATAATATCCCATTTGGGTCATCCCTAAAATTACGTGAAGTTTATTTTTAAACTCATGTGATTGTGCTCTCAATGCTTCTGCATAAAGTCGTACTCCTGTTAACTGCTCTGCTAGCTGATTCACTTCTGTCTTATCACGAAGTGTTGAGATAGCTCCAACAACTTTATCTTCCAAAATAAGCGGAACTCGGTTCACAAGCATTGAAACCCCGTTAATATTAATCTCTTCATCTAACTGAACCTGTCTTTCCTTCAAAATGGTGCTTAGTTTTGATACTGGCAGATACTCGTCTACAGCCTTCCCAATTGGCTCATTTGATAAGCCTGCTCTTTGAAAAAGACGCAGAGCAGAGCGGTTAACAAGCGTAATCTTACCATCTCGGTCAACGGCAATAATGCCTTCATGAGCAGACTGAAGCATTGTATTTCGCTCTTCCAATATTTTAGCAATTGCATATGGTTCAAGCCCAAAAAGAGTCTTTTTAATATAACGAGCAAGTAGAATGGCGCCAAGAACTCCAATGATAAGACCAACAATAGACCCGACTAAAATGCTATCATGAGCTTTTTGCAAAGCTTGTTCAATCTTATTCAGAGAAGTGCCTACCGCAACAGCCCCAATTTGCTTTCCATTCTCATCCCTTACAGGTGTGAAAGAGCGGGAAGACATGCCAAGTGTTCCTTCTGAAATAGAGATGGTTTCTTTCCCTTTTAGAACTTCCTTTTCATCTCCTCCTGAAAACTTCTTGCCAATGTTTTTTGGATTTGGATGTGATTTACGAATGCCTTTCATATCAATAACAACGACAAATTCCACTTTTGTAGCTTTTTGAATATCTTTTGTATACTCCTGAATCTCCTTGCTTTCTTCTTTATGTAAGAGCCCTTCTCGAATAACAGGAGAAAGCGCAACAGTTCGGGCTACGTTCATTGCTTTTTCTTCTTGATCTGTTCGAATCGTTTTCGTAATGGTTCGACTAATTAAAGTATCTGTTAAAAATAAGGACAAAATAACAACAACACACACAAAGATGATAATACTAGAGCTTAACTTCAGGCGATGCTTGAACATCGACCTTCACCCCCGCCTCTTGTCAATTGGGCTGTTTTAATCACACTATATTCTATCACTATTTTGATCTTAAAAGAAAACGTTTAGCAGGAATTTCTATTCTCCTCCGTTAAGAAAGCGCATCGTTTTAATATATAAAAAAGACTGCCAAACAAGGCAGTCTTTCTTTCTTAGTTTTTCATTCCTGTGTTTGCTTTAATCAGAATTTCATCAAATTTTTTCTGATCTGCTTTTTTACTAGAGAAGATTGTACCAAGATAGGCACCTAAGAACCCGAGTGGAATAGACACAATCCCAGGGTTTGCTAATGAAAAGAGTGGATCTCCTACGAGAATAGCTCCCCCAACCTCAGGAGACCAAACGTTAGGTCCTGCAATGACGAGAACAAGAGAACTAATTAATCCAACAAGCATACCTGTTACAGCACCTGTTGTATTGAAACGCTTCCAAAAAATCGTAAATAAAATAATAGGCAAGTTAGCGCTTGCTGCGACAGCAAAAGCAAGAGCTACAAGAAACGCCACATTAAGCTTTTGAGCGAATAGGGCTAATATGATAGAAAGGACAGCAACTCCAATTGACGCCCAGCGTGCAGCAACAATTTGTTCACCTTCTGTTGCTTTTCCTTTTCTTACAATATGACTATAAAAATCATGTGCAAAAGCGGAAGCTGCTGAAAGAACAAGCCCTGCAACAACTGCTAGAATCGTCGCAAAAGCTACAGCAGAAACGAAAGCAAATAAAAAGTCTCCTCCTAATACTTGAGCTAGCAGTGGAGCAGCCATATTCCCAGCTGCATCTGCTGCTGTAATATTATCAAATCCTACAAATGCCGCAGCTCCAAACCCTAAGAAAATCGTCATAATATAGAAAATACCAATAATCCAAGTTGCGTAAACAACTGATTTTCGAGCGGTAATGGCATCCTTAACAGTAAAGAAGCGAATCAGAATATGTGGAAGCCCTGCTGTACCAAGTACTAAAGCTAAGTTAAGAGAAATCATATCAAGAGGGTTTGTAAATTTATTACCTGGATGAAGAAAGCTTTCTCCGAGCGGTGTAGCACTTTTCATCTCACTGAACATCTTAGCAATGCTAAAATCAAATTTTGAAAACACAATAATAGAAATAATAAACGTTCCAATCATAAGTAAAACAGCTTTTGTAATTTGAACCCAGCTTGTAGCAGTCATTCCGCCAAATACCACATAAATGGTCATGAGGACCCCTACAATAAGAACAGAATATACGTAATCAATTCCAAGGAGAAGTTTAATTAAACCGCCAGCTCCTACAAGCTGAGCAATCATATAAAAGATAGAGATTGTAATTGTGTTTAAAGCAGCAACTCCACGTACCTTTTTTTCGTTAAAACGAGCAGCAATCATATCTGCCATTGTATATTTCCCAAGGTTTCTTAGAGGTTCTGCTACAATGTATAGAACAACAAGGTAAGCAACAAGAAAGCCAATACTATAGAAGAAGCCATCAAAACCTGAAAGTGCTATCATTCCAGCAATTCCTAAGAACGAAGCTGCTGACATATAATCTCCTGCAATAGCTAATCCATTTTGCCACCCTGTTAAACTTCCGTCTGCTGTATAAAAATCACTGGTTGTTTTTGTTCGTTTTGAGGCATAATACGTAATAATAAGTGTAAGAGCTACAATTGCTAAAAATAGTGAAAAAGCAAGTACGTTCATCCTAAACTTCCCCCTTTAACGGCCAGCTTCTTTTTTTAGATCTTCTACAAGCACATCAAACTTTTGAGAGCGCTTTGTGTAAATCATACAGAGTGCCCAAGTCATGATGAATTGCGCAAATGCAAAAACCCATGCCCATGTTAAAGACCAAAAAGCCGTCTCATTTAAGAAGGTAAAATAGGCAGTTAAAACAGGTAGCGTGAAATAAAAAGCTAAAAAGAATAGTGAAAAAGGTAAAATAAAACGACGTTTTTCACGCATGAGCCGTTGAAATGTTGGAGATTGCACAAGCTCCGTGTAATCTAATTCTTGTTCTTCCCTCTCTAACTTCACTTCTTTCCCTTCCACAACAACTCCCCCTTATTGTTCATTCCTCCTCCAAATTTCCCTCCTTCCACAGAGATATATCTATTATATATTTTTCTAAATAATTAGTAAATTCTGTTTTTTATTATTTTTGAACTATTTAGTGACAAAGTGTAAAGACACATGTAAACTATTAATCAGCATATGTATCTACATTAATCTATACAGGAGATGAAAAGAATATGAAGGCACAAAAATCCCTATCTGAGCGAAAACTGCTTGGAGTTGCTGGGCTTGGGTGGATGTTCGATGCCCTAGACGTCGGAATTCTTTCCTTTATTATTGCTGCTTTGCAAATTGAATGGAAATTAACACCTGAAGAAATGAGCTGGATTGGAAGCGTTAATTCAATTGGTATGGCTGTTGGAGCCCTGATTTTTGGACTTTTAGCTGATCGAATTGGCCGAAAACCGGTCTTTATTATAACGCTCTTACTTTTTTCAATCGGAAGTGGCTTATCAGCACTTGCTCCAACATTGTTTGTGTTTTTATTATTACGCTTCTTTATCGGTATGGGGCTTGGCGGGGAACTTCCTGTTGCTTCTACGCTTGTTTCCGAAACCGTTGCTCCAGAAAAAAGAGGGAAAACAGTTGTGTTGCTTGAAAGCTTCTGGGCTTTTGGCTGGTTGCTTGCTGCTCTTATCTCCTACTTTATTATTCCAACGTATGGCTGGCAAATTGCACTTTTAATTACAGCTCTTCCTGCTTTTTATGCGTTGTATCTACGCATCGGGTTACCAGATTCACCACGCTATTTGGCACTTGAGAAGAAACCTTCATTTTCTCAAAACATTGCAAAAGTGTGGTCGAAAGAAGTTCGCAAACAAACGATTGTCCTTTGGGTGCTTTGGTTTACAGTTGTGTTCTCTTATTACGGTATGTTTTTATGGCTGCCAAGCGTCATGGTGTTGAAAGGTTTTAGCCTTATTAAAAGCTTTGAATATGTGCTTATTATGACCCTTGCCCAGCTTCCAGGTTACTTTACAGCTGCATGGCTCATTGAACGAGCTGGACGCAAGTTTGTACTTGTAACATTTCTACTCGGAACTGCTGCGAGCGCCCTTTTATTCGGAACAGCTGAAACATTACCGCTCTTACTCGCATCAGGTATGTTTCTTTCATTTTTTAATCTCGGAGCGTGGGGAGCTCTTTATGCTTATACGCCTGAGCAATATCCAACTGAAGTTCGTGGAACAGGTGCAGGAATGGCCGCTTCATTCGGTAGAGTTGGCGGGATTTTAGGTCCACTTGCTGTTGGCTATTTAATGAGCAGCGGATCTTCTGTTGCCACGATTTTTACCATC
>Ga0209463_1001941_pt1 | contig 11941 bp, 11 predicted proteins | sample AgamicMgSfrz_FD_187169 | JGI IMG/M metagenome (GOLD analysis project Ga0209463, IMG submission 187169) | Agave microbial communities from Guanajuato, Mexico - Mg.Sf.rz (SPAdes) (version 2) | ecosystem: Host-associated > Plants > Phyllosphere > Phylloplane/Leaf | place: Guanajuato, Mexico... | reverse complement strand
CAAAATTCAACTTTGAAAGCCACGCTGAGTTGTAATGAAGCTCAACCTTATCCATATCAATAACCTTTGCAAATTGCTCAAAGTATGTTTTGGCATTATGCTTGACCTCTTCATCGGTCAGTTGTTTTCGAGCGACTGATTTCCCTGTCGGATCACCTATTTTTCCTGTAAAGTCCCCAATGATAAGCTGGATAGTATGGCCATTTTCCTGAAACTGTCTCATTTTATTGAGGACCACCGTATGTCCTAAATGTACATCAGGAGCTGACGGGTCCAATCCTAATTTTATTTTCAGAGGCTTATTTTCTATAATTGACTTTGCTACTTTCTTTTCAAGCTCTTCTGTTGGGATAATCTCTTGAACCCCTTGGCTGTACATTTCCATCTGGCGCTTTACTTCTATTCGTTGTTCTTCTGTCAGTTGTTCCATCAGATTTTCCATCCTTAATTCCTCCTAAATGAAATATAAAAAAACCACATCCCCAAAAAAGGGACGTGGTTTCTTGCACGCGGTACCACCCTTATTGAAGGACATCATTTTGGTCCTTCCACTTAAACGATTAACGGATCGCCCGTTCTTTGCTTTCACAAAGACAGCTCCAGGAATGTAATTCGTGTTATCTTTGTGTCGATTTGCACCACCCATCGACTCTCTTTAAACAGGGAGATAACTACTACTAGGTTTCCTTTCATAGCTTTTTCTATATTAAAAGTTATTTTTTCTGATTACATTTCGGAGCAATTTTGTCATGCTTTTTTGCTCCTCTATCGACATGTCAGCGACAATATCTACTTCACCAAGATGAAAGCGTGGATAAAGCTCCTCCATTACTTGCTTTCCCTTATCTGTGATTGCCACATAAGTAATTCTTCTGTCTCTATTGTCACTTTTACGATAACAAAGCTCTTTTTTTTCTAATGTTTTGGTAATATTGCTTATCGTCGCTTTCGAGACGCCGTTTGATTCTGCTAGTTTCTTTGTCTCAATAGCCTCCCATACCCATAAATCATATAGCATGGAAAATGCTGTCCAAGACAGTCCATATTCTGATAAGACTTGCTGTTCCATCTTATTTTTCATACCTTGTGCGACCCGATAAATATTAGTAACAACAGCTATCGCGTCAAGATTTAATGACTCAATCGGAATTTTAGTGATTCGATTGATTGTGTCTACTTCTTCAGGAAGCAATTCCCCTTTATTATCAAATGAATATATATCGAACCACCTCTTTTTATATAAGTTTTCAAAATCATTAGCTTTGAAACGATATTATCAAATATATATATTGAATGCAATACATATTTTTGTTTTGTTTTTATAAAAATACTTTTATGTATAGTTTCAGGCAAAATTAATGATTAGTATTACGAAAAGTTTTATAATGAGATAAACAGGTTATTAAAAATAACCTTTTAATTACAGGAGGGGTTTAGGATGAATTTTTCAGAAAAAGTAGTATTGATAACAGGAGCAGCAGGTGGCATTGGCGTTGCTGCAGCAAAGAAATTTGCGGCTGAAGGGGCAAAACTTGCATTGGTTGACCTCAAAAAAGAAAGCCTTAGCAAGGTTGCTGCAGAGATTAATAGTCAAGATATCCTGCTTTTAGAAGGCAATGTTGCTGTTGAAGAAGATGTTAAAAGTTTTGTTGAAGCTACAAAAGAACATTTCGGACGAATTGATGTTTTCATCAATAATGCTGGTATTAATGGGAAATTTGCCAACTTGGTGGATCAAACAGCAGAAAACTTCGATGCAGTCATTAATGTTAATTTAAAAGGTGTTTTTTATGGTCTAAAATATGTGCTGAAAGTGATGAATGAACAAAAAAGCGGAGCTATTGTAAATACAGCTTCAAACGGTGGACTCCTCGGAGCTCCAGGAATGGGATTGTACGTTGCTTCAAAACACGGCGTTATTGGCTTAACAAAAACAGCAGCCCTTGAAGGCGCTCCATATAATATCCGTGTTAACGCAGTAGCGCCTTCTGGTGTTGATACACAAATGATGCGCTCTATTGAGGCAAATGCAATGCCTGGTAATGAAGAAAACGCTAAAGAGCAATTTGAAGCTTCTGTTCCAATGAACCGCTATGCTACAGCAGAAGAGATTGCTAATTTAATGGCATTCTTGGCATCGGAAGAAGCATCCTTTATTTCTGGTACATATTACCGAATAGACGGTGGACAAGGTGCTACTTCAGTTTAATTAAAATAGGGATGCCGAACCGGCATCCCTATTCTATTGCTGCAGGAAATTAGCAGCTTTAACAAGTAATCCTTTTACTGTTGCAGATTTGTTAGCCTCTGAAGGCGTTCTGTTCCTTCTATTACGTCCTTCACCATAGTCTTGATTAATTCCTCTACTGTCGGCACATCATGAATTAATCCGATTACTTGTCCAGCCCAGGCAAAGCCATTTATTTGGTCACCATCATAGATAAACTTCATATTAGATTTGCCGCTGATAATGGTTTTTAATTCTTCATAGGCTGCGCCTTGCTTTTCCTTTTCTATAATATTCATCGTATAATCCGATTTCAGAACTCTTCCAGGAGTCCCAAATGTGCGTTTTATAACAACGGTATCCATTTCCGTTCCTTCTACAAGCGCGTCTTTATACGACTTCACAGCATCAACACATTCTGCAGTAGCAATAAAACGCGTACCCATTTCAATTCCCTGTGCTCCTAAAGCTAAAGCAGCCAAGAATCCTCGTCCGTCTCCAATTCCTCCGCTTGCGATGACAGGAATAGACACAGATTCAGCCACACGAGGAATTAACACCATTGTGCCGATATCATCCTTGCCTATATGCCCTCCACCTTCCTGACCAACTGCTATGACAGCAGATGCCCCAAGCATCTCTGCCTTTTTCGCTTGTCTAACTGTTGACACTAACACCAACGACTTGATATTTTCATCTTTTATGCGGTCTAAAATAGGCTGCGGATTGCCACCGGTTATAGAGATAATTTTCACTTTTTCTTTAATTGCTGTCTCAAGAAGCTCCATGTATACACCATTATAGGACCCAATTGCGAAATTGACTCCGAACGGTTTATCTGTCAAACGTCGTACTTTTTGGATTTCCTCCTGCAGTTTCTCTGGCGTAAATAGTGTCATGGCAGTGATTTGTCCAAGGCCGCCTGCATTTGATACAGCTGCAGCCAGCTCTGCATTTCCTAAGTAAGCTAGGCCACCTTGGATAATTGGATATTTAATATTTAATAAATCGGTAACTGCTGTTTTCATTTTCTAATCCTTCCCATCATAAGTTACATTGATTTTAGCATATCATAGTTACAGTTCACCGTTATTATCCCAGGTTTTAGTTTATTAATTTTGGGAATAGTAAAGCAGAATATTTTATAAAGCAATCCATTGGGACTATAATAATTAATATAATATTACATGTTTCCCTACGAAGGAGCGATTACTATGAAGGTTACAATTACAGATAATGCTGCTGCGAAATTTCGCACATATGATCAGCCAGAAGGTACAGCATTTAAATTAACAAGCATTTTTAGCGGCGGTTGCAGCTACACATACAATTATGATCTTGCTATTGATCATGAAAAAGACGAAGACACAAAATTTGAGGATAATGGTATTGTACTTTATTTAGATCAAATGACAGTTAATCATATCAATGAGGATTTAAAGCTTGATTATGTCGAAGGGCAAGGTTTCCGTTTAGTAGGAGCCAGCCAAATTTATACCTTTAGATTAGACGTAAAGAATAGGGTAAAAGCATAAAAACAGTGGAACTAACATCCCCACTGTTTTTATGTGTGAATAATTCTTGGAAGATCTCTTCCCAGGCTATATAACACTTATTTTAGATTCAACTATTTTCCTGCTCCATACTATATATTATTGCTTCATGGAGCCACTTTTCCTCTGCCTCTGTAAATGGCGACGTTGCCATTGCCTCAATCTCATCGATATTTATGTTCTCAAGGTCTACCTCTGCCAACTGTTCCATCAAATCCTCCCCGATAAATGAAAAAGATGCTTTTAAGTAAGAGTTTACCATTTTCTGCACTTTTGGATCATTTACAGGTTTCCCATAAAGAGCCTTTAAATCTTTAGCCATTTGGACATAGCTTTTATCTAGGTCAGCTGTTTCTTTTTCTGATTTTCGAAATAATTCTTCTCCTATATCTGCTAACTTATTTTTTTCCATCCATTCTTTTTGGAGGTTCTCTGTCTGTATAGCATGAATAACTGGAAATAATAAGTTGCTATCAACCTCCCCTTCTTGCTCAAGAATAGCAGCAACCCTTTTGATTGCTTTAATAGACAGTTCCAATTTTTCCTTTTCTTCTTTCAATGCTTTAAGATGCAACTGCAAAGTGTCATTCAAACTCACAGAAAGATTTGATTCACCTAATAAACTGGCTATTTCCTCAAGACTATAACCTAAAAACTTTAAGCTTATTATTTTTTGAAGGGTCATAATGTCTTGTTTTTTATAAATTCGATGGCCTGATGTTGGATGCTTTTCTGGCTTTAATAATCCAATTTCATCATAATAATGCAAGGTGCGAATAGAAATGCCGGTTTTAGCTGAAAAATCCCCTATAGCAAACTTCTCTTTCCCTGTCATTTACATACCTCCCAAAATTAGTATATTTTTATTATAATTCCTTACGTTACTGGAGGTTCAAGTAAAAACTAAAAAAATAATAAAACGAAGGAAAGACATTTACTAATATAATGTTGGTCTGTAATCTCCTCTTGAGCAAGACAAGGATTAGTGTGTATAATAAAGTGGGCTAGACTATGTCTTGGCTTGGCTTGTTTTTTTGCAAGATAGCTGCCTCCATACAACTATTTGCTCTTCTACAATAAAAGATTTCTACATAAACAGCACCACGGAGAATCTGCCTCTCTCTATAAATTAAATTGAGGCGAGCAAAAAAAGCGGTTTATAATATAGCTATGGGAGCATCAAAGGAGTTGGTATTATTGGCCTTACCAAAAAACTATCTGGTAGACGCAACACTTGAACGTTTGGGAACATCCTTTCTGGATTTATATAACAGCAAAATCGGCGATGATGTCAGAGAATTCCTGGCAGTCATCTTTTTCGAGGAACTAATTGAGCCGGAAACCGGCAGGCAAAGGAACTTAAAAGAACTACGTTCTAACTATTATCGAGATAAGTTCAAAAGGACTAAGAAAAACTGGTATTCAGCTCTACTTAAAAGCATTAATAAAAAAAGCAAAAATCCAAAGGAATTGATGGCTGAAGTAAAATTCATACATGAAGGTATTGAAAAAGGATTTATTGACTTAGTGAATAACTATCATGTTACGGATATAAAGGACTTAATTGCAGATCGCTTAAGTGAAGTCGATAAGTGGGTCAATGATGATACTAAGCTCTTATCAGATTATAAATATATTAAAGATAAAACGAAAAACCAAATAAAAAATACATTAAAGATTGATTCTATCATCACTGTAACAAGCCTCGTTATTGAAGAATTCGGCGGTGACTTTAACCGGATTGTCAAAGAGGTAAACGATCTGTTCAGTGAGCTTCCTTTACCAGGGAAAACAGGCAGAACTAAATTTATGGATTTTCACGAAGATGCGGCAGTCGAGAATAGTGTAACAGCCGAAATATATGAAGATGGCAATCTGTCAATCCGCACACTGCTTGGCAAAACTTTGACAGAAGAAAAAAATTCAATTGCATTAACTCCAATGGATTATGAGATATTCAATTTTATCCTTTCCAAAAGAGACTATGAATTTGTGGAAAAACAAAAGATCTATGTTGATATAGGAGACATTGTTAAAAATATGTACTCCTCAAGAGGTGTCAAAGAATATAAACGTATTAGAGAAAGACTGGAAAAGCTTAAGCATCTCAGCTTTGATATCAAAGCTGATGATGGGAAAAAATATCTCTTTGACCTTTTCGATCACATTACTTATTTAGATGAAGCAGAAACAAAAGCAGAAATTAAAATAAATGAATTTATGCACCAGCGCTATATAGATAATCAAGTGACAAAAATCTATAGCGATAAAATTCAAAATTTCCAGCTGGAAATTTCGGAGAATATAGTCTTCATATTACAGAAAGAGAGATTTGCGAAAAACTCCCTTCTTGATGATTCCATTGATCGAAAAAAAGCAGTTGCTTATCCCCTCGCCTTTTTTACTAGACGTCTTAGATTACCGACTAGAAAAAAAGATGCATTAACTAAAGTTGAAAACTCTCTTCATGAGCTTGTGGACAACCAAGTAACGATAAGAAGCTTTCGCCGCGTAAATGATGTATTTCACATCGAGTTCCTGCCTATCACTGAACATGAAGCAGAGGATTTAATTGACGCAAAACATCAAAAAGTATTATTCCTAGAAACATAATAAACACCCCAATTATTTACTAATTGGGGTGTTTGCGCATTTACGGCTGTCTATAGTTTCACGGATTTTTCTACTAACACTTATATTTAGTTTTCTACCCAAAACTAAAAACCTTTAAAATTTTTCACCATTTTGTCGTGCTTTATAACTTTAAAGGAATATCCTTGTTTTTTTTCACCATTTCTTCGTGCTTTTATTATTCAATTGCCTTTGTAAGCAAAACGGTTGATTTTTTTCACCATTTTATCGTGCTTTTTTGCCAATAGCTACTCTTTTATAAATACCACTATTTTTTTTCACCGTTTTGTCGTGCTTTTTTAAATAGCTGATTTTTTTTCACTATTTCTTCGTGCTTTTTTTTTGATATTACTATATAACAAAGAAAATAAGCTTGATATATACTATTTAGCTTAATAATAGCTAAAACTACAGGGGAAAAATCCCGTACTTCATAAACACATTTATACAACTTATTGGACCGTTAAGAAAGTTAAATAGTGAAATGCTAATTTTTTTTCACCATTTCTTCGTGCTTTTTATAAAAAATGATAAATTCGCACCAAATCTTCGTGCTTTTCTCAGTTTTTACATATAAATTTAAAAAACAGTAATTTTTTTTCACTATTTTCTCGTGCTTTTTTCGTCCTTATTGTTTAATAAAGAGAACGTACTGGCAAACTGTCTATTTCCCCCGCTTTTTTTCGTTTTTTTTCACTATTTTTTCGTGCTTTCGAATTTTTTTCCTAATTTCGTCGTGCTTTTTTCTAATCCTTGTCTAAAGATTGAAATTTTCACCGATATTTCGTGCTTAACTGCTGAATTCCTAACATTTTTTTCGACAAAATTCGACAAATGCCGTTGTATTTAATGCTTTTTTTCACTGAATTATCGTGCTAATTTACTTTATTGCTATTTATATAAGAAAATGATCAATTTTTTCACCATTTTTTCGTGCTGATTTTTTTTTACACAATAAAAACATTCCTTAAACCGCGCTATTAAAGTCTTTCAAAAATTTTTCACCATTTCTTCGTGCTTCATTATTTGTTGTATTATAGCGCTCTACACGTTTTTTCACCATTTCTTCGTGCCATTTACACCCCTTTTTTTCAGTGTATATAATAAAACATAGATAAATATAGTTATTAGTTTATAGACTGATTGAAAATTAACTGTTCAGAATACGGGAGTGCTTGGGCTTTTCTTGCTCTCGTGATGATCTATCAATATCCATTGTTCGGAAAGGAGGTTAGAACCAGTGATATACGAGGAAACGTATCAATATTTATTACATAATGTTTCATCAAAGGAATTTGATGTCTGCTTATACTCCCTCCTTCATACTGATTGGGATGGAATAATCCAGGCACCAGCTACTGTAATAGCAGCAAAGGCTGGTACAAAAAAGAAATACTTAAAGCAAATTATAAAAAAATTCACTTCCTTAAAGCGCGGCAATATTTATATTCCTGTAGAAACATCAGAAGGAATGAAATATAAATTTAAACGCGGTCTTACAAGAAATTTAGGTTTTAACAACAAAACTGATCGCTATTGCAAAAAGTATTCCTTTTTCTATGAAGAAGCCTTCCAAAATCTATCGATCAATTCTAAAAGATTGCTTTTGATGGCTGCTTTTCGCATGTCTGTCCAAAAAGCGGAATCAGTGATGTTCGATTATCACGATATTGTACCTTCTAAGTATACATATGGTCATCCCTTCTTTACAAAGGGCCGTCTTTATGACGCCATTAGTGAAATCAACAACTCTAAAATTTCTGAAACTGTTAAAGTTCAATTAGTGAGTAATATTTACACAAGAAAGCTTGCTGTTTCTTTTGAATTTGAGCAAGGAACATTAAATGATTTTGCCAGCAATTACACAGAAAGGACTCTTCTGCGTAAAAAAATGTTCCAAGCAGGTTATCACAGTTATTTAAGTGACGGTTTTTGCATGGAAATTGAAAGTGTGGGCAAATATTTATATAACTCTCTTTTTAGCAATGAAAAAATAATGGCTAAACAGGGAGTTATTAGTGATGCAAAGGACGAGATTTTTTCATTAGCCCGATTTATCTATGATACGGCAATTGAGCAGCTGGCGACAGCGCTTCCTTCAAATACTCATTTTTTGACTGATCCAAAACAGGCTTCAGCTTATTTCAGCACGATTATTTACAATGTACTGTTGGACGAGATGGGCAAATACGGTCATCAGGCTGAGAGTATTAAATCCCTTTTGGACAACCATTATTTACATAAAACCATTGTAGAAAAAGAAACAGGCATAGATATTATACATATTGGTATTGAGGATCATATTAAACCAATTAAGCAGCGCTATGAAAAGGCAAAACATATCTTCGCTGTTTTGAAAAATTGGTCTGAGAATTGGGTTATTGCCCGTACAAAATCGATTATCGAGGATTCAGAAGCTCTTTTAACTTCAAAAGATGAAGACAAAAAGCAGAAAATAAAGCAAAAACGAGGCTGGAGTGATGCAGAAGCAGCGAAAAACCATATCCAAACATTAAAGGAGCAATCTTACGAGCAAATTAACAAGCTCATAAACCAATGTATAACATTTGGTAACAAAGCTATTGAAAAGGATGAACGCATAAAATCCTTAACAGCTGCTAAAGATTCCTTAGCTTCCTTTTTTGCAATACATACCGAAAAAATTTTAAAAACACAATAACAACATGGATCAACACTGGCTATTGGGCGAGTGGATCTCGTGCTGCAAAAAAAATTAACAGTTTATTAGCATCTATTTTCTTCCGATATTTTTTCCCCTTCATTAATGATTCTGAACTCTTAAAAATCCATATACTGTAAAAAGTCTATTTTTTTTGCCCTTTTTTAAGGCTGTTAATTGTAGTTTTGTATTTGTTATTAGATTTTTTTATATTGTGATTTAATTTTTTAAAATGTGATTAAAATTCTTTACTATGTTATTGGTTGTTATATTTATGTGGAAAGATATTTTTTCCTGTTAGGACATATTTTTTTCTGTTTACATGTATTTTTTGTCTGTTTATCTAAAGTTCTGACTTGTGATGGGCAATTTAATGCTTTTTTTTGTTTTAGGGAATTAGATAACAAGAAGGTTTAAAGAGGATTTTTGTTAAAGGTTCTAAATTATTGTTCTAATTAATGTTCTAAATATTATTCTAAATAATTATCTAAAATAAGGAAATAAAGCTTACCACCCATTTTAAGATATATATAATACAAAATTGCTAATTTTCAAAACTGGCATTACCTAATACACATAGTCTACTTATAGTATATTCGTCTAGCATTCAGTTATTCCTATTTGTTCAAAAAAGTTTTGAATATAAACAAACATATTAATAATCAATCAAGAATCGAAAAATCCATTCTTTCCCTATTATATTAATCTATTACACTTTTTAAAGTTTGCATAAAATAAAATTAAATAAGGTTAAGGAGGAATTTTAATGAGTAATGTATGGTATCCAGGTGGTAGAAATGGTGATAATAATCAAAGAAATAAGTCAAATTCTCGTTCAGGTGACAGTGATAGCCGCTCCGATTCAAATGTAGATTTTGATTCTGATAATGACTTAAGAAATGATACTAATGTTGATAATCAAAATGATTTAAAAAATGTAGATAAAAATACCAATATTGCAAAAGTTAAAGACTCGGGAAATGCTAAGATCGACTTGAAGATCGATGTAGATTCTGATTCTAATGCTCGTGTACGCTCTCGATCCAAAGCTAATGCAGATACAGAACAAGATCAAGATAACAACCAAGATAATGACCAAAATCAAGATTAATAAAACTAAGGCGAGCACGGTATAACCATGTCTCGCCATTTTAATTATAAGGAGAGTTGTTCATGTCTCCCAGTCGAAGATATATAGATAAGGAAAACAATATCTATCAGTTTCGTAATAATGGGAATGCTGAACTTGAAACGAATAACGCAAAAATTGGCCAGAGCGGCAATTCAGATGTAGACGTATATGTAAATATAGAGGTAGATACAAAACCAATCGCTTATGCAATGCTCTCCTCACTTCTAGCCACAAAGCAAATAACCCGTTCCCAATATGAGGAAGCGATAAGAAACTTAAAAGAATTAACAAAAAAACCAAAAGAGAGCATTCCTGGATTACGACTTTATGGTCCAATGAAAGATAATAATTGAAATTTGTATTCCTCCCGGCTGAAAGCTGGCCCTTTTTAGCCATTTGAAATATCTTTGAACCCCATTTTTCCTACCAGTTATAAAATTCATATACAGCGGCCTAGAATAGCTTTAGATTAATCTGGATTAAAACTTTACCCCACACTAACCGAAGGATTGGGTCACTGCCCTAATCCTTTGGACTGTGATATTTATGTAATAATTTTGCCATTATTTACACTACATAGCTCCCTTAGGAACGGAAATGATAAAGTTCAAGGAGGTGAAGTACTATGGCAAATCGTAGTGGTAACAGCAATAACAGCAATAATTTGCTAGTTCCTGGTGCTGAATCTGCACTAGAACAAATGAAATACGAAATTGCACAAGAGTTTGGTGTTCAGCTTGGTGCTGAAACAGTTTCTCGTGCCAACGGTTCAGTCGGTGGTGAAATTACAAAACGTCTTGTAGCAACAGCTCAATCTCAATTGGCTGGTCAAACAGGAATTACTCGCTAACCAGATAACTTAATATATATGGCTATATGGCTGCCTTGATAGGCAGCCATATGCATTTTCATGGGGTTAGTCTTATTCCTATTTTTGCTATTGCGACAGTCTTTGAATGATATTATCTACAACATTGGACAGATTACCGTTTTTATACTGCAGGATAAAATCACTGTATAACATTCTTAGTACATCTTTTACTTCAAAAGTGTGCTCCATATTCAGCTCTGCAATGTCACTAAGCATCACCTCCAGCCTCAAAGCCTGTTTACGATGAATTAGACATTTTATCATCTTCTTTTTCGGGCCATTAGTTGGAACTAATATTTCACTCTCATCCTCTTGATACGAGTTTATCTTTATTGCATTTTGAGAGCGTATAGTCAGTTCGTGGTAAAGGTCTACTGGGTTGCTTCTTTTTTTCGCTTGGAATAAAAAATCATCTAGTAGTAAGGTCAATAAATCAATATGAGTAAATTTCTCATTGGCAGCTTCTGTAACATCATCACAAAATAGCTCACCTCGTAAATATTCGGAAACAGGTACATAAAAGGTGTAAGACAGCAGCGTAGGAGTTGTTAACTTTCTCGTAGCCTTCATAAACCATTTATCAAAGATGTTATATGGACTATAGGAGAGCTCCCTAATTTCATCATCGTAAATAGGAAATCTGCTTTTTTTCACCGGTGTAATTTCACCTCTTCCTCCAGCATAAAAGCAAGAATTCGATAGGCAGCTTCTTTTAAGCTGCAGTCCCAACTTACTTTCATCTCAAAAAGTTGATCATGATATACCTTTTCTAATTTTGCAGGATAGGGCTGACCTTTCGGATCATAAGGACGCTTAGGAAAATCCCGAAATTCCTCTAGTCCCTTTT
>Ga0209463_1001940_pt1 | contig 11945 bp, 12 predicted proteins | sample AgamicMgSfrz_FD_187169 | JGI IMG/M metagenome (GOLD analysis project Ga0209463, IMG submission 187169) | Agave microbial communities from Guanajuato, Mexico - Mg.Sf.rz (SPAdes) (version 2) | ecosystem: Host-associated > Plants > Phyllosphere > Phylloplane/Leaf | place: Guanajuato, Mexico... | reverse complement strand
AGCCAATTGAAGTTGTAGAAGCAGGCATTTTTCCAGTGAAAAATGAACGTTTAGACAATGCAATGCGTTCACTGAGCGATAAGCAGAAAAGAATCTTGTATTACTATTACATCAAGGAGTTTAGCAAAAGGGAAATTGCGAAGATACTAGGTGAATCTGAAGCGAATATAGGCTATTGGGTTAAAAAGACATTGGTGCAACTAAAAAATTTGCTGTAGTAAAGGTTCACTAATAACTATTAGTTATGTAACAAATACAACGTTAATAGAGCCTAATTAAACATAAAAGGGGATAGGTATATATGAAAATGTCTGAGAGCCAGAAGAAAGAAGAAATTCAAGCTGTATTTAATCACTTAGAGTTGAAATTAGCAAAACACGTTGGTAACACAATCCTTCGAGATCGTGAGGATGTGTTACAAGATGTTAAAGCGAAAATTATAGAAAAAGCTTATGAGATGTTTGATGAAGAACCACTAGGATTCTTCGAATTCATTGAAAAAGAAATTTTAAAAGAAGAATTAGTGTTGTAGCCTAATACGCAAAATATATTTTGCGTATTAATTACCAAGGCTCTCTAAGATCTCTTCTTTTTTTTGTTACATTCAAATTTTTGCAACTAGACGTTCCTTGACAATAGATTCCCTAATAAAAAAAGGGGTAAATAATTATTTACATAATTATATCAAAGGTGTAACTTTGATATAGTGAATAAAAATTACATACTGCTAAATATAAGATAGAAATGGTGTGTATTAAATCCTTGATATAATAAGGTTTTAAAATCTCAAAGGTATATCTCAAAATAGGAGGGTGCATATGATCATTGGATACGCTCGTATTTCTGATAAAACTCAAAAAATAGACTCGCAAATAGATGCTCTAAAAAAAGAAGGTTGTGAACGCATTGTAGAAGAAACCATAACAGGTATATCCACTAAGAAAACAAAATTAAACCATCTATTAGAGGAGCTACAGAAAGGGGATACCCTAGTAGTTGCTCGTGCTGATCGGTTAGCCAGAAGAACAGTTCAGATACTGGAAGTATCCGAAACTCTTAATAATAAGGGTGTTAATTTAGTTATTTTAGATTTAGGAGTTGATACAAGAACACCTGCAGGGAAAATGGTTTTAACTATAATGGCTTCTGTTGCTGAGTGGGAACGTGAGCAATTAAAAGAAAAACAACGTAGAGGAATCGAAAGTGCGAGAAAAAGAGGTACTCATTTAGGTAGACCAGGTAAATACACTCAAGCAGCATTGGAAGAAGCACTTCGTGTTTTTGAATCTGGTGAGAAGACCGTGGATGAAATTACAGAAATATATAATGTGAGTAGGGCTACCTTATATAGAAAAAGAAAAGAGAAAAAGCTTCAGCAACTACTAAAATCCCAATGAAGGTTTGGTTCTTTTTCTCGAACATAAAAAAGAGTCGATTATAAAACCCACTCTTAATAACGTATGTGGTAAAATAAAAGTATGCTAAATTTGTAGAAAATAAAAGCAAACACTAGTTTATTGTAGAAGTTTTGATTAAAGTAATTTTGAATACAAAAAGAAAAGATGATGCTGGAAACATCATCTTCTCAAACTAGATATGGTATGGCTCCAACAAGTTCCTGGCAGAACATTGGAGTATGTGATCCCAACAATCCACCCGACTAAAAGTGAAAAAGGGACAATTAACAAAATAAATATTTCTATTTCTATAATAACGGTATAGATATATTTTTTCAAGTTAATTAATATTTCCTTTTTTGTAAACAAAAAATAAAAATTTACTGATAGATAATTGTTGAGGGTCACACCATTTCTAGTTAACTAAAACAGGAGAGGTGTGACTTTTTATGTCCTTATATGGCGAATTATTTGCGTATGATTATGATGAGCACGAAGAAATTATAAAACATAGAAAAGAAAAAACATTAGGAGATAAAAAAGCTACATTTTTTGCCAAAGGTGTTCCGGCGGAAAAAATGGAATGGCTAGATGAACCAGTTATTTTTGATGACTTTGCTCAACAAGTAGAATTATATTTTGCTTGGGTAAAGAAAATGCACGATAAGCGTAGCAGGTATATGGCTAAAGGTTGGCTCCATAGAAACCTAGAAACAAATGAGAAGTTTATGAAACAGGTAATGAAAGAATACGAGGCTCTTTTAAAGCTTGCGAGGGTCACAAATAATGCTGATGATCAGTATTTATGCCCGAATGTACTTTCATTTCCAACAACAAGACAAGCTTCTACAGTTCGGGAAATCCAAGCCGCACTTTCAGACATCGACCAACACAAAATAAAAATGCCAGATGGCACAATAGCTAGTCTTACAAGAATTGAAATGTACGATGCAATGAATGATTTAATTGAAGCAGGATTAATTCCACGTCCTAATGTTGTTATAGAAGGGCAAGGAACACAAGGCGTTTGGTTGCACGAGCCAGTTCCGTTTTACCTAGAAAACGAATGGAAAATGCTACAAACTCACTTAAATGAATCATTACAGCATTTAGGCGCAGATCCTCTAGCAAAAGACGTAGTAAGATTTATGCGTGCTGTTGGCTCTGTTCATAGTGGTACAGGCGAAAAGATAGTAATGAAAATACATAGCTTTGACAGATATAAATTTGAAGATTTATTGGTATATGTCCCTAATTTAAGGGTAAATAAAAGAAGTGCCGGACAGAAGAAAAGAAAGAGATATAAAACACCATTAGACAAGCAAAAAACGGTCTCTAATCGTCTTTGGGCTAAATATCAATGGGGTTCAGATGAACAGTTACGCTCATTGCATTTATGTCGTTTACAGGACTTAGAAACGCTTCGGGATCTAAGAAACGGTGATATGTTAGGTTGCCGTGAAATGGCTTGCTTCCTCTATCACTTGTTCCATTTAAGAGCGAATGGTGATTTAAAAGAAGCATATAAAGCAACTTGGGCGTTTTATCAATCATTTAAACGTGTACCAGGAGATGAATATACTAAAAGAGAACTAGATTCTCGTGTGAAAAGTTCTGAACGTAATTGGAACTTATGGGTGTTAGATCACGAATCTGCTCCTTATAATTTCACTCCAGAATGGATTATTGAGAAATTAAACATAAATCGAACAGAACAGAAAAAGATGATTACTATCATTGATGGACAGGAAAAACAAAGACGTAACACTGAATATGTTAGGGAAACACGCCGTGCTAATGGTGTAAAAGAGAGAAATAAGTACAATGAGGAACAGCAAAACCAAACTCAACAAAGAATTGAAGAACTAAAACAAGCTATGGAAGAGTTTCCAAGCTATAGTAATCGAAAACTAGCCAAACACCTAGGAATATCAGAATCACGGGTAAGAAAACTCAAACAAATTGGAAATATTTAGTGCGCACTGGTGTGTCAGCTAATGTTTTAAAAAAAAGGTATCTCTTAGAGGAAAGAACACAATACATATGTTTTATAAATACTATGGAGGGAGATCATTCGATCTCCTTTTTACTGTTTAATATCCACTAAAAGAGATATGTAAATAATTCGCAAAAAAATTAAACGGTGTGTCAGCTAATCTAATAATAAGAAGGTCAGTTTAAATGGAAAATATTAGTGCGCACTGGTGTGTCAGCTAATGTTTTAAAAAAAAGGTATCTCTTAAGGGAAAAACAAAATATATATATAATAAACACTAAAGGGAGATCAATCGATCTCCTTTTTATTTTGGACAGCTTTTTGTTGGAGAACTATTTTTCTTTAAAGTCAAATTGAGGAAATACTCTTGCAGTCTAGGTAGATAAGACTTTATGCTTATTTTTAGTGATGTATTAATACACTGAGTTAATTTATATCTTGGGGGTGCAGCTTTGAAATATACAGATTTAACAAAACAAGTTCAAGATAGCTTTATAAGGGATCTTGTTAAAGTTATAGAGGAAGTAGCTAAGGAAGTAGAGCTTTATGGTTTTACAGAACCATTAGATTTTGATTTAGTGGATATGATTTCCTCAATGATAGATGAAAAGGCAGAAAGTACTTTAGAGCAGTGGGCAGACTTTGTCTTTACCCTAAATGATGATGACTTAGAAATATTAGTGATAGAACAACTTAAAGCCATCGAACAAATGCAACCGACTACAGAACAAATAACTGTTTTTCAGGACCTATCTGTACAACTAGGGAAAGAACCTTTAATACCAGAAGATTTTTTGGAGTTTATATATGAACTTGCTCAGTTAGAGGAACTTTATAAAGCTAAGAGTCCTGCAACAGCAAAAGTTAAAAATGATTTAAAGAGTAGTTGGTTTGAAGAGACTGGTGAAAAATTAAGGCTTTCTAGAAACGTGACTAACGAGGAAATAGATGAGTATTATATATTGTTACAAGAGTTACCATTTAAGCCTATAAAGAACGTTAGAATGCAATTAACAGATAAAAATGTTCGTATGTATCACGAGGTTGCCATAGTGAGAGAGGGATTTGAAGAGATTACAAGGGACGATTATGAGCTCCTTATTTATTTTGATACAGATGAAGCGCAGTACGAACTTCTATATGCACCTTCTTATCCTGAAAGAGACGAATGGAATTCGCATTATGTAGCCCATAGAGGAAAGGGCTATTGTAATTTTTGCGGTGAGCACTATGATATGGATAAAGAATTTGATGATGTGTGTAAGGAACTAAGTTATTTGGAAGAAAGTACAAAACAATTACTAGGTTATCTGTATAAAACAAGCAAAGAGAAGTTTGTTGAGCAGAATATTCCTGTTCGAGATGCACTAAGGGTATAAACGACTCTTTATTTTAGCTTGTAACAAGTTTTTATTTACAAATCATACATAAGCATTTAAAAAAATAAAAAAAGCAATACGAGCCTTTTAAGGGCAATAGAGGTTGTTTGGGGAGGATTTATAATGTCTACTACGACTTTAGAATTTACAGATTGGCGAGAATATTATTATCAACTAAGGCAAGAATCTTATTATTTAAACGAAAGCAATTGTGCTATTATAGGGTTTCCAGTAGCCCCAGAAGAGGAACCCGTTGCATTTTTAAATATAAAAAAAGAAGAACCTTTATATGACCGTAGTTCAAATTGTATAATTCTATTTCAAAATGGCAGCGATGATAAGCTTGAAGAAACACACTATGGCGAAGATATATTACGTATGAGTGGAATAGATACCTCTAACATAGCTACAGATGTTTACTTAATGGTTGGTGGTAAGTTAAAACCTCTTTATTCACTCTCTATGTTGTCAGAGCATTTAGATTTACCTCTTATTGGCTTAGAAAAGGAAAACTATTTATGGTCAAAAAGCCAAATGGAACGACTAGGTGTTCCTCTGGACGATATAAAGCCAGTTGCAATGAGCTTCAGTGATTTTAGTGGTATTATCCAGTATTACGATTGTCGTCCTTATCTAGAACAAAGGGGAGAAAGATTAATTAGTTTTGAAGAATACGATCAAATATGTAATTTTAGGCTTTTAAAAGCTTCTGACTTGTTCAAATTTCCAAAGTCCTGGGGTATTGATGCAGTAGGGGATAAATTAGAGGGGCTTGAAAAAGTAGGATATGTTGATGAAAACGAACTACTAGTAGAACTTACAGACAAAGCTATAGAGGGTACACCTTTTGCAAATGTTCTTAAACCTTCAGAAGTTGATGAAGAAGCCTTAATTTTACATATTAGAGAGCTAGATGGCTTTAAATCCATCCTAAACTTAGGTAAGAAAAAAATTACTTCACTTACATTGCTAGGAATATTAGAAGATGGCCGCGCCGTTTTTGAAGCGAATCAATTAAAAAAAGAACATTCTTATGGGAAAATCGCAAAAATGTTCTTTGCAAAATATAGATTGTGAATATTAGGGAGGTCTGATGACCTCTCTTTTTTATCTTAAAAGATTAAATTTTCGTTTAAAGTAGGATTTTTTGAGTAAAATACATAATATAATACTGTGTAAAATAAAACATAAATATTTAAGTAATATAATACACAAATTTTTGCACAGATATTTACACAAAATATTTGATAAAATTTAGTATATAAATTATAATGGAGGTGTAGAGTTATGAGGGAGGAAATAAACACGATGCCAACAAAAACATTAGTCAGGGATGAAATTCTAGGAGTAAATAATTTAAGAAATCTTTCTCAAAAAAATTTAATGGAGATGGTGGATAATAATGAAAAATTAGGATTAATAGCAAATAATGAACTAGCAATAGCAATGATTAGATGGGATAAATATGAAAAAATTATAGACCTTCTAGAATCCCAACAACACAAAATAGAAATGTTAGAAAGTCTATTTGAAGATAGTGAACTAGCAAAAATGTATGGTGAGCATATCGAACAAGTTGAAAAAGGTAATTCTAAAACACACCGTATTGAGAAACCGGAAGATGTGTTTAAGATGCTTTAAAATATTTAAGGAGCTGAAGGAACTTGGGAAATAGATACAAACAGGTAGTAGATGAGCGATTTTTACAAGATTTGAGGGATATTATTGCACAGCTGAGCCCCGAAGATCGGGGCTTCTTTAAAGACCAAGTTGTAAATGAAATGTACGAGTTAGATAGCAACTGGGAAAAGATAAGTCGCGATACGGAATACCCACCACTTTCTACATACGATTATAAAAAGCGATATTTACATTCAATTCCAGTACATATTAAGCAAGCACGAGGATGGGAAGATTTAAGCTCTGATTATCGAATCGTCTTCAAGGTGCACGAGGATACCAATGAATTATATTTTTATGCAATAGGTAAGCGTATTAAAGGGTTGCCGAAAGACCCAAAAGATATTTGGGCGTTAATTAAGGGGAGAGATTTACCCGAGGAAGTAGATAGCTAATATAACATAGAGCAAAGTATGGCCGTTGGTCGTGCTTTTTTTCTTTTTAAAGATTAAAATACATAGCAGATTTGTAGAACCGGAAACTGTGCGTGTCGTTTCCGGCTTTTCTTTAAAAGTACACCCAACCTACAAGTTTTTTAATAGCTTTACAGGTTATCCATTTATTAATATGGAATTTCTCTCCTATAGCCGTTTTTCAATTCAAAGGGAGGGCATTCTTATATGAATGATGCAAATCAAGTGTTGGAGAAGTTTGATAGTTTGCGTAAGGATCCAGTGTTTAAGGAACTTGTAAAACTAGCAACTTTACTAGAACAATTGAAAGAGCTATTAGATAAAGGAACAGAGGTAGCTTCTAGGCACTATCTTAATCAGAATAAGACCGATAACAAAATGTATGTCTCAGGCTATAGAGATGCTCTACTTTTTATAAAAGAAGAAATTGACGAAAAATTTTCCATAATGAACGCTAATGTATGTAGTATGCTTGGTTTTCCAGAAGAAATTTGGGAAACTATGCGTGAAAATACAAACAGTTTAATGGAAGAATTAGAAAAAAATGATGTATCCGAAGAAATATATATTGGTGCTGTAAAATGTTCAATTGCAAAGCATCTTAATTCATTAAACGATTAGTGGAGCACGGCTATGCAATTAGTTGGCGTAGTTATGTATGTAGAGCTAAAAAATAGATGTATATAGTCTTTTTTCTTCTTTGAAATCATCTATAAGAAATTTTTATGTACCAACTTTATAAAAACAAAAAGCCATCATCCTTGTTGGAAGTTGGCTTTTTATGTTGATTATCTTTTTCTTTCCAGTTCACCTAAACCAACTCGTAATAATTCTAATATGCTACTATTACGACTTCCTAAATAATTATCTACCTTGTATTGATCAATTTTCTTTATAAGACCAGGAGGTAATTTAAGATGGACTGACTGAAATTCATCACCATTATCTACTGTTTTTTCTTCTTTTTTCACCATTATAAAACCTCAAATCATTCATTTAATGTATTATTATAGTACCTATACTAATAGATAATGGTACATAAATACAAGATGAATAATACATAATACTTTAGACGCTTTGTTTTTCTTAATAATTGCTGTTAACATAAAAAAGAGCGCTTAGATCCTTCCACGATCTAAGCGCTAATTGATTACAAATTACTGTTGAACCGTTTCGGCCCATATAACCGATTCGGTTTTTTTATTGGATACCAAGAATTGAGATGATGGTGTATAAAGCGAACCAAGCACCAATGAAAGCACCAGCTAGACCAATACCAAGATACAGTAATATCTTTTTTCCATATTTCTTGGTGAAGTCAGGAGCCACGGCGCCTGTAATGCTAATAATGGTAACTAGTAAATCAATTAGGTGTGAGAAGTTGTCCCATACTGGACCCCAAAGTAGTAATAAAATGTTCATTTTAATGCCCTCCGTTAATATTTTTTTATGTACCTTCCCTGGTACACTAATAGGTGCAGGAACAGATACGCTTTTACAGGTGCTATCGCTAAAAAATTCCCTGTAATATCATTAGTGCATCTAACTTAATGGAATTTCTCAGCTTTGCTTGTAAAAATAAAAACCTTTTCGTTTAAAAAATGTCAACGCATTCTTGAAACAAAATTGGTTCCTACTATATAGACCTTCTAACGTGACAAAAAACAAGCATACCTCCCCCATTTTTTCTCAAAGCTATAAACGTTTGATCCATACAAAAACAGCGTAAAAGCAAAAAAAGTTTTTCTTACTTCATAAGTGCTCTGAAAACATAAACAACAAGTAATTAATTCATAATTAATAAAGTTCTGTGTTGTATGGGCGTTTAAAAATCGTAATGATGTATTATTAATAAAAACTAAAGATTTTTTAAGTCTTTTCCTAAAACTTTTATCCTTTTTATTTCTCTATATATTATTTTAGCGACATTTGCCTAAAATGCTTCTAACCAAAATTGAACTTTACCTAATTAAAACCGAGCTTTATCAATAAATAATTTGCATAGTTGCAGCATAAGATTTCAACGAAGAGGAAATGTAAGAGAAATCTTAGGCAACGACAAAAAAGAAGCCCTCGCAGGGCTTCTTTTTCATTTTGCTGAACCAAATAAATAAGCAATCTTTTCACGTAATGTTTTGGGCTTCTTCTCCATCTGTTCCTGATATGCAGCTAATTCCTTATGGCTTTGTTGTATTTCTCGTACCGATGTTAAAAGTTTTTGGTCACGGCTTCCTAATTGTTCATTAAGCTGATCACTAAGTAATCGCTCGTATTGCTTTCGGTCTTCCTCCCTTTGTTTTTCAAGCATCTGCATCATAAGTTTACGATCTTTCTCTCTTTCTTCTTCAAACATTTGTAGCATCTGCTTTCTTTCCTCTTCTCTTTGCCTTTTATCTAACTCTCTATCTTGATTCGTCTTTTGAATTACTACACGAAAAGCTTTTTCTAACTGTTCATATTTAGTTTCCAAACGCTCATATTTCATTTCATCTTGCGTTTTAGGTATATGAGTTGTAAAAACAGTTTCTTTGCCATTTAACCACTCTTTAATTTGCTGTACCGACCAATCATCATTCTCTCGTTTATCTTTAATTGCTAAGAGTACTTCTATGTTATGTGCTGTATATCGACGATGACCACCTTCAGTTCGTGGTGTTTCAATATCGTACTCATTACACATCTTTTTTATCGAATCTGCTTTATATCCAGTAAGTTCAGCAACTTCTTTGCCTGTGTATAATCTATCAGAATCTAATTGAAGTTGTTTATTCAAATCCTCTCACCTCCAAATAAAATCGTGATGAGAATCGGGATGAATCCCGATTCTCTATCCCGTTTCTCATCCCGATTTGCACTTAAACCCTTTAATACCAAGGGTTGAGAATAACTATCCCGATTTCCATCCCGATTTAGAAACCGGTATCTATCCCGATTTCCATCCCGAATTTCTGTATTTCATCTTATTTCTTTCTATGAAATAATGCAATATTCCTTTGTTCTTATTTTTAAAGCGTCCACGTTATCCAAGTAGAGAATAAAAGTATCTAGTGGAAAATGTAAAGTCATTTGGCGGAAATTGAGTTGGGCGACCGTCGCAATTAAATGCAATTAATTGCGTGGGTGAATGACTATTCATTTTTTTGTTGATGGCTTTGAACGATTTAGGCGGCCAAGCATCAAGTGAAAAAAACACCTTAATTACAAGTTAAGGTGTTTTTTTCACTTCATCATAGTATTTTTGAACTTCTGAAAATGTTGTGTAGAAGCTAGTAACAATGTCTTTTCTAAAATGCCCCAAGTCAACACTCACCAGAAAAATAGCAACTTCATCGTGGCGTAGTTGGCGAACCGTCTTTCTAGAAGCATTAATACGCTTCTCCATTGTTTCTATTTTACTTTTTAATTTAGCATCGGAATCCTTTAATTGTTGCACGTATTCCTGTAGCTTTTTTGGATCACTAGGAATTTTGCGTAAATATTCGTGGCATCGTTGGAGAGCAAATGATTTACGGAAGCTATGTGGAGTGAATTTGCGTTGAACAGATACATATTTATATTTTCCATCCCGATCTTTTACTCTTACTTTTTCAGTTCGAGCTAAACCACGCCCTGCAGCAGTAATAATATTAGTTACTGACTTACGCATTTCGCTCACTGGAAGAAATGTTCCGTCTTTACGCTTGAAGGAGAATAACCGTTCATTAGGCTTTTTACCATCAGTTAACCCTTTTAAAAATTGCATTGTATCTTTATCTGTAATTTCCACGGATCTTGTAAGCCCGCCTTTATCTTTTAGAAAGCGTATTTTATTTGTTTTTTCATCAATTTCTATGTCAGCAGGTGTTAATTTTAATATAGAAGATATTCGTCCACCTGTTCCAAATGCAATTTGAGATATAGCAGCAGCTGTAGTTCTAGTGCGTGTATCATATCCACTTCTTTTAATATTATCTATTACTTTTAATGATTCTTCGGGAGTTGCACGAAGCGTCATTGAAGCTTTGCTATTTCTAAATACATTTTGTTCTCTTAATGAATCCCTCATACCACGAGGATCCCCAAATTCCAATTCTCTTTTAAATATATTTGTCTCCTGGACTCCTAAATTAAAAGCAGTAATAGCAGAAGCAATACTATTTAAATTACTTGCTTCATTTGTATTGGAATCGTGGTATTTATCAATACGTTCCTGAAATATTTCAGCTACTTGCTCTTTTTTCACCTTAGTTATGTCAGCTACATCATATTTATTATGAACATCACGCATTAAAGAAATTGTTAAGTCGGTATACGTTTTAATAGTTCCCTCTGACATTGGACTTTTGCCAACATAAATTTTCTTATGATACATTTTTTCAAATACTTTTTCTATTTTAGTTAATGAAGCATTTAATTTTTGTGTTCCGCCTTGCCTGTTTTTTCTTCTATTTTTAAACATCAATTATCACCTCCAATGTTTTTAATTATTGTAATGACTTTTTTTGTATTCTCAACTGAATGCTCAAAAAACCTTATTAAATCAGGGCTATCCCGATTTTCATCCCGATTTAAAAGACGATTTTCGCCCGTGTTTTATTTATCTCGGCCGAAAGGCCGTTCTAAATAAAAATGAGAAGAACGACTGCTACTAAATTCCCTCCATAGATCAAACCGACACAACAACTCGTACCTCTTGTTGTTTTGGTGTTTAATCTATGTTGTTCATTAAGTAGCAGAACGAACTTCTCATAAAATTGCTCTTTTTTTCTAAGCTTGGCTCCTTGATCCTTCGCTAAGAAAAAAGCTCACGCCGAATTGCTAAAAAATCTAAGCTCACTTGCCATTTTAAAATCCTTACAATAATTCGTTTCTCTCTTATTGTTTTCGGCTTTTAAAATGTCTCGTTCACTAAGATTTTGGGCGCACTTCTCCTCCTCACCAGTGCATAGCAACTGGTTAAGTCGCATTTTAATTGTTTCAATTAAAATACCACTTAACCGTTGCTAGACGTGGCTTTAGCTCACTTTCTAGCGAAAACCAAAACCAACCTCACAGCTTCGCTGTTTCGGCGGCCATCTCTCCTTCGGATAGATGGACAAAT
>Ga0209463_1001939_pt1 | contig 11947 bp, 6 predicted proteins | sample AgamicMgSfrz_FD_187169 | JGI IMG/M metagenome (GOLD analysis project Ga0209463, IMG submission 187169) | Agave microbial communities from Guanajuato, Mexico - Mg.Sf.rz (SPAdes) (version 2) | ecosystem: Host-associated > Plants > Phyllosphere > Phylloplane/Leaf | place: Guanajuato, Mexico... | reverse complement strand
CTGGGTTTTCACCTGGTGTTTCTGGATTTTCACCTGGTGTTTCTGTATCTTCACTTGTTATTTCAGAGATCCGCTTTTCTGCACTGTAAGAAATTGGCCCTGTAAAGGACTTAACAAAGTCTACTGTCGCCTGCAGGTCGTCTGGCCCTTGAACAGGATTTTCTCCCAATTCACTTAAACGGTATTTGTCCGTAGTATGCGGGTACATATAGTTGTTGACTACAACTGTATATGTTTTAGACAAGTCTAATTTTGAACCGTCAGGGAGCATTAAATCGACTACTTGTCCAAATTCACCAAGCTCGGAATTCCATGTATACTTAAAGCCTGAAATACTGACATCTGGACCATATGAACTAAATTGAGTATTTAGCACTTCTTTTAATTCAGCGCCTGTCAGCTCTAATTTCACTAATGTATTTCCGAATGGCTGAATGTTAAACAATTCCTCCCAAGTGATTTCCCCTTGAAGCAAGTCATCACGAATTCCTCCGCCATTCATCAAAGCAAAGTCACTGTCCATAGCAACCACCATGCCGTCAGCTATTAAGTTTCCAAGGGCATTGTCTCCGACTTCGCCTTTAGAAGCATAGCCTCCTAAAATGTCTGTTGCTGCTTCACCAACTACTTCCTTCAGCTTAGGACCAACTTGCGCTTGATATTTATCAAGAATCGCTTGAACCTCAGCATCTGGTGTGACTCCTTCTTGTTTCACATCTACTATTTCAGCAGATTTTTTCACGATATCCTTTGTGACTGGATCAATTTCCAGCTCAATATCAGAAAATGCCTTGCCATATTCCCATGCTTGAACAATCAGCTTATTATCAACTAAACCGTTAATTTTCACATGATTATGTGCAGCAAAGATAACATCAACCGCATCATCCACTTTGTTCGCGATATCAGCAATATTTCCAGTTATTTCTCCGCTGTTTCCATCCTGGTTACCAGGAACATGAGAAATAACGACAATTGCCTCAATTCCTTGCTTTTGAAGCTCAGGTACATATTTATTGATTGCTTCTGATTCATCTGTGAAACGAACATTTTCATTTCCTTTTGCAATGATATGGCTTGGTGTATCAACTGTTGCAACACCGATAAAGCCGACTTTCACTCCATCAATATCTTTGATTGTATAAGGATCTAGCACTAGCTTGCCTGAATCCTTATATTCCACATTTGCTGCAACAGTTGGGAAGCTCATCCCATCATAGCCTGCAGTGCCGTTCGGGTGCTCGCCACCATTGATCATACGGAGCATCTCGTCAACACCTTCGTCAAACTCATGATTTCCAAGTGTTCCGACATCAAAGCCTAGTGCCTCCATAACCTCAACTGTCGGTTCATCTTGAAGCAGTGCGGACACTGGCGAGCTTCCGCCAATCATATCACCTGCAGAAATTAGCAATGTGTTTTCATTTTCTGCTTCATGCTGCTTCAGATATGTTGCCAAGTATGAAGCATAACCATAATTAACACCATCTACTGTTCCAGTCACATCTATTTTACCGTGTAGATCATTTACACCTAACAGCTGTGCCATAATATTGCCTGTTGGTCCATCAGCAGCATCCACTTCCGAAATCCTTCCCGTGTTATAAGAAATCGGCCCGTTGAAGCTTTTAACAAAATCAACAGTCGCTTCCAAATCTTCTCCACCTTGAACAGGATTTTCGCCAAGTTTAGCAAGCAGATATTTATCGCTGCTGTGTGGGTACATATAGTTGTTTACAGTAATTGTATAGTTGCCATCTGGATCAATTTTATCTCCATTAGGCAAGTAGATGTCCACAACTTTACCGAATGATCCTTGCTTGCTGTCCCACGTATAAGAGAATCCTCCAATACTGACATCAGGTCCATAGCTGCTGAATTGGCTGTTCAAAATTTCTCTTAAGTCATCACCGCTTATTTCCAGCTTGACCAAAGTATTGCCAAACGGCTGAATATTGAACAGTTCGTTCCAAGTAATGTCTCCTGCATTTAGGTCATCACGGATTCCGCCGCCATTCATCAAGGCAAAGTCGCTGTCCATGGCTGTAAGCATTCCATCTGCAATCAGGTTTCCTAGAGCATTATCTCCAACTGCGCCTTTTGTTGCATAACCGCCTTCCATAATCGTTGCTGCTTCTCCAATTACCTCATTTAGCTTCGGACCAACTTCCTCCGAATACTTGTTTAGGATGGCAGAGACTTCAGGATCTGGTGTGACACCCTCCTGCACTACATCAACGATTTCAGCAGATTTTTTCACAATATCGCCTGTAACTGGATCAATTTCCAATTCAACATCTGCGAATGCTTTTCCATACTCTCCCGCTTGAACAATCAGCTTATTATCGACAACTGCATCAATCTTTACATGATTATGTGCCGCAAATAAAACATCGACTGCATCGTTTACATTCTTCGCTATATTTGCAATATCACCTGTTGCACTCTCACCTGATTGATTGCCAGGTACGTGAGCAAGGACGATGATTGCTTCCACGCCTTGATTTTGAAGTTCAGGTACATATTTGTTGATTGCCGTCGTTTCATCCGTGAAGCGGATATGCTCATTCCCTTTGCTGATAATCATATTGGGAGTATCAGTAGTTGCAACACCGATAAATCCGACTTTCACGCCCTCTACGTCTTTAATTGTGTAGGGATCAAGCACTAGCTTACCAGTATCCTTGTATTCCACATTTGCCGCTACCATTGGGAAATTAATGCCATCATAGTTCGCTGTTCCGTTAGGATGCTCTCCGCCGTTAATGAGGCGCAGCATTTCGTCTACCCCTTCATCAAACTCATGGTTCCCTACCGTTCCAACGTCAAACCCTAGTGATTCCATAATTTCAACTGTTGGCTCATCTTGCAGTAATGCAGACACTGGAGGGCTACCGCCTACCATATCACCAGCATGTACAAGCAGTGTATTCGGATTTTCAGCTTCTCTTTCCCGTAAATACGCAGCTAAATAATCCATTCTGCCAATCGTATTAGAACCTTCTGCATATTCTTCACTGATTTTACCATGCAAATCATTAACACTTAAAAGCTGCAATTTAATATTTTCATTATTACCTTGATTGATAGCTTTATAGCCATTTGTTTCTGCTTCTTCTGCACTAGCAAAGAATATGCGTTTTTCAACAGGCACTTCAGCAAATTTAGAAGGCTCAACATATTCTTTCGTATCAGAATTTCCGACATATCTTAACAATCCTTTGCCTTGCTCTCTTGCTCGGAATTCAAATGGTAATTCTGCTAGAGTATTTTCTGGATTCCAGATTCCTCTGCCATTATCCTTCGCTTCTTTTACTGCAGATTGATACTGCTCATACTCATCTTCCTCTCCAATTGGCCAAAGGAAGTAAGTAGTTGCATAACCTTGTTTAACCATTTCCAGGTTTGTATTCAAGTTATCGCTTTTACGGATAATTTGAGCAAGCAGTCTTCCATAATCATCTGTTGCCTCTTCTCCGACTTTAACGATTACTTTATCTCCTGGTTTTAACAGAGAGTTTAAATACACCTTTGCTTCTTGTCCATGCTCCAGCTGACTTTCATCAGCGTCATTTTTTGGAGTATGATACGTTTCAGGTGTATCAATATTAACGTAACGCACTTTTGTTGCACCAAGAACTGGTGATTCAAGATGAATAGTATCTCCGTCTACAACACTGCTAACAGTAGATTCATATTCTCCTGCTGAGGTTGGAGCTTCAGGCTGCTCAGCAAGCAATTGTACGTCAGACACCTTTCTTGGCAATACTTGGTATGTATTATATTGGCTTAATACACCTGTAAACTCATACCATTTTCCTGCTTCAATAGCAGATATAGCCTGTGTTCCTTCCATCACCCTTAATGTTGTTCCATTAAAGTTCTCATCAATAACAGCAACATTATATCCGCCACCAGCTGGAGTAGCTGGTACAGATTTTACAAAGCCCTTAAATTTAATGAGCTGGCCTTCTTTTTGCTCAGCAAGGCTAGCGTCTGTCATTTTCTCCAGTGAAAAATCGATTGGAGCTGGCACAATGTTGCTATCTGAAACAATTTCAATTCCATCTGCATTCGGTACTATTTCCAGCAATTTATTATATTCTGTGACTTTTCCTGTTACTTTAACTTTTTGTCCCTCTTTTAAAGCTGGAAAACTGTCAGCATTGTTTGCAAACAAATTGATACCTGCAGTACCGTCCTGGATATATGTTGATAGCTTGCCGCCACCGATTCCGTCATTATCAGCAGTTACAATTCCTTCAACTGTTACAACTTGTCCAGTTTTTGCCCGTGCATCAGAAATGGACATAACGTCAGCAGGAACGGCAGGAGTTTCCTCTTCGTCTTGCCCTGGCGTTTCACTGCCATTTTCTGCATCACCAAAAGTGTGTTTACCAAGATCAGCAAAATAATCAATATCAAAGATATCCCATTCTAATGCTGGATCGAAGCTCTCACCACCAACGCTTCCTTTCGTAACAGAGCTTTTGCGGATAAGAGTATGGTTTTCTGCTGCTCCATCTCCCCATTTCTCCTGCACCCCGACAGTGCCAAACACATCAATGACTGTATCATTGTTTTTCAGCTCAATAACGTCATCACCATTAAAGTTAACGACACCATGCTGTTTGTCGGCAAGCTCTTTTAATGCAGCGCTTGCAGAGCTATGCGTGATAACATACACATCACCGTCCGCAAGCTTTCCCTCAAGTACTAATGTCGTATTAGGTTCTGTCTTGCCATTTGCATAAAGTACCAGGCTGTATTTAGCAAGATCTACTTCACTGCCTGTTCCATTGAAAATTTCGATTGCTTTATTGTTTGAGCTGCCTTCTATGTATTCTGAAATAAATAAGTCATCAGCCGCTTGGCTTGCAGCAAAAACACTTGGTGTAAAGTTGCCTAAGAAGTTAGGTATAACTAAAGTGAAAATTAGCAATATTGACAAAATTCTAAAACCACGTTTCCCCTTCATCTATATCCTCCTTGGTCTAAAATTGTCTTACCAATTAAAGATATCTTAATATTGTAAAATTCACACTAGAATTCTGTAAAAATATTAGATTATTTGTATTATTTTGATTAAAATGATTAATTTTTCCTATTTTTTGTCACTACCAAATCTACAAAACTAGCAATTTATCGACAATTATCTCTTTGCATTATTTATAAATTTCTTTATTGCCTATCACTCATTCCAAAACCTAAATCCAGTGTTTTTTTTATCAATATAATAAATTGCTTCGGTAATCGAGATTAACTACATAAAAAAACTAGCCTAATCATTTTCCGGCTAGCCTAACACTTCTATACAGATGTCATTCTTCAGTTGGAATATTTAAAATCTTGACCGTTTTAAAAGCAGGAATAATCTTATAATGTAAATTCCAATTTGATGAAATTACTTCAAATTCCTGTTCTGTAACAGAAAATTGCATAACTACGTCATTTTCCTCATCCAGCAGGACATAAGAATTTTGATTTGCGAACAGCTTATAGGATCTGTCTGCTAGAAGCGTCCAGCCATTTAATAATGCATGCGTTTTATTGGCCAATCTTTCTCCTCCTTTTTCTTTCATATAATCGATTGTCATTATAACATGCAGTCTGCCCAATTTTTCCGTTTTCTTTCAAGAATGCATAAAAGCCACTATTTTATAATTTCAACGTGGAGAGGTTTATAACTTCCATTTCAGTTTTTATGAAAATGTGTAGGGTACTGCTAAATTAATTGATCAAATAGGAAATCTAGGTATGTATTCATTGGAAACGGTGATCTCTGGGATTTCGAACAGATAACATTATTATTGTTGCGGAACTAGATCGAGGATAAAAGCATTAATAGTATACACTCTTCATTTCTGTAGAATCCTGCTTCTAATTGTAGTCTAATGTGAAAGTCCTAATAAATATGTAAATAAATTGAAGGAATAATCTGTACGAATACAGGCTAGTCCTCCAATTTATAGTTGAAAGGGACCTTATTAAGGTTGGCTCCACTTGACTGTACTGAAATCTTTCACTCCTTAAAATGGTAAGGAACAGTGGCCACTACAACATTTCTCCTATAGAGAAGATAGGCCCGAATAAGCAGGCTGGATTGGTTGTGCAGAATGTTATGCCAGCCTTTCCTCAATATAAATTGTGGAATAATGACAGTAACTTGATAGTTTGCTTCTTCTGCTTTATGTTCAACTGTATCAATAAATTTGGTCAATGGCTGAATAATGCTTCGATATTGAGAATGTAATGTCACCAGCCTCACATCAGGCTGCCATTTATTCCACTTTTCTTCAAGGCGCTTTTCATCCTCTCTGCTAAAAGCAACATAAACAGCAATCAGTCTATCTGGTTTAAGCGATTTGGCATATGCTAATGAATTACTGACAACTTGAGTGATTCCCGCAACCGGTACGATTATGACATTTCCGGAGATCGTCTCTTTGTCCTCCAGAGACCGGATGCGGAGTTGCTCGCCGACAGAATCATAATGCCCCTTAATTTTATAGAATATATACACAATCGCCGGGATGAAGATTAACACTGGCCAAACTTGCGTAAATTTTGTAAGAAAAAACATTAGAGTAACAACAAAGCTAATGATGGCACCAATCGTATTTATTGTCAGCTTCCATTTCCAGCCGACCGGCTTTTCCCTCACCCATTTTACTATCATTCCTGTCTGTGAAAGTGTAAATGGGATGAAAACTCCGACTGCGTAAAGAGGAATAAGTTGTTCAGTTTTACCTTTAAAAGCAATTATTAAAATGATGGACAAGAGACCTAATATTTGAATCCCGTTTGAATATCCGAGCCTGTCGCCTCTAATCGTGAATATTCTTGGGATGAATTTATCCTTTGCCAAATTAACTGCCAGCAAAGGGAATGCTGTATATCCTGTATTAGCAGCCAAAATAAGGATCAAAGCAGTAGTTCCCTGAATAAAATAATACATAAAGTTCCTGCCAAAGATATTTTCTGCAATTTGAGATACAACTGTTGACTCGCTTCTTGGAGAAACCCCGTAAAAGTAAGCTAAAGAAACGATCCCAGTAAAAAGGATAGCAAGCAGAATCCCCATTGCAATCAAAGTCTTTGCCGCATTATTCGGTGCTGGATCTTTGAAGTTCGGTATAGCATTAGAAATGGCTTCAACTCCAGTCAACGCAGAACTCCCAGAAGCAAAAGCCCTCAGCAGCAGAAATAACGATATCCCCGCAACTGGTGTGCCGATTGAAGTATGCAGTTCAGCTGGCACACCTCCTGAAGCAACCCGAAACAATCCTGTTCCTATCATAATAAATAACGCAAAAACAAATAAATAAACTGGGTATGCCAAAATAGAAGCTGACTCTGTTACTCCACGTAAATTTAAAATGGTAATCAACACAACGAACAGGATGGATATAGGAATATTGTATGAATGCAACATAGGAAAAGCAGAAGTAATTGCGTCAGTGCCAGCAGATACACTTACTGCCACGGTTAAAATATAGTCAACTAACAGTGAGCCGCCTGCAACTAAACCGTAGTTTGTTCCAAGATTGTTTTTGGATACGACATATGCCCCGCCACCGTGGGGATAAGCGAAGATAATCTGACGATATGAAAGAATTAACGCCGCTAAAAGAACGAGCACGCCAAGAGCAATTGGAAGGGAGTACCAATAGGCAGCCGTTCCAATTGTGATGAGCACCAGCAGTATTTGCTCTGGTCCATAAGCGACAGAAGAAAGAGCATCAGAAGACAGGATAGCCAGTGCTTTTGTCTTATTAATTTTCTGCTCTCCTAATTCGGTTGATTTTAATGGTCTCCCAATCAATAACCTTTTGAACGAAGTCATGTTACTTCCCACCATTCTCAGTAATTTACTACATAGAATACCCAATTGACTAAATAACACTCGGATTCGAACTTGTCCTTTTAGCAACTATCTTACAGCCGCTCTATAGGGTATTCTCCTCATTTTTGACACGGGGACTTATAAATGCTCAACAGGTTATACTATCTGTAAAATTTTTAAGGAGGCATCACAGATGATTGATAAAGTCTGTACAATCGGACCAGCAAGCAACAAAGAGGAAATTCTTCAAGGGCTTGTGGAGAAAGGTATGACTATCATCAGGTTAAACATGTCACATGGCAGCCAAGCAGACCATCTCGCTGTTATTGAAGCAATCCGGAAAATAAGCAAGACGACTGGTACTACTGTCAAGATTCTAGGAGATTTGCAAGGTCCAAAAATCCGCTTAGGGAAAATAAAGGGAGACAAGGTGCTTCTGAAAGATGGGGACAGCTTTTTGCTGACAGTAGATGAAATAGATGGAGACGCAACACAGGCAAGTGTTGATTATAAAGGGTTTATTGGGGATATAAAGGTTGGAAGCAGGGTGCTTATTAATGATGGCGAGGTAGAGCTTCATGTAGTGGAAGCAGGGGAAAATACCGCAAAAACAATCGTTAAAGCAGGGGGAACAATCTCATCACGAAAAGGAGTTAACGTTCCAGGAACTGCTCTGTCTTTACCTGCTATAACTGAAAAGGATAAACGAGATATCGCATTTCTAGTGAAGCATGATATAGATATCATCGCGTGCTCCTTTATTCGAAAGGCAGGCCATTTACAAGAAATAAAAAAATATATAAAAGCTTACACCAATACTCCTCCAAAGCTGATGGCGAAAATAGAGACATTAGAAGCAGCAGCAGGCTTTATTGATATTTGTGAAGAAGCAGATGCAATCATGCTGGCAAGGGGGGACTTGGGTGTAGAACTTCCCTATTATTGGATACCTCTTTTGCAAAAGGCTATCTTGTCTGAATGTAACAAAAGGGGGAAATTTGTAGTGACTGCCACACAAATGCTGCAGTCTATGACAGAAAATGCAGTGCCAACAAGGGCAGAAGTGACAGATGTATTTCAAGCTGTTCAAGACGGCACAAATGGAGTCATGCTTTCTGCTGAAAGTGCTGTCGGAAAGCATCCCCTTGAAAGCATTAATGTCCTTTCAACAACAGCTGCTTTCTCCGAACGATTTAAACAGAATATGCCTGTCAATTACAGTGATCTCGTCCATTTGCTTGAAACGGAATTATGATTGATACAGCTGGAGGATTATCCTCCAGCTGTATTGCTATTGCTTCTTTAAAGGCAGCCACTCAAGTACATCTTGAATTTTCTTATCCCAATATCCCCATTCATGAGATCCTGGACTGAATTCATATGAATAGTCAAATGAGGTTTGTTCACAAGCTTGTTTAAATCGCTTATTATCTTCAAAGAGAAAGTCCTCTGTCCCGCAGCATTGGTAAAGGGACGGCTTCACAGTGCGCTCCTTCAAGTTCTCCACAAGAGAAAATAGGTCATGCTCTGTCCCTAAGATGCTTTCTTCTCCAAAAATCAGCTGATAAAGCTCTCCTTCTGATCTCTTCCGAAGTGTTTCTACGTCCATCGCACCAGAAAGGCTGGCTGCTGCTATAAAATGATCCGGTTTATTTAAGGCCCATTTGAAAGCTCCATAACCGCCCATAGACAGTCCTGCCACAAAGTTGTCTTCCCTCGCTTCTGATAATGGAAAAAACGATCTAGCTACCATCGGCAGTTCCTCTGTTAGAAAAGTCCAATACTTGTTCCCATATACCATATTTGTATAAAAACTTCTGTCAACCTGCGGCATAACAACTGCTAATCCAAGGGGAGCTGCATATCTCTCAATAGACGTCCTTCTTGTCCATATTGAATGATCATCACTCAGCCCATGAAGTAAATAGAGTGTTTGGTGCTTTTCGCCGCTCCTATTATTCTTCATTCCGATTTGTAAGTTTGTTTGCTGCGGTAGAATTACCGTCATAGAAGTGCTCAATTGCAAGCTTTCAGAGAAAAAATCACATTTAATCAATGCCATATGCCTGTCACCCCTCGTATTATTTAAACGCTTTCACACAAAAGAATTATAGCCGTTTTTTTCCTTTTTGGGAATTCATCCGCTCTTGAAATTCGATTTAAAAGAAATACATTAAAGCTTATGTTTTTGCAAAAGCTAAAAGGAATTCTCATCGGTTTGAAGGAGAGAAGAATGTGGACATTAACTGGTATATACTGTATGCAGCAATTCTATTAGGGGCAGCAGGATGTACACTCGTGCTTCGGAAAAAGTTTCGGTACTATAGGACAACCCTTCTCATTCATGGAGTACTTTCCGTCCTGCTCTGTTTATTCTTTTATTCTAATGGCTTTTATCGTTATGCTCTCCCAGTCGGATATATCTTACCTGCTGTTGTGATAAATTTCGGTCTTTTTATTGTCTTTCTAATTCGTTTTGAACCAAAGGAAGATACATTTCCCTTCTACTTTGTTTTTATAACATGGACCTTCAGTCTGGAAATTCTGCTCGAATATCTCGGCTTCATTCGATTTAGAAATGGCTGGGATTACTGGGACTCTTTCAGTCTATATTGGATTTATGCAAGGATATTTAGTCACATTGCTAAAAGACTTGTTCCGAGTGAAGGCAGAACACCTGTCGACATTTCCAAACTAGGTTTTCGTGTCCTGTTTTGCACGACAGTGATCCTTTTCTTTATTGTGTTAATTTTAATGCTGAGATTTGCTGACTAACATTTAGGAAAAACAGCGCATTAAAAAAAGCTTGAATCAATGCTTCAAGCTTTTTGCATATGCAGATAGCCTTACTACTTACTACATAAAGGCACTGGCTTGGACAGGAAAAAGCTGGCCGTCAATGGAAAAGGAGATTCTTCCTGTTTCTTCTGAGACTACAATGACCAAAGCATCTGTCCGCTCTGTTATGCCGATTGCCGCTCTATGTCTTGTGCCGAGTTTGTCCTTCCCATTATAAAACTGGGAGGTAGGGAAAATATTAGCGGCAGACAAAATCGAATCTTTATCAATTAATACACCGCCATCGTGGAGCGGGTTTCCTGGATAAAAAATTGCTTCAAGCAGGTTGGAGGACAATTGTGCCTTTAAGGTAACCCCCGAATGTACAAAATTCTCCAAATCGTCTTTTCTTTTAATAGCAATCAGTGCACCATGCCGCTTCTCCGAAAATTGTTGGGCAGAAGCCGTGAGCATTTCCATATAATCTGTGAACGGCTCCAAATATGATTGCAAATAAAAAGAAGCTGCGAAACTGTGAATGCTTTTAAACTGCTTGTTCATTTTTTCAAAATCATTTAAAACACAGCAATCTCTATCACCAATGGAGTCATACAGGCTGTGGAGATTTGCTAAAAGAGAATGCAAATCTGCCTTAAGCTGACTCTTAATAAAAAGTGGCATATTCCCTTCCTCTACAGACAAGCTAACACTCCTTTTTCCTAACGCACCTTTTTCTATACTATTTCCACTCCATTGCCTTTCTATTCAGCAGCTGTTCGTTGGTTAGGAACCGAAAATATATCCAGGGAATTTGGTTTTTTAGCATAATTACCTTTCTTATGAAGGATTTTCCACTCTATTAGCGAAATGATAGACAAGACATAAAGAAACTTCCACATAAGGGGTTGATGAGATTGCAATGGAAAAAAATGCTTATCTGGCTTATCGGGATAGTGATTGGGATTGGGGGACTGACTGCCTCGGTCGTATTCGCTGTCTTAATATTCTTAGAAAAAGATAAACCTTTGGAATCACAGAGCGAAAAGCCTGCCGTTAGGGCGGCTGCTTCTGAATCAGAAGAATCGGAAGATATGAGTACAGAACCAGTCAATACACCAACGGATGAAAGCGTCGTTACAATGGCTGATGGCTCAAGCGGCCATGACTTTATCTCTGAATGGCACGACTTCTATAATGAGACACTAGGCTGGGGTAAACTTGAGACAACTGATTATTCAGAACAAAAAGAAGCCGCTGAAAGCATATTGGCTCAAGCGGAAAATATTGAAATTAATAACAATGATATCACTGCTGATTTAGCTT
>Ga0209463_1001937_pt1 | contig 11948 bp, 12 predicted proteins | sample AgamicMgSfrz_FD_187169 | JGI IMG/M metagenome (GOLD analysis project Ga0209463, IMG submission 187169) | Agave microbial communities from Guanajuato, Mexico - Mg.Sf.rz (SPAdes) (version 2) | ecosystem: Host-associated > Plants > Phyllosphere > Phylloplane/Leaf | place: Guanajuato, Mexico... | reverse complement strand
GGTAGACTGGGACATGTTCACATGGTTGTTGGGGTTGCAATGGAAGTAATCCCCTTTGTTCTGCAGCAGCAGTTCAAGTCCGCGATTGGCCAAAATTTCGTTCATATTCATATTCATGGAGGTGCCAGCACCGCCCTGAATGGAGTCAACTATAAAATGATCCAGATGATGACCCTTCATCATTTCTTCAGCGGCCATCACGATCACATCACCAATTTTCGGCGGCAGCATTTTCAGCTCCATATTCGTGACTGCTGCGGCCTTTTTCACGGCAGCCAGAGCTGTAATCAGCTCCCGATGCACGGGTACGCCAGTAATCGGGAAGTTTTCCACGGCCCGTACCGTCTGTATTCCGTAATAGGCATAAGCAGGAATTTCTTTTTCACCAATAAAATCTTTCTCCGTCCGTGTGGACATTGTAGACATTTCTTTCGCCTCCAGTGGCATCCAAAAATAGGTCAGCTCCGGCGATGCCGAAGCGCACTCAGTATATCACTTAAGCAAAATGGATGCCAGGCTAAATGATTTAACCCAATTTGCCGATAATAATTAAAATTAGGGGTATTAACCTGGCTTCGTACTGGGTGAATCGAAGTGTAACAAACTTATCTTATAAATTATGCACCACAAGGATGAAAAGGTATTCGTGCTGGACAAGATGGGTCCCTGATTTAGCGTTTTCAGTGATGTAGATCACATGTTATTTGGTCGACGATTGGTAAAATAGGAAAAAAGGACTATGAGGTGCGAGCATGAAATGGACTTTAGGCGCAAAGACAGTCGCAGGTCTGGTACTCATTTCGATCATTACATACGGAACTAGCGGCTTTTTTATATTTTTTCTCCAGGACTGGCTCTCTTTCTCCATGCCAAGCTGGTTGTATGTCACCTTAGTACTCATTCTAGGCGTGTGCTGGAACGGAATTCTGGGATGGTTTGCCTCCCGCTGGCTGACCCGTCCAATCGTTCACCTGTCCAAGGCAGCCCAGCAAGTTTCGTCAGGAGATCTGACAGCTGAAATTCCGCAGCGCCGTACGCAGGACGAGCTTACCGTGTTATATGATGCGTTTCGCGCGATGGTCGTTAATCTAAGAAGTATTGTGAACGACATTGCGGACAGTACGCGTACGACCTCACAGAATGCGCAATCTCTAAGTGAAGCCATTACCCAGGCAGCCGAACAAATTGAAATGATGTCGGAAGCGGTGGATCACATTGCCGTAGGGGTAGAGGAACAAAAAGTGACTTCCCACGAGTCTCTGATCACGGCAGATGAGATGTTGAACGATTTTCAGCGCATGCATACCCAATCGATCGGTATGACAGAGATGTCAGGGCAGATGGAACAGTCGGTGGATCATACGAAGCAGACATTTTCGTTGCTGATGAAAGGAATGGACGAGCTGGCTGTATCGCATAATCGTTCCCGGGACATCATGCTGGTTCTAGAGAAGGAAGCCTCGGATATTGAGGCCATTACGCAATCGGTCAAAAACATCGCGGAGGAGACAGCACTTCTTGCCCTAAATGCATCCATTGAGGCAGCGCGTGCCGGAGAAGAGGGAGCAGGTTTTGCTGTGGTTGCCCAGCAGATTCGCAAGCTGTCGGACGAGAGTACACAATCGGTACACCGAATAAACGAACTGATCAGTCGTGTTCAGCAGCGTATCCGCGATACGGCACAGCTGATTCATGAGCAGCACGGACTTGTCGTGAATGAGTCCCAGCGCACCATTAATGTCGATCAGACGCTGCTGGAGCTGACTGGAACGGTTGAGGTATTCATGAAAGGCGCTCATGAGATCGGCTCCAAAATTGCAGAGCAGACCGTTCGGGTTGAACGGACACATGGTCACGTTAAACAGATTCAAGGAAAAGCTGGCTCGTTCTCGGACGAGGCTAGACGGATTATGGATGCCGCTCATGAGGAGACGGCAATCATGCAGGAAATCTCCTCTTCGGCTGAAGAGTTGAGACAATTAACGGATCGTTTGATGGACAAAACAAAAGCATTTCGGATGCAGCCTTAAGCTGTTTCCGGAATGTTTTTTTCTTTATATGGATAAACCCGAACATTCTTTCGCAAAATTAGAGGTTTGTAAAGTTTTTTTTATGAAACATTAACAAATTCGCAACGACTGGGCGATAAATGACGATATAATAGTTGTAGTATTCCATTTTTAAAAGAAGGAGCCCAGAATATTGAAAACGTGGACAGGTATCCTGCTGATGATCGTTTTGGCGGTTGTTACGATCAGTACAACCTCAGCTGCCAGAACATCCAATGAACAAAAACAGCTTAACATAGATGATCAATCCAGCCAGACCGATGGGGTCGTGGCATCCAATATAGAAACCAATGAAACATCCTTTACCTCAGAAGAGAACGCTCCTGTAAAAAAAGAGAACGTTTCCGTTGCTCCCGAAAATGAAAAGGTAAGATTGTACCCGATGCAAGTGGAGGGTTCAGGATATATTTATAACGGCATGATTCTTGAAGTGAATGGACAGACGCGTGAATTCAGCAAGTGGCAGGGAGAAGGAGGGTCTTACAAACCCGAAGTGCATGAACTGGATCTGAATGGGGACGGCAAAAAAGAGATTATCGTGCTGTTCACTTCCGGACACGGAACAGGTATTTATTTGGGTCAGGCACACATTATAGATCCGGATACGCTCGAAGAGATGAACATGCAGCCTCTGGATGAGGTTGTGAAGCAGCACATGAAGTCCAAAGTAAACGTGACCCCCGGGAAAGTGACCATTGACGTAACGTTGGATGGGGTAAAGTTAGAACCTTCTCAAATTGAGGAAGAAACGGATGGCATAGCCTATAATGATGAACTTCAATTCGGCGATGTCGTGTATTACAGTGTGGAGAACGGCAAGTTGGAAGTCACGGCGTCCGGCGCATATGGACCGGCTGGGTACGACGGAGATCTGACATTTGCCTATGCATATCAGGACGGTGAGTGGAAGGCCGAGAACGTGGAATACAGTACAGAAGCGTATGAAGATGAGTATTATGAATCGTTTGATTGAAGTCACGGAGCAGAAGATTTAAGAGATTGATGCTTGTCATAAAAGAATAACTTATGCTTCTGCCTTATTAGGCAGGGTAGGAACGGTGGGGCTGAAAAAAACGGGGATACTCAGCCTCACTTTGTGCTGTCCTGAAATAGAAAATCCGGATATATTCTGTACTTAAATGAGTAGCAAATCCACTCTTAATCTTAGAAAATAGTCGAAATAAATAAAGTCCGATCTGGAATTGGTGGTCGTTTCTTGGGATGGACGGTTATAAAAAAACGATTATTGTCACTGCGTTATACGGTTCAGCTGAACCTCCGACGCATGCAATAATCGTTTTTTGGTTTGAGAGAAAAGGTCTAGAGTTATGAACTTTTAACGAATCATTGTATCGAGAGGTTTGAGATTGGCTTCAATCTCTGCCCGGCGGCTTTCCAGGAATGGTGGCAGAGCGAGCGATTCTCCCAAATGGGCAAGTTCCTCGTCTGTATCAAAACCAGGACCATCCGTTGCGAGCTCAAACAGGATGCCGTTCGCTTCACGGAAATACAAGGAACGGAAGTAAAAACGATCGACGAAACCGGAATTCGGGAAACTGAAGTTACGAACACGTTCCACCCATTGTTTCAATTCCTCTTCATTATCCACCCGGAATGCAACATGGTGTACGCTACCACGTCCGGGTCTCTCGATTGGCAAGTCGTTACGCTCCTCTACATGGACCTCGGAACCACTGCCTCCTTCACCAGATTCAAATACAAGGACATCCGGTTGTCCTGCAACAAAAGCAGGGTAGGTTCCTTTTTGGCGGAATCCAAGCAGCTCCGTGAGAACCGTTGCCGTCAACGATGCTTCCTGAACGGTGAGGTGTACAGGACCAAGACCGATAATGCCGTATTCGGCCGGCACCGGGCTCTGATCCCATGGTTTGCCTCCAGGTACACCTGTGTTGTTTTCGTCAGACACTAAGATCAGACGCTGGTTCTCAAAATCTGTAAAGGAGAGGGTTGCGCGCCCTCCACGATCCACAATTTCACCATGAGGTACTTCATATTCATCAAACCGTTGGATCCAATACTGGAGAGCGGCATCACTCGGAACGCGCAGCGAAGTAGCAGAGATGCTGTTCACGCCTTCGCGTGTCTGTCCGGCCATCGGAATCTCGAAGAAGGTCAGCTCGGTGCCGGGATTGCCTTTTTCATCTCCATAGAAGAGGTGGTATACGGAAACGTCATCCTGGTTTACTGTTTTTTTGATCAGGCGAAGGCCCATGACGTTTGTATAAAAGCGATAGTTTTCAGCGGCATGTGCGGTCAGTGCGGATACGTGGTGCAGTCCTTTGATTTGCATGGTAATTCCTCCTGAGTAAATGGGATTGGGATATTCTGAATATGTGTAATGGCTATTTAACTTTTATTAAGTGACTAACTTTTTGTTTGTTTTGTTCTGAAATTATCTTAACATAAAGATAATTAGAAAGCAACATATATCTACAACATTAAACGGATAGACTTTCCCTTCGTTTAATGACAAAATGAAAAATATGACATTTCAAGGTGCGACTGCTTGTAATAGGAGGAGAAGAACATGGGATATCCCCAGTGGCTTGACCCTTATGATGTACGGCTTTTTATCATGTTTTCGAATCCGCATATGTGGGCGATGGCCTGTACGGCAATGGTGATCATCCTACTGTACCTGCTTAGAAATAAGTTGAGAGCATGGCCAGAACGTACACGGCGGGTGCTGCGAATGAGCTTAGCTTTCTTCATGATTGGTTGTGAAGTTCTGCTTCAGTTATGGTATGTCTACGGCGGGGTGTGGAGTGTGAGGACATCGCTGCCGCTGGAGCTGTGCAGTCTGTCCCTGTTGTTGTCAGCCGTGCTGCTGTTAACACGAAGCCGTTTGCTGTTTTCGGGGGTATTTTTTGCCGGGATTGCAGGTGCACTGATGGCGATCGTAACTCCCAACCTGGGTTACACCGTTCCACATTTTCGGTTTATTCAATTTTTTACGGCCCATGCCTGTATTATACTTGCACTGCTCTATGTGACCTGGGTAGAACAGCTTCGTCCAAGCTGGAGATCAGTCGTGGGTTCGATGGTATTTGTGAATGTAGCTGCCCTGATTGCATATGGAACGGATGTGCTTGTGGAAGCCAACTATATGTTTCTTCGTCATAAACCGGAGACGGCATCCGTACTGGATCTCCTGGGACCTTACCCGTTATATATTCTGGGGGAGGAAGTACTGGCAGCTGTATTGTTTTCGTTAATGTACTTGTTGTTCTTCGCCATTCCGGAGCGAATGAAGAACCGGGTGAAGAAGGAGAGAAGTTCTGCAGTGTGACTAGTAAAGGTAGAACACTGAAAATCCCGCAGCATCCTGAGACTCAGGATGCTGCGGGATAATTGGTTTTCCGAACTCCATATGATGTGGCGGACAACTTATCCCCGAAGGAGGGATTCTGCACCATCCACGTAAATTCGTGTACCTGTGACATGAGAAGACTCGTCGGAAGCCAGGAAAAGCACCAGATTGGCTACCTGTTCAGATGTGCCGGGTTCCCCTTTGAGCGGATGCTCATGGCCTTCCGGGAATTCCACCGGGATCTGTACATCCTTCAGATCATCTGAAGGATAGGTGTTGTCATCAATATTGGTATCAATGGCACCAGGGCAGACAGCGTTGACACGGATCTTGTAGCGCGCCAGTTCGAGTGCAGCCATCTTCGTAAAAGCAGTCTGACCAGCCTTACTGGAAGCGTATGCAGAGAACCCGATGCCCGAGAACACCCGGTTACCGTTAATGGAACTGGTGATGATGATGCTGCCTCCATGATCTTTTAGATGGGGGATGGCATATTTGACGGTTGCGAATGTACCGCGCATATTAATCCCCATCGTTTGATCCCAGTCCTCCGGTTCCATCGTTTCAATCGGAGCCATTGTGCCGTTGATCCCCGCATTTGCGAATACAATATCCAGTTTACCGGTTTCTGCTGCAGCTTGATTAATCGCTTTTTGTACATTGTCCGGTTTGGAGATATCACATTCGATAACAGAAGCTTCTCCGCCGGCTTTTTCAATCGTTTGTTTCGTTTCTTCGGCATTTTCCGGTGTACGGTCCAGCAGATATACCTTGGCTCCATGCTCGGCAAAACGGATTGCGGTAGCCTTCCCAATGCCCGAACCACCTCCGGTTACAATTGCTACTTTTCCTTTCAAACGCTGTTCACTCATCCTGATCCCTCCGCGTCCTATAAATTTCAGTGTACTCTCTATCTCTACATACCCGGCTCAAGGGAGGTGAATCAAATTCCTTCATGCTTGTCCATACAAAAAAACAGGACCGCTAATCGGCCCTGTATCTGAATATTAAAATGACGTCAATATGCAATTCGCCTGCTGAAATGTTATTTATGTTTCTTCCAGTCCAGTGAGCTGTTATTCAATAAATACTCGAAATCATTATCCCGCCGTTTCTGTTCCGCTTTGCGAGCTTCTTCCGCCTGCTGGCGTTCCTGTTCCTTGCGCTGAGCTTCGGCAGCTTTGGCTTCATCAGCTTGAGCCTTCAGCTTCTCCAGCACATCGCTGCTGAGAAGATCCTTCAGCGTCGTGGGTTTATCTTGAGCTGCTTTGGGAGCAGCAGGTTGTTTTTTGGATTTTGCCATGGAAAATTCTCCTCTCAGACGTAAATCGGGTTCCCTGTTTCCATCAGTAGTCATAGTATATCAGGTTCCCGGTATCCATTCCATGAAACGAGACAAGAAAAGAAGGAAATCGACTGTTCCGTGACGAATGAAAACGGGTATAAAATCATATAGTATTACCGATACTGCGACTATTCCCTGGAGAAAGGAGTCGTTGTTCGTGGAAGTTGACCGCAGCTTGTTGAAAGGGCTTGCATGGGGGATTGCCTTCAGCTGCCCGCTATGGATTGCGATTATTGGCTGGTTCCGGTTGTTGGGGTGGATGTTGTGAGATCAGCGGGTTGCAGAGCTGCTGTGTATATATGTGCATAGAGGGCTTTTTTTTAAACCTCTCATGTAAACGCTATCATTTAATAAAGCTCTGCCTTGCGTATTTTGCGCAAGACAGAGCTTTTGTTTGTAATGTACCCGAGGAGTCTTATTCCTCTGGTATTTTTACAGGTTCAGGATATTCCAGGCCATGCGTGTCGACGGTCACTTTTTTCATCACTTGATCGGTGACCGGTTTGTCTTGTTGACCTATTTCCTGAGCTGCAATCCCATCGACTACATCCATACCCTCTGTGACTTTCCCAAAGGTTGCATAAGCATTGTCCAGATAATCAGCATCCGCTAACATGATAAAAAACTGGGAGCCAGCCGAGTCTAGGTTATCAGCTTGACGCGCCATAGAAATCACTCCACGTGTATGATTCAGATGGTTTTTGTGACCGTTGGATGTGAATTCACCCTTAATGGCGTATCCAGGGCCGCCTGAACCATTACCATTTGGATCTCCACCCTGAATCATGAAGCCCGGAATGACGCGGTGAAAGATGAGGCCATCATAGAAACCCTGATTGGCCAGCGAGATAAAATTGTATACCGTGTTAGGCGCAATTTCGGGATAGAGTTCGATCACGATTTTTTGCCCGTCCTGCATTTCGATCGTGGCTACCGGGTTTTGACCTTCAGGCGGAGCCGGAACGGGCTCCGTAGCGCCGCTCGAAGGGCGTCCACAGCCGCTAATAACAATAAGCAGCAGCGCCATGATCAGCGATGCAGCAGTTGTTTTTTTCCATCGTAAAGACATGAGAATGTTCCCCCTTGCATCTCTGCTTAATGTGTTTCAACGGAATTATTTTGGGATAATCCATCAACTATCATACCGTTTTTTGGGACAGGAAGGCAATCCATGCTTTGCTTTTGCAGGTGCCAGGGATGGTCTTCATGGAAGCATAGGTGTAAAATAAGGAAAATGCTTCCGCAGCAGGGACGTACGGGTCTGTTCCGTCCGCTCCAATACACGGCAGTCCCGGCGTCAGTAACGGAAAGGACGTGCGGGTATATGGACTTCTCGTGGAAGCGTAATCTGGTGATTTTGTGGATTGGTGTATTTTTTTGCAGCACCGCATATTCAATCTCCATCCCGTTTTTGCCCTTGTTTTTGAGCGGCGATCTCGGGGTTCGTGATCACCTGGAGTTTTGGTCAGGGCTGGCTTTTGGCATCACGTTTCTGGCGAGTGCGCTGGTGTCTCCGTTCTGGGGGTCGCTGGCAGACAAATACGGACGCAAGCCAATGCTGATCCGGTCGGGATACAGCCTTGCGGTATTGTATTTGATCAATTACTTTGTGCAGGATCCCTATTCACTCATCATTGTCCGGCTGTTTCAGGGACTGCTGGCTGGCTTCGTTCCGGCTGCAATTGCACTTGTGGGTACGAATACGCCGGAAGAGAAGACAGGATACGCGCTGGGTATCATGTCCACGGCCGGGGCTACAGGCGGTATCATCGGTCCGTTGATTGGCGGGGTTGTAAGCCACTACTACGGAAACCGGAATGCATTTTTATTTTCGGCCATTGTGGTGCTGGTTTCTGCGGTGATCGCGACCTTTTGGGTAAAAGAAGAGAATTTCAATCGCAATAAGCCGCGTTCTCATGTCATGGATGATATTCGTGAAGCCAGAGCGAATCGTCTGTTTATTACCGTACTTGGCATGATGGGCATCTGTACATTTTCCGTCATGATTCTTGAGCCGCTGCTAACGGTCTATGTCATGGAGATGGGCATTCAGCCCGATCGGGCCTCGCTCAGCTCAGGTATTATTTTCTCAGCCGTAGGTATAGCTACAGTCATTATGGCACCGAGGTGGGGGAAAATCGGTCAGCGCATCGGTTATGGCAAAGTGTTGATTATTGGACTCGTCGGTGGGGCTGTGGGAAATTTGCTGCAGTTTTTCACGACAGGTTATATCGGCTTTGGTGTTTTGCGGTTTGTATACGGGCTGTTTTTCGCGGCTGTGTTCCCGGCGATCAATGCCATGATTGTACAGGCGACTGACCCGGGATTTCGAGGCAGGGCATTTAGTCTGAATCAGTCGGCATCTCAGATCGGTACGATGGCAGGACCCATTATTGGCGGTATTCTCGGCGGATGGCTTCCTATTCGCTGGATTTTTATCATCAATGGACTGGCGCTATTAATCACGGCGATTGTAGCCAAGTGGTCCGGTCTGGAACATAAACTTCCGGGTTCAGGAAAATCAACATCGGAGAAAGCAGTATCAGCGGATCGTTAGATGGAGCTTAAGGGGAAAGATGGCGCTGTAGCAATACAGCAGCCATCTTTTTGATATGACTATTTATGTGGACCAGTAATATACATGAAAAAGGGAAACCTCTTCAACAAGAGATTTCCCTCTTCTTCAGCCTGCTCTATTACAATAGGCTATCTGTATTACTCTTCGGAATCGGATTTCTCCTTAGGAATAGCATGCTCGACAGCATCAAGCTGATCCTCTTTCTCCAGAGCATCCGGAAATGAATCTTCCGTAAAAAGTCCGAAATTAGGATCGATATCCCGCTCAGTCACCAGATTATCCGGTGTATCAACGTGCTTTGGGCGATTGTCCTTCATTAGGCTGCACCTCCTTATCCGTGCATCGGGATAGCAAATACTAACGTCGAGGGAGAATATCATCCTGAGGTTTGGCATCGGCTCCCGCACCATTGAGCAGATCGGTACCATGAAGGGCGTCCGGGTCAGGTGCAGCCGGGTCAACCGGGCTATTCGGCTGCAGCAGATCGGCATCAGGTACCGATTCCAGTGCAGGTTCTGCCAAACGTGATTCCAGCTCCTCCTCCTCTATGGTCGTTGCAGCTACAGGAGGCAGGTCCGTCTCATCGGTTTCAATTCGTCTTCCAGACACTTCATCAAATGTATCCATATCGCCCTGGGGCACTTCTGTTTCAGGCGGAATATCGCGGGACCTCTGGTATCGGTCATAATAACGGTCGCTTTCGTCATTGCTAATCGGTCTGTCTGTCATAAGTAGCAGCTCCTTTCGGGAAATGTTATTGGTTTGACTGCATGTATGATTGTGTTGATATCTTCAAAGGTTCTTACTCCGTAGTTACCCAAACCGCAAATGTTGTAATCGTGCACGTGTTAGCATTCCCTGGGTTGCACCGAATATGAATGACTTAAAATTTAGGGAATACATATTTGACGAGAAAGTAGAGGAAGCCGAAAAAAATGATCACATAAGCCGCATATTTAATAAAAGTGGAGGCGACCATGCTGGAATCCGATTTATGCTGGATGTCTTTCCGTTCTACTTCTACCGTTTTGTGTGGCTCGTTCATTTAAATCATCTCCTTAATAGGTGATTGGTTGCTTTGAGGAACCATTACACCCATAGAAGCGAATTGAATCGTAGAACAGCCGGTACAGCTTTCAAGCAAGGCCTATGTTATGATGGAGCATGATGAAATAGGGAGGGATTCCAGTTGGAATGGTTTACACTTGGCAATATGATCAGTCGAATCCGAATTGGACAAAAGGCATCGACGCCCGGCTTTTCGCGTACGGTCATTCGCCGGCCGGACGGATTGTTCTGGGTTGGTGGCATATGGGCTGGACAAGTTGTCCAGCTGCGTGATTTTCTTTTTTCGGATATATGGACGATTTATGAGGATGAGGAAACGGAGCAGTGGCTGAAGTTTCGGAGCGCCTATGAACGGACGGAACGCGAGATGATCGAGAACCAGTTCGAAGATTTGCGCGGCTAAGACAAGTGATGACTGGATTCCTTTCCTCTAAAAATGGAAATAAATATATAGTTAAACTAAAATGTGATTTTTTTCGTTTGCCTTTTGAAGGTGACACGTTAAATCATGGCGAATCATAAATGATAGAGTTAGGGGATAGATTCAGCATTTAGCATCATTGGAATGTTACTAAATGCTCAAAATATGAACTTTGAGGTGCTGTGAATGAAAAATGTGCCCAAAGCTATCATCGTCCTATGGATCAGCCTGTTATTCATGATGTATTGGCCGCAGGGAGTAGGCGCGGCAAGTGTACAGGAAGATAACAGACCTGTCCCCATTACGACATGGGAAGTAAAATGGGGAAATGCACACGATCAGGGGTTTATCAGCGAAGTAGAAAGACCCGATGAAGTCTGGGAGCGGCAAGGGTTGGAGAAGCCGGATTACACCACGGTAAACCCTTCTAAGTCACTATGGACTCGCTTGACCATTCCACAACTGGGCGAGGATAATTCTGCCATTCGTTTTGAAAATATTAAAGGTCAACATATTGTGATCTACCTTAAGGATCGTAAGGTGTATGAGAATTATCATTATAATTACGACAACAATGCGGTACTGCTGCCTCTATCCATCAAAAATTCAAACGAGCAGCTGTATATATGGACTGAAAATACCAACGGCCGACTCGGAATCTTTGGGACGATTGAGGTTGGGAGATATACCATTTTGCAGGAGAGCTATATTCATAATGGCTTGTTGGATGTCATATTAGGGGCAACCTTTCTATTTACAGCTATTACGATGCTCAGCTGCACATTCTTCTTTGGCAAATTTCATAAGGGATTATGGATCTCGCTATGTGTTGTCATGGGTTCCATCGGAACGATGATCATTACGTATTCACAATTTCTATATACGTTCTACCAGATATACGGGGATCTGTACTCCATATTGTTCGATATGGCGATGCTGGCGGGAATGCCTGCACTATGTTATTTTTTCGAACAGATTATCGGAAAGGGTCCTTATGGGATCTTCACGAAGTTACGAAAATTCCAGCTCGTGTATTCCGGTATTGCCATCCTCGCACTGCTCCTGTATTTCATATCGAGCGGTGAATGGGATGTACTTTATGTATTTCTGGTTCAAAAGGCCATTGGCATCATCTT
>Ga0209463_1001936_pt1 | contig 11952 bp, 7 predicted proteins | sample AgamicMgSfrz_FD_187169 | JGI IMG/M metagenome (GOLD analysis project Ga0209463, IMG submission 187169) | Agave microbial communities from Guanajuato, Mexico - Mg.Sf.rz (SPAdes) (version 2) | ecosystem: Host-associated > Plants > Phyllosphere > Phylloplane/Leaf | place: Guanajuato, Mexico... | reverse complement strand
GTAGGGGAGAGCATGAAAGGCTATTCAAAAAAAGTGTTAGTAGGGGTAAGTTTTGCTAGTTTAATGTTAGGGAGTTTTCAAGGGAGCATATTGGCAGAAAGTAAAAAGGGAGAGCAAGTTTCTTATCGGAATGTGCTCAAAATGGAGCCAGTTGGTGTACAACTGCCAATGCAAGAATTAGCTCATTCATCAAAAGTGCTTGAAAATAAGTCTTTTGAGAAAAGGCTACAATTTGCTGATTTGTCGCAAAGGCCACCTGAAGTAAAAAAAGAAAGTAAGCAATTAGCTGCAGCGAAAACTTATACAATTGCCGAATTAAATCAATTAAACAATCAGCAATTAGTAGATCTACTCGTAACAATTGATTGGGAGCAAATTACGGGTCTATTTCAATTTAATAAGGATAGCCTTGCATTCTATCAAAATGATAGTAGAATGCAGGCAATTATTGATAAATTGAAGCAGCAAGGACAAGCTTATACGAAAGATGATTCCAAAGGGATTGAGACTTTAGTAGAGGTATTACGCTCAGGATTTTATTTAGGATTTTATCATGCGGAATTAAGTAAACTAAATGAGCGGAGCTATCATGATAAATGCTTACCTGCATTACAAACGATTGCGAATAACCCGAATTTCAAACTCGGTACGTTAGAACAAAATAGAGTAGTATCATCATACGGAAAATTAATAGGAAATGCTTCGAGTGATGTGGAAACGATAACATCAGCTGCAAAGATTTTTAAACAATATAACGATAATTTTTCTACATTGGTAGACAATCTTTCAGCTGGAAATGCGATTTACGATATTATGCAAGGTGTTGATTACGACATTCAATCGTATTTATACGATACGAGAAAAGCGCCGAAAGATACGGTATGGTACCAAAAAATTGATAGCTATATTAATGAATTAAGTCGTTTTGCTTTAATTGGAACGGTGACAGAGAAGAATGGTTGGTTAATTAATAATGGTATTTATTATACAGGTAGACTTGGTACGTTCCATAGTACAGGAACGAAAGGATTGCAAGTTGTAACGGACGCAATGAAAATGTATCCGTATTTAGGAGAGCAATATTTCGTAGCGGCTGAGCAAATTGCGACGAAATATGGCGGGAAAGATGCAAATGGAAATGTTGTGAATTTAGATCAAATACGAGAAGACGGGAAGAAAAAATATTTGCCGAAAACGTATACGTTTGATGATGGGGCAATTGTTTTAAAGGCTGGAGATAAAGTGACAGAAGAAAAAGTAAAACGTCTATATTGGGCGGCAAAAGAAGTAAAGGCACAATTCCATCGTACAGTTGAAAGTGATCAACCTTTAGAAAAAGGAAATCCTGATGATGTATTAACGATGGTTATTTATAATAGTCCAGCTGAATATCAATTTAATCGTCAATTGTACGGATATGAAACGAATAACGGTGGCCTATATATAGAAGGAACAGGTACGTTCTTTACTTATGAACGTACGCCAGAGGAAAGTATTTATAGTTTAGAAGAATTGTTCCGACATGAGTTTACTCATTACTTACAAGGTAGATATGAAGTACCAGGGCTTTGGGGACAAGGTAAGATGTATGAGAATGAGAGATTATCTTGGTTTGAAGAAGGGAATGCGGAGTTTTTTGCGGGGGCAACGAGAACGGATAATGTTGTACCGAGAAAGAGCATTATAGGAGGAATATCTTCAAATCCAGCAGAACGTTATACGGCAGAGCGAACGTTAAATGCAAAGTATGGAACGTGGGATTTCTATAATTATTCATTCGCTTTACAATCGTATATGTACAATAAGAGATATGATATGTTTGACAAAGTTCATGATCTTATTAGAAAAAATGATGTAACAGCATATGATGCATACCGCTCTGCATTAAGTAAAGATGCGAATTTAAATAAAGAGTATCAAGACTATATGCAAATGTTAGTCGATAACCGAGAGAAATATAATGTTCCATTAGTATCAGATGATTATTTAGCAACTCACGCACCAAAACCAGTTTCAGATATTGCGGCAGAAATTACAGCAGAAGCAAAATTAAGTAATGTATCAGTTAAGAAAAATAAATCACAGTTCTTTAATACATTTACACTGCAAGGAACGTATACAGGTACTACTGCAAAAGGGGAATATGAAGACTGGAAAACAATTACACAAAACGTAAATGATACGTTAAAACGTTTAAGTGCAAAAGAATGGACAGGCTATAAAACAGTAACAGCTTACTTTGTAAATTATCGTGTGAATGCATCAGGACAATTTGAATATGATGTTGTATTCCATGGCATGAATACAGAAGAAGGTGTTGTAAATAAAGCACCAGTTGCGGTTATAAATGGTCCATATAACGGAATTTTAAATGAAACAATTTCGTTTAAAAGCGATGGATCAAAAGATGAAGATGGAAAAATTGTTGCTTATAAATGGGAGTTTGGTGATGGTACTGTAAGCAATGAACAAAATCCAACTCACGTGTATACAAAAGAAGGAACGTACACGGCAAAATTGACAGTAACAGACGACAAAGGATTAACGAATACTGTTACAACGAATGTAACGGTTCAAAAGAAAGAAGATAACAGTGTAGAAAAAGAGCCAAATAATTCATTCCAAACAGCAAATAAACTGCAATTAAATCAAGTTTTACGTGCTAGTTTAGGAAATGGTGATACGAGTGATTACTTTGAAATAAATGTGGAAACTGCGAAAAACCTACAAATTAATGTAACGAAGGAAAATAATATCGGAGTAAACTGGGTTCTTTATTCAGAAGCGGATTTAAATAATTATGTTACGTATGCCCAGCAAGAAGGGAATAAGTTAGTAGGAAGTTACTACACATATCCAGGAAAATATTATTTACATGTGTATCAGTATGGCGGGGGAACAGGGAATTATACGGTAGAAGTGAAATAGCAAAAGAGAAATTGTCTTTCAATGAATGGAAATTAATTTAAGTCTATATCAAGTAATACAGGTTACAATATCAGTTATGAATGTTAAAAATTTAATATTTAAAATAAAAAAATAACTATAGGTAATGTATCTAATGATATTAAGAAATCAAGTATCAAGAGATCTTATCTTGAAGTTAAGTAGACCTAATCAGTAAATGAGATACAATCGATGAATTATGATTTCATAGAGATGTGAGCAAAGTAATAAAATATAAGTATATTTGATTTAATTAAAGGAGTAGAGTATATCCGTAAAAAAAGATATACTCTGGTCCTTATTACGTTTAATTTATTCACGAAATCAAGATGATTAATGAGTTAAGTAGCGGCATTTTTGAAATTTATTTTAGAAGTTAAATAGAAAAAATAATTATTTTAATAATTCCGTCATATTAGCAAGGGATACTAATGGAAAATCGTGTACCTTGGCCTAATTTACTCTCTATTTCTATATCACCGTTTAATTCTTTAATAATGCTATAAGCAATCATAGTACCAAGCCCAGTTCCTTTTTCTGTTGTTGAATAGAATGGTAAAGCAATCCGCTTTATTTGTTGAGAGGACATTCCAACCCCTGAATCAATAATATCGATTATAATATTACCTTTAATTTTCTGTATATTTATTTGTAATACTCCACCATTTATCATGGCCTCAATTCCGTTTTGTATGATGTTGTTTAGACAGATCCTGAATTTTTCGGGGTCTCCATTTATATAAAAGGAATTTGTACTATTTTGTATTATTTCAACTTTGTATGATAGAGCGAGTGGTGAAATAGTGTCTTTCACTTGATTTAAAATATGATTAATATCTATTTTCTCTTTTAGGGTGTTCTGTGGTTTTGTTAAAGATAAATAGTTATTAATAGTAGATTGTATATGTTGCATTTCAATTAACATGATTTCTAAGTACTGATTCTGAGGTAGCTTAGAGGCATGTTTTTCATTTAACAATTGAGTGAATCCATGTACTGTGGTTAGTGGATTGTGGATTTCGTGTGCAATGGACGCGGCTAGTTCGCTAGCTATATAAAATTTTTCAGCCCGTTGCAGCTTTTCTTTCATTTTATATTTCTCAATCATTCCCTCTATTAAATACACTGATAATAATACTGTAAATATATTAATGATTATATAATTTAATAAAAATTCTATGAGAGTAGAGTCAATTTTACCACCTGTATTTATTTGAGTTACAATACCGCAGATAGAAAGTGAAGTTGTACATACTAAAATAAGAAGCAAGCTTAATAATATCTTTTTTTCTTTAACATACATTGGTAATAAGTAACGAAAGAGCATTGTTATAACAGAAATAATAGTAAAGATAATAAATGATGGAAGAACTCCATTTCCGCCTAAGAAAAATCGATAAGAAAGATATAAAATTCCTATAAAAACAATGTTTTTTGTATTTCCATATAGAAAAACTAATATGATAGGAATAAAACGTAAATCATAAATAAATCCAGCATGTAAATGAAAAGGAAAAGTCATGCAAAAAATAATAGCAATGGAGGAAAGGATAGAAATCAATATATTATTACATGTTTTTTTTTCTTTAAATTCTAGCCAAAATACGTGGTAGCTAAGGATACAAATTATTATTATAAAGGTATTTAATAAAAGAGTAGATATTCCCATAGGTTTGCATCTCCGATAGTTTGTATATTGGATTATGTATGAGTTAAACTTAGATGTTTAGTTATCAGTAGACTTTCTATCTAAAAAAGGAAGAGCGCTTGAAAAAGTACTATAATATTACTTTTATCCCGCATTAACGGGCAGTAAGACCCCCACCTCAAAATTCAGCGGAAGCAAAGAAGTTAGGTAGGGGATCAACTGCCCGTAAAAGCCCGATTGGTGAGGGCTGATAATCAGTGGGGGATGAATAAAACCCCACTGATTAAAGTTTCGCTTTATTAGAATTGATAAGGACGTTAGGAAAAATAATAGATAAAAAAATCAACTTAGATATTTATACATATGAAACTAGAAATTGACTTTTGTATAAGGAAAACTAGGATTGAGTTACTAATAAAATAATAGGATTTTAAGTATGAATATTCTATGAAAAAATATATTTTGTGGATTCTATTTGTAGCCTTCGTTATATTAACATGGAATATACCAAATTATAAAGTGTAAATTTCAAAATTTTTCATTAGTATATTTTATCTAAAATGGAAACGCTATTTATTTGAGTGCTTGGTACTTAATTGTATGAATTCTCGTTAAAAAGATTTTGAAATTTACATGTTTTTTATGAATCATAATACTGTAGCTTTATCAATGTGAGTTTTTCAGTAACTATTAAGGTGTAAAGTTAAAATATATAGGTTTAAAGATATGAATTATTACATAAAAACGCACCTGAAAAAGAATGTATGATGGTAATAGATTACAAACATCAAGGGGGAACTTAAAATGAAGTTAAATAAACTAGTGCTTAGTTGTGGAGTAATTTCAGCATTAACACTTGGTGTGTTAGGAAATAATACTTATGCTGAAGAAATACACAAAACGAATGATACAATTCATATAGTCGAACATGTTCCTGTAGACTTATTATTAACTCAAACAATGGATTATAGTGGAGAGGCTGTAACTTCTTTTGTATATAATGGGAGTGAAAATTTAAGCTTCTTTATGAAAAATAATGGCCAAAATACAATGGGATATAGTGTGAAGGGTCCAAATATGGAGCTAATTGTTGGTGGTTATATAAAACCTGGAGAACAAAAAATTAATGTTACAAATGTACGGAATGCTTTATCTCCATTACCAATTGGAACATATAAAATTTACGTTTCAAATGATGATGGTTCTAAGGGACAATTCCAAGTTGCAGTAAGATCTATAAATTAAATTTAAAAAGCCTTGTTTATAAGTTAATTTAGTTTTTACTTACTAGAAAGTAACTATATTAAATCGAGAATTACACATAAAAATAAAAACGAGCACCTTATGTAATTACGAGAGGGTGCTCGCTTTTTACTATTAAACAGAAGAGAATTGTTTTCAACAATTTATAAATACATTTTGATATTTTTCTAGCTTTAGGCTATACATTTAAAATTAGGCTAAGTTAAAGTAATAAGCATTTTATTTGTTTTGATTATTTTGGTTCTGGATAATGATTGTAGTACGAAATTCTAATAAATTCTTGGTATACATTTGTTAATTTAGCAGCTCTAAGGGCATCATTGAATTTTTGCATACGGACACTACCTTGAGCATAGCCTCCACCAGGAACATAAGGGTTTCTAGCTTCAAAGTCATCCATAAAGTCTTTTAATTTTTTATAGTCCTGAGATTGATAAAAAGCAGCAGCTTCTTCGGGAGTGACATCAAAGTAAGAAGCTGATGTTGAGTTATAAGAAGCTGCTTGAGCAGTAGGTGTTTCTAGCATAGTTGCAGCCCCACCCAACATAGTAAGCGCCATAGAAGATACAATAATTTTTTTAAACATAATAAAACCTCCACGTAGAGTATTTGGATTAATAGTAATCTTGTAACTATTATAGTTACAATGAAAGCGATTATCAAATGCAATATTGCATAATTCATTATTTGAACGAGAAGTCTCCTTTATCTCTACATGGAGAAGTCTAGTAGGAGATTAATAGATTAAAAGAAGTTTACATAGCATTGAGGTTAAACAGAAAATGAAATAAAAAGGATATTTTAATTGAGGAAAGTTAAAAGGATCTGTTATTAAAGACAGTGATTTTTTAAAAAGGTATGACAGTTACCAGCTAGAGAGACCATTATAGGGGAGCTAGCTACGTTTATTGGTGTTGAGAAATACATAATATATGCTGTCTGTATAAGATAAAATGAAGAAACATTTCTTTTGGATTTTACAATATGTGTAAGGGGAATCAAGATTTTGATTTGTACTTAAACAAGGGAGAAAAGTATTACTATTTAAGTAACAAAGAATGTTAAGTCTCATTCAAAATCATGTAATAGACTATAAAATAATCCTTTTAAAACAAAATATAGTTTGGCTGAAAATTAGAGGGCATCAATTCATTGGAACAGTAAAAGCTGTTTATTGGATTGGTGTCTTTTTTTGTTTAAGAACGAGAATACATTTTCTCAACAGGACAAATGGTAAATATCTATAAGTACTACTTATAAGGATAATTGGAAAATAGAAATTAATAATAAAGGGGAATGCGAAATGACAACATTAATATCTAATAGAGATCTAGCTAAAATCCGAGAGGAAGATGTAGATGTATTAAAGGTAATGGCACATCCCGTTCGATTAAAAATTGTAAATGAATTAATGCACCATAAACTGTGTAATGTTACACAGTTGACAGAAATATTAGGACTCCCACAATCCACTGTTTCACAGCATCTATCAAAATTAAGGGGAACTGTGCTCCGTGTAGAAAGACGAGGATTAGAGATGCATTATTATATTGATAATGTTAAGGCTCGCCGGATTGTAGGAATTCTAGGTTTGTAGCTTCATAATTCTTAAAAAGAGCACTTTTCAAAAGTGCTCTTTTTAAGATGGACATTAGGAATTGAAAGAGGCATCAATGATAATTTAGAAGGAGTGTGCTTTTTCTTAAAATAAAAGATAATTATTTACATTGTTTAATAATTACTTGATATATTATTAATTTGGTTACCTTACAAAAATGTAAGATTGTTTTAATTGACACTCGTATATATAAGTAACTATATTAGTTACACAATGTTGGTGAATATATGTAATAGTCTCAATCTATAAGTGTATGTCGAAGGGTTCTTTTCGGAATGATAATTCTATACTAGATTCTTTATCTTATAATAGTGATGACGCCAACTTAATCTATACTTTATTCGAATTCATATTATTTAAAGATTAACTATATTTTACATAATTTACCGACTTGTAATAATTTTTTAGAGGTGCTAAATTTTGAAGAACAAATTAATTGCTACAGGAATTCTTGCTGGAAGTTTACTATCTTATTTTACTAGTATTTTTGCAGATACTCACAAATTTCCAGATGTTCCTGCATGGGCTGACAAATCCGTTACTTATTTAGTTGATAAACAAGTATTGAGTGGTTATCCAGATGGAACTTTTGGTTCAAGTGATACACTAGATAGAGCTTCTGCAGCAACCATTATGACAAGGGCTCTTGGTATACACATTGATTTAAATGCAAAACCATCTTTTAAAGATTCACAAAACCACTGGGGAACCCCTTATATCGCCGCAGCTGAAAAGGCAGGAATAATTAAAGGTGAAGGAAATGGAATATTTAATCCTTCTGGAAAAGTTACTCGTGCTGCTATGGCTACTATGCTAGTGAATGCATATAAACTACAAAATAAAAACACTAGCAATGGACAAAGTAAATTTGAAGATTTAAAGGGACATTGGGGTGAAAAGTTCGCAAATACTTTAATTGATTTAAAAATTTCAGTTGGTACAGATAATGGTTGGCAACCAAATAGGTTCATAACACGCGCTGAAGCTGCACAACTAACCGCAAAAACAGATATGCTTCAATATAGTCAAAGTAATCCTTTAGAAAATAAGACAATAATTATTGATCCCGGACATGGTGGCGCAGATCCTGGAAAAGACACAAAGGGATTACCTGAAAGTAAGATTGTACTTGACACTTCTTTACGTCTACAACAATTGCTTGAAAAACATACACCATTTACAGTTTTACTAACTCGTGAATCTGATACTAGACCTGGACATGATCAAAAAAGCTCTTTACAGGAACGTGTTAAATTTGCTAAACAAAATCAGGGGGATATCTTTATAAGTGTTCATGCAAATGCTTATAATGGTAATGCAAAAGGGACAGAAACATACTACTATAAATCTTCTAAATCTGAAAAAACAAATCCTCATGTGGAAGAAAGTCGTGTTTTAGCTGAAAAAATTCAAACCCGATTAGTAGACGCTCTTCAAACACGTGATAGAGGCGTTAAACATGGAGATCTTCATGTTATAAGAGAAAATGAAATGCCAGCTGTGTTAACGGAACTTGCTTTTATAGATAATGGTATTGATTACAGTAAGTTATCTACAGAAAACGGAAGGCAGGTTGCAGCAGAAGCCATTTATGAGGGGATTTTAGATTATTATGAATGGAAAGGGAATAATGTATCTGAATATAGGTTGCAATAAGTAAATGAAAATATAGTAATTCTCGAAATAAAGAATTCTATAATTTTTTTGCATTTTTTTAAACAACAATTTTAAATGTATATTTAAAATTGTTGTTTAAATCGTTATTATGTGTTTTAATAATATTGATAATAGTTATCAGTAAAAAAAGAGATGGAAATTAGAAAAACAAGTGTTGATAGTTATTGTCATAAAGATTAATAAATTTCTACATTGTAAAGTTATGAACCTATCTCTAGTATTGAGAGCTAAAAGTAATATGTTTATACCTTTTAAATGTTTAAGAAGGAGTGGATGTCTGTATGAAAAAAGCAAAAGGAATAGCTAAAAGTGTTGCGGTAGCGTCCGTTATTATGTCTGGATCACTTGGTGCACAAGCAACATCTGCATTTGCAGATTCTAAAGGAACTGTAGAAAATCTTCAAAATGGTGGAAAAGTCTATAATAGTTTTAAAACTACTTATGACATGAAGCAGAATATCAAAAATTCAATAAAGGTTTCTTTTATTGAGGATCCTTATGCAGATAAAAAAATCGCAATTGTTACAACAGATGGTAGTAATATAGATGCTAAATATACAATTAATGGCGGATTCTATAACGCAGGTTTAAAATGGCCATCGGCTTATCATACTGAAGCAGAAATAACAAGTGGTGATAGCGCTCAATTCCATAAAGCTGCCCCAGTTAATACAATGACTTCAGCAAAGGTTACTTCTGAAGTAGGGTATACACTTGGCGGAAGTGTTAAAGTTGGGGTAAATGATAAAGGCCCAAATGCTGATGCAAGTATTACAGGTAGCTTTGCTTGGAAAGAAAGTGTATCTTATGATCAAGTAGACTATAAAACGGTATTAGAGACTCACACAGATAAAAAATTAAATTGGAAAGTAGGATTCCAATCATTTAATTACCCGGAGTGGGGAATTTATAATCGTGATTCATTTAATACTTTCTACGGTAATCAACTATTTATGAAATCACGTAGTTATAATGAAGGAACGAATAATTTTGTTTCAAAAGATACAGTACCAGCTTTAACAGGATATGGTTTTTCTCCTAATGTAGTAGCAGTTATTACTGCAGATAAAACAGAATCTACATCTGATTTAAAAATAACAAATCGTAGAATATCAGATCAGTACAATATCGAATGGGTAAGTTCGAAATGGTGGGGAACAAATAATAAAGATACATATAATGAGTTCTTTACAAACAACTATAAGTTAGACTGGAAAAACCATCAAGTTACTCTTGATAACCAAAAAGCCCTTGAAGAACAAATGAGTAGTATCAACAATGTGAATAACCAACTTAACAAAGGCAAAGGGAAATTATCTTTTTCAATGAATGGAAATCAGCTCAAAGCGACATCTAGCAATGCTGGTTATGGTATTAGTTACGAGGATAAAAATTGGGGTATCTTTATGAATGGTGAAAAGATCTATACGTTTAATGAAAAAACAACTGTAGGTAATATTTCGAATGACATTAACAAATTAAACATCAAAGGACCTTATATTGAGATTAAACAAATCTAATCAGTAAATGAATTGCAAATGAAAGGGCCAGAGTTTATCTGTAAAGATAGATAAACTCTGGCCCTTATTATTTTTTTCATTCTTATACGCAATTAGAAAAGAACGTGAGGTATTTGAAAGCTATTCATGCCACGCAGGGAGATATTGTTTTAAGTAGGGTGTTTATTTTTATTTCATTTTTAAATGAATTCTTTGTATGATGACATAGGGTAGGCGATGTTCAGGAGATGTTTCTTTTTGAGGAGTATGTTGTGTGGCGAATAGTTTAAAGTAAGCAAGTCTTCATCGGTTGTTAAGTTATTACTTTAAATATATAATTAAACTTCATTAAAAAGATACTCTATTCAAAGTCCTTAGTGGATTTTTGAAGTGAAATATATATTATTTGAGGTGTGTGAAATGGGGAAATCTCGAGAGCAGACGATGGAAAATATTTTGAAGGCTGCTAAGAAAAAATTTGGAGAGCGTGGTTATGAAGGTACGAGCATACAAGAAATTGCAAAAGAAGCGAAAGTGAATGTTGCTATGGCTTCTTACTATTTTAATGGGAAAGAAAACCTATATTATGAGGTGTTTAAGAAATATGGTCTTGCTAATGAGTTACCTAATTTTCTTGAGAAGAATCAATTTAATCCTATTAATGCTCTAAGAGAATATTTAACAGTCTTTATTACACATATAAAAGAAAATCCTGAAATTGGCACATTGGCATATGAGGAGATTATTAAGGAAAGTGCAAGATTAGAAAAGATTAAACCGTATTTTGTAGGTAGTTTTGAACAGTTAAAAGAAATATTGCAGGAGGGGGAGAAACAAGGAGTATTTCATTTCTTCTCTATAAATCATACGATACATTGGATCACTTCTATTGTTTTATTTCCAAAGTTTAAAAAGTTCATTGATTCTTTAGGACCAAATGAATCGAATGATACAAATTATGAATGGATGCCAGAAGATTTGGTGAGCAGAATTATTTCTGCTTTAACAGATAAGCCTAATATGTAAATTACTCATTGTTTATGAATCCTAATTTTCCTGTTAAAAAGCCTAATTTCTCAATGGATTGTAGAGAAATTAGGCTTTTTTGGACACTTCATTCAAATACTTTATAGACTAATGGCTTGATTTATTAATGATTCGAGTGGAGTTACATAGATATAGTTTTCGTTGCAACGGTTTGTTGAAATGCCTTATCATGCTCAACAATAATCATTGTGGGATTAAATTGTTGAATCAGCTCTTCAATTTGCATACGTGAATAGATATCTATAAAGTTTAAT
>Ga0209463_1001935_pt1 | contig 11957 bp, 18 predicted proteins | sample AgamicMgSfrz_FD_187169 | JGI IMG/M metagenome (GOLD analysis project Ga0209463, IMG submission 187169) | Agave microbial communities from Guanajuato, Mexico - Mg.Sf.rz (SPAdes) (version 2) | ecosystem: Host-associated > Plants > Phyllosphere > Phylloplane/Leaf | place: Guanajuato, Mexico... | reverse complement strand
GTAGTAGCTGCAGCTCTTACACCAACAGCAACCTTTGCAGCTGAACCAGCATCTTACGTTAACAAAATTACAGATGGATTATTCGGACAGATTTTAAAAGTAGCACCAAAAGTTGCGTTACTAGTAGTTGGATGGTGCGTACTGATGTACTTAATTTCTGGTGACGATCACAAGAAAAGCAAACATAAAGGTGCAGCCGGTATCGCACTCGCAGCTTGGGTAGTCTTGATCGTATTAAAACCACTTATGTCTTGGTTCGACGGATTATTTTAAGCACTACACAAGAAGCACTCTTTGTACCCCAGAGAGTGCTTTCTTTATAAAAGGAGCGATTTGATGAAAGAAAAAAAGAAGTTCTTCATTCCCCGGAACTATCAGAAAACATTCGAATGGATTCCAGGGATTAGCGGTTGGCACAACTTGGTAGTCATTCCCGTTGGTGCAGTTGATTACGTATTGTTTACATTCACATCGTTCTCAATTTCAAACAAAATCATCACTGCTGCTATATTAGCCGGGATTCCTTACATCCTTATTGCTACTAGACCAGTTCGTGAAAACGTTCCGATGTATAAGCATCTCTATTGGAAACTGAAGTTCATGTTAAGACCACGTATTTATCACTATAGGAAAGAGGGTTATTACTATGCTATTCAAGAAAAAGGAAGCTCCACAAACAACGATGACAAAACAAGAACAACAAGCACTGACAACAATTCAAAATTTAATCCCCTTGCACGATTTAGAAAACGGGATGTTAATCACACCCGACCTGCAGATGGTGCAATGTCTAAAAGTGTCAGCAATCAATTTGGAGCTGACAAGTAATTTAGAGCTAAATGATCTATTTGAAACATTCGAAGGGTACCTAATCACCCTTACCTATCCAGTACAGTTCACAAATGTTTCAATGCCGGTTGACTTATCACAATACATTGCAAAAAAAGAACGGATATACGAACGAACGACTAACCCGCACAAAAGAAGATTACTTAAAAGCTATATCAAGCATTTAAAAGAGTATGAGATTAGCCAAGAGATCATGCAACGACAACGTTTCATTATTTTCTCTGAACAAATTACAGAGGATACAGCAGAAGGCAGACAGGATGTTTTCTTAGCGCTAAAGGAAAGAAGAGAAGAAGTGATTTCAAATATGGTCCAGTTAGGCTTAGAAGCGGAGCCTGTTACAAATCTCGATATTGTTCGTTACTTACACACTCTCTTTGATTATAACGGAGCTCAGGTTAGACCTATCGATAGCTTGGAGGTTGCTCAAATCATTGAGGGAGGTAGAGCACATGAGAAAAAACAAATCGAAAAAGCCAACAGCTAACTGTGCTAAATATTTGTTACCAATGGATGAGTCAGACTTATTCATTGGTAACAAGTTTACTGGTAAGCCAGTCGTTATTGAACCTCATTTTTCAAAGAAGAATGAATTCGTTATAGGGAGGTTTAGAAATGGAGAATCTCACTAATGCTTCTGAGGCCAGACTCATAGCAACACATAAAAATCGGATTTTAGATATCGCAGCGGCAGTAACCTATGAAACTTTTATCTTCCTAAGACAATATTATGCTCTTCCAAAAGAAGCGATTGGTACTAATGCGTCTGTCAATAAATTTCTATTTAATATCGTGGATGATCTACACAACATCCCCTCCTACCTACGATCAGAGTCAATAGGAGGATTATGTTACGAACTGATTATGCTGCGAGATAGCCTCAGTAGATACACTAAAGACTTATCTTGTGGTTACCAAGCTGTTGACACTGTTACTACGTATATTCGCCAAATTAAAGCGTCACTAAATAGATTGCCAAAAGAAGCGGAGGAAATTTCATGTTACCTAAATTATTAAATGTTACAACGCTTAAAAAACCTACAAATAATAAGAAGAAAAAACAGCAGCAGCCACCGCAAGCAATGTCTATAAAAGATACCATTGCTCCAGCACCAATACTTGAGGAGCATATGGGCTATATGCGATTAGGTGAAAACTATGTACGTACATTCCTGGTTATTGATTATCCACCTAGTCCTAGAGGTAATTTTCTTTCTAAGCTATATCGTTTCAAAGGAAATTTAACGGTTTCAACTCACTTATTACCTCGTCCTAGTGATGAATACATTAAACAAACAGAACGTTCTCTTAGTGAGTTAAGTACAGAACTTAAAGAAAAGAAAGTCGTCAATATGAAAGAATCTCGACGTATTGAGCTGAAACAGAAGTATGATTCAGCGATAGAAACACTTAATAAATTAATGAGCGGTGAAAATAATCAAATCTTCCATGTTCACATGTACCTACATTTACGAGCTTCATCACTTAAACAATTAGATATTGATACGAAACGTTTACAAGTAAATACGTTCCAGCGTGGATTACGAATTGCTCCAGCAGATACAAATATGCTTAATGCATTTAAAGCGGTATTACCTATCACACACAATACATTACCTCAGCTAACATATCGTAACTTTGATTCAGAAGCAGCAAGTTCCATTCTTCCTTTCGATGAATCCGAACTTTTTCATAAAGACGGATACATTAAAGGGAAAAACCTTACAACAGATGGATTAGCACTAGTAGATCAAAAAGCTTTACCTTCACATAACGAATTCATTGTAGGTCAAACCGGTATGGGAAAAACCTTCTACCTCATTAAAGATTTGCTTCGAAAATGGATGGATGGAGACAGGGTTTTCTGTATAGATCCGGAGGGTGAGATCAGTAAGATTTGTAAATTGTTAGGTGGTCAGGTAATCGATGTAGGACCTATGACAAAAGAAATCGCTAATATCATGGAAATTAAACCTGCTATGGATGCAGAAAATTTAGATGTAGATATTGATGATGATGAAGAAGTCGAATTGCTGCCTTTGCTGTTCCAGAAGATTCAACGGTTAAAAATCTTTTTTAAACTAATCAAAAAAGATATGTCTGTTGTAGAAATGGCTCAGTTAGAAAAAGCAATAATCGCTACGTACGCCAGAAAGGAAATTGACTTTAAAACAGATTTTTCAAAATTAAAATCAACAGAATTTCCTATATTAGGAGATTTATACGACGTTATTAAAGATAAAAAAACCTACAATCATCTACAAGACTTTAGAGAAATTCTTTTTATGTACGTAGAAGGCTCAAATAGCAGAATGTTTAATGGCCATACGAAAGTTAATTTAAAGAGTGATTTCATTTGTTTTAACTTAAAACAATTAGAAGAAGAATCAGATTCCCAAGCGGCAGCTATGTATAATGCCCTTTCCTTCCTTTGGGATGAAATCACGATGAATCAGGATTTTTTCACTTGGTTAGTGGTCGATGAAGCGCATTCAATAGCCTCACCAGATAATCCAAGGGCGATGAAATTCCTGTATCAGATTTTCAAGCGGATCCGTAAATATAACGGAGGCGCGACTGTAGCAACGCAGCAAATTGCTGATTATCTTTCAGCCCAGGAGGGTCATCGTAATTATGGTCAAGCAATTATCGGTAACTCAATTTCACAACTTATCTTACCTCTTAAGGAAAAAGATATCGCTGACTTAAAGAATCATGAAGTTATCAAACTATCAGAAGAAGAAGAGAAGATTATCAGCAAACTTCGTCAGGGTGAAGGAATTTATGTAGTTGGTAACAATCGGATCCATATGAAAGTTGATTTTACAGAAGAAGAAATGAGAATAATTAGCCCGAAAAAATATAAAGAGATGTATGGTTCGGGGTTAGAAGAGAGTCTAGCTTATGTACGTTAGAGTAGCCTTTATTGCAGCACGTAACTGGAAGCCTCTTGTTTTAGCCGGTGCTTTTGTCGGTATTGTTTTCTTCACTATTTTCTTTGGATATGAGCAGGAACAAACACAAACAACAGAAGGGGGATATTCGGTCGTTCAAGGCCAGATATCCCCTCTTGGTGAAAATGAGATACCAAAGGAATTTATTCCCATTTATAAAGCGGCCGCAGCTAAGTACCATGTGCCCTGGAATCTTTTGGCTGCTCACCATTTTGTCGAAACGAGATTCAGTAGTATCGACCATATGGTCAGCCCCGTGGGCGCGACTGGGCACATGCAGTTCATGCCCCTGACGTGGATCGGATGGTCATACCCCGGGGGGAATAGATTAGGTAATGCTAGTATTCCCAAAAGTGTCCTTACTAATCCTGTTAACATTGCTCGTTACGGAGGTTATGGAGTTGATGGCGACAATCCAGCGGACGGAATTGCCGATCCAGATGATTTAGAAGATGCAATTTTTAGCGCCGCCAATTATCTGGCAGCAAGTGGCGCAACAAAACCTTCAGGCATTAGGAAGGCTGTATACAGTTACAACCATGCAAATTGGTATGTGGAAAAAGTGTTATCAAAAGCTGCTTTATATGTAAGTGGTAATGCTGTTGAAGTATCTGTAACCCCTGCTGGTGGTTCTTCAGGAGGAGCACCAGGAAATATATCAGGATCTGCTTCAGTTGCTAAGTACTATCTTAACACATTTAGAATTAGCACACCATTCGCACCCGGCGGAATTAATGACGGTGTTCATGGTGCTCGCGGGCATCGAGGCATAGATTTGGCGAGAAAAGGTAGTAAATCAATTTTAGGAATGCCAATTTATAGTGTGACCGATGGGGTTGTCGAGGCAGTACTAATTCACAATCCTGAAGCAGGTAACGGGGTTCGTGTCCGTTCTGGTAATCTTCAATACAGTTATATACACATGCAAAATCCCCCTCCGGTTCGTGTGGGACAACAGATAAAAGCGGGACAGCAAATAGGCCAAATTGGAAGTACCGGATTCAGTACCGGGCCACACTTAGATTTCAAAGTTCGCGATTATTCAAGCGGTGGAACTTTTCTTAATCCAGAGCCTATTCTAAGAAAAATGGCTGCTGGCGGCAAGTAAAACAGAGGAGTGATTGGATGATAGTTCAATTAAGAGGTTGGGTGTTCGTCACCCTTTTAGTCTGTTTATTAACAGCAATCATTACGATAGGCGTTCTCTTTCATCAGAAGAAAGAGACAGAAACGTATCTTACTAAAAAAGTTGAGTATTTATCCTATTCCTATCAAGCACTAAAAAAGAATAGAGAAAGTGAAGTGAAACCAGCTGCAGAAAAATTTATCAGAGCATTTTTTGAAAGTGATTCTGAAACGAGTAAACCTGTTGATGAAAGAATCAAACCTTATGTAACAGAGAAAGCAAGACAACAGATTTCGGTTCCTGGTGCGAATGAGGTCAATCAAAAGGACTTCCCTATTCATATAGTAACGAAAATAAAAGATCTAAAAGTGTATTACACCTATATCTCACCAGATCGAGCTAGTGTTTTTGCTACAGCTAATCGTGAAGTGTCAGTAGAAGATAATAAACCAGTTGTAAGTTATACAACAATTGAAGTAGAACTTATTCTACAAGACGGTAAGTGGATTGTACATGATGTTAAGCTTGAAGATGCTGATGAGTATTAAAAGACCCTCACCCACGGGGGTCTTTCTTAATAAAGTATTATTTATATAAGTATATACTTTTATAAGTTTATAGATACATAACTATATAATTAAAACCTAACTTAAAGAAAAAAGTGTTATAAGAATAGTGGGATAGGACAAAGGAATACAGATGTATACCTTTCTCTTATTTTAGTTTAGTTAAGGTGGTGGTTCTATCGATTTTACAAGCAAATTATCGACTGTATTATTTATTTTTTTGGAGCGGTTTTAATCTACTATGATGTAGATTAAAACTGCTAGTAATTATGAAGTCATTCAACCTAATGGTTTGAATGTAAAAAGCCTTCATTTTGGCACTATTTATAAATTAATAATTATATAAAGGGAGAGATTCAAATGAAAATTAACAGTAATTACGACTTTTTTAAATCATGGTGTACAGAATTAAAAAAATACTTAGAGGACTTTATGAAAGATGCGGATCCAATGAGTCCAGAAGAGTGCTTTACTACACTTGAAGAAATTGTGGGATCACTTTTTGCTTGGGAGCTTCATGGTTCATTAGAGGAATATGGTGGAGTGCAATTTGCTGCTAAAGGTGTTTACCTTTCATGGGAAGAAATTCAGCACGTTATTGAACATTATGGAGAAGACGATATATTAACTGAGGATAAGATTGGAGAATATGTGTTATTTAATCTATCGACTCATGTCATTGAGTTTCTTGTCACTAAGTATGAACGAGTAATAGATGCTGCTAGTTAATTATAAAAGCATATAAGTATGAATTTATTAAAGTATATAACTATATAAAAGGAGAATGAAAAATGAATAAAAGTACTGTTGATCAAGAATGGATTAAATTAATGGAAGAGGCTTTTTCTGTAGGTTTAACGATTGAGGCTGTAAAAGAGTATATCAATGAGTTAAAGGAGAATCCACATGCAGTCATCTCAAAATCTTAATGAAGAGCAAATACAACAAATGAAACAGCATACTATTGAAGAATTCGAACGTTCCATGAAAAGCGGCAAAGCTATCCAAGTTTGCCCTTCTTGTGGATTCACTAAGCAAATCTCATTAAACGAAAATCGTCAGTATCACTGGAGACGCGGTAAAGTCGTTCATAAATGTGCAAAGTGCTAAATATATAAATATCAAAGTATATAAATATATAACTATAAAAGGAGATATGATGATGAATAATAAATTAGAATTCTTTAGTACGTACCTTACAGATCTAGCGGATCATGAAGATAATGAAAAGCAGCTTATACCTCTTTATGAAAAACAAGGAAAGCTCCTGTATGAATTAAGTAGAAAAGTAAATTATTTAATTATTAATCAAACAGTATTTTTTATCTTGGAAGAACTGTTTGAAGCGCTTGAAATAGATAAAGCATTTCAAGCTGCATATTTAGAAGAGTTACCAGAAGAGGTAAGCTGGGACCTAGAGGTTTTAGAGATTAGTAATTTAGAAGGGGGTAAGGTTTATTACGTATCTGAAGGTGAAATGTTCCACAGACTGTTTCCAGAATCTAAAGTCACCTTAGCGGTAGCATATACAAATCTTCAGCATGAAATAAACATTTTATTAGAAGGTTAAGATATATCAATGTATATAACTATATAAGTATTAAAGTATAAAACTATTAATATATATAGTGAAGAAGATAAAAATATTTTGTAATAGCAGGAATGATTATGGGGCTTGGGCGTATATACTCTTTAGCTCCTTTTATTCCAAAGGATGACTAAACATATTCTAGGGGGAAAAATGTGATGGAATTGCAAAAAGAAACTAATCCAAAAAGCAAAAAGAAGATTATTTTTCGTATACTGAAAATAGTAGGTGTACTGTTCGTTTGTTTCATAGCTTATGCTATTGGTGTCTCTCAAAGTGATACAGTAATTGATGGAATGGTTAAAACGCAAGGCGATATCTTAAACGAGACAGAGAAAGCAAAAGCGAAGTTAGAGAAAACAGAGAAAAAGATTGCGAGTGCTGAAAGCCAATATGGTGATAAAGAAAAAGAAGTAAAAGAAGCTCTTGCACTTGTAGATAAGAAAGATGATCTAATTGTTCAAGTTGGCAAGAAGGAAACTGAACTTGAAGGTAAAAAATCTGAGATTGCTCGTTTAGATAAAAAAATTAAAGCTAAACAATCTGATGTAGATTCTGCAACTGCTGAACAAAAAGCAAAAATTGAAAAGAAACTCTCTTCTCTAAATAAAGAAGTAAAAGAGAAAGAGGCGGAAGTGAAGGAGAAAGAAGCAGCAGCAAAAGCAGACATTGAAGAAAAGCTTTCTTCCCTAAATGCAGAAGTGAAGAGTAAAGAAGCAGAGTTAGCTAAACTTGAAAGCGGCATCCAAGCTAAGAAAGAAGCGCCAGTACAATTAAACGCTGGTCAGTATGTAGTAGGTCATGATGTAAAAGAAGGACGCTATAAAGCAACAAACATTGGACGCGGTACTAACTTTATTGTTTATGGTGAAGATGGATCTGCGGTTGTTAATACCATTTTAGGAACAGAGAATGGTAGCGGTGATTATGTATTCTTCGCAACAGAAGGGCAAATCATCCAAACAGAAGGGCAAGTTAAATTAATTCCTGTTGAATAATAACCTGGGGGCAATGAAGCAGATTATCTGCTTCATTGCCCCCTTTCTCTTTTTTCTTTTTTTTTATATGCTTTTACTAGAATCTATAAAGGAGTGGAAGTCATGCCAACTTATACGCACAATTGCAAAGAATGCCAGTTCCTTGGTACAGAGGATATTGTAGATCACGGAACCATTGATATTTATATTTGTGAAGATGCAAAACCCTTTCCCACAATGGTAGCCCGTTTTGGTGACGATGAACCTCAATATACATCAATTCCTATCCCTGTTTTACTAAGCTCCAACCCAGCAGGCTTTGAACCAATCTCTAGCGTATTAGCAAACTACTACAATCATCGAGGAGAAGATACTGATGCAAATTAGAAAAGCAAAAGTGACAAGCGGCAGTTTCAAAGGGACTACTTTACGTGTAGAAGGTACAGATCTAGAACGTCTGGGTCGTCCCTGGTATGAAAATATTAATGCAGCCGGAGCGGTTTATGCGATTCGAGAAGATGTAGATAAATTACCCGAAGAAGGAACTGTGTATTGTTGTCACCATTTGGACGGCAAAAAACAAGGTCTAAGCGATTTATTTCACGAGATAGAGTTAGAGTTCATTGAGTGACAAAAAAAGCAGTAGAAGCCCTGTAGGGGCTTCTACTGCTTTTTATATAGTTATATCCTTTTATAGGTATATAATTTTGAACTTATAGAAATATATAGTTATATAAATTTATGAAGTTTGTTGTTCCTTCCAGAATTGAATTTCATCCTCATGATCCTTTAATGTCTTCTTATATTCACCAGCTATGTAGTAATTTCCATGTTCGTCCTGATATCCTTCCCCGCGAGAATCAGCATATCTTACACGCATTTGATGATCACATTCATGACAGGTTACATAAGTTCGTTTACTAGAAATATAGTGTTTTCCTTTGCTATTACAATTACTACAAATGTACCAAAGTTGCTTACGTCCATCTTCTTTCATGCCTGAGATTTTAGTAGATGAATGTGATGTGGAGTTTTGATAAGTAGATGCCTGTAGTAAAGGTTTAACTGCTGCAAGTTCTTTTTTAGGTTCCATTTCACTTGAAGGTACAGAATATTCCGAACCAGGATCATGCAACCCTTCCTTATCTGAAGCTAAAAGTTGATATCCTTTTTTTAAGGACTCTTCTTCGCTTTTTTCCTGGGTAGATGTAGTAAATACATCTGATATCTTATTCATGACAAACTTCAGCATCTCTTCATTATAATCTACCATTTCAAGCTCCATATTCTTATCTCCATCGGATAAGTTCAATTTAATATTACACATGAATTCTACCCCTCCTGTTCAACTTTAAGTCTTCTATTTCCATTATACGCCTTCAACCCAACAATTTCTAATTAAAATCACGTTACAAACAACACAAAAAGCGTGCCCAGGGCAACCTAGACACGTTAAGGGATATAACTGTGAGTCAAATTATTAGGAAAGGTATTATTACTGTTCCCAGTATATATTTATTAAAACATATAAGTATATACTTTAATACTTAGTAATTTATATACTTTTATATTTATCTAAGTATAAAATTATGAAATAATAGAAAAGTATTGATACTAGGCACGTGAGGGAGAACAAATGGTGAGAATAAAGGAGAAGGTCATGACTATTGTAAGTTCAAAAATCTTACGCGTTTTTTCTGCCGAAGGACTTTATTTTTATGAGATTGAAGTTGTATACAATGATGGGGAAGTAAAGCGTGGTCTACGTGTCCCATTTACAGATGTCCAAGGGAAAAGAAAAATAGAGCGTTTCCCAAGCATGAACAAAGTAAGGGATTGGTTAATCACTGATGAAGGTAGAGAATATCTAGAAAAGGTCTTCTCCAGGGACAATTAGTAACTTCTTTTCACTATTTAGCAAAGGGGTATTTTTATGGAGCCATACGTATACAAAGAATCGTTAACGCTTAAAGAACAATTAGACGGTGCTTATTGGGAACGTAATATGTTAGCTCTTATGCTTGCTCATACGTTGAATCGTCAAGCTATTACAGAACAACGGAGATTCTATGGTTCAACTGTTGATAATTACAATTTACCGTGTGGATATTATGTACATGGCGAGTGGGAAGGATGGAGCCGCGTAATTAGTATAAATAACGGTGAAATCACATTTCATGTTCCGGATAGCTTTAATTTAGGAAATCTTCCACGTATAAAGAGTAATTGGGATGGTCATACTACAGAAGAAAAATGGAACAGAGTGATATCTAAGCTAGGTCTAAAAAAGACAGAATAAAAAGGCTGCTAACAATGGCAGCCTTTTTTATGCGTAATTATGTGATAAAGCTTTATTTATTAATCCCTGGCATCGATCTAGGTCTGCCTTTACTAACTTCTTATATGCTTTTGCTTTCTCCTCATCTTCAATTGTATAAATTGAAAGCTTCTTGTATTTAGCACCTTCTTCTAATTCTTCTCGTTTACGTAGAATTCCAGCTTCAGTGAGTTCGTGAAGAGAGTGATATATTTCAGAATGGTGAGGCTTAAAACCATACGCTTGAAAATGAGTTAGCAGGATATCACGTAGCTGCAAGCCATAAGAGCGTCCTTGTTCAATTTCTGTAATTAAGAACACTTTTAAAAATGCACGCTGTTTCAGTAAAAAACCTGTACTTTCGCGCTGCCTCTCGTTCATTCCTCCACCAACTTTCTTTAAGTATATAAATGTATATAAATTATACCATAGTGTGCTAAATTCACATACAAATTCTTAGAAGCGCCCTACCCTAATTCATACGAGAGCCTTGAGTTATGGAGCCTACAACTAGGCGGTTTAAGGAAAGGTTCGAGGAGGAATGGGGTAGGGCAATCTTTTAATAGGGTATGTGAATTTAACACATACTATTAGTTACTAATAATTAGTCAAGATTGTTATCTTCTTTAAGTAATCGAAAGATGTTAATAATTCCGTTCCCAAAATGTTGGTCCGTTCCTTTTTCCCCAACATCTACAGAACGAGATTTGATCATTTCAAAGATTTTATTAGGATCCGCAGCAATATCTTTCTTACGAGCGTAAGATTGAGCTAATGCAATAACACCTGTAACTATAGGAGTAGCCATAGACGTACCACTTAACTTTGCATAGTTCGAATTTAAATAAGTGCTCAAGATATCTACACCAGGGGCAGCCACATCTACAGCTTCACCAAAGTTAGAGAAATCTGCATAATCAAATGCTTGATCGATGGCAGCTACAGCAATTACTTCGTCGTATGCAGCGGGATAATTTACTTTACCTGCTTCGTTACCAGAAGCTGCAACAATAATGATACCTGCCTCACGTGCTCTTTTGATTACATCATGTACTTCTTCACCAGGATCATCTTCAGCACCTAAACTCATAGAAATGATATCTACTTTTCGTTCAATGCCATATTCAATACCTTTGATGAGCGAGTCAAACGAACCACCGCCACTATCAGTAAGTACTTTTCCTACATGAATTTCTGCTGCTGGGGCAACACCAACAATTCCGATGCCATTGTCAATACCTGCAACAATACCAGCGCAATGCGTGCCATGTCCATGGCGATCCATATAATCTGTAGCTCTTGAACTAGTGAAATTTTTACCTGCTTTAAAATTAGCAGCAATATCAGGGTGGCGATAATCGAGGCCTGTATCGAGGATTAAAACTTTGATGCCTTCACCGCGGGTACGAGTCCATACTTGGGGAGCTTGAACTAAACTAACTCCCCAATCTGTTACTTGCTGAGGTCTTGTAGCTTGCACTTCAAGTACTTCAGATTTAATTTGAATATCCCATTGTTCACTCATTGTTTTTACCTCCTGATGAATTCTTTTCAAACTCTGCTACTTTTAAATCATGCTG
>Ga0209463_1001933_pt1 | contig 11970 bp, 12 predicted proteins | sample AgamicMgSfrz_FD_187169 | JGI IMG/M metagenome (GOLD analysis project Ga0209463, IMG submission 187169) | Agave microbial communities from Guanajuato, Mexico - Mg.Sf.rz (SPAdes) (version 2) | ecosystem: Host-associated > Plants > Phyllosphere > Phylloplane/Leaf | place: Guanajuato, Mexico... | reverse complement strand
CCCTCTGCTTGTAAGGCAGATGCTCTCCCAGCTGAGCTAATCCTCCATTTTTTGGTGACCCATACGGGATTCGAACCCGTGTTACCGCCGTGAAAGGGCGGTGTCTTAACCGCTTGACCAATGGGCCTTTATTTACTTTTCTCTTGCTGATTCAGCGTTTATTTCGTTTGTTGTATCAGCGACAAGTAATATTATATAACCCAATACAAGTTAACGTCAACACTTTTTCTAAACTTTTTTAAAAAAAGTTGGCTTTTTTTTATTAAACGCCGTCATACCAAGGAAAATCAGGCTTTTTTAAGACGTTTTATTATTTTAAACGATAATTCTTTTTAAAAAAAGCACCCTTTGCACCAAAATAATATTAAATAAGATTCTTTAAACAGTAAAAAGAAGCGGGGACGCCCCGCTTCTATCTTCTAAACTATTCCAAATTGCTTGCCGGGCCAAAAAATTCAAAATGAATATTTTCCGCTGGCACTGCTAACTCTTTTAAATGAGAGTTTATTAGCTTCATAAATGGAGTCGGTCCGCAGAAGTAGAAATCCGCTTGGTTATTTGGAACAATCGACTGCAACCATTCAAGATCCATAAATCCTTCTTTGTCAAAAGCCTTCTCTTCTCTATCTTTTTCTGTCGGTGAAGAGTATGCAAGATAGCTTCTAATATTAGAATGCTCGCCAGCAAGTTGCTGCACTTCTTGCTTCAATGCATGAACTGAGCTGTTCAATGCACCGTGAATAAATACTACTTCGCGCTCTGGCTGCTCCTTAACAATCGTGTTAAGCATGCTGATCATTGGTGTAATGCCAACACCTCCGCTGATTAGTACAACAGGTGTTTCTTTTTGAACAAGCACAAACTCCCCAGCAGGTGCACTGATTTCTATTACAGAACCTACTTGAACTTCATTATGAAGGTAATTGGAAACTACCCCTTGTTCTTCTCTCTTTACGCTAATACGATAATAATTTTTGCCTGCTACATCGGATAAGCTGTAATGGCGGATATGAGAATACTCTTCTCCTTTTGGATGCACTCTTACTGTTAAGTATTGCCCTGATTCAAATGAAGCAATTTCCTGTCCGTCTTGAGGTTCTAAATAGAAGGAAGTTATTACATCACTTTCAGCTACTTTCTTTGTAACAACAAAGTTTCTGAATCCTTCCCAGCCGCCTGCTTGTTCTTTTGCTTCTCGGTACATATCCTGTTCGATACCGATAAAGGCATCTGCAATAACACCATAAGCCTCTCCCCATGCTCCTAAAATCTCATCTGTCGCCGCATCGCCCAATACATCTTTTATTGCTTGTAATAATGTCTCACCTACAATCGGATAATGTTCTGGCAATACACCTAACGCCCTATGTTTTTGAGCAATTTGCTTAACAACGGGAATAATCGCACCTAACTTGTCAATGTGAACCGCTGCTGCATAAACAGTATTAGCAAGAGCAGTTTGTTGTTTCCCTTCTCTCTGATTAGCATGGTTGAAAATATTTAATAGTTCCGGATGTTTCTCAAACAATGACTTGTAAAAACGAGTTGTTATCTCTGTTCCATGTATTTCTAGCACAGGTACAGTACTTTTAATAATTTCAATTGTTTTTTCATTTAACATGATTACTTCCCCTTTGAAACATGTATTTGTTTTACATGTTTATATTATACTTAACTTATTTACAAAAGATATATTATAAATACATCTTTCATAAATTTGTCACAATTACACAAGGGGCGGTTAGATGCTATAATAAAGAGAGCTTCAATGGAGGTTTATTAATGAGATTAACAAATTATACGGATTATTCTTTACGCGTATTAGTATATTTAGGATTAAAAAAGGACGGTCAATTAAGTACGATCCAGGAAATTGCCGAAACATATAATATTTCTAAGAACCATCTAATGAAAATCATTCATCACTTAGGAAAGCTCGGCTATATTGAAACAATCAGAGGACGGAACGGCGGTATAAAACTCGCAATGAAGCCAAATGAAATTAATATAGGTAAAGTAGTAACAGCGACAGAAGAGGATTTTCACATTGTCAACTGCTTTAGTGAAGGAAGAAATTACTGCATCCTAACCCCTTCCTGTAAATTAAAGCATGCATTAAATGAAGCACTGCAAGCATTCTTATCTGTTTTAAACAGCTATACTTTAGAGGATTTTCTTCATAATGACGACGAACTTAATGCTTTGATTGGATATCCATTCCCTAATAAATAAGAACGAACAAAACCTCAAACTTGGATGTTTAGGTCTGTTCGTTCTTTTCCTTGTTTCTAAGGGATAGCTATTAAATGTATAAATTCTTTTCTTCCCCTGTAGCTATTAAATTTTTTCCTTTTCTCTATTCACACAGTTACTACCTTCAAACTGCATCTTCCAACTTTCTATGCGGCTGACTCTTTTACATGTCATGAGCGATAATACTTGCAAGAAAAAAACAAAAAACTTGCTTGAATCACCAGAATTCATGATTACTTTATCCATTAAAAACACCTCTATTATACTCGTTACATAAATTTTACCATTATTTACCGAACGCATCATCTTAGCATTTTAAATGGGACGTCAAACCAATGAATAAGAAAAATAATAATAACAATAGATATAATGTATGCACGTACTGGTTTGTGCTGATGAAGTGCAATAACGGAGAACATAACAAGATCAAAGAAAAAGGAATACTCAAATTGCCATCCGTTTTGATAGGATATCCTCCCTGATATTAGTAGAATCCACTCAATAACTATATAAATTGCGGACCAAACTATAATGTAAATTCCCCTCTTTAACCAACCCTCAGGAAAATGAGACAAGAATAGAAAGATACTAATAGGCATAGTTATGAGTGCATACACAATAACAACCATTTCATGACCATATAAAAAATCAGGGTGAAACTTCCAAAGTGTGTTTTCTTTCACGATAAATTCGTAAAGCAGACCACCAGTTGATATAAAAAACATGCTCGCATGATATTCCCGCCAGTTTTTCCAATCTCCCCATTTAAGGGAAGCTAAAATAGTCAGAATGTAATGGCCACGTGCATCATACACAGCCCTTTCAGGTAAAAATATAAAAAGCAAATCCTCTTAGTACATGCGACCGAGGTTCTTTGTGTCTATTCTTCCCATTAAGAGAATAAATGATGTAAAAAATGCTTAATTTTTATATTAACCGTCCATTTGTGAAATTAGGTGGAAATTATGGTAGTATTAATAGTGCAAAAAAAAGAGTAGAAAGAAACGAGGAAAAAGAAATGAGCGTGATTACGAAAAAAAAGCCCAATAATGTTAAGTTTTTATCACGGATTTTATTGGTAATTATTGGCGGCTTTATAACGGCTTACGGCCTTGAAGCTGTATTAATTCCCAACAATGTTTCCGACGGTGGCGTCACAGGTATCAGTATTGTTATTTCCCAGCTGACAGATTTGCCGCTAGGTATATTGATTGCGGTAATAAATTTACCTTTTATATTCCTAGGCTATAAGCAAATCGGTAAAAGCTTCGCAATATTTTCCGTAATCGGCATAGCCTCATTGGCAACAGGTACAGTGTTAATGCACCATATTAATACGATTATCCATGGGGATACCTTGCTAATTACTGTTGTCGGCGGGATAATCATCGGTTTTGGTATGGGTCTTGCACTGCGTAACGGCGGAGCGCTTGACGGAATTGATATGCTGGCTGTTTTACTGTCACGAAAATTACCTTTTGGTACGAGCGATCTTATTTTATTTTTAAATGTTTTTGTATTTGCTATTGTATCAATCGTATTCGGTCTCCAAGGAGCAATCCTCTCTGGTATCGCCTACTTTATCGCCTCTAAAGTCATTCATATCGTCGAAGAAGGTTTAAGCGGTTCTAAAACCTTCAAAATCATTACTAATGAACCAGAATTGATGGTTGAGACTATCCGTGACAGACTAGGTAGAAGTGCTACATACAGCCTAGTTCAGGGAGCTTATTCTAGTGAGAGATTTAAGGAAATCACTTGTGTCATCAACAGACTCGAAGAAAGCAAAATGAAAGAAATCATCTATGAAATTGATAGTGGAGCCTTTGTTACAGTTTACGATGTAGCAGAAGTTAAAGGTGGAAATTTCAAAAAGAAAGATATCCATTAAACACTTTAGGCGAGAAAGTACATTTTGATAATGTCCTTTCTCGCCTTTTATATGGAACCAGCAAATATTTACCCAAAACTTCTTTTCAAACCTATTCTTCTATCCTTTACTTTTTTTCAATTAAGCAAGGTAGTATTTTACATAAAAAAATGGAAATAAAACCTCACTCCTTATGAGTGAGGCTTCCGTATACTGTACTTTAGTTTAGACGAATTGCGATGACCTAGTATTTCCCTAAACCAGAATCAGGAGTTTGGATAATTACAGGGTTTTTATCTGAATTCAGCCATTTTAATACTGTTGTTACATTTGCTTTTGATGTTGCTGTACAGCCGGCAGTATAGCCATATTTGCCAGCAACATGGAAGAATATTGCGCTCCCTTTCCCTGCAACTGGATTTTTCGTGTTGTAATTGATGACAAATCCTAAATCATATTCTGGAATATTCATTTTTTCTGCACTCTTCCAGCGGCCATTGTTTTTAGAAGCCTTTTGCCAAGTATTATATAAGGAGGAGGCTGGGTCATCTACCCACACATCATCATTTGTAATTTTACGGTATGGTAATTTCGTACCTGGATTAGCTGCTCTCCCAAATGCCGTTCCAATTGTATATTTCCCTGTCGGCGATGCTTGTGAACCTTCTGACATTTTATCTGTCATGCCATTCTTGCCAAGAACACCTGTCATAGAATGCACCTGTTTCCATTTGCCCTTAGATTTCTCAAATGTGCGTATTGTCGCTGCTTTTGATGAAGAGGTTGCTGATGTAACTAAAATAAGCTGTTGAGAATTTCCGAGTGTCTTCATATTATTTACAACATTCTCGATTGAAGATGTTGCTGGCGAAGTGGAGGATGAGCTCGTAGCTTTTACATATGTACCACTGACATATCCTGTTTTTCCTTTAAGGGTAATTTTATACCAGCCATTTGCTTCCTTCTTTTGAACAGACAGCTTCGTTCCCTTTTTAACAGAACCAATCACTTTATATTTAGTGCTTGAACCGCTTCTTACATTTAATGTATCGGCCGTAACTGTATACGTTGTTGAACTTGATGTAGTCGCTTTCACATAAGCACCGCTGACAAAACCTGTTTTTCCTTTAAAGGCTATCTCATACCAGCCATTAGCTTCTTTCTTTTGGACAGACAGCTTCGTTCCCTTTTTAACAGAACCAATCACTTTATACTTTGTGCTCGTACCACTTCTTACATTCAGTGTATCAGCAGTTACTGTATAGGTTACAGAACTCGCAGCTTCTGCAGTGGAAGGAGTTACTAGAATCCCTCGTGCCGCAACAAGACTCGTACTTAGCACTAAACATGTTACTATCATACAAACATACTTTTTCACACTGTCACATCCTTTCCTTTACAACCCCCTTATTGTAGCAGGAAATTATCGATTACTAGATTGAATCTCATAAAAATCACTAAAATGTAATGGTTGACATAAATGAAACAGGGTCAGCTATAAAACCCTGTTAATACTAAAATATATACCCCTATAACCGTAACACTCAATCCTGTTAAAAAGGCAATGCCTACCCTTTTCTTTTTTCTTGTATCAAACCAAACAGTTGTTGTGGCAATAACAGTGAAAATGATCCCGAAAAAAATGGAAGCATAGGGACTTGTAGGCTGTATCCAATCATACCAATGCAGAAAATTCATGCAATCACTCCTTGAATAAAATATCATTTAAAAATTGTATTTCCTCTGTAACCTAAATCAACCCCCAAAAATCAGTCTGGAATAAGGTAAAGAGCAATATAAGAATAAAAATTATTTGACTGATGGTAAATTTATATGTATTAGGGTTTTCTGCATGCTTTTTTCCCCCAAAAAAGAGGCTACATCATACATAAAACCCCTCCTTTACTTCAAATTTCCTGCTGACATGATCATACATTACTATTGTTTCCGTCTATGTTTGCTTATTTTTCTATAAACCACTTTCTAAAATCCGCTACTACTTTAGGACTGTACATAACCATGAATATTCCAACCATAAAAATGATAAACCCACTAAATCCAGTAGTTAAAAAGAGGAAGCTTTCCGAATAATAAATTATTGTTAGACCAGCCATATAAATCCAACCAATAATATTTATAATATACCTTTTTTTATTCATCCCTTTCTCTCTCCCTATCCTCATACACCTATTCATTTTCAGAGCCTAGAATGTAATTGTTTAGCTTCAGTCGTAGCAACAGATATCAACTTATCATCGTACATTCATTTGGTAAGTTACCTTCAAGTAACCATGTTTCTACCATATGATTAAAAAAGTCAGGCATTGCTAAAGATACTCCATGCCCAATTTCAGGTATAATCACGCCTATACATTTTGAGTTAGCTCTTATGATATCTTTTGCAGAGTTTTTCATAATAGTTTTTTCCTGTTCACCTACAGTTACCAATATCTTACCTGTTGCTTCACTAAATTCTTTAGGTATTTTAAACGACATGTTTTCTTCTAGTACTCTAACTAGCGTGTCAGGTTTTAACTGACAACTTTCTTGATAATATCTTTCAAAGTAGTCTTCACCTACATATAAAGTTTTCGCTTGCAGTTTGGAAAACCACCTATTTTTAATGAATGGAAAAGTTAATGTAATAGTAGGTTTTATTAATTTTTTGGCGTACGGAATAGGTCTAACGGAAGCACTATTTATTATTGCATAATCAATTAGAGCTGGTTTCATACTTAAGATTTTTATAATTACTTGCGAACCTAAAGAAAAGCCAATCAGAATCACTTTCTTACCCCTGGCTTTTTCTTCAATTAATTTAATTAATTCTTCCGCACTACCTTTAATTGAAAAATTCCATTCCTTATTATTTAACCCATGTCCCGGAAGAATTGGAACAATACAATGATAATGAGTAAAGTATTGAATTTGTTTATTCCACATCCAGTCACTAACTCCGCCACCATGTACAAATAGCATTAGAGCAGCACTTTTATTACCGTATTCATGATATTGTAAAGCCAAAAGTTTCACCTCTCTCCTTTATACATACAAAGTCTTGAAGACCATTATACTGAGCCGGTGGAAAGTCTTTTACCGTGAATAGTATTCCTTGTTAAATGAAGCACCTCTGTATTAAAAAGCTATAGATTCTACTCATTCTCTATACGATTCGAGCTAAGAAAAGTTCCATAATTATACATAAAAAGGAACTTTTCCAATTATTAAACGTCTGATATTTAAAAGAATGGGCTTATTAACAAATTGGATTCCCAGTTAAACATAAAGGAGAGAGATTCTTGAAGAAAAAAGAAGATTTTAATAGGTATTTTCATGCTTCTCATTATTATTATTTCAGGTGTATATACGTATATGTCCAGCATAGCTATTACTGGAAAATCTGATAATGGTATGTGGAAGTATACATACAAAAAAATCTTGATGCAAGTGAGCCTAATGGTTGGCAAGGTAAAATAAAACAAATAGATAACCAAAAAGTAAATGTGTCTAAATTAGAATTTACGGATAATGGTGGAACCATAGCTGAAAAGAATTGGTTTAGTGAGGGTAAAGCTGAAGATGGTTCTGTCACAACCTTACAGCCTTTCCTTACTGACTTTCTTTTAGGAGATGAACCCGTTGAAGGACATATATATAAAGTAATATTACTTATGAGAAAGATGGAAAGTCACATGAGGATTCGTTTGAAATTAACTAATATTAGTGAATATTTTAGAAGCAGACTTCAAAAGAAAACTGGGTGCCCTTTATCCGCCCTATTTCCATTACTTGCACCAGACAACAAGGGTGCAGTTATGTCTATCTTGAACTTAGTTGCCGGTTTAAGTACCTTCCTTGCAGCGGCCATTGCTGGGTTGTTTTTTAAATCACTTGGGGCTGGCGGCGTTTTATTTATCTATGCTGGATTCTATTTATTAAGTGCTATACTTACTCCACTTTTAAAAACACCAAAGGAACTACTCAGCAAAAAAACTACTGAAAGTCCTCAAAAAACATGGGCTAAATAAATATTTATAAAACCTTCCTTCATTTAGGAAGGTGGTTTTTTGATTTCCAAGCATAATCTCTTCCTGCATATTTTTATTGATGAAAAACTCAGCCATTCCTACAATTAACACGGAGAGATTAAACTAGCTTAGCAATACTATTAAACTATATCTATCAGCTATATCCATGTCTCCTCTATCAAACATTTTTTTAATCCACTATCCTCCCCTGAAAGTAACGTAGGTATTAAAACCCTACAGCATACGTTATTTAAACCTGTAAATAAGATCTTTAGCTTGTACTAAAAATACTGAATTAGTACGTGGATCTTGTATCTCTAAATGTCCATTCCCATGATTAAAAAAGACTAAGTGTATTTTGCTTTTATATATTATCTTTTTTCCAAATTTAATAGGGCAACCCCCTTAAAGTTATTCAGTAAGTAATATTAATTTATTAGAGAGGGGCTTCATTTTCATTAATATTATTTTAAAGTACGTTCACCATATCATCATTTGAATAATAAGTATATTTAGAGACCCATATGGCTAGCTCTATATTAGGTATTTTTTCTTTCACCTTAGGTCTCCTCCAACTTCTTTTATATTCATTAAAAAAAACTATATAATAATTAGTAGTTCTTTTTTAATCTGAAGAAATCAAGGAGACAAAAATGACCAATAACTCTTTTGTAAAAACTCACGCAATCGGGAATGAGTATTTAGTATTTAATGAGGAAAAGCTAAATGTTAAATTAACACAACAGGCAATTCAGAGAATATGTAATGTTAACTTTGGAATAGGGTCTGATGGACTTTTACTAAAAGTTCCTTCAAATAATGCAGATTTTGGCCTAAGAATTTTCAACCCAGATGGTTCTGAAGCAGAGAAAAGTGGTAACGGATTAAGAATATTTTGCAAGTATATTTATGATTATGGTTTTACCTATAACAAAGAGTTTTCCGTTGAGACAAAAGGCGGAATCGTAAGAGCAAAAATTATTGAGGTTTCAACAAATGGAAAAGCAAAACTAATATCTGTTGATATGGGAAAAGCAAATTTCTATTCGCAAGAAATTCCAACTAGATTCACTAAAGCGGAAGTAATAGGTGAAAAACTAAGTATACGTGATAAAGTTTATGAAATTAATTGTGTTTCGATGGGAAATCCTCATTGTGTAATTTTAAAAAAAGAATTGGATATGGATGAAATAAAGCAATACGGTCATCTTATAGAAACGAACGATTACTTTCCAAATAGAATAAATGTACAATTTGCAAAGGTTCTATCAAGAAGTGAAGTGGAGATATTAATATGGGAAAGAGGTGCCGGTTTTACATTAGCATCAGGGAGCTCTTCATGTGCAGTAGCGGCTGTACTTAGAAAGAGGAATTTAGTTGACAATAAAGTTAATATTAAGATGCCTGGCGGAAAATTATTAATAGAAATAGAAGATAATTGGAATATAAAAATGACTGGAGAAGTTAGGCAAATTGCTGAAGGAACATTAAGTGATGAATTCATTGAAGATTTAACTATATAATGGTAGATAATTTGATACTAAAAATATCTTATTAAAACTACGTATCTTTCTTTAAACTCTATTTATAACATACAAAAACCTAGCAACATAAGCTAGGTTTCAATCTGTTCTGTAATTTAAATTCTTTTCATGTAGTAGATATCTACAATATTTCCGACTGGAACACGAAGATTAATTTCCACTGCAGAATTTCGCTTTCCACAGGGCGAGGGCCGAGCCGCTTCGTCGCTTTGCTCTGCAGGGTCTCGTCTGTCTCTCTAATCCTGTAGGAAGTCTCACCCTTCCGCTCCAATCAATCTCTTTTTTAATAAAGAATCACTTTGTCAACAAGCTGAAAGCCAGGGATGATAAGCTAGGTTTTTAGGTATAATCCCTCAATAACAACTTATACGCAGGACTTAAAATAAATTTAGCCGTTATTTTTGTATAGTAATGCTTTGTCTTTAGCTAAGGCAAATGGTCTATAATATCCTACAGTGTTTGATAATGGCAATACTTCAGGATGTAAATTTATATTTAACACATTTTTTATAAATTCTCTTCGTTTTTCAAACCTAGCCCATAATTGTGGAAAGTCTTTCTTTATTTTCTCTCTTAACTCATCATCGGCTAAAGCAATTCCCGTTTCTGCACTAGCACCACCGTAGCCCTGTACTGATGGAATAATATCTACTTGAAACAACATGCCGCTTCGAATTAATGTTTTTGATTCTGGATATATTGGGGAACTCATCCACTCCTCATCAGCTACTAAATGTCCAGGATTTAAATGCCAGTTGAATTTTTCTTTAGGCAGGACATTTTGAATGCAGTTATACATATCTTGTCCACTTAAACCTATTTTAATATTTTCTAACCATGCTACTACAGCTGTATAATAGGGTTTGGCCACTTTTTCTAAATAGTCGTTTACATTTTCGCTAAGTTCTTTTTGATCAGCTACTATATAACCTGCTCTACTTGTTAGTCCTCCCTTATAACCTGTAGTTATTGAGAATTTATCTCCTAGCTGAATCTTTTTATTTTGAGGATAAAGAACAGCATTTGTAAATCGTTCCCCAGTTGCAAAAATATTAGTTACATTATGCGGCTGGCCATACACAGATAAATAACTAGCTAGCTCCATATCTGTTTTACCCAGTTCTATTTCATCCATTGCTTTTAGTACGCAATCTGATGATAAACTGGCCCCATATTCATAGTAAGATATTTCATCTGCATTGTTGACTGTACGAATTCCCTCTTCACCGATAAAAAGATCAGCACAGTTAACAATATTGTCACTAACTCCAACGATTTGTTTTAACGAATCTACAATATAATAAGGAACATCAAATAACTGCTTATTATCATCATAACTGCTAGTAAACAGTTTCCATCCTACAATACCTATCTTTGCTTGCTGTTTAATGTTAGCCGTTTTAAGAATCTCAACAAAATTCATGCTGTTTTCCATCGGTTGATTTGGAAGTGAAAAATGGGGAACATGAATTGCTTCTGCAGTAATTCTTGAATAATTCACCATCTTAAGATTTTCATTACCTAGTAAAAGATAAGTCTCCCCATTTTTACTTATAACTAGCAAGGCTTCTTCGAATCTTGGAATAAAACCAGTTAGATATTCAAAATTCGAACCATGTTCACGGTCAGCATATATGATTAATGTATCGATACTGCGTTCTTTCATTTTATGTAACAGCTTATTTTTACGTTGCTCCATCGTTTCATTTGAAAGAACGACAGTATTTTTATTAAAATCACTTAACGGTCTCTGTAACTCTTCTAAAGTCACATTTTCATACTTATAATCCAACTTCATAAAAACTTCACTCCACTTCTTTAATCGGAAACATAGGATGTATTAATATTTGCAAGGTTATTTCTTGGTATATTGATATGTTTCCCCTGGTGTTAAAAGATGATGCTCCAATTAGAAATTTGATTCAATTCAGGACTACCCTTGCTTAACAATAATAATATCATAGTGGTTATCATAAATATTAGCAGCTTCAAATATTGCTTCTCTTTTTTCTCCGCTTTCTGCGCTAACGCTTTCAAAAATGTTGACGAAGAAAAATTATGTGATACTGGCGAATATATACTCTGTATTACTCCAACTTTCCTTCATTAAAAAACTTCTCCAAAGCACAAATTGCATATTTTTCATCTTTTCCATTAGCAACTAGGATAAGAGCGTCTCTTTCTAATACATTTAAATTCATAATATCCATTAAATCAACTCCACAAGTAACTCCTTTATAATTAATATGTATTTCACAATCAAAGGAAGAAGCGA
>Ga0209463_1001931_pt1 | contig 11972 bp, 14 predicted proteins | sample AgamicMgSfrz_FD_187169 | JGI IMG/M metagenome (GOLD analysis project Ga0209463, IMG submission 187169) | Agave microbial communities from Guanajuato, Mexico - Mg.Sf.rz (SPAdes) (version 2) | ecosystem: Host-associated > Plants > Phyllosphere > Phylloplane/Leaf | place: Guanajuato, Mexico... | reverse complement strand
ATGGTGTGAAAAATATAAAATCAGCTTACCAGTTTTATATATTGTATATATTGGCATCTATATTGTAATTAGTGTCTTTATTTAGATTCCTGTAAGGAAGGGAAAAGCGGAAAAAGGCAGAATCAAATAAGAGAGATAAAAAAAGGAGTGACAGGAATGAAACCAGCAATTACTGATTATCCAGAGTACTATCGAAATTATATTAATCTAGTGCCAGAAGGTGACATTATTCAAATCATAGAAAGTCAGCTTGAGGATACAAAGAGTCTACTTTCAGGCATAACAAAGGAGCAGGCTGACTTTAGATATGCGGAGGGGAAATGGAGTGTTTTAGAGGTTGTCGGCCATGTGATGGATACGGAAAGAATTATGAATTACCGCATTTTACGAATGGCAAGAGGCGATCAAACACCCCTTTCCGGGTATGATGATGAAAGGTATGTGGAGGCGTCCTTCTTTTCAAGCAGAACAATTGCAGATCTTTTGGCAGAATGGACGATCGTGAGAGCAGCTACTGTTGCCTTGCTTAAAGGTTTGCCAAAGGATGCTTGGGCAAGAACAGGATTTGCTAATAATGGTGAGTTTACCGTCAACTCTATCGCTTATATTATTGCAGGTCATGAGCGCCACCATGCTGGGCTGTTGAAGTCGAGATATTTGCTTGAAGCTTGATAAAGGTTTATTGCAACAGCACAGGGACTGGAGTCTATTCAGTCCCTTTTTAAAATTCCTAAATCGAAACTCCCGATGATTACCATAGATATATTCCGCTTTTGTGAAGGATGTGGACATAATAAAATAAAAGGAGCAAGAAAAGGAGGTTTTTAATATGAAGGCATTATGCTTTATGGAATTTGGCCCGAAGGAAGTGTTAAAGCTGATGGAGGTGCCAGATCCAATCATCCATGAGCAGGAGATAATCGTTCGAACAAAAGCAATTGGCGTAAATTATGCAGATATATACAGAAGGAAGGGCAATTATCATCTTGAAGGGGAACCGCCGTACATACTAGGTTATGAAGGGGCAGGAATTGTAGAAGCAATTGGCGCTGGTGTGAAGGATATTAACATCGGTGACCGCATTGCTTTTGCAGATGTACCTTACGCAAATGCTGAATTAGTGGCAGTCCCTATCGATAAGGCGATTCCTGTTCCTAATGATATTACTTTTGAACAAGCGGCAGCAGTTTTACTCCAAGGGTTAACAGCCGGGTATTTGACTGCAGACAGCTTTAATGTGAAACAGGGAGACTTCGTGGTTGTTCATTCAGCCGCTGGCGGTGTTGGGCAGCTGCTTGTGCAAATGGCGAAGCTGAAAGGCGCGGTAGTTATTGCGATTGCTTCGACATCAGAGAAGGTGGCGGCAGCAAAAAAAGCAGGAGCAGACCATACACTTACATATGACGGCGACTGGGTTGCTTCAGTTAAGAAGCTGACAGACAATAAAGGTGCAGATGTTGTTTATGATGCTGTTGGGGCAACGTTAATGCAGAGCTTTGAAGCAACAAAAACTGGCGGGACCGTCGTATTTTATGGGATGGCTGGAGGAGATCCGCCATTGATTGATCCGCGTATGCTCATGGATACAAGCAAAACGCTAACAGGAGGAGATTTATGGAATGTCCTCCAAACTAGAGCAGATAGAATCAGCCGTTCTGGCGAGCTGTTTCAGCTAATGGCAGCAAATCGGCTCCTGCTCCCGCCGATAACCACTTTTCCGTTAAGCGAAGGACAAGCTGCTCATGGTTTATTGGAAAGCAGAAAAAACATCGGAAAAATAATCCTCCTGCCTTAATGGCTGGAGGATTATTAGTAGTTATCAATCCAAATAAAGCACGCCACCTGATGACACAGTAAACCCAGTTGTTTTGTAAAAGTTAGCATTATGCTCATCAAATGAAACAGTCAAAATGCCTAATCCAAAGCTTTTTGCCTCTTCAATTAAAGCCTTCACAAGCTTCACGCCAATGCCTTGCTTCTGCTTGCTTGGGTGAACGATAATATCCTCGACATATCCATGCTCAAGTCCCATCCCGCAAACATAGCCGAAAGCGATTAGCTTGCCAGTTTCATCCCGTGCACCTGCCCAGAAATTACATCTTTCAAATAAGGCAGGATAATCCTTATCTCGTCTGCCCCAGCCGACAGCCTCCCGCAAATCTGGGACTTCATTATCCTGAATCGGAAGATTGACCATTATTTGCACCTGCATTCGCCTCTACACCCTTCCTAAAAAACCCTGCTATAAAGCTATTATAAAGGAATAAATATAGGTCACCGACTATTTTTTTGCAAAAATAGAATCTTTATGAAGATCCATTCGTATAGTTACATCATGAGAGTGGGGTGATTAGCATGGGAAAAACAAAAACAGTCATGACAGGCATTTTATCAACGGCTGTCCTTATTGGTATTACAGGCTGCAGCAGCAGTGGAACAGCGACAGGCAATTCAAACAGCAATAGTGACATCCCGCCAGTTCCAGATGATACGAACTGTACAAATTGGGAATGGGATGATGATGATGGCGTTTGGGAATGTGAGGACAGCAATTCCCGCTACTATGGCCATTATTTTTATGGTGGCAAATATTATAATTCCAAGTCGTCCTTGTTGAAAAATACAAGCTACAAGAAGCAACAGCAATCAAGCAGCTCCAGTTCGAGTGTGAGCGGCGGCAGTGACTCAACAAACAAAAGCAGTGGCTTCGGAAGCGGGAAGAAGAGCTACGGAGGCTAATTAATGTTAGAAAGGAAGTGTAAATGTGAACTTATATCTTAATTTCGGTTCTTATTTAGGAGTAGCAATCTTGCTGCTTGTCATCGGTATTCTGTTATTTATGTTAAGTACACCAAAAATAAATGAAATGAGGCTTATCGCTGAAAAAAACGTCAGTGCAGCACTGTTGCTTGGCGGTAAGGTGATTGGACTTGCGATTGTATTAGGAGCGGCAGCTGAATATTCTGTTTCACTTATAGATATGGCAATCTGGGGGGCAATCGGAATTGTTTCGCAAATTATCGTATTTGTGCTGGCTGAGGTTGTGACAATCCGCTTTAGCATCAGCAATGCTATTAAAGAAGATAATCGGGCAGTCGGTGTTATGCTGTTTTCATTGTCGCTTGCAATTGGCTGGATTGTGGCAAAATGTCTGTCCTATTAATGAGGGAGATGCAAAATGAAGAAACTGACGTATTTTATTGATAAAGGAAACGGCCAATACGACCCGTTTTATGAATATGATGTTCGGGATGTCGGTGTTGATGAGCTGTATGCAAGGCAATTATGCACATACCTCATCTTAAGAGGACAGCAATATGAGCTTGTTTCCAATGAGATGGGTGGCGATGAAGAGATACTCGTTATCGAAGATAGAGGCAGAAATGTATCGGTTCTCGATGAAAAGAGCTACAGAGGCCAAGGTATTCATATAGAGTTCAGGAACCATCTGGAAGCAGATAACTACAAGCTATTATCTCATATCCCGATTGCAAGCCATTTTGAGGTAATCCGCTATTTACTGAAGGATATCATTGATGTACCTAATGTTGGTCAAATGGAGGTAACATCAACAGAAATCGATGAGGACAGAGGCGTTTATGTCTTGTACGTAAAGGATTTGGAGGAGGAGTAAGGATGGATCGCCATATAATGGACAGAAGGCGCTTCTATTCACAAATAGACAGCTTTTGGGCAGACCTTTATGGGGAGGAGTATGCCCTTTATGATGTGCACTTGTTAGAAAGAAAAGAGGTCGAAAAGATCCGTCTTATCAGTGAAAGAGTTGGTCATATTTTCTTCAAGGCATGGAGGCTTTTAAAGGAGGTACCAGACAGGACATTCAGAGAAATGGGCTTCCCGGAAGAAGTGTTTTCCTTCCTGCGCCTTGAAACGCTGCAACAGGCCAGCGTCATTTCAAGGCTAGATTTAATTCCTTATAACAACAGCTATAAATGCATTGAAATCAACGCAGATACGCCAACCTTTATTAAGGAGCTGTTTTCCACAAATGCCAAAGTTTGTGCTGAGTTCCATGTGGAAAATCCAAACGCCGACATGGAGGAGGCACTAAGAAAAGCTGTTCGCACCGCGATACAAGCTGCAGCGAAAACAAGTGGAAAGGCCAGCCCAACTGTTGCCTTCACTGCCCATGATGACAACATCGAAGATAAGGAAACAATTCTATATTTACTGGAAATATCAGAGACGATTGGAACATACATACCGCTGCATATGCTGCAAATTGAAAGAGGCAAAGGGTTGTTTGATGTGGCTGGAAATCAGATTGATATTTTGTACAGACAAACCTTTCCGATTGAAAACCTTATCCTTGATGAGGATGAGGAGGAAAATAAAATCGGTATTTGGCTGTTAGAGTTAGTCGAGCAAGGAAAGCTGTCCATTATCAATCCTCCGTCCGCATTCCTTCTGCAAAACAAGGCAGTTCAAGCAGTGATCTGGAGCCTTCATGAGGAACAGCACGCCTTCTTTACAGAAGAAGAGCATCAGTGGATAGAAAATTACTTTTTGCCAACCTATTTAGAGCCAGATCCATTTATAGAACGAAACACAGCATATGTGAAAAAGCCGGCATTTGGCAGAGAAGGAGACACTGTTGAAATCTACAAAGGAAGCGGCAAACTATCAACCGCAGACCCACAGCAGTCATATACCGACTTCCTGCCAGTCTATCAACAATATGTCGAGCATCCAAAAGCACCAATCAAAACAGAAAAAGGCAAGCAAGAAGCAAACCTCCTCGTCGGCAGCTTCCTTCTCAACGGAAAGCCATCAGCCATCGGATTTCGAGCCGGAGGAACCATAACGAATAACTTGTCTTATTATCTTCCAGTTGGCATTCGTTGATATAGGGTGAGTTAAGATAACTAGAGAGCTAGGATAAAATTTTTTAAGTCTACGTTAGAACTGAACTTTTTAATCGATCATTACCGATTATTAGTTCAGTTTTTTGTGTTATCGGATTAAAAATCTTAGTGGAATGGAGCGGAGAACACTCGACTCCAGCGGGAAATAGAGGAAAGGATGAGACCCCGCAGGCGAAGACGAGGAGGCTCAGCTTCCTCCCCGCGGAAAGCGCGAGGACGAGCGCGCAATGAAACGAACTAATTTTGAAACCATATTCTATTTATATCCCGAAGCTCCATTGTTTCAAAGTTAGCTGTAATTATTATTATTATTATTCGGATTTATAAAAACTATCATTTGTTTTGTCCCATTGTCATTACTAATGTTATTTTAAATAAAAAATAATATTATCCTTATCTTGTTGGCTAAGATCAGAAACAGATGTATCTATATAGGACAGCCATTCCTCCTCCAGCTCTGTCAAAGACTTATTCAACACAGAAGAAACAGAAGCTTCCAAATTCTCCGTATTATAAATTTTGAACAGCTCTTCAAAAGAGTATTGATTAACGATGAATTGTATAAAGGAACCTGCTTCTACATAACTAATCCAAGTTTTATAACTCGTTTGAGTGTTACCTTCAATACTGAAATAATTCATGGCCGTTTCGGGATTACCCAGTTTACTTAGACTAATGACCTCTTGTTTCCCCTTAAGATATTTGACAATCTTATCAGGATTAACAGAGTTATTGGGAAAAACACTTTTATCTGGTTCTAAATAAAACTGCAAAAAAACAGCCAAACCTTCTTGTGTAAGAAAACCATAATTACCATAAAACTCATTGTTATCGCTGTTTCCAAACCCAAACAACGTATGTGAAAGCTCATGTACTAATAAATAATTATCACTATACATGTTGTATAATACAACTTTGTTCTTTTGAGCATAGCTAATTAAATTACTTTTATTAAGCTCAATCATTATTTTCTTTGGTGGAGTATAAGTAGGAGAGTCATTTAACTCCACCATTTTTTTATAGACTATTTTTAATTCATCTGTAAGTTTATTGATTTTATTAGAGCTTAATCCACTGTTAATGATTACAAACTTCCTGTTTTCATCATTCACGCTTATGTTCAGCTCTCTTTGTTCAATAAGCCCATCTTCATTATATGTATCGCTTACAGCTTCCGTTTGTCTATTAACAAGCAGTAAGGCAGTCATTATTAATGAAATAAGTAATATAATGACTAAACTTCTTTTAAATATGCTGTTCTTCATCTTCAACAATTTAATCCTTACCTCTTATGTTTATTTTGATATATATAATCATTTGATTTTGCAGAATAATAGTTAGTTATTCCTCCAATAATTAATATGGCAAAAGACCCTATTCCAAAACCAATTTGATATTTACCAACAATAATAAATCCAACCGTACTAATGATTAATAATGTAATCAAAATAATGAAAAAAACCTTAAGTTTATTCAAGCCGAATTCCCTCTCAACAAGTTATTTTGACAATCAATATATATATAATATTAACATAAATGTCAAAAAATTAGAAATTAACGAAAAATAACTTTAGTTGATAATGATTGGAATATTAATATCGTGAAATAGTACACGAGTGTTGTGTAATAAATAGAATGCTTTATTTTGTTTTTGATACTACTATTGAAAATTTAAGTACAATGGAGCTACTTGTTTAGTACAGTGTAAACAGATGCTTCAAAATGTTTGGCGCTAGTTACGTTAGCAATAGGCTGCGGCAGTACAATATGCTCCCATGTAAATGACGCTGCATTTTGGATTGTAAAGGAATATTCTGGCATGACATTAAAAGAAACATTCGGAACATATACCGTTCTTTCGACGATTTCTTCTGTCATTGGTCTGGTTTGCACACTGATATTAGACTTATTTGTATAACATATTATTGGAGGGATTACGATGAAAATAGCAATTGGATGTGACCATGGCGGAGATAATTTAAGACCAAGCATTGCGGAATATTTACAGGAATTAGGGCATGATGTAATAGAGTATTTACCTAAGTCAGGGGAAAGTACAGACTATCCTCAATATGGAAAAATGGTAGCAGAAGATGTTGTTGCAAACAAAGTAGACGCAGGTATCTTAATTTGTGGAACTGGTGTCGGCATATCAATCGCTGCTAATAAGGTTAAAGGAATCCGAGCAGTTGTCTGCAGTGAGCCTGCAACAGCAAGACTATCGAAACAGCATAATAATACGAATATTTTAGCCTTTGGCGGCAGAATAGTCGGCAGTGTATTAGCAAAGGAAATCGTGAAGGCATGGTTAGATGCTGAGTTCGAGGGAGGCAGGCATGCAAGAAGAATTAGCATGATTGCAGATATGGAAGAAGAATCTCTATGCTAACAAGGATCGGAGGAATAGAGAATGAAGAAGCTCGCAGTCATTACGAGCGGTGGTGACGCACCGGGAATGAATGCTGCCCTTTTTGGAGTCGTGAAGGCAGCAGCCAGACATGATATGGAGGTTTACGGTTGTGTAAATGGCTATATTGGCATTATTAAAGAAGAATTTATGCTGTTAACAGAAGCAGAGCTATTTAAGGTCATTGATGTTGGCGGAACCATTCTCGGCACCCAACGATTTCCCGAATTTGCAGAAAAGGAAATCCAGATAAAAGCAGTAGATATCTTAAAGAAGCATGAAATAGAGGGCTTAGCTGTAATCGGTGGGGACGGCAGTTATCACGGAGCAAGAGCTTTATCGCAATTAGGCTTTCCTGTTGCCGCCATTCCTGGCACGATAGATAATGATATCGCCTTGACTGATATCACACTCGGCTTTCACACAGCCGTAGAAAATGCAGTGGATGCCATTGATAAAATAAAAACATCAGCAGCAAGCCATAAACATATTTTCGGGATAGAAGTGATGGGGCGGCAAGCCTCTGATATTGCGATCTGGACAGGACTGGCAACAGCCGCTGACGGCATTATCGGAACGAACAACGACTGGAATTTAGAGAAAGTGCTAGAGGGAATAAAAATGTCTGCTGGAAAAAGCCAAATATATATATTAGCAGAGGGAGCCATTAGCGCGGAGCAATTTAAAGCCGAAATTGAAAGTCACTCTGAATATAAAGTCCACCCATTAGTACTTGGTCATATTCAACGAGGCGGCAAACCATCTGTTACAGACCGGATTATGGGCATAAAATTTGGAGAGCAAAGTGTAAAAACTCTGCTTGAAGGCAGGACGGGTGTTTGCCTTGCTGTTCAAAACAATCAGATTGTGGAGTTAGAATTGGATAAGGTGCTTAAAACTTCTAATAACGAACCGTTTCTTCCTTATTAAGTGAACAGAGATAATAGTATCTTTAGGGAAAGCTGCTGATGGCAGCTTTTTTTATTTACGCACATTTTGGCAATCAACCCTTCCTTTCTTTATACTTTCTTTATACTTTTCTAGATAAATTATTTAAACCTGTCATTTATTCTAAGTTCATCATAACGGAAAGGGCGAATAACGATGGCAGAAACAATTCTTAAAGCCACGAATATTACAAAATTATATGGCAAGCATAAAGCGCTTGATAAGGTTTCGATTGAAATTAAACGAGGAATGATTTACGGGTTGATTGGGGAGAACGGTGCCGGCAAATCAACCTTTATGCGGATTATTATGGGGCTAATTACAATTAATGAGGGCGACATGGAGCTGTTTGGTGAAACTGGGATGAAGGGCTTGCAGCTTGCGAGGCGGAAAATGGGACAATCCATTGAAACGCCTGCACTTTACCCAGAATTAACGGCTCGTGATAATTTGAAGGTACAAGCGGCAAATGGTGGTGTCAGTGAACGGGAGGTCGAGGACTTATTAAGACTAATGAACCTAAGTCATACTGGCAAAAAGAAGGCGAAGAATTTTTCGTTAGGAATGCGGCAGCGGTTAGCTATTGCGTCTACACTTATAACAAATCCAGAATTTCTTATTTTAGATGAGCCAACAAACGGACTTGATCCGTCGGGTATAGTGGAAATGCGTGAAATTATTCAGCGTTTAGTGACAGAACGGGGCATTACTGTGTTACTTTCAAGTCACTTGCTTGATGAACTCTCCCAAATCGCAACACATTATGGTATTTTGCATGACGGCAAGCTCATCAGTGAGTTTTCCCGTGAGGAGCTAGCAGCGAAAACCCGCCAATACATTGAGCTAGAAACAACAGAGGTTCAAAAGGCAGTTGTCGTATTAGATGAATTAGGAATAAATGATTATGCAGTCATTAATGGAACAGAAATTAGCATTTATGAACAATTAGAGGCTGTTGCGCGCATTAACCGGTCATTAGTATTAGCGGATATTAATGTTTTGCGCATTGGTGTGACTAGACAAAAACTCGAAGATTATTTCTTGCAATTAACAGGAGGTGCCACGAATGCTTAATCTTTTAACAGCGGAAAGAATCAAGCTGCTTCACAGTAAAAAGTTATGGGTGGTTTTAGCTATTTTCACGGCACTTCCAATCCTGCAAGTTATAAATACGAATTGGAATGTTAGTAATGGGGCGAAGCTTGTTCAAGCTATTGATACAGTCGTTAATGGAGCAACAAGCATTTTGATGATGGAGAAAAATGCCTTGACGATTTTACTCATCATCAGCGCCTTTATTAGCTTTTTTATTGGCGAAGAATTCCAAAATGGAACGGTTCGCAACGCCTTATCATTAGGCCGCAGCCGCATACATTATTATCTGTCAAAATTGATTATTGCCGCAGTTCTTTCACTTATTGGTGTGATCACCATGACAGGGCTCGGTATGGCAGGCTTCTCTACTGTTTTTGGCTTTGGGGAAATTGCGCATATCAGTGATTACACTTCGTTTGCGATTAAATCATTTAGTACATTATATCTGCTCATATTGGCGAACGTTTCTATCTATATTTTAATTACCTTTTTAACAAAAAGTACTGGAATTTCTCTTATTTGGAGCTTTCTTTATACGATGGGAACAGGCTTTGGCGCAGGCATTTTTCAGCAAACCGAGCATTTTAAGGAGCTTACCTTTTGGTTCACAGAATCATTCTTGTTTTATTCTGATTTTGCCGCACCAATCGATATCTTAAAATATCCTAATATGGTATTAGTAAGTGTAATTACAATCGTGGTATCATCAACGGTAGGAATCCTTCTGTTTAAACGAACAGACATAAAGTAGGGTAAAAGATGGCAGCGATTTTAATTATCGAAGACGATATGGCAATTCATTCACTTATAAAAGAAGCATTAGCTTTGCATAAGCTTGAAACACTCAGTGCCTATTCTGGTACAGAGGGGAAATTACTTTTTGAACAAAAGAAAATAGATCTAGTACTGCTTGACTTAATGCTTCCAGGGATGAACGGACAAGAATTTCTGCAAGAAATCCGCCAAAGCTCAATGGTTCCTGTCATTGTCATCTCGGCTATAAATGAGCAGCATACAAAATTAGATTTATTAACAAGCGGGGCAGATGATTATATTACAAAGCCTTTTGACATAAAGGAGCTGCTTGCGCGAATTCATATTCAGTTGCGACATGTGGCAAAGGCTTCTGTCAGCACTAGGAAGGACATTTATTACGGGGATATCACCATGAATTTGGACAATCGTGAAGTGAAGATAAAGGAGCAAGCCATTCATCTCACAGGGCGGGAATATGCAATCCTGCTGCTGTTTTTAGAAAATCCGCAGAAAGTATTCAGCCGTGCCAATATATACGAAAGTGTGTGGAATGAACCGTTTTTTGACAGTGATAAAACGATTAATATGCATATCAGCAACTTGCGCAATAAGCTAAATAGAGATGGTACAAATTATATTAAGACAGTATGGGGCATTGGCTTCAAATTTGATTAACAGAAGGGCTTGTTGGAGTGATGTGGGAATGGATATTAGTATTCCTTGTGTTAGCACTTATCCTCTATCTTTATTTCTTGAAGCGAGAGCTGCGAAAACTGAAAAGTAGTGTTAAAGGACTTTCTACTCGCGCTAAGTTTGGCAGCAGATTATTTCTTGATTTTCGTGACAAAACATTGCTGAATTTAGTGGATGAGTTAAATCAGATGATTACGGAGTTTGAGGGGAATAATCACCAAGCAAAACAAATGGAAGAGAATGTGAAGCTGACAATTGCCGGACTATCTCATGATTTGCGAACACCGCTCACATCCATTCATGGCTATGTCCAACTCTTAAACACAACAGAGGATGAAGCGAAGCGGGCCCATTATTTAACTGTTATTGAGCAATCTGTCAGAAGCCTGATGGAAATGACCGATAATTTCTATGATTTAGCTCGTGTGGAAACAAATCAGAAAGAAGTAAACTTAGCTTCGATTTCCCTTAGTAGCCTGGTGGAAGAAGTTTTCCTGTCCTTTTACGAGCAATTCGAGGAAAACAAAATTGACCTGCAATTTCCTGAACAAATAATAGACAGCCAAATTATTGCAGATCGCCTACTGCTTATCCGTGTATTCCAGAATATCGTTCAAAATATTCTTCGCTATGCAAACAGCAATGCGCTTATCAGCTATGAGGATGACAGCAGCTATGTTATTTTTACGGTGAAAAATGATATTAAACACGAAAGTAAAGTGGCAATAGAAAAGGTTTTTACCCTTTTTTATACAGAAATCACCAGCAGAACGAACACAGAAACAAGCGGATTAGGATTATATCTTTCCAAAAAGCTAGTAGAAAAGATGAACGGGAAAATGCAGGCAGAGCTTGAGGGAAATTGGTTTGTCCTAAAAATTTATCTCCCTAAAATACAGTTGCAGTAACTTTAAGGTCTTAAATAAACAAAGAGGTAGAAGAAATTGTACGAATTTCAACATGAAGCCAGAAGAAAAACCAAAATTCACAATATATATATAGTGCTATTTATCATTGCTTCGATTGTAAACAGCACCTGGACTTTAATAGAAGGCCAGATTATGCGCGGCTTATTTAGTATTTTATTATTTCTAATTCTTCTGTATTTCGGCAAAAGGAAGAAAAGATGGGCTCTGTTCATTATTAAATACATGGTATGGCTGCATATCATATTGCTTATAGTTTTT
>Ga0209463_1001929_pt1 | contig 11974 bp, 12 predicted proteins | sample AgamicMgSfrz_FD_187169 | JGI IMG/M metagenome (GOLD analysis project Ga0209463, IMG submission 187169) | Agave microbial communities from Guanajuato, Mexico - Mg.Sf.rz (SPAdes) (version 2) | ecosystem: Host-associated > Plants > Phyllosphere > Phylloplane/Leaf | place: Guanajuato, Mexico... | reverse complement strand
AATTTTAAAGTGGGTGAGCGTGGGCTGAATCGTTTTTTTGGCCCGCTGGAAGCGAAGATTATGGATATTTTATGGGCGCGTCCAGGCAGCAGCATCCGCGAGGTGCAAACAGCACTAGAACAAGATAGAGATGTTAATTTTAATACCGTCATGACGGTCATGAATCGGCTCGTAGATAAGGGGCTGCTTCGCAAGACACAGAAGGGCCGGACGTCCCTGTATCACCCGGTACAGAGCAAGGAGGAGTTTATGAACGACCAATCAAAGGAACTGTCGCATGAACTGGTAGACGAGTTCGGTGCACTGGCAGTGAGCCACATGCTGGATGCGCTGGATGAAGCCGATGCGGGGTTGATCGAACGTCTGGAGCAGAAGATCAAACAATGGAAAAAGGATAGCGACTGATATGTGGAAGGCCCGCTCGAAGCTGTTGTTTACTGTCGGGTTTGGCATTCCGTTACTTGTGTTCATTCAGATGTTCATGTACGCCATGTACAAACTGTTTGGCTGGGATATTCCCTTTAATCTGCTCTGGCTGTGCAATCATTGGATGAGTCGGTTGGGTTGGTTATCGGTAGGCCACTTTTTGATGTTTCTCGTCGTGCTGACGTTTGGAGGAACATGCTGGCTGTTCATGCATCGAATGATGAAGACGCGGGCAGCCGTACGCAAGCTCCATGCGATCGAAGACCAAGCAATGTCGAAAGCCCTTGAGGTCAAGTATCGTCATCTCAAACAACCGGGATTCATCGTCGTGGACAAGCGGTCACCGATTGCTTTTACGATTGGTTTATGGAGACCTTATATTGTGCTCTCGACGGGATTGCTGGACATGCTTGATGCTGAAGAGGAAACAGCTGTTATCTATCATGAAGTCCATCATCTGTGGCACCGTGATCCGCTTAAGACAACGCTGCTGTCGGTGTTTGCCATGATGATGCCGTATATTCCCGTCTTGAAGCATACTTCGAAGCAATACCATATTGTCAGAGAAATTTTGGCCGATAATGAAGCCATTGAGCGTACGGGAAATGCAGCAGGAATTGGCAGTGCATTGCTCAAACTGATTCGTGCTTGTCCTGAGCCGTGGCGGGTACGGGAAATGGCTGTACAATCCTCGTTTGCCGATACGTCGGTTAATGTGCGCATCTCTCGTCTGCTCGATCCGGAACAAGATGTTGAGCTGGCTTTACCGTGGTTCGCGATATTAATGTCTGCGACCGTGTTTCTGTTGATGTCAGTTTTGTTTGTTTGGTCGATCGGATAATTAGGATACGACACACTTATATACCAAGGAGGAAGATGAACATGAATAGTAGGAGTGTAGAGATTGGCTTGTTCTTCTTAAGAATCATGATCGGTCTCATCTTTGTATTGCATGGGTGGAGCAAGTTTGAAGGTGGAATCAGTGGTGCGGTAGGATTCTTTGAAAGTATGGGTATTCCCGGCTTCCTTGCATCGGTGGTAGCCATTATTGAGCTGGCTGGTGGGGCAGCAATGATTCTGGGGCTGGGAACACGTGTGTTTGCTGCTTTGTTTATTGTCTTGATGGCAGGGGTTCTGTTTACGGCCAAAGTAGGTCAGCCATTTATTAGCGGTACTGAATTTGATTACCTGATGCTGGCAGGTTCCCTGACCTTGCTGTTCACAGGCAGCCGTTTCTTGGCGGTGGATCAGTTTATAGCCAGACAAGGAAGGGTTGGCCGTAATGCCAGTGCGTAAGCCCTGAAGATGATTTCGGCGAGATAACATGGGTCTTCCATACCGGAAGGCCTATTTCTTTTTATCTATTTCATATTTTATGTGATGTCTTTCAGGTTGTTTTACGAAATCCCAAAAATTGCGAAGTCAAACGAGGTTGACATCTGGAAATTAATATAGATATAATTCATATCAATTGATAATGAATATCAATATCATATGCTGAAAAATAGAACAATTACGTTGTCTTAAGGCTATCGGTGAGGGGTTTAGTAGAGAGATGAAGTTAGGTTATATGTTAATCGCACTGGCTGTTCTGTCTATCGTATACATATTTATCGGCAATTCGGACATTTCGCCCTTGGATATATTCCACTTGACCCCAGTACAGCTGCAGGTATTGCAAGTTAGCCGTTTTCCCCGCCTGATCAGCATTCTTGTTGCTGGCATCAGTATGAGCGTTATTGGTCTGATCATGCAGCAGCTGACACGCAACCGGTTTGTTTCACCTACAACGGCAGGCACCATGGATTCAGCAAGACTTGGCATTCTTGTGACCTTGATGTGGTTCCCCGGAGCGTCCTCTCTGCAAAAAATGCTGGTTGCCTTCGCCTTTGCTCTGGCAGGTACGCTGATCTTTATGCGAATCCTCGAAAAGGTCAAATTCAAGGATACGATATACATCGCCCTTCTGGGCTTGATGTTCGGGAACATCGTTAGTTCGGTGACGACCTTTTTTGCCTACAAAAACGATCTGATCCAGAACATCTCCTCCTGGCTGCAGGGTGACTTCTCCACAATCATGAAGGGCCGGTACGAATTGATCTATATCAGTATTCCGCTGCTGATCATCGTCTATCTCTTCGCCAACCGCTTCACGCTGGCCGGGATGGGAGAAGACTTTGCGACCAACCTGGGCCTGGCGTACCGAAGAGTGGTTAACCTCGGATTGATATTGGTAGCCATGGTTTCCGCCGTCGTTATTATCACCGTAGGAACCATTCCTTTTCTGGGTCTGGTCGTGCCCAATATTGTTACGCTGTATAAGGGAGATAACTTGCGTGACACGCTGCCTCATACGGCAGTGCTGGGGGCGATATTCGTTCTGGTCTGTGACATTCTGGGTCAATTGATTATTTATCCGTATCAGCTGTCCATCAGTTTGACAGTGGGAGTCGTAGGCAGTGTGCTGTTTCTGTATTTACTGCTTCGAAGAAAGGCATATGGATCATGAGAATGAAATATTCAGCGAATACTCTAAAGTTTGGCATCTTGATCGCAGCAGCGCTCATTCTGATTGGTGTGTTTCTGGTCATTCAGTCCGGGGGCAATTGGGATTATATCCTGCCGCGCCGGGGGAAAAAGATTCTGGCTATCGTGCTTACCGGAGCATGTATCGCATACTCAACCGCCATTTTCCAAACGATAACCAACAATCGTATCCTTACACCCGGCATTATGGGACTCGACTCCCTGTATATGTTGTTTCAGACGTTTGCGGTGTTTGTGTTTGGCAGCAGTCACATCAGCTTTGTGAATAAAAATCTTAACTTTGCAGTGTCTGTCCTGCTGATGACCCTCTTTGCCCTGCTGCTGCATCAATTCATGTTCCGGCGGGAACGAGGGCGCAATATCTATCTGCTGCTGCTGGTGGGTCTGATTCTGGGAACACTCTTTCAGAGCCTGTCCTCCTTCATGGAGGTCCTGATTGATCCCAATGAATTCCTCATTCTACAAGGCAAAATGTTTGCCAGTTTTAACAATGTAAATACCGATCTATTAATCATTTCGATGGCTTCCATCCTCCTGATCCTGCTGTATGCACGGAAATTCACCAAGTATCTCGATGTTCTGGCGCTTGGGAAGGATCATGCGGTGAACCTGGGTGTGGATTACCACTATATCGTCAAACGGCTGCTGCTCGTTGTCATGGTGCTGGTGTCCATCTCCACTGCACTTGTCGGTCCGATCATGTTTCTGGGGTTGCTGGTCGTGAATCTGGCTCATCAGGTATTCCAGACACACCGGCATACCGTACTGATCTGGGGCTCCGTCATCATAGCAGTCGTTGCCTTGGTGGGTGGACAGCTGATCGTGGAACGGGTATTCACCTTCTCCACAACCGTGAGTGTCATTATCAACTTTATAGGCGGTGTGTATTTCATCTATTTGCTGCTAAAGGAGAGTAAGTCGTGGTAGAAGTCAGAAATGTCTCAAAACAATACGGCGGCGTCCGGGTAGTGGATGACGTATCACTCAATATTTCCAAAGGGAAAATCACTTCCTTCATCGGACCCAATGGTGCAGGCAAAAGTACGCTGTTATCCATGATCACCAGGCTCATCGGCAAAGACACGGGCCAGGTCCTGATCGAAGGGAAGGAAATTGAAGGCTGGAAGAGCAAGGAGTTGTCCAAAAAGATATCCGTGCTCAAACAATCCAACCATATCAATATCAGGTTAACGGTGGAGGATTTGGTGGCATTCGGGCGGTTTCCTTATTCACAAGGACGGCTTACACCGGAAGACCGCCAGTGGATTCAAGAAGCCATCGATTACATGGAGCTTGGTCCGTACCGTAAAAGGTATTTGGATGAGCTCAGTGGTGGACAGCGGCAGCGGGCGTATATCGCCATGGTTATTGCGCAGAACACCGAATATATTTTGCTGGATGAACCGCTGAACAATCTGGACATGAAACATTCCGTGCAGATTATGAAAGTGCTGCGCAAGATGGTGGACGAGCTCGGCAAAACGATTGTTATTGTCATTCATGACATCAATTTTGCTTCGTGTTACTCCGATTATATTGTCGCCCTCAAGGAAGGCAGAGTCGTGCAGGAAGGTAAGACAGAGGACATCATCGATACGGAAGTATTGCAGCAGGTATATGACATGCATATTCCGGTGCAGTGGATCGATGGACGTAAGATTTGTGTGTACTTTGCGTAAGTAGCCATATTGCATTAATCCAAGAAGAGCGTTTTCCAACTAGAAAGTTAAAACCAATATAGAGAGTGAGAGGTGTCTATTTATGAAAAAGGGTTGGTTGTTTACGTTGCTCGTTGTATTGTCTGTAGTTCTGGCTGCATGCGGGGGAAATAAAACAGCGGAGAATACGGGTGCAAGCACAGGAACAGGTTCAGAGGCCAATGCTGGGGCAGAACAGTCCAGTGAGGAAATCGTCATTAAACATAAACTAGGCGAGACAACAGTGAAGAAGAATCCGCAAAACGTGGTTGTATTCGACTATGGTGTGCTGGATACCCTGGATCAGTTGGGCGTAGAAGTTGCCGGTGTTCCTCAAGAAGGCGTTCCTCCATATCTGGAAAAGTATAAAGACGCCAAGTATACCAACGTCGGTGGTTTGAAAGAAGCTGATTTTGAAAAAGTAAATGCCATGAGTCCTGACCTGATTATCATCTCGGGACGTCTGTCGGATTCATATGAAGAATTGAGCAAGATTGCACCTACCATTTATATGGCGGTAGACACCGAAGATTACATGAATTCCCTGACGGAAAACGTGAAGACACTTGGTGAGATTTTCGGCAAGGAAGCCGAAGCGGAGCAAGCATTGACTTCCATCGAAGCCTCTGCCCAAGCATTGAAAGACAAGGTAACGGCTGCAGGCAAAAATGCACTGGTCGTACTGACCAATGAAGGCAAACTGAGTGCATACGGTGCAGGTTCGCGTTTCGGTGTGATTCATGATGTATTTGGTTTTACACCAGCAGATGCCAATATTGAAGTGTCCACTCACGGACAAAGTGTTTCCTTTGAATATGTGATGGAGACGAACCCGGATTACCTGTTTGTGGTAGACCGCAGTGCAGTGGTTGCAGGTAGTGGGGAAGCTGCGCCGGCCAAACAGGTTATCGAGAATGATCTGGTCAAAAATACGACAGCTTACAAAGAAGGACATATTGTTTACCTTGACCCGAACTACTGGTACTTGTCTGGTGGCGGTCTGGAATCCATCCAGGAAATGATCAAGGAAGTGGACGCAAGCGTCAAATAACGGAGGTAAGAACCGCAACATATTGGAATGGGGAAAGAAAGATCTCTGCGAACGCAGGGATCTTTTTTTGTTTACCTGAAGCCGGAAAGCTGCATGGATTTTTGTAAATCGTCCACATAATTCCCGAACATCTGGCACAAGCTACCTTGTATAAAAAAGAGCGGAGGGACGGACATGGCCGACAGGAAAACTGGAAAAGAAGCTACCCCAAACTCAACCGAAAAAAAACATGTACCCTTGGGGCTGCCGTCTCCGCCCATTCTAAAGCAACCGATCGGACTGACACATGAGAGCCATATGCTTGCGCTTGAGGACATCTTCTCGGACAGTTCGGATGTGGTATTCCGCAATGTCATGATTTCACCTGAAGTTCAAGGACTTCTCGTATATATCGAAGGGATTGTGAATTCGGCTGATATTCAGGACCATATGCTGCGTCCACTGATTCGAGGGCTGATCGAGCAGCGTACCGATGAACCTGATGTCCCGATTGATGATACCCGAATTGCGCTTACTCAAGTGAAAAAGGTAGACTCCTGGGCTGCAGCGGCAGATGGTGTGCTGGAATCCTCGGCACTCCTGCTGATTAATGGAAGCCGGGATGCCTGGCTCTTTAATGTCAAAGGCGGTGTCCGCCGGGGAGTAGAGGAGCCGCAAACGGAATCCGTTATCCGAGGTCCCCGTGAAGGGTTTACGGAGACATTGCGTGTAAACACGGCACTGATTCGTTTCAAGTTAAAAACCTCTTCGCTCAAAATGTTGAGCATGACCATCGGAACAGAGACCAAAACCAATGTCGTGCTGACGTATTTGGATGATATTGCGGATCCTAAGTTGATCAAGGATGTCAAAAACCGCCTGAACAAAATCAAAATCGATGGTGTTCTCGAAACGGGATATATCGAGGAACTAATTGAAGATCATCCGTATTCCCCGTTCCCCCAGATGCATTATACGGAACGTCCGGATACGACGGTTGGTAATCTGCTGGAAGGCCGCTTTGCCATTCTGGTGGATGGCAGCCCGTTTGCCCTAATTGGTCCGGTGACCATGTGGCAGATGCTGCAGGCTAGTGAGGATTATTATGAACGGTTCTTTATCAGCAATCTGGTGCGCTGGATCCGGTTTCTGTTTGTAGCTATCGCACTGTTTCTGCCAGCACTGTATATCGCCATTACAACTTTCCATCAGGACATGCTGCCAACCACGCTGATTCTGAGTATCGCCGGGGCAAGGGAGGCCATCCCGTTTCCGGCTGTGGTGGAAGCTCTTATTATGGAATTGTCATTTGAGGCCTTGCGTGAAGCCGGGGTCAGGTTGCCAAAAACGGTGGGCCAGGCCGTTAGTATCCTCGGGGCGCTCGTGATCGGACAAGCAGCGGTTCAGGCCGGAATTGTATCTGCGCCGATGGTTATTATCGTATCGATGACGGGTATTGCGTCATTTACCATCCCGCGCTTTAACTTTGCCATTACGGTTCGTTTGCTGCGGTTTCCGATCATGCTCCTCGCCGGCGCGCTCGGATTGTACGGCATTGTAATCGGACTGGTACTGATCTCGGTCCATCTGACGCAGATGACTTCCTTTGGTGTGCCGTATCTGTCGGGGCTGAGTCCATACAACAAAACAGATACCAAGGATATTGTGATTCGTGCACCATGGTGGAAAATGATCCGTCGTCCTTCCACAGTGCATCGGGATCAGAAGCGTATGAATGCCAAAATCAACGGTTCGCCAGAAGCCGAAGAGGGGTGGTAAGCTCATGCAGTTCATGCATAAGTATCGCACAATAGTGCTGCTGTTCCTGTGTACCCTTTTGTTGTCTGGCTGTTGGGATCGTGAAGAAATTAATGATATTGCATTTGTAATTGGCATTGCCATCGACAAGGAGAAGCAGGATTACAGAACAAGTCTGCAAATTGCTCTGCCTGGTCAGTCTGGTGCCGCTGGAAGTGAAGGAGGCGGAGGAGGCACAAGCGGGGATAAATCCTGGTTCATGCTGTCCACGACAGCCAAAACCTTTCGTGGTACCTCGCTTGAAGGGCAAAAGGCCCTTTCTCGGAGGCTTTATTATGCCCATCGCCGCACGCTGCTGATCGGAGAGGATCTGGCGAGGGAAGGGGTTGCCCCCATGCTGGACTTGTTAACCAGATACCCACTGAATCGTCTGTCTGCGATGCCTGTAGTCACCAAGGGTGAAGCGTTTAAGGTTCTCGACGCGGACGCACCGATTGAAAAATTCCCCTCGGAAATGGTAAGGGAATTGTGCTTCCTGAACATGCGTAATCCGCGCTCACTTAAACTCTTTATCGATTCCATCCTTTCGGAAGGGATAGATCCTTTTCTCCCGATCGCTTCCATTACAGAAAACGTTCCGAAGGATTGGAAGGATGTCAAAACCAACATCAAGTTGGATGGATTGGCCATTTTCAAAAAAGACAAGCTTGTAGGCATGATTGAAAAGGCACCCGCGGATGCACTTATTTTGGCTATGGGTGAAGCGAATACCCCGGAAGTGCTGCTCAAGGCTCCGAAGGGCGAAGGGAGCCTGTTCATCAAGCTCAACGAAAACAATTCGTCGTTTCAACCGCATATCCGCGATGACAAAGTAAGTGTGACCATTCAATTGTACGCCAAGGGGATCTTGGTAGATAACGAATCGGATTATGGCGACCTGCGTGAACGGGAAATTGTGAGTCTGAACGAAGCGATCCACAAAAAAGTTAAAGATGATATTGAGGAAGGCGTAAGGCTGCTCCAGCGAAAGTATAATGCCGATATTCTGGGGTTGGGCCGTTCCATACATCAGCAAATGCCGAAAGAATGGGATAAAATCAAGGACCGTTGGTATGATATCTATCCGAACATGGAGGTCGTGGTAGAGCCTCATATCATCATTGAGAATGTAGGCATCACCAATAAACCGATTGGATTGACCGAGGAGGAGATCGTCCATGATTAAGCCATTGTTGTTTACGTATCTGGCCATGGTCATCGCTGTCGTCATCATGGACTTGAAGCACTTGAGGCAGGCAGCAGCGATTAACCGTTGGTTATCCTATGGGGTGATTGCATGCAGCATCGGGATTTGGTTCTATGTTACCCATCTGAGCAAAACTTTCTTTATCACGGTTTGGCTGACCCATTGGATCCAACGGTACCTGCCCCTCCCATAGATGTATCGACATATCTTTCGATTCGGATGAGCAGATAGAAAGGAGGTATTTGATGAATCAGAGGGTGACTAACCGGCAGCTTACGCTGCTGGTCTTGCTGCTGAGTATAACAGGTACGTTGATTCAACCTCATGCTCAGGCCATTTTCTATGCCGAACAGCATGCCTATCTATCCTATATCCCTGTGTTTCTGGTCATGCTTGCATCCATGTGGATGTTAAATCGTGTCCAGGGGAGGTTCCCCGATCAGGACTTGTTCGAGTCTTTGGTCGAAAGATTTCCCTTTTTGGGACGGGTGACGGGCTTAATGTACATCTTGTTTTTTCTTATTGTGTTTGCCCGTGACATCCGGCTGATCGGTGACTACGTAAGTATTACTTTGCTCGAGACGACGCCCATATCCATCGTTGTGTTGTCTCTCTTGGTCATGGCTGTGTTTATCGTAAGGGGAGGACTGGGTTCCTTAATTGGAATGTCGGAGCTTTACATCACCCTGTTCTTGTTAAACTCGGTTGTCGTCCCGTTCATGTTGATTCAGCAAGTGAACCTGGAAAATCTGATGCCGTACTTTGATGTTGATGCAGCAGGTGTCGGCAAAGGAAGCTGGTATATCTTCTCTTTCTTTGGTGAGATGGTTGCCTTGCCTTTTGTAATCAAGGGAAGCGACTTTCGGTTCAGACCCGTGACTTGGGGAATAACGATTGCTGCCTTGCTGATGATGCTGATTATGATCGAGACCATTACCTCCATTGGTGTGCCGATCGCATCAAGGCTGGTATATCCTTCGTATGAACTTGCCAGACAACTGCAAGTAAGTGACTTTCTGGACCGGTTCGACCTGGCGCTGGCTGCGGCCACCCTGCCTACCATGATTACAAAAATTGCATTTGACCTGTATTTTATCTGCTGGGGACTGAAGCGGATGATTCCCAAAGTATCCGGGAAGCTCATGACCGGTCCAGTTGCGCTTGTTGGATTCGTATGTGCATTTTGGTTTTTTAAGAATGCAATTCAGCTGTTCCGCTTCACGCGGGAGTGGACATGGATTGCCATTTTATTCGAAGTGCTCTTTCCCATCATTCTTTTCGTGTTTCTTCGGCCACGTAAAAAGGAAAGGGACTCCTCACGCCAAGGAGAGAAGCATCGCGATACAAGCAAAAAACAGGATGAACAGGGGAAAAAAAGACGCGGTTCGGATCAGGAAGACGAGACAGGACATGATGACATGCAGGGGGGCGAGCTTCAGCCTTCCTAATGCCAATCATAAAAAATCGTTATAGAAGAACAGGCGAAATGACGTGAAACGAGGTTTCCCTCCATGAGACTACCCTGTATACTGTAGTCAAACGAATGACGTTCGGACGAACGAACTGGGGGGAAACATGAATGGCTCAATATTTGGCAGGTGTACGTGTAGCGCTGACAGGACCACGTAAATCCAAGGAAATGGCCTTGTTGGTTGAGAAAATGGGTGGTATTCCACTCGTGCGGCCAGCACAGGGAACGGTATTCCTGGATGATCGGAGCATACGCGATGGTCTTGTCTCCTTAATCTCTGATCCACCCGACTGGGCGGTGTTAACTACAGGGATGGGACTCGATGCCATATTTGAAATGGCAGAGGATATGGATATTGCCGGTCAACTGCTGGATGTCTTGTCGGGAGCCTCGATTGCGGCAAGAGGATACAAAACGGTGAATGCACTTCGCAAGCGCAAGCTCGCACCGTTGGTCCGGGATGATGATGGCAGTACGGATGGGCTGATCCGGGAGTTTGCCCCACATGATCTGGCAGGCAAAAAAGTCATGCTTCAGCTTCACGGGGAGACTGCACCGAAGCTGGTCAACTGGCTGGAGGAACAGGGTGCACAGGTAAGACAGGTTTTGCCTTATCGTCATGTGCCGCCAGAAGAGGCCGAACTCGAATTGCTTTTGAATGAAATCGTGCAGCATGAGGTCGACGCTGTAGCATTCACCAGTGGCCCCCAAGTACGGTTTTTGTCAGCGTATGCAGCTTCCCAAGGCAAGCTTGAACAGATGCAGCAGGCTTTCCGGGAAGCTGTAATTCCCGCATCTGTAGGCAAGGTGACTGCGAACGCCATGCTTGAAGAAGGTATTGAAGCACGGGTTGTTCCGGAGGAAGAAAAGATGGGAGCGCTCATCGTTGAACTGGGACGATATATTGCTGCAACACATGCCAATAAATCCTGACACGCAGATCTGGACATATGACTTATAAAGTATCCGGTAAGTCGTTATGAGAGTTTCGCATATGAATATCGTCATTCAAGTTCTGATCCGTTCTGGATCAGAATTTTTTTGTTTTGTCTGAAAATAGAATATTGGACAAGCATCATAAGCATGGACTTTTTTTCCTGAGCGGTGTTATGATGAAACCAATATCATTCATGAAAACAAGCAAGGTGCTCTTGCGTGAGCAAGAGGTAACAGGGAATCGGGTGCAAATCCCGAGCGGTCCCGCCACTGTAATGGGGAAGCCCTTTTCATCCATGTCACTCGACCATCCGGGGAAGACAGAAAAGGAAGCTGATGATCCAGAGCCAGGAGACCTACCTTGCATGTGTCACCGAACCCTTCGCGGAAAGGAGTGGTGTACGAAGAATCAGGAAACGGGCGAACCATCGGTTCGCCTGGCAGGCCCTTTGCGGCCATGCAGCCACAGGTCTATCCACTATAGGGCCGTGGACTGTCTTCTTGAGTGTACGTACATACGTATCCCATCCGTTATAAGGATGGGATTTTTTTGTTTATTTTCAGGGAATCAATCTGGAATCAATCTGGAATCGGAATGGATCGAACATGCCGCGAAGAAGAAGGTCGGTCAAGCCGTCCTTCTTCACTGTTTTAGATTACAAGGGATAAGAAGGTCGAACGGCGTGGCGCCAATGATCAAGCGATCAACCACAAACCATAGCTGTAGAAGCGTGATATAGATGTTACTGACGTGCTAAGGGTGAACAGGGAGATGGAGGAGGAGAAGCAATGCAGAGTCAAGGAAAGCTGCTGATTATCGGCTTTGGCCCGGGAGCCATGGAGCATATCACCACACGGGCATT
>Ga0209463_1001928_pt1 | contig 11976 bp, 16 predicted proteins | sample AgamicMgSfrz_FD_187169 | JGI IMG/M metagenome (GOLD analysis project Ga0209463, IMG submission 187169) | Agave microbial communities from Guanajuato, Mexico - Mg.Sf.rz (SPAdes) (version 2) | ecosystem: Host-associated > Plants > Phyllosphere > Phylloplane/Leaf | place: Guanajuato, Mexico... | reverse complement strand
AATATCATGATTGAAAACAAATGGCTAGAACAGCCTCCATTAGCTTCTGATAGAAAAGAGCTTGCAAATAAGAATAATCAATCCTAACTTTGAACAAACTACTCAAGACGCCGTGAGGCATCCAATATCCAACACGAATCTCTTCTCCAAGAGCAGAAAAAACTACTTCTCGGACTCAGAAGTAGTTTTTTCTGTTTTTACGCTGTATATCATATACAAAGGTAGTTAACATAATCACAATTCTCGGAAATAAAACAGAAAAAGGCTTCAAATAAGTATGAAGCCTTTATATTTATAAAGAAAAGCTTAATTCTTTAGAATATGATGCCTTACTAAACTTCGATAATAGCCATAAATAATAAAATACGCTATTAAATAACTCACAAAAGTTCTCAGAATATTCCATCCGTTAAAATATTCTACTTTTCCTAAGACTAAACCGATGCCTTCAAAACCTGTAGTAAAGAGAGTAAAACAAAGTAAAAGGATAATCGTATTAGTCTTCTTTTTTATCTTAAAATAAATTAAAAAAGAAGATAAGACAGGATAGAAACCAATATTTAAAGGAAGTGCTGATAAACTTAGATCTCTAAAAGTCGGTTTGAATTGCCAAAAATAATTACTTCCCCAATCATTCAGTATAAAAGCTACTGTCATTCCTATTGGTGCAATTAAAAGAACGATTATAGGTTCTTTCTTGTATAATATGAAACCAAAAATCCAAGGTACAATAAATCCCATAATAATATTTACTAATATTTTCTCTCTTCTCCTCTCCCTAAGATTACCTTTTAATAGGATTGTCCAAAACGTAAGAAAATAGTATGGACTAGTATTATGTAACTTGTCCAACATGAATATTTTCTTATATAGTGAGCATACTACCCAAGACACTGTAAAGTGTTAAATAGGTTTATTTAGAGCATTCACCAGAAGAACTATCTTACTCGCATAAGATAGTTTTTTCTGGTTTCAGCCTGTATATGATATACAAAGGTAGTTAACATAATACCTCTTAACGGAACCGGAACCCCCAACACAAAGCCTTACATTTAATAAAATGTAAGGCTTTCGAAATGTAAAATAATTGCGATAGGTTTAGGAAAACACATCCGAGTTCCAGAAAATAACTAATATAGATAAGATCAAACAGATTGTTGCAGGAATAACAGTTACAATAGGTTGACGAGCTCGAAACATATGAGCATGTATGGCCCCCATCATGAGAATTATAAATAATATGCCCGATCCTAAAACCAAGTGTTGATTCCAAATACCACCGATCATTCCTATTGCTCCAATGAGTTCAATAAGTCCAATTGCAGACATGAACCATAATGGATATCGATAGTGCCGCCAGTGTTCAACTTGAAACGGTATACGAAAAAGTTTTATAAATCCTCCTATTAAAATAAAGATTGCTAAAATCATTTGCACAAAAGTTATCATCTAAGCTTACTCCTTTTAATGATTTTGTTTAGAAATATTTTCGAGTAGGAATGAATAGATGGATATATATTCCTTTTTGTATTTTATCATTAATGATGAATTATTAAATTAAAATTATGGATACCATATACAAATTTAGTTAACATATTGTAATTTATCGGTATGAAATAGAAAAGACGCCTTTTAATTCAAATATCAAGTAATCGCTTTCAATTTTTACTTTCTCAAAATGATTTGATAGGTTATAATAAATATCTACAAAAATATTAAATGATATGTAAGTAACAAGCAATTACACCCTTAATATTTAGCTAAAAGAAAAGCCTACCTTTGACAAATCAGGTAGGCTTTTCTTTTTAGTACATAAGTTATCAATAACTTGAGCAAACTACTCAAGATACGTTAGATATCACTTTTAATACCTTGATACGTTACTGAAAAAACTCCTGGCCAACAACAGGAGTTTTTTCTCTTTTTATGCTGTATATGATATACAAGGTTAGTTAACATAATGTCTCTTTTCCGGTACACACCACAAAAAAGAACCCTTCTCGCATAAGGGTTCCCATAAGGCTCACTTTTCTACATTATGCAGCTTTTTATACATCCTTGGTGTCACAAGGTTTCTCTTAGCGATGTAAATCAGAAAAATGTATTAAAAGCGTACCTTTTATACATATGCTTGTACGGAAAAATATAGTCCATATGTAAAAAATATGATATAATTTGTTTGAATCCGTTTTTCATACACTTTATACATGTGAACCCTATTTATGAGCTACCTCGCGTCCACTGCCGAGGTAGCTTTTTATTTTGTTAACTATAATAAGTACTTTAACACCTTGTATAAGAGGTACGGGTTAATTATTAAAAGGGACCATATTTGATCAGATGAGCGATAATTACAGCTATAATTCCAATTCCATATTGTATTAAAATTAATGGCCAGATCCATTTTACCCAACGTATCCATGGGATTCCAGCCAGGGAAATGGCAGCCATAAAGTACCCTTGCTAAACCACGTGCTGGAACGACTGCGATGCTTAAATATGATTTGCCTTTGTCTTCAGAAGAGTTTTGTATAGGTCTTTTTAAAGCAAATGGTGCATTTTTTGCTATACCTATTCTTTTATTAACAAATAGTGTAAGAATGAACAAAGAGATGAATTCACTTGATTCATAGGAAAAAAGCTTAGCACATAAAGTTGTTGATTTTTCTACGAAGAGTATTTTGTCCTACTCACTGGTCTTTGAAAGCGTTAAGATTAGTACATAACCAATTTAGTTTAATAAAGGTAAAAACTCTCTTTGTCTCTAGAACAGTTTTTACTAAGGAGAAAGGAGCTTTATTATATGAAAATGACAAAACTGATTGCAAACGCTTTATTATTAGTAGTAGCCGTGCTGTGGGGATCTGGATTTGTAGCAACAAAATTTGCTTTAGATGCCAATGTACCTGCAGGTTTTATTAACTTTTTTCGAGGACTAATCTTTGCTTTTTTTATATTTCTCTTTTTTTATAAGAAGATATGCAAAATGAATTTAAAAGAATTCAAAGTAGGATTAGTCGTAGGATTGCTTAATTTTGGAAGTTATATTACACAGACTGTAGGTATTAAATACACCACTCCTTCAAATAGCGCCTTTATTACAGCTGCATATGTAGCTATCGTTCCAATTATAGCCTGGGGGATTTATCGAAAAAAAATAGAGATAAAAAGTTGGATTTCCATTGCTTTTTGTTTACTTGGCATGGCTATACTTACGGGTGTAATAAACAAGGGATTAACAATAAATGTAGGTGACATTTACTCCCTTGTTTGTGCATTATTTTGTGCAGGTTGTATTGTGTATTTAAGTTACGGAGCTAAGGTTGTGGATGTAAGTATCATATCCTTTATGATGGCAATGGTACAAGCAATTGGTGGGTTAATATTTTGTCTAGTCAGTGAGAGGGCGCAGTTTGTTTATATTGATTGGTCCTCAGCAATTGTTCCTTTGTTATATATGGGAATAATGTGTTCGTTTGTTGCTCAAACTATCCAAGTTTTAGCTCAAAAGCATACTTCTGCGACCTCTGCTGCACTAATCTTAATGCTTGAGGCGCTATTTGGAAGCGTCTTCTCAATCGCTTTTGGCTTTGAGGTATTTACAGTCAAATTAATTCTGGGTGGAATTCTTGTTATGTTTTCTTTATTCATAATGGAAATCAAATTACAACCGATATCGACAAAGGCCCATAGTAATTTTAAAGGATAATTGAATAGGCAACTTTATCTTCAAATTTAAATTAAGCCATAATAATACTGAAACAATTACTACATAAGATGCGAGAGTTCTTTGCGGTGATCTAAATTGCTGAAATTTGCGTCGAGTGATCAGTCAGATAAACCTAAAGATAAATTCCTTAGAAATCGTTCTTCTGCATATTTGATATATATATATATTTGATGTTCTCCTTTATAAAAATAGTGGCTTTTGCATTTAATGAGTAAATTATACCCTTAAGAGGTCTACTTAACTAAGCTTGTTACTTGTTTTATTCCATTCATTTATTATTCTGTAGGAATCAGGATGATTATTGATGAAATAAGTTGATAGAGTATCAAGCTATATGCTTTTCTTGAGCTTTGGGAGGGTAAACAACAAAGACTTGCTCCATGATGAAAGCAAGTTAAAAGAAAGATGATTGATTTAACAATTCCATTATAATCCATAATGCATAGCAAAACATTAAAATATAGTTAAGATTGAATTAAAAGTAAATTAATTCATAAAAAGGATTAATTTACTTTTTTGTTTCAACAGCGTTAAAAAGATTCAAAGAAAATTTTTGACTTTATCCCTATAACTTTTTGAAAAAGAATTAAGTGTACCGTCCGTAAAAGTATACAAAAAGAGAACCCTTATATGATTAAGGATTCAAAGACTGTATTAATACGTGATGTACTTAATCTTACAAATGTAGATGTATTCTACTCTCCACACTCAGCCCAAGGAATTTGTTTGTTTCCTTTTCCATAACAGTCAATATAGAACGGTTTCATTTTTTCTATATTGGTATTACTTGGGAGATTTTTAAAATGTACAAAATACGTTCCTTTTTTAATTAGAGCAGTGTTATGAAGACTTTTTATCTAACGTAAAAAGACGTAGTGTTTTAATACGACTTTCCTCATTGAACCCATAAACCAAATTATACGGAACATTATTTAGGTACATGGCGTAATTGTTTATGTTTTGGTCAGTAGAAGCCAATCCGCCAACAAATGTATACCTATCTTTTTCTTTTTTAAATATCGCGTCACCTAGATGCTCTGTATGGTATGGGCTAAAAGTAAATAAAACAATATAGTAATGTTTCTCCGGAGTTTTAACCATTTTTACAATGTTAACGGGTTTTGATGAATCGAAATCCGTTCTTTTCTCCTTTAAGTTGTCTATAATTTGACGTTCAATTGTATCTGGATATGTTGTCTTAGCCGAAGAAGGTGAACAAGCTATTAAATTTAGCAATAAAGCAATTGTAAATAAAGAAACGATACATTTACGCATCTACATTCCTCCTAGAAATTTTAGCCTATACAATTATTTATAATAGGTTTCCCCATATTGGTATGTATAATAGCAAAGGAGTATGAGATTTAACTTATTATGCTTACCCATTTTTTAAGTAAGTTTTTTCATCTATTGTGAATTTGTATGTGATGAGGGATTCTATCTACAAATTAGTTTCTAGGAGTAAAATACATATAAAAAAACATCTCTACTTTTACATGAATTATAAAATAGAAAATTATAAAGTTCGTAAAAGTGTACCTTTACGAACGTGTAGGGAATTACTTAATTTTACTTAAATGCATATTCTTAAAAGTTTAGATTTGTTTTACGAACGTTCTGTTTTCCACGATCACTTTTACGAACGTTTTTAGTTGCAAAATGGAGTTAGAACCGAATATAGAAGTCGGTCTTAAATTTACTTTTTTCGCCCTAGTATTTTTCAAGTAATAATTTTCACATTTTTATTTATCATTATTCGCGCTACCATTGCTTCTCATTACGTTCTACTTTAGTCTTTGAGACATCTTTGAATCTCTCGTCCATTTTATAAAAAATATAAGCCAATAAGCTAAACGCAAGCATATAAAAAAGGAGCACATGCAGTAAATAACATGTTTTTAGCACTATTTCTCACGAGTAACGATTCTGTTTTCGGATCTATACCGAGTTTGTTTAAGGTAGTTAACTATGAACCTGAGGTTACACTTATTTGGTCGATTATTACATTTAGTGGTTTTTATATCTTATGTATAAGGAAAATGAAAAAAGAAGAATCAACTAACGAAGATCAGCTTATTGCTTAAATTATGAAAACAAATAACCAGCTAGGATGGGAGATGTAACATAGTGAGTGGAAATAACAATGAAAAGCAACCATTGACTCGTGCAGATAGGAAGCATAATCACTTAGCTACTCAACATCGCATTTTAAATATGCTAATAATACTTGCAACTATTGTTGCAATATACTTGGTTGTAAAGACAATAGTTTTATAGAAAGGGCAACCTTTAAGGTTTCTTTCTTTATTGGGCCCTTTACCTATTGTAGATAATGCCCCTACTTGTCTGTAAAAGAAAATACGTCCAAAATGTTAGACATTTTTTTCGAACGTTACAACATATATTTCATTATCTATTAGTTGAAAATACGTCTTTGGGTATGACCCGATATAAATAGGCAATCTACCTTTTTCTTTCTCCGTATAAACGTTGTAACCAAGCCCATCGACAGTCTCAAATCCGTAATACTCTTGCTTTTTTCTAATGTTTAAGCCTTCAGCCAAACCATCTATGACACATATAATTTTTATAAATTCAATCTCTCTATTTCTTTCACTCATATTCTCACTCCCCTACTTATTGCTTTCCGTATACTCGAAATTATCTCACATCAAAAAATGTTACTCCATACGCCAATCGACCCTATTAGAGTAAATACTATGGTTTTGATGCAAAAGCCCCAATTGACTTGTAAATAATCTCTAAAATTTTGCCATGTGCAAAAAGCTCGTCAAAACAGTAGCCTTTGCTCTACAGAAGCAAAGGGCTTTTTATATAGAAAAGATCTCCTAATTTGATTGAATAAGAAGCCCTTTCTTTTATTGATAGCAACTGAAATTATCGTCGAAACCTTAATTTGAATGTTTAGAATTAAGAGTGTTGACCGTGAAGTCCCCAATGAGGTGCTTCGTAATCTGTGTGATTTCCATGCTGATCATAATGACCTGGTATACCTACCCAATGGAATCCTTCAGGTGGATGGATTTGAGGAGGCATTCCTTGTGGTTGTTCTAACACTTCACCTTGACGATAGTAGCCAATGTGAGCATGCTCGAATTGACCTAAGTGAACGTGGTCACCATGGATTACAACTTCATAATGCTCAGGAATATCAACATGTTCCCAGTGTTCGCTACCACCATGATTGTGCTCTTCTGGCATTTAACTTCACTCCTTTATAATTTGACTTCATAGGTATTATTGGACAAACTTTTTTAAAAAATTCTAGGTTAAAAAAGGTAAATCACCAATGCCTTTCAATGGAGGCGACATCCTTTGGGTTTTCGCCTACCCCATGAAAAATAAAGGCCAAATTGATGATGTGTTTGACTTAAGGAATGAAATGCCTCCAACAGCATTAACTGATCTTAGGTTTAAATAAATTTATTAGCACAAACTAAAAAAGCAGCCAAAATAATATATTTTGACTGCTTTTTAGCAAGTTGAACAACAAGATAATTTGATTCTAACATTATATTTATTTTTTGTATATTTTCACGAGACAACGCACATGAAAAGTGAAGTGATGAAGAATTATGCTTCAATCTCAAATAAATCTTCTACTGATATTTCCAAAGCTTTAGCAATACTAAACAAATGCCAATCTAAATGTTGTTCGTTTTTGTCAAAACGAGAAATGCTTGGCTGTGGGATGCCCGTCATTTCTGACAATTGTCCTTGTGTAAGACCTCTTTCTTTTAGTAGCTCTCGCAATCTAGGCTTTATAGTTACCATGTTCATTCCTTCAACTTGATTTCAATTTATAATCCTTTAGTAACAACTCCTGTAGGTTGTCCACCTTTTAATGATTAAACGGTAAAGCATGAATTGTATTTCGAAGAGGGGGTAACGGAGCAGTTTGATTTTCCAACAAATATTTTCCAAACGGTTCAAAATGTATATATTAAAACAATCATGAAGACAGCAGGAATCAGGTGCCGATTTTACGAGAAATCTAATTACCTTATCGTGATGAAGAGAGGGCAACTTCAGAGGTTTGCTCTCTCTTTTTTTATTAAGCAAATCTTATTTCACGATATTTTTCACACTCTTCATGACCTGTTTCAATCTGTCTATTAAGACCAACTAGTAACATTTGGCTTAATAAATGTATAGAGAGATTAACCAAGCTAATTACTGTACCGGCTTGAGAAGCAACGCTCTGACTTTGAAGGTTATGTACTAGTGAAGTACTATGAGCTACATTGGAGGTAGAAGGATACAGCTTTTGGTACATTTTTTCATTACCTGTAATTTCACAAAGAGTCTTGAAGTTTATATTCTTTTTCTTTTTCTCCTGGTCTGTCAAATTAGGATGGTTTTTGATGTCTTCAGATAGTGGAATGAAATACCAATCTTTTCTTTCTTTATAATTTTTTTCTATGAAGCTGTATTTTTCTTGAAGAGGGCCTTCCGTTCTATTCTTAAATTGTATAAAATAAGGATCATATTTATAATCTGGATCGTTCTTATGTTCCTCTAGTTTGTGGTACTGAGCAAAAATCGTATAGTCTTCATAATACTTCATATTGGCCTCGAAGTTTTTATTTATATACATTAAATTGGCATATGTTTCAAATAAGGATCGTACTATATTATAGCTTTGAGTTACACAACCTATAGTAACTGTGCTGTGTATTACCAGTACATCGGATAAAGCTTTAGACAAAAGGGTTTTATATCCTTGGGGCATTGTATCAAAGACGCTTTCTTTATACATGAGAAAATGGGCAAATGCATATTGTTTCTTCAAACTCTCTAAAAGTGGTTTGTATGATATGCATCTTTTTTCTTGTAAAACGGCAATCTCTTTTTCTAGGTTGTTACTATACTCTTCTAATTGCTCCAAAATTGGATTCTGCTCCAATATACTCCCTCCATCTTAAATGTTATATATACAATATTCCCTATTTTCAAGAAATTAACACATATAAACATAGAAAAAGAGCCTATAAATTTCATAGACTCTTTGATTGACTCTTTATATATACTTCTTCATTCCACAATTCAAACATTCACGTAGAAACTTGCCTTTACCTACACTATTTTTGAAATTAACTCCATCGCAGTTGTCCCAGCGTCCCCTCTTCTTGTCAGGTAGCTCACTATATTCATAAATTTTTGTTAGATCAATGTTTGCGTACTTATCTTGTTGCTCCATTTTTTATCCTTCACATTCCTTGATTATCATAGCAGTAGATATGGGAAAAAGAAAGCTGTTCTAAATATAATCCAAAAAAAGAGAGCAGAGGTTTGCTCTCTTTTCTTACTTATACTACACTAGATAATACATTAGAAATATCGGTTTTTTTAGTTGCTAATCTATTTTTACCATTCATATACTTTACCAATGCTATTATGTTAGATAATAGAGACCTTCGATCCCCATCACAATAAAATGCAGATACAAGACCGTAAGCAAGCTCTACGCTTATTTCATAGTTATTACCAGTCTTCGTGTCAAGTATGAAATGAGATTGAATATCTTTTGTATGGTCATTACTATCTACTATTTTGTAAGCATCTACAATTCGAAACGGTCCGATCATAAATAACTCTTTATAGCCACTCTGTATCTTATTTTCAACTTGAGAATAACTAATTTCTTTCATCCAGAACTTCATAAAAAACACTCCTTTGGAATATTTTTTTATCATTACGTTCCGTAATGTATTCTTCGTTCTTTTGAGTTTTTCCTTTATAAAGAGACAAAAACCCCTCGACAGTTTCCGCAGGAGTCTAGGGGGTTTTCAATAACGGATATGAGTATTCATACAAGGACAAATTCCCCAACAGAAAAAGCCCCCGACAATGCCTGTTCATTGCCTAGGGGCCTTTTAACGGAAGAGCAAATGCAACAAATTAATTTCACGTTGATTGAAGCCTTACATATTATAAGAACGGACAATGTATAACCGAAACAGGATTGATCCAATTTGTTGATTCCCTGGGGAATTTGTTTATTTTTATCGATGAAGTATTCAAATTGAAATATAAAATAAAGTTAGTGAGCTAATTGATGCTCGTTTTACATAAAATAATTTGACCTTCGCTTTTTTAGTTTAACTGTGTTTTAACCCTCTTTAATTAGAAAAAACACCTTACTCTCTAGGTGTTTTTTCTAATTAATCATGTTATAACTTTTCTCTTAGCATAGAAATTTCATCAATTAAATCTTTTATTAATCGTCCCAATCCTGCTAATTGCTCATCTTTGCGATCATAATCATCAATTTTCATAGATAGTTCTAAAATACGACAGGTCTCTTCAACTGTCAGGCCATGATCTCTTGCAAGAGTTTTTACTGTATCAAGAAATTTAACAGCATCATTATCAAAATAATCTTTTCGTGGTGTTTGATTAAATAATGTTCCCATTTTCTCTCTCCTTAAAAATTAAAGTTTTATATTAGTGAATGGTACAAATGAATTAGCACCAGATTTGCAAATCGTACAGGCTGAGAGATTATATTTATTGCAAAGGTGTATTTTCAAAACTTGAAGTATCCGATTTATAATGTTGCTCGCTATAATATATTCAGTAATCTTCTAACGATTACCTACTGCGGTATAATTGCTTTTTTATTTTTAGAAGTAGACTGGAAAGCTTACTGCAGTAGTTACATAGTGTCTAAAGAATTACAATTTCATTACGTAATCGGTATCTATTTCAGTAGCGCTACCGCGTTAATACAAGCTATATATGCCTAGTGTAACTAGCACTCAATGGATTGCAGTGGGGGTTAATAGAGTGTAAATGTAATTGTTAATCGTCTTGCAGCAAATTGTATAGACTTTAAAAATTTAAGAACCGTTTCACAAGTCATTTATCAAGTACAGGGGGGGTAAAAAATGAGTTTACTAATAGTAGGTATCATTATTATTTTGTCCGTCGTTGCAGACTATTTTATTTTCGATTACGACGATAAAAGATGGGGATGGCTAAAAGGATATTCTAAACCTGTAAGAATAGGGATTATCAGTTGCTACTTAGTCATTTCATTTACTATCTATTTTGCTTTAAGCCTTAAATATATCTCTTAGGGTTTAAAGCCTTTTTTATGTATATTCCATACATCTTTAGTGACCATAATCGATTTTATAAAAATATGTTTTGGTTTCTATGATAAGGGTATAGTATTAAGCTGGATTGAATTTTAAGAAACATTCTTTTTTTAGCTTGTTTCTTTTTTTTTGATAATTATAGAACGAATAATAAATAATAAAGTGAACAAACTACCCAAGATGCTTCAAAGTATCAAATAAAACGGAATAATGTACACACTAAAAAACTTCCTACGGAAATAGGAAGTTTTTCTATTTTTAACCTGTATATCGTATACATCTGTAGTTAACATAATGGATTTTAACGGAAATCGCATGTAAAAAATCTTCTATAGGGGGTTTTTGTTTTTTACTAATACTATTTTGAAGCTAAATCTTCTCTATCTACAGCTTCTGGTGGAATTTCCATCCACCCATTTTCCATCATAATATTTGATGCGTCTTTAACGAAATTTGCTATATTCATTAAAGATCTTCCATAAAGTAATGCTAAATCATGTCTTCCATTTACAGCTAGTGAGTTCCCAAATGCTCGTATTTTCATGGAAAACATATCGACCTTATGAAACAGCATTAGTTTATCCGAAAAAGGTGCGAAAGTTGAAGTTGTGACTAAATGGTCAATAAATTCTGGAGCTGGTAAATTCTCACGATGAAGTTTTTCTATGTAATGTTCAACTGCTTTATGCGTAAGGTCTTTTCCTTTTAAAAATATGTCTCTAACTTTTTGGCTTTTGGCAACTTGACTAAAGGCCATGATTAAAGCTTTGCTTGTTACGTTGTTTTCAATATTATCGTATAAATGAGCAATTTCTAACGCGTGTAGAGGACGAACATCTCCAACAAAACCACTCAAATAATCAGTACTGGCAACTTTCACTTGTTCTGGAGCTGGAATAATGGGTGGGGCAATAATAAGGCTTTTATCCATTAAAATGGTTTTAATTTCTTCCACTAATTCCATGGTCGAGTTCATACAGTAAGTTAAGAAACTGCGTACATCTTCTCTATACATTAAAGGTATAGCGATACTATAAATGCTAAGTCCTGCTTTTGCTGCATACTTTAAATAATATACATAAAATTCATCTGCAAATAATCTTGGAGCACCTAGATTAACGT
>Ga0209463_1001927_pt1 | contig 11977 bp, 11 predicted proteins | sample AgamicMgSfrz_FD_187169 | JGI IMG/M metagenome (GOLD analysis project Ga0209463, IMG submission 187169) | Agave microbial communities from Guanajuato, Mexico - Mg.Sf.rz (SPAdes) (version 2) | ecosystem: Host-associated > Plants > Phyllosphere > Phylloplane/Leaf | place: Guanajuato, Mexico... | reverse complement strand
TGGGAAGCAGCACGGCAACCGTCAATGGAAGTAAAGTAAAGCTGGCTGCCGCCCCGGTTCAGCGAGAAGGACGTGTACTCATTCCGCTCAGCTCGTTCAGCAGTCAATTCGGTGTCGAGGTGGGTTGGGATCAGGCTACACGTACGGTTTCTCTGGTCTCCCCGCAACGTGAAATGCATTTGAGAGCATTTTATGCCGTGCGGGCATTTCATGAAATCGATCTGGTTTCATCCATGAACTCCATCGCTTTTGGCTGGAGTCGAATCGACCGGGATGGCCAGTTCACGCTTCAAGGAAAGGAGTACTATCTCCCTGAGGCAGCAGGCGAAGTAACCCCTCAGACCATCGTGGCAGATGCTGCGGATCAGAATATTAAACCATACCTTATGGTGTACGCACTGGATGGTCAAGGTGAGCTAACCAAAGTTCTGAGTGACAGCAGTCTGCGCGAGAAATCGATTCAGGGTATAACCGATGCCGTTTCAGAGAATGGATTCGGTGGCGTTGTTCTTGATTTTGAAGGATTAGGTTTTAAACTGGATGCCAAGCAGCAGCAGAAGCTGCTTAACGACTATGTCAAACAATTAAAAGCTTCCTTGCCTCGTGACATTTCGATATCACTAGCTGTACCACCTCTGAACAGTGCATATAAAGGCTATGATTACAAAACGCTCGCTTCGATGGCAGACGATCTCATTATTATGGCTTATCAATATAACCCTGCGGGTACCAAAGCACAGGTTCCTGAACCCAACAGTCTCGTTGACCAAGCCATCCAGCTAGCACTTAACGCAGGTGTTCCAAAAGACAAGCTGCTGCTTGGGATCAACTTAAACAGTGAAACCGTCTCCTCCGTAGACGATAAACTTGGATTAGCCAAGAGATACCATCTCAAAGGAGCGGCATTCTGGCGTCTCGGGTTATTCCGGGAATTTAGCAATCAGATGGAAGACGCAGTGAATGCGTCAGTGATCAAAGAATAATCAAAGGTTGAATTGACTTTTCATTTTCATGTAAAACTTCATCAAAAATCCCATCAAGCCATTCACATGAAATGAGTCCATGCGAACTTGTCTTCTATGAATATACTAATCTATCTTATCGGATAGGAGGTATGTAGAATGACTCAGTTTCTGGATGCAAGAGTCTCGATCAATGCAACGTCGACCAACTCCATCTCTGTACCCATACCCGTAATCAATACGCCTACGTTATTTGCCCAGATTGGTCTGATTACTGCGGGGACAGGGGCTAATCCGAGAGTCCAACTCAAAGGAACCATTACCGTGCAGTTACCTCTGGCGCTTTTTATCGTGACCATTACCATTGTGAGAGGTACGCTGGCAACAGACCCTATTATCTATTCGGCTAGTAGTACCTATGGACTGAGCGGTGTCCTCGCACCTGAAATCATTACTTTCTCTGCGAATGACTTCAACCCGCCCATCACACCACAATTAACGTATTCAGCGTTTATCAGTACAAACTTGCTCGGAACCGTTCGAGTCGGTCCTGAGAATTTTGACGGCTTTCTCGTATCGGACTAATAACGTTTGAGCTCTATTCCTAACCCTACCGGTCAAGTGCGGTAGGGTTTTTGGATTAAAAAAAGCCCCTTCACAGTTGAAGGGGCTACTTACCATGACAGCTGTAAAGGGAGCTACTCGGAACTAATGGAGTTAGTATGAAAATTCTTAAATCTGCACTGCAGACGTTGTTATGAATATTGCTTCAGAACCTGCCCCAGAATTTTGATTCCCTTCACAATCTGTTCATCGGATGGTGTGGAGAAATTCAAACGGATCGCATTGCAAGGTTCACTCTCATCAACGAGAAAGGCCGTACCCGGAACTACTGCTACGCCACTGGCAGCAGCCGACTTGGCATAATCCAGCATCGGAATATGAGCCGGCAGATCACACCAGAGGAAAAGACCTCCATCCGGTTGAGTGAACGTAATCGAATCCCCCATATGCTCCTTCAGCTTGTTCATCATCAAGGCAGATTTTCTGCGATAGATCTCACGAATGCTGCTGATATGTTCGGCGTATTGGTATTCCGCCATGAACTTGTATGCCAAAATCTGTGGAAGCATCGCCGTATGTACGTCTTCTCCCTGTTTGGCAACCACCATCTTCTGTACAACTTCGTTTGGAGCCAGCACAAAACCAACGCGCAAGCCGGCAGACAAAATTTTGGAGAAGGAGCCCACATAGATAACCAGTCCTTCTTCGTCCATGGATTTGATCGTAGGCACATCTTCTCCGCTGAATCGAAGCTCACCGTATGGATTATCTTCCAGAATCATGACACCATACTGTTTCGCAAGATCATAGATGGCTTTGCGTTTCTCCAGACTTGTCGTTACTCCCGTCGGATTTTGGAAACTCGGAATCAGGTAGATCAATTTCACATTTTGCTCGGTTTGCAGTGCATGTTCCAGCTTGCCGATATCAATGCCGTCGCTCTCCATGGGAACGCCAACCAGCCTTGCACCTGAAGCCCGGAAGGAGTTCAAAGACCCAATGAAGCTTGGGCTTTCGCAGATAATCGTGTCTCCCTCATTACAGAATACTTTGCAGGCAAGCTCAATGCCTTGCTGTGCACCCGAGACAATAAATAGCTCGTCCGATGATGTGCCTGTGTAATAATTCGTCTTCAGGTGACTTGTCAATGTATCGCGCAGCGGGGCATAACCTTCGGTTATCCCGTATTGCAGAGCCGTTACCGGATCCTGCTCCAGAATGGACTGCGTGAATGTCCGAATGGCCTCAATGGGAAACGTCTCCGGAGCGGGATTCCCCGCAGAGAATGGAATTACGTTCTGACCCGAGGACGCCTTCAGGATCTCTCGAATAATGGACGGCTGCAGTGCTGCAATCCGGTTGGAAAAAGAATAGTTCATCTTAATATAGTGCCTCCCTACTTCAAATCTGACGCTCAATACTACTTCTACATTCCTATCTATTATACGAGTACTTGTCCGTTTTCAAAATGGTCTGTTTCAAATTCGTCAAAACCATAAAAAAAGAGGTCGGCATACGCCGCCCCATTCAAATACACTATTAGTACAAAATTGCTCGCATTATCCGCGAGCTGCATTCATCTCCGATAACCTTGTAGCCTTAACCAGATATGTTGCCAGACCAGGAAATAACCGGGCCAACGCGGGATAATATTTGTTGGTTTTGGCAAAAGCCAGCTTCTGGATTCTCCGTGCCCGCCTCAGCAGCTCTGTAAATTCATCGCTCGCATCCTTCGTATATCCTTCCTGCCACTCCGCAAAACCGATGTCCTCCTGCAGATAACGGTTGGTCCACTCTGCACACAAAATGGAAGAACGCAGCGCAATGGACATGCCATCACCGCACAGGGGAGGAATCATCAGCATCGCATCTCCAATATGCGGGAACTGGGACCAAGGCTCAGGCACATTGGACAAGTTGAGCGGGGCGATGGAAACTTGCGTTCCCTGAACAGGCTCGCCTTCTGTCAGCCTTGCCGCGAGCCTGCCATTGGTTCCGGAGGCCGCCTGCAGTATATCGGTTACAGACTTGCCGCTTCCCTGCACCGTATCCAGCGTTAACAACGCTGCCACATTCGCGATACCATTTTCGATTGGTGAAATGCCCACGTATCCTCCCTCGCAGAAATAGAGCTCTACCCTAGCCGACATACGAAGGCCACTATAGTGCGATTTCACCCCAACATATACGGTTTCATCCCTCAATTCAGGCGGAGACGTCATTCCACGCAGCTTTTTGGTACCATACGCGCCGATGACAGACTTCGTTCTATAGCTTAATCGTTCATTCCCTTGTTTGACCTGCACCTCGTAATGATCATCTTCAAGCAGCTGAATACCAGTGATCGTCGCTTTAGTCATAATTTCGGCTCCCGCAGCTTCAGCTTGCTTGTGGAGAATTCGATCCAGTTCATGTCGACTTATACCATAAGCCGGTCCTGGCAGGGGAGCTACAATCTGTCCGCCCTGAGGCATGATGATCTGGGCATGGTCCATGGTGCTGGGTTTCACTTCCTCAAGCTGAATCTTCAGATACTCCAACATTTCTTTGGTTTCTGGTGACATAAATTCACCACAGGTTTTGTGCCTGGGGAATGACTGACGATCCAGCAGAAGCGTACGATGACCTTGTCTGGCCAACTGAAGGGCGCACGTACTGCCAGCGATTCCGGCGCCTAGGACAACGACATCTAGTGGTTCAGACACGTAAATATCACCTGCCTTTCATTTGAATTTAGAGAAGCAGTGACTATAACGCCCGCATCATTACCCTGCCTGGTGATTCGGTATGACGACGGAGTAACGAAACAATGGTTTCCATTCATATGTCATGGTGTCATGGTTCAATTGCTGTTTTAACTCCTGCCAATCCTTTGCCGTGAAGCCTTTGGCAACAGACAGTGGACCGTCATGGCGAATATAGCGATTCCGCGAGATCATCCGAGTTGTAAGCCATACCGCGGTATAGGATACCGGGTGTCGGTGAATATCGTTAATAACAACGCCATACCTGGAGACACGCAGCATATGTGAAACTATATCGACCAGCAGTTGTCCTTCAAAATGATGTACAAACTGCGATCCTGTCACAATATCTGCCGAGGCATCCGGTAATTTCATTACATCGGCACGCTGTACATTGACCCTTGGTTCATTTTGAAAGAGCTGTCTCGCCTCCTCGCAAGCCTCCTCGGTCAGATCGACCAGCGTTATCGTAAGGTCAACACCCTTTTGGTTCGCCCAATGAAGCAGCTTCTGATTAACGTCTCCTGAGCCTGCCCCTACATCCATAATGCTCAGCTTAGAAGGGCTGCCGATGGATTTCCATAACTTCTCAACACCGGCAAGGGTAGGGCCAGGAGCGGCAAATATTTTATTGAGTCGCCGCAGGTGCTGCAGTGCTTCACGCAATTCTTCCCCGCCCATGGAGAAATCATCCATCAGTTCATCTTCCTTCGCACGGCTCGACAAGTTTCTAAAGAAGGACATGGTCCTTCTCCTTGAGCGCTGGCGTATATGACGGAACATAAGTAAATCTCATGAGCTCAGCGGTCAGTCCAGGTCCAAACCCCATCGCCACACCCTCCGTTGAAGACTGATTGCGGGCTTTCAACTCCTCACGCATGGCATGAAGCACAAATAAAATCGTATTGGAAGATAAGTTCCCCACGGTTCTGAGAATTTCTCTGCTGTACTTCGTCTGTTCTGCTCTTAAGTTCATGACTTCCTGAACCGAATCAACGATTCCCCGTCCGCCGGGATGAATGGCCCACAGTTCAGGTAGACTGTCACTTCCAAGCAATTGGTAGAGCTCATTCTCCAAGTGCGCACCGAGCAGTTTGGGGATGCGAGGCGACAAGTACAGATCGTAGCCTTGATTGCCGACCTCCCAGGTCATATCTTCCGTAGAATCGGGAAGCAAAACGGAATAACCGGTTCCAAGGTCGAGATAATGCCGCTGCTCCGATTCAGGAGCACCAACAATACAGGCAGACGCTCCGTCCCCGAAGAATGAAGCTGCAAACAGCGCCCCCCTCTCCTTAACCGGTTGAAAATGCAGGGTGCACAGTTCCACACATACCACCAGCACCTGTGCCTCAGCCATCCCCTGAACGACATCACGAGCCATTTGAATGGCTTTTAATCCCGCCGCACAGCCCTGGAATATCAGCGGTAGCCGGTTTACGCGGGGAGATAATCCCAAATCGCGAATCAGCATAACATCCAGACCAGGCAGATACTGTCCTGTGCAGCTGACGGTGATGATATGTGTAATCTGCTCAGGAGACATGCCTGCATCCTTCAATGCCTTCTGGGCAGCCTCCATCCCCAGCGGGAGCGCCTCCCTTTTGTATGTATCCATTCGTTCCTGCGTGGACGGAATCAGTGAATGGTCCCCCGACCCCGAAGGCAGGTAACGACAATCCTCAAGCGGTCCAAGATAACTGGGCTCAACCGTATAACGTGTTTCGACACCGCAGGACCTGAACACTCTTTTGGCGAAACGGGCCAAATCCTGTTGGTCTTCAAGCGATGAGGCAATGAGTTCAGCAATATCGGACTGGGCAACTTCATGTACAGGCAGTGCAGTTCCCATGCCCAGGATGGCGATATCTGTACGGTCACGCAAGGATTGATTCATATTAAACCTCCTATGATGGATGAGTTATACCCTTTAATTAACAACCCTTACCCTTAACAGTGTCGTTGTAATCTGGCGTGGCAGTTATATTTATTTATATGGATTAAGCTGACCCACATTCTCCGTTCGGATGCTCTTCTTCGAAAAGTGTAAAAAAAAGAAGCCGCCAGAAGGCGACTTATAAATAGTAGACGTTCGTTCTTATTTATTTAATTCATCGCCAATGATGACGACTTCCGTTTCCAAATCCACATTGAACTGGCTCCGCACCTTCTCCTGAATGAGCGCAATCATATCGATGTAATCCTGCGCCGTGGCATTATCCACATTCACAATGAAGCCGGAATGTTTGCGAGATACTTCGGCACCGCCGATTCGGGTCCCCTGAAGTCCGCAATCCTGAATCAATTTGCCTGCGAAATGGCCTTCAGGACGTTTAAAGACACTTCCGCAGGAGGCATACTCCAGCGGTTGCTTGGACTCTCTTGCATAAGTAAGTTCATCCATCTTCGCCTTGATCTGTGCCGGATCTCCCGGCTGCAGTTTGAACTTCACCTCAATGATGATATCCTGTTTGCCCATAAACACACTTTTGCGGTAACCCAGCAGCAGCTCTTCGCTCTGCATCGTGACGATTTCGCCTGCCTCAGTCACGACAATGGCAGACTCAACCACATCGGACATCTGTCCTCCGTACGCCCCGGCATTCATGTAGAGTGCACCACCTACCGAGCCAGGAATGCCGCAGGCAAATTCGAGTCCAGTAAGACTCGCGTCTAACGCCTGACGGGATACATCAATAATGGCTGCACCGCTCTGAGCGGTCATCGTATGCCCATTCACGGTGACCTGGTTCAGATTCTGCAGCGAAACGGTAATCCCCCGAATGCCGCCATCTCTGACAATCATGTTGGAACCGTAACCCAGGATAGTCAACGGAATGTCATTCTGAACCGCCAGTTTCACAATTGTAGCTACTTCATCTATGGTCTCGGGAAATATCAGGATATCAGCTTCCCCGCCGAGTCGTGTGTACGTATAATTTCGGATAGGTTCGGAATATCGAATGCGGTCCTTGTGAAAGTTGTCAAACAGGCTTTTGCTTAATAACTGATATGAATTCATGATTTTCTACCACCTTGTCTTGATTGCATCGTATAGGTTATTTTACTCTGAATAGCTCCATTTTGTCGCAATTAATTCGAATTAATAATCATTTTTTTAAAAACATGGTGAAGGACTGGAAAAAGCCGCCATATGGCGACTTGGGGAATCGTTGCCCTGCCCTTGTTCATTATAACTCATTTCAGCTAAGCGAGCATTATGCTTGCCGTTCCCCCTTGTATTTCATTCTTTAAAAAGCACAAAAAAAGGGCACTAGGCCCAGAGGTAATTGATTTGTTTAAGGTACCTATCCCTTCACAGCTCCCAACGCCACGCTGCCTATAATCTGCCTGGAGAAGATCGCAAATACGATGATGATCGGCAGGATTGATATCGCAACTCCCAGATAAAGTAACCCATAATCCATGCCATAATAACCCTGAACCAGAGCAACGAGTACCGGAAGCGGATATTTATCCAACGAGAAAAATAGCACGAGCGGGGTGAGGAAGTTGTTCCAGGAACCAATGAACGTAAATATGCCGAGTGCCGAAATGGCAGGTCCCAGAATGGGTAACACAATCTGATTGAATGTCCGAAACTCCCCTGCACTGTCCACACGTGCCGATTCAATGATCTCGTCCGGGATGCTGCTCTCCATAAATTGTTTGATGAAAAATACATTAAAGGCGTTAGCCGCCGCTGGTAAAATAATAGCTGCATAGCTGTCCAATAGCCCCAATGTGCTGAACAGCCGGTACATCCCGATCAGAGCCAGCTGCCCGGGTACCATCATCGTGGCCAGCAAAAACATGAACAGCCAGGTCCGTCCCTTAAACTTGAATTTGGCAAATCCATATGCGGTTAGTGAACCGATATACAGTGACAGTACGGTTGAGGTACCAGCAATAAAGAGACTGTTCGCGAATCCGCGCCAAATGTTGATTTTGGAGGCCATGTTCAAGTAATTATCCGCTACGAATGGTCCGGGAAGGAATGTAAATGTGGATGCAATGGTCGCATTATTATGCGTGGAGTAGATTATCATCAGATAAAACGGAACGATGCAGATCACAGCCAGGCCTGTTAGGAGCAAGTAAATGATAACTTTGCCTAACGTAAGTCGCTTCGTACTGGCATAGTGCTGGATCGCTGCATTCGGTTGTTCGATCGATTTTGCGGTTTGCATGGTACTTCCCCCTCCCTATGAACGGCTCTTCCGACTGGTCATGATGAAGGATACAACGGATAAGAGAATGATGATCACGAACAGGCAGAAAGCGATGGCTGCGCCGTAACCGAAACGTGTACTTTGGAATGCTACATTGTAGAGATACATAATGCTTGTCATGGCTGCACGGTCCGGACCACCACTTCCATTCGTGAGCGTGAAAGGCTGGTCAAAAATCTGAATGCCTCCAATGATGGATGTAATCATCTGGAACAGAATGATCGGACGCAGCATCGGAACGATAATATGAATGAAAATGTGCTTTTTCTTCGCCCCATCCATCTGAGCCGCTTCCTGTAGTGCCGGGTCTATTCCCTGAAGGCCTGCAAGGTAGATGACCATTGAATATCCGAAATATTGAAAGAACAGAATGGCTGACACAATAAGTCGCATAAACCACGGGTCATTTTTCCAGTTGATCGGGTCATCGATAATCCCAACCTGAACCAGAAAGTGATTCAGTCCGCCGGACTGCCAGTCAAAGATCAAGCTGACAAGCAAGCCAAGTGATGCAGCCGTAACGATATTAGGGAAAAAATATACGGCTCTGAAGAAGTCTCTTCCCTTAAGCAGCTTATCGTTCAGGATAAAAGCAAGAACAAGAGAGACGGTAAGCTGCGGAACGACAGATACCCCCCAGATAAATAAGGTGTTGAACAGCGTCTTATAGAACAGCGGATCTTGCAGAACGGCAACATAGTTTCCTATTCCAACGAATTCAGGGGTGGTGATACCGTCAAAGTTGGTAAAACTGATATACAGTGAATACAGTATGGGGTAGAGTCCAAATATAGCGAAAATGATAAAGAATGGAGCGATAAAATAATAGCCATAGTGGTCTTTGCGGATAGATTTGGCAAACATGATGTGTTCCTCCAGTCATCGGATGATTAAAAGGTTTCGTTCTCCTCGGCTAATCCACTTCCAGTTCGGGAAATCTCAATTTAACATCGCGTTTGATTCGCTTCACCGCTTCTTCCTTGGTCTGAATGTCATTATTGAGATACAACTGAAGGACATTTTTATAAATGTCGCTATTAATAATGGAGTCATACTTGGTTCGCTCGTAGACTGGAACCTGTTTGGCTGCCTCGGAGAAAAACTCGAAATGCTTTTGCCCTCCTAAATAAGCTGAAGTCACGGATGGTGCCAGTTGGTCATTCACGACCATGTTGCTTGTAAAATAGTCCTGTTCCTTGGCCAGCTCGGACAGAAAGTCGTGGTCAAAGTTATAAAACTCAATAAACTTCCAGGCCGCATCCTTTTTATCACTCTGGCTGTACATCGCAATATACGTGCCCCCTGCGCTAAATGAAGACGGACCAGGGGCAAGCCCCCACAAGCCTTCGGTATCCGGTGCATTGGCCTTGAAGGTATATTGCAGAGCCCAGGTTGCTCCAGGGTAGAACATCACTTCCCCCTTTTGCATCGATGCGGCATGTCCCGCACTTCCTTCTTCATATTCCGCTAGTACCTTACGCTGACGAGCTTCCCGCACAAGGTCCAGAACCTCCATATAGGTTGGATCAATGACAAGCTTGCCATCCTTCACCCATGGGATTCCATCATAGGAATTGGATATGGCATTCCAGTTTGCCAGTGCATGCACTTTATTTCCGCTCTCCTGCTGCACCCTCTCTCCAATCTCAAATATTTCCTCCCATGTACCGATCTGCTCGCCCACTTTCACGGGGTCATCCGTTCCTAAATATTCTTTGGCCAAATCCCTGCGATAATAGATACCTCCCGGTGTACCTTGATACCCAATGGCGCGAATATGGCCTTCACTGTCCTTTTCATTCGCCTGCACAAATGGGTACTGCTCTGGTATTAGCTCATTCGCGTTATATGGAGGTGAAGACAGATTCTCCAGATAAGGTACATCAATCAGCTCTCTGATGTTTGCATTTTCGATCATAAATACATCAGGTGCTTTCGAGGTGGTCTGCAGTGCGGATTTTAATTTGGTAATGTAAAAGTTGCCGGGGATATTGACGAAATTCACCTTGATGTTTGGATACTTTTCTTCGAATTTCTCAATGGCATAACCTGCTTCATCTGTAAAACTCCACACCGTGATTTCTTCCTGCTTGGATGCGTGCTCTCCCTTGGCCTGACAACCGGACACAATCATCACTGCACTTACAAGTGCAATAATTGAGAGATACTTCAATTTAAATTTCTTCATGGGCCCCCTCCTTTATTAAAAGGAAACGCTTACATTTTATTCGAGTATAGTGATTTTGGAGAGGGCTTTCTCCTCAAATATTGTGAATCATCCTTCATATTTTGTGATATGGGTCTGGTGCTTCTTCCTGAATTCAGACGGTGTGCAGTCATTATATTTTTTGAACAGTCGGTTATAGGAGTTCACATTGTTAAATCCATGCCCGATGGCGATATCCAAAATGGAGGCCTGACTAAACAATAATGCCCATTCCGATTTGATAATACGAAAGTGGTTCAGGTACTCCATCAGGGTGACTCCCTTATTTTCCTTAAACAACTTGCACACATGAAATTTGCTGAATTTAATGTGCTCAGCGACGTGATCCAGCTTGACGGATTCAGCGTAATGCTCCTCCAGATATTCACAGACAGATTCAAGAAATTCGAATCTTTTGGAAGCGTTACAGGTCTCTTTAGAGGCCCATGCCTCCGTCGTTGGTTCCTTGGTGCGCAGCAGGTGGACAATGAGATCATACAGCCTTGCCACCATTAACCATCGGTATCCCGGCTGCTGCTTCTTCTCCTCCTCGGAAATGGCTTCTATATACCGGTCCAGATTCTTCTCATTACAGATGGGCAACGGAATCATTGTTGTTTTTTGAAAAAGTTCGCGGAGGTCATGGGATTCATGATCTGCTGCCACATTCCCCGTTAACCATTCCAGCCGAAACAGGATTATCGTTAGATGATCTGTGCCTGGCAAAAAACAGTGTACATCCCCCGGTTTGATCAGTAGAACGTCTCCTTGCGCGAGCTCATATACCTGGCTGTTCACTCCAATTCTTGCGCGTTCACCATTCACAACGACCAATTCAACCTCTTCATGCCAGTGTGCAGCAAAATTAAACTGTTCACCCGTGTGAATTACCCGGATCGGAAACCCTTCTGTCATATGACCTGTTTCAAGAAACGTTGGAACTCCCATCAGATCACCCTTTCCATATTTTCCAATTTCCAACCCCTAATAATCATATTATGCATGGGGAGCAGGATTCCTTTCGAATCGATCATGAAAATAAATAATTATAAGAAAAAACCGCCAAATCGGCGGCTTAAGAGAGACTATGCACTTGTGATGAAGCGGACGGATTGACGTTCCACACATTGAATATCAAGGTAAATACTAGCTTAACCTGCTCCCCGTTCAACATTGGGATGAGCAGATGTCCGGCAAGCAATCCCACATCTGTTTTGGGCTGTTGAAACGTAGTTAGCGGCGGGGAAACGTATGAAGAAACATGATAGT
>Ga0209463_1001924_pt1 | contig 11986 bp, 10 predicted proteins | sample AgamicMgSfrz_FD_187169 | JGI IMG/M metagenome (GOLD analysis project Ga0209463, IMG submission 187169) | Agave microbial communities from Guanajuato, Mexico - Mg.Sf.rz (SPAdes) (version 2) | ecosystem: Host-associated > Plants > Phyllosphere > Phylloplane/Leaf | place: Guanajuato, Mexico... | reverse complement strand
TGTACCCTCATTGCCTGCGAGATAGTGGTTAACTACTGCAAGCCTGGTTTCAAGAGAATGCTTTTGTCTTCCCATAAAAAAACTGCACCTTACTCAGTTGGGTGTCCAACTTTTGGGGTGCAGTCCACCAGCCGGGGTTTTTAGAAGTCTGCCTGCGTTTATTTATTAAACTGCTCAGACATGGTGTTACCTGGGTTCGGCGTACGTGGTTCGTCAACCGGACGCGGCGCCTTCGGCGAGCCGTTATTGTCCGAGTTGCCGGAACCGGCGCCTGGATCTTCCCAACCCGCTGGCGGACGCACTTCACGGCGTGCCATCAGGTCATCGATTTGTGGCGCATCGATGGTTTCATACTTCATCAGTGCGTCTTTCATCGAATGCAGAATATCCATATTCTCGTTAAGGATGTGACGCGCACGCTCATAGTTTCTGTCAATCAGCTGTTTAACTTCCTGATCGATCAGGCGAGCTGTCTCATCAGACATATGCTTCGCTTTCGCCACGGAACGGCCAAGGAACACTTCGCCTTCTTCTTCCGCATACAGCAAAGGACCCAGCTTTTCAGAAAAGCCCCACTGCGTCACCATGTTGCGCGCCAGGTTAGTGGCCACTTTGATGTCGTTAGAAGCACCGGTAGAAACATGTTCTGAGCCGTAAATAATCTCTTCCGCCAGACGACCGCCGTACAGCGTTGAAATCTGACTTTCCAGCTTCTGACGGCTGGCGCTGATTGCATCCCCTTCCGGCAGGAAGAAGGTCACACCAAGCGCACGTCCGCGCGGAATAATGGTGACCTTATGCACCGGATCGTGTTCCGGCACCAGGCGACCGATAATCGCATGGCCCGCTTCGTGATAGGCGGTAGATTCTTTCTGCGCTTCCGTCATTACCATGGAGCGACGTTCCGCACCCATCATAATTTTGTCTTTCGCCTTTTCAAACTCAACCATCGATACGACGCGCTTGTTACCGCGGGCGGCAAACAGAGCGGCTTCGTTAACCAGGTTAGCGAGATCCGCGCCGGAGAAGCCAGGCGTACCGCGGGCAATGATTGCCGCATCAATATCGGTAGCCAACGGAACACGGCGCATATGCACTTTCAGAATCTGCTCACGACCACGGACGTCCGGCAGACCAACCACAACCTGACGGTCAAAACGACCCGGACGCAGCAGCGCTGGGTCAAGTACGTCAGGACGGTTAGTTGCAGCAATAACGATAATGCCTTCGTTACCTTCAAAGCCGTCCATCTCAACCAGCATCTGGTTCAGCGTCTGCTCACGTTCATCGTGACCGCCGCCTAAACCCGCGCCGCGCTGACGACCGACCGCATCGATTTCATCGATAAAGATGATGCATGGCGCTGCTTTCTTCGCCTGCTCGAACATGTCACGCACACGAGAGGCACCCACGCCGACAAACATTTCAACGAAGTCAGAACCAGAAATGGTGAAGAACGGCACTTTGGCTTCGCCAGCGATCGCTTTCGCCAGCAGCGTTTTACCGGTACCCGGCGGGCCCACCATCAGAACGCCTTTCGGAATTTTACCGCCCAGTTTCTGGAAACGGCTGGGTTCGCGCAGATATTCCACCAGCTCGCCCACTTCCTCTTTCGCTTCGTCGCAACCTGCAACGTCGGCGAAAGTGGTTTTAATCTGATCTTCCGTCAGCATACGGGCTTTGCTTTTGCCGAAGGACATCGCGCCCTTACCGCCACCGCCCTGCATCTGACGCATAAAGAAGATCCAGACACCAATCAGCAGCAGCATCGGGAACCAGGAGATGAAGATTGAAGCCAGCAGGCTCGGCTCTTCCGGCGGTTCACCAACCACTTTTACATTTTTGGTCAACAGGTTATCGAGTAACTTGGGATCGTTGACGGGAATGTAGGTCGTGTATCGATTACTGTCTTTTTTGGTAACGTTGATTTCACGCCCGTTAATACGTGCCTCGCGGACCTGATCCTGGTTCACTTCCGACAGGAAGGTTGAATAATCAACCCTACGGCCATTCGACTCGCTGGGCCCAAAGCTCTGGAAGACAGACATCAGCACGACCGCGATGACTAACCAGAGAATCAGGTTTTTCGCCATGTCACTCAAGGGATTAACCTCTTATTACAACTGTGTTAACAGACAGCGTAGGGTACTATAGTTTGCGCCCTGTCGCTACAATGTACACTTCGCGTGAACGAGATCGCGAAGCGTCCGGCTTACGAATTTTCACTTTCGTAAACAGGGAGCGAATTTCCCGCAGGTATTCATCGAAGCCATCTCCCTGAAATACTTTCACTACAAAACTGCCACCGGGTGCCAGTACATCGCGACACATTTCCAGTGCCAGCTCAACTAAATACATCGACCGGGGAATATCAACGGCAGGCGTGCCGCTCATGTTGGGCGCCATATCGGACATGACAACCTGGACCTTTTCTTCACCGACGCGTTCCAGCAGCGCCTTCAACACAGATTCTTCACGAAAATCGCCCTGAAGGAAATCGACACCAACGATAGGATCCATCGGCAAAATGTCACAGGCAATAATACGACCCTTTGAACCAATCTGGGTAGCGACATATTGAGACCAACCACCAGGCGCCGCGCCAAGGTCAACCACGGTCATCCCTGGCTTAAAGAGCTTATCGCCCTGCTGTATTTCATCAAGTTTAAACCAGGCGCGTGAACGCAACCCTTTTTTCTGTGCCTGTTGCACATATTTATCGCTAAAGTGTTCCTGAAGCCAGCGGCTGGAACTGGCTGAACGCTTTTTACCTGTCATACTTTTTCCAACTATTCTTCATCGTAGCGATAAATAACCAAACATAACGACGTCCTGTTTGGCGATATACCAGAGATGGCGGTAGAATGTACCGTTTTCAATCCCAATGTAAGTAAAAATATACGATGAATCTGAGTACCAAACAAAAACAGCACCTGAAAGGTCTGGCGCATCCGCTGAAACCCGTCGTTATGCTGGGGAATCACGGCCTGACCGAAGGCGTGCTGGCCGAAATCGAACAGGCGCTCGCGCATCACGAACTGATTAAGGTGAAGATCGCTACCGAGGATCGGGAAACGAAAAACCTGATGGTGGAAGCCATTGTTCGTGAAACGAAAGCCTGTAACGTGCAGGTTATCGGCAAGACGCTGGTGCTGTACCGACCTTCAGAAGAACGCAAAATCTCCCTGCCGCGTTAATCGGGCGAGCTGATTATTCAGCCGGAAGAAATTGCCATGCTCCTTCACAGGATAAAAGGCCGCAGCGCGGCCTTTTTCCTTTCTTTACAAACGCGCAAGGCGTTCTGTAAAGATTAAAGATATTCCACTTTCAGAATTTCATACTCAACGTCGCCGCCGGGCGTTTTGATGACGACCACGTCATCCACTTCTTTCCCGATCAAGCCGCGCGCCATCGGCGAGTTTACTGAAATGAGGTTCTGCTTAAAGTCCGCCTCATCATCGCCTACGATGCGATAGGTTGACTCTTCGTCAGTTTCAATATTCAGCACAGAAACCGTCGCGCCGAAAATTACGCGGCCATTGTTAGGAATCTTTGTAACATCAATCACCTGCGCATTAGAGAGCTTGGCTTCGATTTCCTGAATGCGCCCTTCACAAAAGCCCTGTTCTTCACGTGCGGCGTGATACTCGGCATTCTCTTTCAGATCGCCATGCTCACGCGCTTCCGCTATGGAGGCGATAATACGGGGGCGTCTGACGGTCTTCAGCTCTTCGAGTTCTTCGCGCAGCTTCTCCGCGCCCCTTAACGTCATCGGAATCTGATTCATTTTAATACCTCGTCATCGGTCCTGTTTGCTTGTTGTCGTCCTGACCAGTGGTCGTCGGCCTGACGCGTTATGCAACGCTACCGGCTGATTCGCAAACAAAAAGAAACCTGACCCGGAGCAGGCTCCAGGTCAGGATTCAGGTTTGCATTTTGATACGTATTTTAACCCAGAGTTCCCTGTGGGTCATCGTTTACTTTCTACTGTAATGCACCGTAGTATGGACGGCTTCACCCGTCAGTTACCGCGAGATTATGCGATTTTCACGACTTGTTACCGGACTAACCTGTGCGTTTATGCTGCAAGCTCAGGCAGCACCTGTGGAAGAATACACACAATATTTACCGGATGGCGCAAACCTGGCGCTGATGGCACAAAAAGTGGGTTCATCAACGCCGCTGGTCGATTATCACAGCAAACAAATGGCTTTGCCAGCCAGCACCATGAAAGTAGTGACGGCGCTCGCAGCCCTGTTGGAATTAGGGCCGGACTTTCGCTTCCGTACTACGCTGGAAAGCCAGGGCAAGGTCGATAACGGCACCCTCACGGGCGATTTAGTTGCGCGTTTCGGCGGCGATCCGACCTTTTCGCGCCAAAGTTTGCGCAATATGATCGCAGCGCTGAAGAAGCAAGGCATTACCCATATTCAGGGCAATCTGGTGATTGATACCTCTGTCTTTGCCAGCCATGACAAAGCGCCAGGCTGGCCGTGGAACGATATCACCGAATGTTTTAGTGCGCCGCCCGCCGCCGCTATCGTCGATAAAAACTGTTTTTCCGTCTCGTTGTATAGCGCAGATCGCCCCAATGATAACGCTTTTATCCGCGTCGCCTCTTATTATCCAGTGACCATGTTCAGCCAGGTGCGCACCTTAGCGAAAGGTTCGCCGGACGCGCCGTATTGCGAGCTGGATGTGGTACCGGGCGAGCTGAATCGCTTTACGCTGACCGGTTGCATGACGCAACGCAGCGAACCCTTACCGTTGGCCTTCGCGATTCAGGATGGCGCCGCCTGGGCCGGTGCGATTTTAAAAGCGATGCTGAACGACGCCGGTATTGATTATACCGGACATCTGGTGCGTCAAACCCGCGTCACGGAACCCGCTAACGTTCTGGCGGAAACCCAGTCCGCGCCGCTGCATGATCTGCTGAAAATTATGCTGAAAAAATCGGACAATATGATTGCCGATACGGTTTTCCGCACTATTGGCCGCCACTATTTCAACGTGCCGGGCACCTGGCGCGCCGGTTCAGACGCGGTGCGCCGTATCCTGCGGCAAAAAGCGAATATCAACTTAGGCAACAGCATTCAGGTCGATGGTTCCGGCCTGTCGCGTCACGATTTGATTTCACCCGCCACTATGATGCAGGTGCTGCAATATATTGCGCAGAACGATCAACAGCTAAACTTTATCTCGATGCTGCCGCTGGCGGGCTATGACGGTACGCTGCGCTATCGCGGCGGCCTGCATGAAGCGGGCGTTGACGGCAAAGTCTCAGCGAAAACCGGTTCCTTATCCGGCGTTTATAATCTGGCTGGTTTTATTACTACTGCCAGCGGCCAGCGCGTTGCCTTTGTGCAGTTCCTGTCCGGCTATGCCGTACCGCCTGAAGATAAGCGTATCCGCCGTGTTCCGCTGGTGCGTTTTGAAAGCCGCTTGTACAAGGACATCTATCAAAATAACTGAGGCGCATGAAAATTCTCATTGTGGAAGATGATGTGCTGCTGCAGGAAGGCGTCGCGCTCGCCCTGAGCGGCGAGGGTTACGCCACCGACTGTGCTGCTAACGCGGCGCAGGCGGATGCTCTGCTGCACAGTGGCCAGTACAGTTTAATTGTGCTGGATCTGGGCCTGCCTGATACTGACGGCGCGGATTTGCTGCGCCGCTGGCGTCGGCAAAGCATCGACCTGCCGGTATTGATTTTGACGGCGCGCGATGCGCTGGAGGATCGCGTCAGCGGGCTGGATGCCGGGGCGGATGACTATCTGGTAAAGCCCTTCGCCCTTGCTGAGCTAAAAGCGCGCGTACGGGCGCTGATACGCCGTTATCAGGGCCATAGCGATAATCAAATCCAACACGGCGATCTTTCTCTCAATCTCTGCTCGCTACAGGTGACTGTTGATCATCAGCCGGTAGACGTGACGCCTAAAGAGTTTGCCTTACTGACACGCCTGCTGATGCGCATTGGCCAAACCGTCCATCGCGAAACGCTCCAGCAGGATCTTTACAGCTGGCAGGATGACAACGGCTCTAATACGCTGGAAGTCCATATCCATAATTTGCGCCGCAAGCTGGGCAAAGATCGGATTAAAACCGTGCGCGGCGTCGGCTACCGGCTGGAAGAGCGCGCATGAACAGTATGCGTCGGCGATTGCTCATCATGCTGGCGCTGATTCTGCTGACCTGCCAGCTGATGAGCGCCATTTGGTTATGGCATGAGAGCCGTGAGCAGATCGGCTTTCTGGTCAACGAAACGCTGACGGCGAAATCACGTAACCAGCATGTCGAAAACGAGATCCGCGAGGCCATCGCTTCTCTCCTCCTGCCCTCGTTAGTCATGGTGGGCTTTACGCTGGTTCTCTCTTTCTGGGCCATCAGCTGGGTGATTCGCCCGCTAAACGCTTTACAGAACAGCCTGGCAGAACGCTCCGCCAATAACCTCTCGCCGCTGCCGGTCTATTCAGAAATGGAAGAGATTGTCGCGGTGACGCGAGCAATGAATCAGCTACTGGCAAGGCTCGATCAAACGCTTCAGCAGGAGCGACTGTTTACCGCCGATGCGGCCCATGAACTGCGTACGCCGCTGGCCGGGCTACGTCTGCACCTTGAACTGATGGCGCAGCAGGAGATTAAACAGGCTCCGGCGCTGGTTACGCGTATCGATCAGCTTATGCACGTTATTGAGCAGCTGTTGATGCTGTCGCGCGCTGGACAGGCATTAGCCAGCGGACACTACCAAACCCTGAACTGGCAGCAGGATATTTTTCTGCCGTTAAAGACAGAAGCTGACGAGCTGGTAAAGCAGCGTCACCAGCGCCTGGTCTGGCCGCAGTTGGGCAGCAGCAGCGTACAGGGCGATGCCGTTTTGCTGCGCCTGATGGTGCGCAATTTACTGGAGAACGCTTCTCGCTATAGCCCGGAAGCGTCGTTGATCACGGTATTGCTGGAGCAGAAGGATGGCGGCAGCCTGTTGACCATATGCGATGAAGGTTGCGGCATCGACGAGGAAACGGCCGATCAGCTTACGCAGGCGTTTCATCGCCGCGATCGGCGCTACGGCGGCAGCGGTCTGGGTTTAAATATCGTATTACGCATCCTCCAGCTGCACGGCGGAAAGCTCCAGTTAAGCAATCGCCGCGATCGATGCGGGCTGAAAGCACAATGCTGGTTGCCCGCCACCCTCAACTAAGGCGGCGGGCCGATGGTCAGAAGTGCGTATTCAGACTCATATACCAGGTGCGCCCTGATTCGTTATAGGTATTGGCGCCCGCGCCATACATATAAGAATTGGTCGTAGCGTTGCCGGTAGTTTGCGCATTACCCGCACGGAAATGGCGCTTATCAAGCAGGTTATCCACGCCCAGCGTTACGCTGACATACTTATTAACGTCCAGCGTACCGCTCAGACCCAGCACCGAATAAGGGCTAACCTCATTTTTCTCGCTGCCGGTGACAGCCTCTCCTTTGTAATTGTATTTCTTCGGCGTTTGTCTGCCGTACCAGGTGAAGGTGGTTTGCAGCGACAGATCCTGCGTCGCCTGCCAGCTCAGCACAGAATTCAGCGTGTACTGCGGAATGATCGACAGACGATCGCCCGTTTCTTTGTTTTTGCTTTGCAGCATCCAGGTCAGGTTATTATTCCAGCTGAGCGTCTCGCTGAGCGGGACATTTACCGTTCCTTCCAGCCCTTCCACCACGGCTTTCGGTACGTTCTCCCATTTATAAACGTCCGTACTGCCATTGGTTGAGGTTCCGCTCGGCAGATAACCCGCTTCGATTTTGTCACGGTAATCATTACGGAACCAGGTCAGGCCGGTCTGGTATCCTTCATGTTTCCACTCCAGCCCAACTTCTTTGTTGATACTGGTTTCCGCCTTCAGATCTTCATTACCGATCAGATAGCAGGCGCCAGCGCTGGCCGCACAGCCCTGGCCGCGACTATAAAGCACATAGTTAGGATTGGTCTGGTAAAGGCCTGGCGCTTTGTAAGCCCGGGCGATGCCCAGCTTCAGCGTTACTTCCTCGCCCAGCGCCTGTGAAAGATTTAGCGACGGGCTCCAGTTGTTGCCGACGATAGAGTGGTGATCGAAGCGCAAGCCCGGCACCAGCATGGTGCTGTCGGTCAGCTCGACGTTATCTTCGGCAAACAGCGAGAAAATTTCCGCCTGCGTGTAAGGCGTGCGGGTGCCGGTTGAGACGCCATCAATATTGCCGCCGGAAAGCGCCTGCGTTGTCGAACTGGGATCTTTCATCCGCTGCTGGTTCCATTCGGCGCCGAGCGTTGCGGTTTGATTAACCAGCAGCTCAAAGGGGACGCTGATTTCGCTATGGAGCAGGACATCATTCAACTCAATGGTAGAGAAGCTGTCGCTGGCAAAAATCCCTTCGGTGCCGCCTGCCAGTCCCTCATCGAGACGTGAGTTACGGGTGTTTTCATACTGCGCAAAGTTTTTGGTGCTGATGCCGTTATCCCAGGCTCCGGTCCAGGTGACGGCAAAATTCTGCCGATAAAGCCGGTTGGTTTCTTTGCCGTAATATTTATCTACCAGAGCATTGGTATTGGTATTCTGAGTATCGCCTGCATAGAGATTGCCCTGGCGACTATAGCCTGCCTCAAACTCCAGCGCCTGCATCGGCGCAAAAGCCCAGCGCAGCAGCGCGTTAAGATCCTTGTTTTCTACCCCTTCCCGGCCGGACGGCACCGTATCGGCATAGCTGCCGGTACGTAATGACTGATGTCCTTCGTTAATATACTGCGCATCCGCCTGGGCTTTACTCAGGCCGCCATAGAGACGGAAACTCACATCGTCGCCAGGCCGGCCGCTCAGACTAAAGTTGGTGCGCTTTGTAGCGCCCTCTTCCTTATGCTGCGGCACGTTGTAATAGGTATCCCACGAGCCGTGCCAGCCGTCGTTTTCTTTTTTGGTAATGATATTAACCACGCCGCCGCCGGCACCATTGCCGTAACGCGCCGCCGCCGGGCCGCGAATGACGTCGATATGATCGATCATTTCCGCAGGCACCCAGCTGGTATCGCCGCGCGTATCGCGTTCGCCGCGCCAGCCAGGGCGCACGGAGTTGCGGCTGGTTACCGGCCTGCCGTCAATCATAATGAGCGTGTTTTCCGGGCCCATACCGCGAATATCAATCTGACGGCTGTTACCGCGTTGACCACTGGTTGAGTTACCGGTCAGGTTAACGCCCGGCATCGTGCGGATCACTTCGGAAACATCCCGCGCCGGAGGATGTTTTTTAATTTGGTCTGCCGAAATGGTAGAGACGCCCGGCGCCTGTAAAGTTTGCTGCTGAGCCGTAACGACCAAGGTGCCATCTTCGGCGCTGATATCGTCTGAAACCTGCGTGTCTGCTGCCATGCTATTCATGCTTATCAGTCCGCCAGCCAGCGTGAGCGGCATAAGAAGCTGGTAAGCTGTGTAGTGTCTCTTTTTCATTTTATTTCCGTTGCTGATGCCAGTTTATTCACCCTGTTAACAAGCGGAAACAGATTATTGAAAATGAAAATGATTATCAATATTGTTATTAATTGAGTTTTTGACGATTGGGGAACCGCATGTTTAATCAGCTACAACCCGGCAGCGAAGCGTGGTGGCAGGCAAAGGTTCAGGCGGGTATTCCGGCCATAACGGCGATGTCAGCAGATCGCTGTCAGACCACCTTTTACTGGCGCGATTCGGAAGGTGATGAGATGCGTTCTTCCACGCGCCGCGTATGGTTAAACATTACCGGCGTGACCGATCATCACCGTCAGCAGCGCCCTTTTTCGCTACAGCGCATCGCCGGAACCGACGTGTGGCAAGGCGAGGTTACGCTCAGCAGCCGCTGGCGCGGCAGCTATTGCCTGATTCCCAGCAAAGACGACGCTGATTTTCCTGCTGAGGATCTGGCCGCCGATCAACTACGCAGCTGGTGGAAATCCCATTTACCCGCTGCAATTGCCGATCCGCTGAATCCTTTGCGGAGCTGGCGTAATGGCCGCGGACATGCCGTTTCTCCATTACATATGCCAGCGGCGCCGCCGCAGCCCGCCTGGCACAATCAAGATCGCGGCGCGGCTCCAACCGGCAGCCAGCCTGTTAGCCGCTTTTGGCACAGTTCGCGTCTTGCCAACCGCCGCCCTGTCTGGCTGCTGCAAACGGGAGAAGCCAGGGATACGCCGCGCCCGCTGGCCATTCTGTTAGACGGACAGTTTTGGGCCAACACCATGCCGGTAGCGGCTCCGCTACATGAGCTGACGCAGCAGGGAAAGCTTCCCCCAGCCTGTTATCTTTTTATCGATTCGGTGGGAACCACCCAGCGCAGCCATGAGCTGACCTGTAATCGTGAGTTTTGGCTGGCTGTACAGGAGGAGCTGCTGCCGCAGGTCAGCGAAGTTTTGCCAGTCTGGGATCGTACTCTGCCGACGCTGGTGGCCGGACAAAGCTACGGCGGCCTGTCCGCGCTTTATGCTGCCCTCAGCTGGCCTCATATATTCAACGGCGCCGTAAGCCTGTCAGGTTCGTTCTGGTGGCCCGATCGCCAAACCGCCGATAGCGGCGGCTTTCTGGGCGAACAGCTCAGGCAGGGTTCAGGTTCAGCAGGCGCCCAGTCTCTGTGGCTGGAAGCCGGACTGCATGAAAAGATCATTTTGCAATCTAACCGAACGCTGCTGCCGCTGCTGCAGTCGTTCGGTCATGATGTTCATTATCGGGAGTTTGAAGGCGGTCACGATGCGCTATGCTGGCGCGGCGGTCTTACGGATGGCTTGCAGACGCTGTGGGCGGCGCTGTGCTAAACAACTGCTCGATACGCGTGAGTAAATGTCCGGCGCTGTAATAATCCAGACGAAAGCTGTCCGCTCCCAGCGCCATTACGCGCCGCTGCTGTACCGCTGGCGCAGCGGCCAGCAAAGGCTCTTTCATCAACATTGCCACATCGCTATCCTCAGCGGCAAACAGCAAAAAGGTTTTGCCGGTCAGACCGGTGACCAGCCCCTCGCCGCTTATCTGCAATTTGTCACGCCGCTGTTGCAGATCGATACGAGCAAACTTTATCGGCAGCGGCGCCAGCGTGAAGCCAAGCTGCTGTAACAATTGCCCCTGGGCCGAGTCGCTGGTCCAAAGATTGATCAGCGGGCCGTGGCGGTTATAGACGAAAGCGGAAACCGGCTGCGGCGGCAGCGTAATCTTTTGCTTTACCTGTTGTAAACACCGATCGAAATCGGCAATGCGCTGTTTGGCCTGCGCTTCGTGACCGGTCGCCTGTCCCAGATCCTGCATCACCTGCTGCCAGCTTTTATCGTCATAGTTAATGACCAGCGTTGGTGCGATTGCCGCCAGCTGAGGATAGAGCGCCAGCGCCGAATCATTTCCCGTAGCGCTGACAACAATCAGGTCGGGCTGCGCGGCCGCAATCATTTCAATCGATGGCTCACCATTGTAAAGCCGCTGTACATGACGCTGTCGCGCAATGTCGCCCCACTGGCGGAAAAAACCCTGCTGGTCAGTAAAGCGCTTGCCAGGCATCGCGGCTGCGCTGGCGATAACCGGCGCATCAATAGCCAGCAGAGAGCCCGTTAAGGTGACGCTGGTGGAAACAATGCGCTGCGGCGGCTGCGTTAACATAATGGTTTCTTTGCCGCTGGTCAGCTGGCGCGGCCATCCTGTCTGGCTGGCAGTAGCGGAAAACGCGCTGCTTAACGCAACGATTACTATGCTAAGCAGAAAACAATATTGGCGATAAAGCATGATCTATCCCGACGGTAAATTGGATGGTAATGATAATCATTTTCTTTAGCGTCTCGCTACTGTTGTTCTTTCCAGCCTGAAAAATGGCAATAAAAAACCCGGCGATAAGTGGACTGCACCCCAAAAGTTGGACACCCAACTGAGTAAGGTGCAGTTTTTTTATGGGAAGACAAAAGCATTCTCTTGAAACCAGGCTTGCAGTAGTTAACCACTATCTCGCAGGCAATGAGGGTACA
>Ga0209463_1001923_pt1 | contig 11990 bp, 7 predicted proteins | sample AgamicMgSfrz_FD_187169 | JGI IMG/M metagenome (GOLD analysis project Ga0209463, IMG submission 187169) | Agave microbial communities from Guanajuato, Mexico - Mg.Sf.rz (SPAdes) (version 2) | ecosystem: Host-associated > Plants > Phyllosphere > Phylloplane/Leaf | place: Guanajuato, Mexico... | reverse complement strand
TTTTTCGGTATCATAAATCTGTATATCTCCACTAGGGATTGTTCCATATAAATAACTACTAATGTAAATGATATATCGCTCATCTAACCAAAGAGCACCACTTGGATAATGTTGATCTCCAAATCTAGCTCTCGAATCGATGATTTCTTTTAGTCCATTCTCTTTAGAATAGACATAAAGAGCACCCCCTTCTTCCCATCCATATTGTGGTGTTAACAAAACTTTAGCACGAGTTGGTGAATAATCAATCGGATCCATCTTAGCAAATGAACGATCATGATCAAAGATTTGCTTAGATCCATCCTCTTTTGTTATTACCAAAGAAGTTGGTTCGACGCTGTAGGACAGACTTTCACTCTCAGCGTCAGTTTCAATATTATTATCCGTCTCCACATCCTTTTCGTTTTCATTTTTCGATTCTTCCTTAGTAATTGTTTCAGTCCCTGCTTTTGTTTCCTTTTGAAAAGAATAGTTGCCGATAAATACAATTCCTGCTCCAATTATCAACACAGTAGCGATACCAATAATAAATCCTATCCAGATATTTTTAATAATAATCCCACCATTAATTAATAAATTTTTTTATTACTAAATCTTTTCTTTTTCCATATTTTTAAGAATAATAGCTGAAAATGATTTTATAAATTTTTTAATCGGAGAATATATCTTCTTATAAATAGAAACAGAACAACAATAACAAAGAGCATAACAAAAGACGATAGATATACTGTGAACGCATACCAAACTCCTATCTTAAAATCTTTGATTATACTATTCGGATTAAAAATAAGGCTAATAACAAAGTTAATAATAAAGATACACAAACTAAAAATTGCAGAGTCTTTAATAATCTTCAATATTCCCCACCTTTCTGCTATCTAAATAATGTTTTATCAAACGATATCTGTCAAGAACATATTCCCCCTATAATTTACTAATTGAGATAAATATTTGTAATTCCTCTTTTTGAGTAAACTTACAACATAATATATTTTTTCATTAATAATAATAATCCAACAAACATTATAATGATTACTTTAAAATACAATTATTGTCTCTTTTTCCATTTTTCAAAATAAGCCTCAGCGCCTTGCACACCCATTATTTTAACAAAAAATCTGCCTAATCACGTCTCATAACAATCCCATTTTGGACTCATTTTTCTGAAAATAGTGATATAATAGTTAATAACAGTAATTTATATTTTTTAAAAAGAAGGTTAGTTAGTTAGCAAGATTGGGTAATAAGTTGTATAGAAAAGTCTGGAGGTGTTCGTAGAAATTGATTCAATTTAATGAAGTTACTAAAACGTTTCAAGATGGATTTAAAGCACTTAAAAACATTTCATTTCAGGTGAATGAAGGGGAATTACTTGTTCTAATTGGACCAAGTGGTTCAGGTAAAACAACTACTATGAGGATGATCAATCGACTCATAGAACCTTCCAGTGGTTCCATTACCATTGAAGGAAAAGATATTTCCACTGAGGATCCAGTAAAACTCCGCAGAACTATTGGCTACGTCATTCAGCAAATAGGTTTGTTACCCCACATGACCATTAAAGAAAACGTATCGCTCGTTCCTCGACTTCAAAAATGGAAAAAAGAACAATACATGGACAAAATTAATGATTTAATGAAAATGGTTGGGCTAGATCCAGATACTTTCGGTGATCGTTACCCTTCCGAATTAAGTGGTGGACAGCAACAAAGAATTGGAGTTATTAGAGCACTTGCTGCTGAGCCAAAAATAATTTTGATGGATGAACCTTTCAGTGCCTTGGATCCTATCAGCCGTGAACAACTGCAGGATGAATTAGTCAGACTACAGCAGGATATTAAAAAGACAATTGTATTTGTTACACATGATATGGATGAAGCGCTCAAAATAGCTGACCGTATTTGTATTATGCAGGATGGAGAAATTGTGCAATTAGATCGTCCAGAAAATATATTACGGCATCCAGCCAATGAATTTGTTCGCAGTTTTATTGGAGAAGACCGTTTACAAGAAAACATTTCTTTACCTAAATTAACAAAATTAATGGTGACACCTGTCACAGCTGGTCAGTCTCGAGGTCTTGCTGAATCGTTAAAGTTAATGAGAAGAAAACGTGTAGATAGCCTTGTTGTCGTAGACAAATCCAATACTTTTCTCGGTATAGCAAATGTTTGGGAGGTACAAAAACGATATAAAGAAGAAGAATTAACCTTACAAGATATAATGGACTCCAATATAAAGACGCTTAATGTAGAAGAACCGACAGAAAAAGCTTTTCAACTTGTCAATGAATCCCAATACGGCTTTATTCCAGTAGTTAATCAGGAATCTAAAATTGTCGGTATTGTCAACCGTGCAAGCCTTGTTGAATATATAGCCGATCAAATTGGAGAATAAAAAGGAGGTTTGAACCATTCCTAACATAATTACAGAGACAGTAGATGTCTTTATCAACCGTTGGCCAACAATATGGAATTTAATTTTAGAGCATATGTATCTTTCTCTTCTTTCGATTGTTATTGCAATCGCGATTTCCGTTCCTCTAGGAATCTATTTAACTCGCCACAGAAAAATCGCTGACTCCATCATTGGAATAGCGGGTGTATTTCAAACTATACCAAGTTTGGCATTACTAGTATTTTTAGTACCGTTCATCGGAACCGGTAAACTTCCAGCCATTATTGCTTTAACTGTTTATGGTCTGTTGCCGATTTTACGCAATACATATCTAGGAATTGTTGGAGTAGAAAGATCAGCAATCGAAGCAGGCGTCGGCATGGGTATGACCAATCGTCAAGTGCTTTGGATGGTTGAATTACCATTATCTCTAAGCGTCATTATGGGAGGAATCCGAACCGCAACTGTCCTAATTATTGGTGTGGCAACGATAGCTGGACTAATTGGTGCAGGCGGACTAGGAGATTTAATCTTCCGTGGCTTACAAACATATAATACAGGTCTTATCCTTGCTGGAGCTATTCCTTCTGCACTCTTGGCGATTATATTTGATTATTTGTTAAAACTTTTAGAAGCAGACGTTACGCCTCAGGGCCTGCATCAAAATAAAAAAGCAAAAAAAAGCCGGATTCGCATCTGGATTGTTGCAGGATTAATCGTAATCCTTCCATTATCAACTGTCATTGCAAATTTCAGTAATGCAAAAAGTGCGAAAGATACAATTACAATAACAGGTAAAAATTTCACCGAACAAGAAATCATGGTTTACATCATGGGACATTTAATCGAGGAGCATACAGATTTACAAGTAAACTATGAATCCTTTCTTGGTGGAACCGCTCCAGCCTTCGAGGGCGTAAACACTGGCAATTATGATATGTACATGGAATATACCGGTACTGGACTATTAAGCATCTTAAAAGAAGATATGGTTAGTGATCCTGATGAAGCATATGAAATTGTCAAAAAGAAATTTAAAGAAGACTACAATTTAGTTTGGTTAGAGCCGTTTGGCTTTAACAACACTTATACATTAACACTTCGCAAAGAAGACGCTGAATCAAACAATATAAAAACAATTTCAGACTTAAAAAAGATGGCACCAGAACTTACTTTAGGATCTGAACCAGAGTTCCTTGAAAGAGAAGATGGTTATCCGGGGCTTATTGATACTTATGCAATAGAATTTAAAAATACTCAGGCAATGGACTCTGGCATCATGTATAGTGCGATTAAAAATGGAGATGTGGATGTCATTGACGCTTTTTCAACCGACGGTCGCATCCCGGCTTTTGATTTACAGGTACTGGAGGATGATCAAAACTTCTTCCCTCCTTACTATGCTACACCGGTAATTAGAGCAGATACATTAGAAAAGCATCCAGAATTAGAAAAAGTATTAGGCATGCTTGTCGGAAAAATTGATAATGAAAAAATGCAAGAACTAAATGCACGAGTAGATATTGATAAAGAGCAATATGAAGATGTTGCTGTGGAGTTTTTGAAAGAGGAAGGGTTAATAGATTAAGGGTTTATAAAATTTATTACTTTCGATTTCTCAAATTTTTTTAGTCTGACCATTAAACTATAAAAAGCAAGTAGAGGAAAAATGTTTGATTGCCTCCACTTGCTTTTTTTTCATCCCCCAAATAATAAGAATGAAGAAGGTTCTCTCTTTCTTACACTACTAAGCTCAATAGCAGGATAAAACCTAATCCGCAAACAGAAACGATTGTTGACAAAACCGTCCATGTTGCAAAGGTTTCTTTCATACTTAGTCCGAAATATTCTTTGATCATCCAGAAGCCTGCATCATTAACATGGGAAGCAATGGAACTTCCTGCTCCTGTCGCAAGTGTAACTAATGCTAAATTCACATCATATTGCCCAAGCATCGGAATGACTAGTCCTGCTGTTGATATCGCCGCAACCGTTGCTGAACCTAATGAAACACGAAGAATTGCTGCTACACCCCAAGCTAAAAGAATCGGAGAAGCGGAGGTTCCCGCAAATAATTCTGCTACATAGTCACCTACCCCACCTGAAATAAGCACTTGCTTAAATGCTCCTCCACCGCCAATAATTAACAGCATCATCCCAATACTAGAAACAGCTGAACTACAGGACTTCATTAACTGCTGGATTGGAATCTTTCTTGTTAATCCCATCGTAAATACAGCAAAAATCAGCGATATTAGCATCGCAGTAGATGCATTTCCGACAAACCGAATAAGCTCGAATACAAAATGATCTTTTCCATTACTTGTTTGCTGAATCATATCAATAACAGTAGCGACCGCCATTAGAATTACAGGAAACATAGCTGTTAATACACTGATGCCAAATCCAGGCGTTTCCTCTAATTTAAATGTTTTTTGTTCTCCTAAAGAATCAATATTCCCTATTTTCTTAAATGATTCTGGAACAATTTTTTTAGCCAACTTATTAAATAGCGGACCGGCCAAAATAACTGTTGGAATCGCAACGATAATTCCGTACAGTAGTACTTTACCTATATCCGCTCCATATTCACCCGCAATAACAGTGGGACCTGGATGAGGTGGGAGAAATCCGTGTGTCACTAATAAGGCAGCTGCCATCGGAATACCTAAATGCAGAATCGATACTTTTAATTGTTTCGAAATTGTGAATACGATTGGTATTAATAGAACTAATCCTACCTCAAAAAAGAGGGCAATCCCTACAATAAAGGAGGCAATAACAATAGCCCACTGAATATTTTTTTCGCCAAAACGGATAATCAACGTCATCGCAATACGCTGTGCTCCACCAGCATCTGCAATTAAGCGGCCAAGCATTGCCCCAAGTCCAAATATTAAAGCGATATGTCCAAGTGTCCCCCCTATCCCGGCTTCAATTGCAGACACCACTCCATCTAATGGCATTCCTAATGCCAAAGCAACTAAAAAAGAAACGATAATTAATGATACAAAAGTATTTAATTTTAAACCCATAATTAATAAAAGTAATACTAGAATACCGATTGCTACGATAAATAAAGGCATAAATCCCCCTCCAGTTTACACTTTTAAATAAAACGCTTTCAAAATTCTATTACTGCATCATTATCCTGTTTTCGTAGAGTTTATTTCTATTATCTCACAACCTGTTTTAAGCCTCTCCTTTCCGTTGGGCTAACGTTAAGCTCCAGAATTCTCCGTAACTAAAGACGTTTATTTGTAATCAAACTGTTCCGTATTTATAAAATTTTTCCTTATTTAAAATTTCTATGTTAATATGATTATATGGTACATAGCTATCTTCCCTACCAAGTAGATAGCTTTTGTATAGATATTTAGATAGATTCTTCAACTAGCAACCTACTTGTTGCTAGTTGTTTTTTTATTATCTAGACACAAGACTGTCACTTTCTTTATCTAATGCCTTTTTACCTGCCTCAAGCACTTCAATAATTCGATCAACATCATAGACACTTCCTCTCCAGGTTCCTCCACTAACAGCTTGTAGCGCTGCCCATAATCGTGTATCATCTGGTAATCCTGGATTAGGCTGTAGGTCTGGATGTTGCTCTCGTTTTTCTAATACTTTTGCAGCCTCATCGGGAGACAATTGCTCTTTTTCTGTACCAATAAAGTTAATCGAACCTACTAGATTAATTCGATCCACTATCATTTCAATCATATCCCCGTCACGTAATTTGCCAATTGGCCCTCCAGCTAGCGCCTCTGGTCCAATATGTCCAATACATGCTCCTGTTGAAACACCAGAAAATCGTGCATCGGTGATTAAAGACACATATTTTCCATAAGACAAATGCTTTAACGAAGATGTTAACTGATAAGTCTCTTCCATACCAGTTCCAGATGGACCTCCGCCCATGACCACCATGATATCTCCAGCTGCAATGCTGCCATTCTTTATTGCTCGAATTGCCATTCTTTCTGATGTGAAAACTTTCGCTTTTCCCGTATGACGATAAACACCGTCTTCATCTACTACAGAGGGATCAATGGCAGTCGACTTAATAACAGATCCTTCAGGTGCAATATTTCCGGTTGGAAAAGTAACAGTAGATGTTAAGCCTTTTGCTTTAGAAGCTTTAGGACTCATAATTACATCTTCAGGATTCACTCCATCAGACTCGATTAAATGTTGTTTTAACACTTTTCTTCTTTCTGAATTCTCCCACCAATCCAGATTGGTTCCCAATGTTTCACCTGTTACTGTCCATACATCTTCATGCAGCAAGCCGAGTTTTCGTAAATGAAGCATTGCTTCTGGAACCCCTCCAGCTAAGAATGCACGTACAGTTGGATGTTCATCATTAGGCAACACACTAACTAAACGAGGCACGCTCTTATTAATTCGCGCCCAATCCTCTACTGTCGGGACATGACAGCCTGCTGCATGTGCAATAGCCGGAATATGAAGCAATAAATTAGTTGATCCACCAAAAGCAGCATGAAGAACCATTGCATTCTCAATTGCCTTATCAGTAAGGATGTCTTTCATTCTCAGTCCTTTTTTCTCTATTTCCAAAACTGCTCTTGCCGATTGCTTCGACATTTCAAGCCAAATCGGTTCTCCAGAAGGTGCCAACGCTGAATGCGTAATCGCCATCCCTAACGCCTCTGCAACTACTTGAGATGTACCAGCAGTTCCTAAAAATTGACATCCTCCTCCTGGCGAGGCACAAGCTCTACATCCTAGGGAAGCTGCATCCTCTAAAGACAGTTCATTATTCGCAAATCGAGCACCTATAGTCTGAATTTTCCCAGCATCTTCTCCATTGGTAGGTGGCAGCGTTACTCCTCCTGGTATAAGAACAGTTGCCAAGTCATGCATAGAAGCAAGTGCAATAAGCATTGCCGGCAACCCTTTATCACAAGTCGCCACTCCTATAACTGCCTTGCGAGTAGGCAATGATCGAATTAAACGGCGAAAAACAGTAGCTGCATCATTGCGGAAAGGCAAGGAATCAAACATAGCTGGTGTCCCTTGTGAACGACCATCACAGGGATCACTCACATATCCTGCAAATGGTACCCCATCATGTCTTTTGATTTCTTCAGCCGCCGCTCGCATTTGCAAACCTACTTCCCAGTGCCCAGTATGATAACCGAGAGCAATAGGACTGCCATCATTATCCCGAATTCCTCCTTGAGTTCCGAGTATCAGCACTTGCTTGCCAAGCATTTTGGCAGGATTCCAACCCATCCCGGCATTTAAAGACAGACCAAAAATATCCCCACTAGGTGATTCTTTTAACATTTCAGGCGTTAATGGAAGAGAGCCAACCGGACCATGTGCTTTCGTTCTAACTGATCGAAGTACTTCCTTTTCATTTTCGAATATAGATTGTAGTGACATGATATCCCTCCAACTTTTATAAGCATTTTCAATTAAATAAACTCATTTTTTACTTTTACATAGATACTGTGCTGGGGTGTACTTTGGCTATTTTTAAAATTTCTTCCACTTGCTTCTTCTTTTCTGCACTAAGTTCACGGGATGGAGGTAATACATAGGTGGAAATGTCTAAGCCACATATCTTAGTTGCCTCTTTGACACAATTAACAAAAGGGGAGTCTATTTTGTAAATACTAGGTAGAATAGCTAGTTGTTGATGAAGTCTCATTGCATTTTTTAGATCACCATTATTAAAAGATTGGTAGATTCCAACCGATAATTGGGGAGCAAAATTTGCGCTAGCAGATATCGTTCCATCTCCACCCATTTGAAGAGTATTTAATAAATGGTCATCAAAGCCGCAAAATACGGAAAAATCAGGATGCTTTTCTTTCACTTTTAAGATCATTTCTCGAATATGACTGATTGAATCGATGGTATCTTTAATGCCAATAATATTTGGATGTGCATCCACAAGGTTTAAAACAAAATCAGCTCTTAAATCCTGTCCAGTCAAATTAGGAAAATTATAGAGAACAATTGGCAGCTTAATAGATTGGGAAATTTCACTGTAATGCATAAAAAGATTTTCCTCTGTAAGATTCCAATAATACGGATTAATAATTACCACTGCATCAGCACCAATTTTTTGTGCATGTTTACTTAATTCAATGGCTTCCTTTGTATTAGTGCTTCCAGTACCAATCAAAACAGGAACTCTTCTTTTAATATAACTCACAACAAATTCAGCTGTTTCCATTCGTTCTCTGACAGACATTTGTGAAAACTCTCCACCTGTTCCTAGAAAAAATAACCCATCTACTTTGGAAGCAATTAAATGATCAATTAATACTTTCATACCTTCTTTGTCTAATTCTCGTTCTTGTGTAAATAAAGTTGATACTGGTGGGATAATTCCTTTTAACTTAATCACAAATCCCCCTCCTTGTTTTATATTATAAAACTCAATTTTACCATTACAACCTTTCTGTTTTGATTATAACTTCTCCCTTTTAAAATGTAAACATTTTCATTTTGTATTTTTAAATTCCTTTCATCTTCACCAGCACTTATATAAATGTTCAATCTTTTGTATGTGTATTTAGCATTTTAGCCTATTTTACGGTGATAAAGCAGTTAAAAATATTAATAGATATTAAATTTTACAAGAGTATTATATGAAGTAAACAAGGATACCATTTAAAAGGAAGAATAACTACTTGATTAAAGTCGTTTTATATTGTTTAGAAAACGGTAAAATTATCAGTTAGCTGCTGAGACGTATGAAGTATGGATAACAGGCCAATGGAATCTTTTTGGGGAAAACTCAAATGTGAAAGATATTATAGGGGTAGTTTTAAGATTTTTGAAGAACTTTCTTTAGCGATAAATGAATACATACATTTCTATAATCATGATAGGTATTAAAAATAATTAAACGGCCTTAGCCCTATGGAATATAGAACTAAAGCCGCTTAAGTCATTTTAATTATTTCCACTGTCTACTTGACATGAGGCAGTTTATTATTTCGAAACTCCATACCTACTCTTCAACTCATCCCCTAAATAAGTGGCTAATTGAAGCATTCCATATATGCCAGCTTCTTTTTCTGCATCTGCATTGTAGTTTGTATTTGTATTAATATCATACGTATAAATAGTACCGCTTTGATCTTTCATGAATTCAATTCCAGCTACTAAAATTCCTTGTGAAGCTAAGAATTGTTCATATTTTTCGATGATTGGCTCATTGAAACCTTGCTGGATAGTAAAATTCGGTTTTTCTTCCACTTGTTCACCGACAGGGCAGAATAGATCATTGATTTGGCATGCATCTGCTGGGCAAAGCTCAAATCCTCCTGCTGTATCTACCTTCACTGCGTAAACAAATTTTCCGCCAACAAATTCACATCTTGTAATGGATTGATCTGATGTTTCAATATACTGTTGAATTAAGGTAATACCATCGACTGGTTCTTCGAATTCCGGTCCTTCTACATATGACTCAAGTTCATTTATGGAATGGAATAAGCGAACACCCAAGCCTTTTCCTGCCCGATTATGCTTTGTGATAAAAGAAGGGTCGCCAAGCTGTTTTGCTGCAGCAATAATATGATCTTTACCAGTTGCCACCAATGTTCTCGGAGTTGTAATTCCATGCTTTTGTAAGGCAGCATATTGAGCTGCTTTACTCACCTCCAACTTTAAAGCGCTACTGCCATTTACTACCGTTCTTCCATGAGATTCTAGCCATTCCAATACAGCCGATGTATATTCAGCAGCATAACGGTGACCCCGAGTATGCGAAGAAGCACTCATTCTACTATAGAAAATCCCCTCCGGCGGCTCTTGGAGTAAGTCGAAGCTACCTTCTGATAAGTCCCATTCCTCATACGGCAAATTTAATTCATCTAGTCTTTTTGTTAAATGGACCGTCCACTCACTATTTTCATGAATAACGTATATTTTACTCATCACCCAGTCACTTCTCTTTCTTTTCTTAATGTCTCAACTAATGGCATAACTTTTTCGGAAAAGTTTTTCATTTCTTCAAGCTGTGGAGAAAATTGCAGAAGCAATAAATCAACTCCGACTTCCTCATAATCTAGGATTTTTTTCGCTATTTGTTCAGGTGTTCCGATTAAATTAGGACGGAGTCCACGATTGGAAACAGAGTAGTCATATAACTTTATTTGTTGTTCTAATTGAGATTTATTAACGAAATCATCGAAGCCTGCATAAGCTGATGACTCTTTTACATCGGTAATTCTCTCTATCTCTTTTTGCGCTTCCTCTTCTGTATCACGGCAAACAACATAAGCAGCCATTCCAAAAGAAGAAAATGGCGTGTTTCCATATTGCTGTCTTTCTTCCTGCATACCTTTTATTTTTACCGCAATTTCTCCCACTGTTCCACCATGCATCACATAGGCATCACAGTTTTTGGCAATAATCTCTTTCCCTTTTGGACTTTCTCCACCTGCATACAGGATTGGATTAGGTTTTTGAATCGGCTTTGGTGATAATTTTGCATTCGAAATCTCATAGTATTTTCCTTTATAGCTAAAGGTTTCTTCTGACCATAAACCTTTTAAAATATCAATAAATTCTTGTGTTCTTTCATAGCGATCATCATGCTCTGTGAAGATGCCACCATATTGTTTCGCTTCCTGTTCCCACCATGCTGAAACAACATTTAACGTAAATCTTCCATTGCTAATATGATCAATATTTGCTGCCATTTTTGCTGCCACTGCAGGATTATGAAAACCTGGTCTGATGGCTGTCATAATTTCGATTTTTTCCGTCACAGCAGCTAAAGCCGCGGCTGTTGACCATGCTTCTAGAGAATCCTTTTCAGGTCCTTTAATATCGTTTAAATATAGTTCAGCTATTAAAGTAGTATCGTAGCCCCATTTCTCTCCGCTTTGAATTACTTCTTTTGCATATTCAAACGTTGGAGGCATCTTTTCATCTTCTACATTTCTTAACCATCCTCCAAAAATAGGAAGCCAAAATCCATATTTCATGTTCATTACCCCTTTTCCACTATTCTCAAGAAGCTGTCTTTTAATAAAACGAATTGTTTAGAATATTAATAATGTTATTATATTTCTTACTAGATTGCAATATTTAAACCCGATATAATTAGTGTGAATTAAAACATCAGATTTGTAAGCAATTGTTTTTCAATAATCAATATTTTTTATTACAACTTTGTATTTTTTTTGTAAATTTCCGTTATACTTTTGCATTGTTTGTTAAAATTAATACTTAATTGAATCTCAAAAGAGGTGATAAAATGTTTAGAAAAATCATGAAGAAAATACAGCAATTTTCTGGCAGCTATAGCAATAGCCGCCGTCATAGAAGCTATAAAAAATATAGCAGCAGTGATAGAAGAGGTTATCGAAAACATAAAAGCTACAGTAGTTCCGACTACCGAAAACGTAATCCCTATGGGGGCAGTCATTATTATAAACGCCGAAAGCATAGTAGCTAAATTCACTAAAAAGAGGCTGGGACAAAACCCTCCTCTGAAATGAAAAAGCCGGTGAAATTTTACCAAGAGTAAAATTTCACCGGCTTTGATTATTTTTTGAATAAAAATAAGGACCACTTCTGATAAAATAATAGTACAC
>Ga0209463_1001921_pt1 | contig 12002 bp, 11 predicted proteins | sample AgamicMgSfrz_FD_187169 | JGI IMG/M metagenome (GOLD analysis project Ga0209463, IMG submission 187169) | Agave microbial communities from Guanajuato, Mexico - Mg.Sf.rz (SPAdes) (version 2) | ecosystem: Host-associated > Plants > Phyllosphere > Phylloplane/Leaf | place: Guanajuato, Mexico... | reverse complement strand
CGGGTAAGCAGTAAGGATATGCGGAAAAACTAGGGATATTTTCTTTTTTTAATGTGACATTTTGTAAAAAGGGTACGTCAATCAATATATAAACCTCAATTCATAACGGATTTTGAATCTAAAAAGGTAGCAAATACAAGTGTTAATGACACCTGAATCCCTTCCTTATTTTCTGAATATTTTATGTGTATTATATCAGTATAATCGCTCATCATCTATCCTTTTTTCTGCTTATAAAGACATTAAGGATGGGAGGTTTAGGTATTAAATATTAAAACATAAGGTGAATATTTTTAATTGTTTAGAATAATTTTTGTTAAAGGAAAATTAAAGTATCCTGTCTAATGTTGTTGAGGAGGAATTTAACATTCATTTTTGGAGAATATATATTTTGCTTTTAATGAGTGAACCTATATATATAACTAAAAAACCGAAAAAATATATTCTAATTTTTCTTTGAAAATAGCACGAAACCTTTGTTTTAAGGTGGTTTTAATGAGAATTTTAATTCGGAATAAGTTTTATATTCTGAATTTTCGACAAAAAAACTAGACGTTTATTTGTTTTTTTAGTATAATCGATTTGTAGTTAAAAACGGGATTATCTGTAAAATTTGCACGAATATAGAAGTCCTCTAGAAGTTATTTCACCTAATTAAAAAGTAACTACATTAATGAATGCAGGGAACTAGGTGATTTTTTGTTTGTATGCAAAGATTATGTGTTAAAAGTCATTGAGAATCTTAACGTACCACATGTTTGTAAAACAGACAAAACAGTAAAATGTAAGTATTGTGAACTGTGTTCTAAAAAATGAGAATCGGAGTGAAGAGGAAATGTCGAAATTTACAAATTTGACACGTTATGAAGAAATAGGGTTAAACCAAGATTATAACTTGGCTGATGGTCATGCCCATCAGGGACAATCAGAGACACAAAAAAGTATTATTAGTGAACTATCTACTATCTTTTATGAATCGGAACTTACTAAACAAAAAGTTTTAGAGAAAGAATTTCAATACGAATTTTACAAACTAGCTGGTCAACACTCCGCTATAGATCACCCTAGAACCATGTTATGTTATTCGGCATCACTATCAACTGATTTAATAGCTACATATTTACAAAAAAAGAATATGACTGTCAGTTTATTACAACCTTGCTTTGACAATTTAGCAACTATACTTAAGAGAAGAAATGTTGAATTATCTCCTGTTTCAGAGGATGCTTTTTCATCAATTAATCTAGAAACTACATTAGATAATATAACAACAGATGCTTTATTCTTAACTTTGCCTAATAATCCTACAGGATTCATGTTAACGCAAGGAGAACTTGAAACCGTAATCAAATATTGTAAAAAGAACAATAAATTATTAATAATTGATTGTACATTTAGATTTTATCACCCAGATTCATTTTGGGATCAATATAAAATGTTAGAAGATTTAGGTGTTAGTTACTTTGTGGTTGAAGATACAGGAAAGACCTTCCCTACTCAAGACTTAAAATGTAGTATTCTTGCGGCTAGCGAAGATTTATACGAGGATATCCTTGAATTACATAATGACATCCTTTTAAATGTATCTCCGTTTATCTTAAACTTATTAATTAAGTATATGAAGGATATGAGCAAAGAGGGTTTCCAATCTACATTATGGGATATAATTAATACAAATAGAAAGTATCTTCGCAAAGTCTTAGAAAACTCTATTCTTGTTCCATATAACTCGGACACTATTATCAGTGTGGAGTGGCTACAAATAGTTAATGATGATGTAAATAGTTTGGATTTATTAGAGGAGATGAGGAATTTCGGATTAGGGGTTCTTCCAGGTGATCATTTTTATTGGAATAATCCAGAGATAGGAGAAAGGTATATTCGAATTGCTTTAGCGAGAAACCCTGAAATGTTTAAAGCATCATGTGATGTACTTGCAGAGTTTCTTACAGCTACCAGATCCAAATCTATGATAACAGTTGGTGTCTAATCGTTATGAAAATTACTTATATTGACAAGCCTACATATCTTCCGAGCTGGGTTATTAATAAAATAAATGAATATGGGGATTTTGAAGTGTTTTATGACTTCCCTAATGAAGAGGAAGCAATTAATAGACTGTCTAGTACTGACATTGCAATTGTTGAATGGACATCTATCACAAAAGAAATGATTGAGAAAATATCGAGATTAAAGTACCTTATTACTATTACAACTAGTTATGATTATATCGACGTTAACTCTCTTAAGGATAATGAAATCATGGTATCCAATTGTCCCCAATATTCTAAACAAGCTGTGGCTGAACATGTATTTGCTTTATTATTTGCTGTTAACAGAAAGATTTTACAAGCTGATGAAACTTGTAGAAAGGGATTAAGTCACATATATCCTCCTTTTCTATGTTCTGAAATAAGAGATAAGACCATTGGATTAATTGGTATTGGGCAAATAGGACAGACAGTTGCAGAAATAGCGAATGCTTTCCAAATGAAGGTTATTGGTCTTAATAAATCTAAGAGGAATGTTAAAGGTATTCAGCAAGTAGATATAACAGAATTAATGAAGAAAAGTGATATTATCTCACTTCATATTCCTAGAAATGCAGATACAGAAATAATATTGACTGAGAAATTATTGAGCTTAATGAAACCAGATGCAGTATTAATAAATACGTGTAGAGGTAACTTAATAGATGAACAGGCTTTGTATTCTGTGTTAAAACAGAATAGGATTAGAGGGGCAGGTCTTGATGATTTAACATATTATAAGGATAACCCTATAATAGGATTAAATAATGTGGTTTTGACACCTGGAAGTGCTTGGTATTCCTATGAGGCAAGGGAAAAGAATATGTATGAACTTATAGAAAATATAGAATCCTATTTAGCACAAAAACCAGTAAATGTTATATAGAATTATCTAATTTTTATCCCGATATTAGCTGGAAATAATACTCTCATCCCAGGATCTAGCAAAAGTGAGGAAGTTAGGTGGGGAGAAACTGCCGATAAAATCCTGCGTGGTTTAACTAATAATCAGTGGAGGGTGAAGAAACCTCTACTGATTAAAGTTATACTGTAGTCGGAAACTTCATGTAAAAATCTATCAGAGGTGAAAATAATGAAACACACCTATATTGACGTTTTTAAAAAAGCTGGTTCACCTTCTAAGTTGAAATCATTTGTGAATTTTCAACCAGTTTGGCCAAGTGAAACCCTTGAGAGACATACGGAGATTCTTAAACTATTTTATGATGAACGTGCCCGATATAATCACCTTGATAAATTGCCTCGTGAAATATTGGATGAATGGACTTTAGGTCGACTACAAGCGTTGGTAGGTTTCGCTTATGAGCAAATTCCATTTTATAATCATATTTATAAAAATGTTGGTTTTGAGCCTGGAGATTTAAAGACACTTAAAGATTTTGAAAAACTACCTATTATTCAAAAGGGTGATTTACATATTGTTTATCAAGATGCAGTAAATCATCCTTGGGTAAAAGTGAATCACAAATCACGAACTTCAGGATCTACGGGTATCCCGTTATCCTTGATTAATGATACTGATCGACAAAAACATTGGTTTATTCATCGTTTTCAAATGTTTGAAAATATGATGCAAAAAACTTTAAATCCTGGTGACTGGATATACTCAATATATTATGAACCATTTTTACTTTCGAGTATACTGGGGAAATATCCTATTTTTACGGTTGGTTTAGGTGCTGCCTATGGAGATTTAGTTGAACATATTCGTAAGTTGAAGCCTAAAATTGTTACAGGTGTAGCTAGTCATATTATAGAGGTAGCACAACTCCTTCCGGATGCAAAAGATATTGGGATTATGGCATTCACCACTAATAGTGAAACTTCATCAGCACAAACTAGAAGACAACTGTCTATGAAGTTAGGTGTTCCGATATTAGACGAATACTCCTCCGAAGAACTTGGTATTATTGCTTGGGAGGAACGTGATGGTTCTTATTTAGTAGCTGAAGATACAGTATATCTTGAACTAGTTAATAGAGATGAAGAAGATATGGCTTCTGTAATTGGGACTGATTTATGGAACTTTGCTATGCCAAGAATTCGTTATGCTCAAAATGACTATGCTACTTGGAGACATAGGGATCCGGAATATGGATTAAGAAGATTGGAAAGAATTATTGGTCGTCAGGATATGAAAATTGTTAGCCCTGATAATGGTTCAATAGATCCGGGGAGAATCCTTGAAATTTTCGATACAACTTTAGTTTGTGAGGATTCGGGAGTTGAAGAATTTCGTCTTGTACAAAAATCATTACATGACGTAAGGTTACTGATTAAACTTAGGTCTAAGCATAACGACGCTGAATCAGCTATAAAAGAGTTTAGTGAACGTTTTCATGGGATTTTTGGTAATACTGTGCAACTAACAGTGGAAATTCTGGATGAAATCCCCTCCTTGGGAGTTAAGAGGAGGAGTATTGTGAGGGAATTTAATGACTAAGAAGATAGCTATTATTCATGAAGAAATTCATCCCTTGTTGAATAAGATTTATGAGAGATTAGAGGATTTTGGGTGCGAACCACATCTTGTTCACTGGAATACCTTAGGTTTAGAAGCAGGAAGTTTATCTTATAATTTGGAAAAATTTGACACAGTTTATTTAGATCGTATGGGTGAAATTTTTCCTTCTTATTCAACACAACTTTCACTTCTTCAAGGAATAGCGGAACAGTTGTCAAATACACGTATTGTAAATAATCCAAAAGCATACTCAATAGCCAGAAATAAAGCATTAATGGCGGTAAAACTAGCTACAGCGAATTTACCTATACCATTAACTAAAATCGCATACACAAAAAATCAAATTGAAGACTTTTGTAAACAAAGTGGTCATGAATTTTATATTGCAAAGTCGTTTCTTGGTGCTTGTGCAGAAGATATTTTTCCATTTCCTAATGGGAAAATTCCAAATGAGGTTATTAATCTCTTAGATAGAGATGGTATGGTCATAGTTCAGGAGTTTATTTATAATCCAAACAGATTCATATGGAGAATTGATATAGTGGATTCGCAAGTTATTCAGTGTAATCAAAGATTTGCGTATAACGATGACTTTGAAACACCCCTATGTAATGGGACAATTGGAGGAGACATTATTTTTTGGGAGCCTAGTAATTTACCAAGTGATATTTGTAACCTTGCTGTTAAAGCGGTAAGTGAACTAGGCTTGGATATTGCTGGAGTCGATATCTTGGTTTCTGATAGTGGATCCCTTTTTATTGCAGAAGTTAATCCTGAACCGGATATTACTCTCGATAGAATAGGATTTCCATATGCCATTGCGGACTATTTAAGAAATTTAACAAAATAATAATTTTTTGCGGAGGGCTTATGAAGAAAATATTAATTGTAACTACTCATGTAGATATTGAAAGTCGGTTAATAAAAATGATTAAGAACAATATTCTACCAGAAGCGGAATATTCGGTTGTAGCTGAGTTTTTCGGAGAAGTCCCAAAAGTTTCAACTTATTTTAAAAATTTTTTCCCCATTCAAGATTTGCGTAACGAGAATGAAATTAGTGAAGCTATTGAAAAGAGTAAAGAGTGGGGGCCCTTCGATTGTGTACTACAGACCGATGAATATGCAGTACATCTTGCAGCAGTAATACGTGAACATCTTAATGTTAAAGGACTACGTACAAAAGATGTAACGAAGTTTCGTGATAAAGTTGAAATGAAAAAATCACTTAAAGATCAGGTAAGAGCCCCGTATCTCTATGAGATGGAAATGCTATTAAACAACCCTGACTTATTTCCAGTAGTTGTAAAACCGCGTTCGTATGCTGGTAGCAAAGGAATATGTGTTCTTCATTCAATACAAGAGTTAGATAAGTATCTCAAAGAACATAATATAAGTATAGACGATCAAACAGACAGCTTCCGTGAATTTGCGATGGATGAAGTTGAATTCGAAGAGTATATCCAAGGTTTAATTTTTCACATTGATGGCCTTGTTTTTAATAATGAGATTATCTTTTGTAGTGCATCTAAGTACGAAGGGATATGTTTAAATTTTCTTAAAGGAGAACCACTGGGGTCAATTTCAATAGATGATAAGGATGAACAAGACCGTTGGAAAGCATTCACTCAACAAGTTCATGAGGCTATGGAGATCCCTGATGGTGCCTTTCATTTAGAGGCTTTTCTTACAAATGAGGGAGAAAGAATTTTTTTAGAGATAGGTATACGGCCTGGGGGAAGTCTTGTTGTTCCATCTATAGAGGCAGCTGTTGGAATCAACTTGGATGAAGCACATTTACAGTGTCAACTAGACATTACTCCCGAAATAAATCTTAAAAATGCAAAAAATTATGGATGGTTAGTTTATCCAAAAGTATATGACTCAGAAAGTGAACAAAAAATAAAGGAAGTATGTTTACCGCAAGTTTCCTTACCGTCAGTGACATGGTCGGAAATTCCAGGTATCGGACAACCACTTACAGGATCATTTTCTTATGTTAACAACCTAGGTAGTTTTGTTTTTGTATCTGAAGCAACTGAACAAATTAATCAGGATCTAAAAGTATTGATTAACCAATATTCGGTTATATAGGTATGTTTAAATAGATGCTTTTATAGGGGGAAGGTAACAGATTGTGGACCATAAACAAAAAATAATAAACAGGAAAATATGGGTTTTGATTTGTGGTAGTGGCCTTAGTACATTAGGAATATTCATTTCAATTCCAATAATAACCATATATGCAATGGATTATTTTAAACTCTCTGTTGTACAAGTTGGTTTTATCTCGGGTATTTGGCCAGTTACACAATTTAGTATGAGTTTCTTTTGTGGGATAATAGCTGAACGTTGGGGGTATTTGCGTACTCTCCGGTTGGGTATTATTCTCAATAGTATGTCTTTTCTTTTTATGGCTATATCTGTTAATCTAATTCAATTTTCCTTGTCGCTAGTTTTATTTGGATTAGGTAAAGCCTTTTCAGATAATTCAGTTCGTGCTACCATGATTGCACTTGCTGAAGAGGATGAAGTTGAAAGATATTTTCGATTACGTTATCTTTTGCAAAATGTAGGGAACGTATTGGGGCCGTTAATTGGGGTGGCTGCATACGGGCTACTATTTGGTAATACCTTTATCCTTAGCACAGTGGTATTTTTGATGTTTTTATTTGCAACATTTATTTGGTTACGACTTAATGATTTTAGAAATGAAAAACCTAAAAAGAACTCCACTGTTCTTAAGACTTTCTTAGTTCTTAAAGACACAAACTTACAGTTGTGGATATTAAGTTCGATGTTTATTATAATAGCATATGGTGCATACGAAGGACTTATGCCTGCGGTGGTATTAGGATCAGGTGGAGATCGGCCAGCTTATGGTGTTTTAGTTTCACTTAATGCTCTTGTAGTGATAGTCTTTCAACTAATTCAGTTGCGACTTTTTAAAGATGTAGATATAAACAAGTCTATTGTTTGTGGATTTTTTCTCCTTACTTCAGGTTTTTTTCTTTTTGCTTTAGACTGGAATGCTTTTGTGATGACAATTGTTGCAACGATTGTAGTCTCAGTAGGAGAAGCTATTCTGTTTCCGTGCTTTGATGTTATTATGGGAAGAATAGCACCATCTGAACAAAAAGCTGTTTATTATGGTGCAGGAGGGTTGAGCCAAGTTGGTTTTTTCATTGGTCCTTCGATTGGTGGTTTGCTTTTAGAGTATGGTGGATCGGTATTTTTATTCATTGCCTGCTCGACAAGTATTATTTTTTCCGGGATATTCTTTAATAAGATCTCTAAAGAACGGAATAATAAAGTATCTACAAATGTCCAACAAGTTATTGATTAATAAATTGCTACTAAACTCTAAAGATTTAATATTAGTGATTATAGATCGGTAGGATTTAGTCTAGACTTTAATCAGGAAGCAGGACAACAGTTGTGTGGTCTCTCAAACCATTTAATGATTACAGTTATATGCCCCGGATAACCAGTTGGAAAAAGGTTATCCGGTTAAGATTGAGTTCCCTGCTGGCTTGACTTATTACGGATTATTCTAACTAATTAAGTTCAAAGTCTAGACTGAGAAATAGGAGCGTGTAAATGAGTAAGCTCCATGGGAAGTCATCAAAGCTTGCTTAAATAAGATACATACATTTCTGTAAAAGAAGTTCCTTCAATAAGGAGCTTTTTTTCTTGCGTGCCCAGGTAAGTTGGACACTACTTATTGGTGAAATTCTAGCCTCGATAGGGGCCAAATCGTCTAGTAACTGACAGGTGAAGCTTCCATTTGGACACTTATTTTACGTAAGCTAGATTCTTATTTTATTACTTTTTAATTTTTTATTTAAGCAATCGTTGATTTAACTGGTTTTATATTTTAGTGTATAATTCTACTACAAATTCATTTTTTCCACTCTTTTTTACGTAAATAAATAACTTTCTCAAGCACCGATTTGAGGAGGCGATTTTTCTTTTCTATATCACTCGTTGTATAATAAGCCTCTAAAACATTTTTGATTCTCGGAACAAATTCATGTATACCACTCTCTCCTAATCACCGAGTTTGATACTCTTGGAAAAGAGCCTATATCTTAGGGATAAAGGGATTGTCGTTGTTTATTATTATGGACAGTGATTTAGAGAAATAAACGTACTCGGTGATTAGGGATAAGAAAGTATTTAAGACATTTGATATTTCGGTAATTCAGTAAATAAAAAGTACGCTGTTATTTTTGGTGTAAAGAGATAGGAGAAATTAATAATTATTTAATCTAAGATATAATGTTATTTATGGAGGACATTATTTCTTGAAGTGAAAATAATAAAGTTACAGGTAAGTCTTTGCAATAAAATATACTTTAAATTTGGTTACATCCCTGCTAACTAAACCATTTAAACTATCATATTCCAATGTGAAAATAAATATTGCATGAAGATCCATTCTCTCGTTATGATATATGGTATTCTACTGAAAATGTGAGAAGGAGTTAAAGTATGCCGTTTACATTTGCACATCCAGCAGCAGTTCTTCCTTTTGCGAAAAAGCATTCTAAATATATGTCAGTAACGGCTCTTATATTAGGTAGTATGGCGCCTGACTTTGAATATTTTTTACACTTTAGACCGTATGGTGTTATTGGGCATACGTGGCTTGGGTTCTTATATTTAAATTTACCACTTGTCTTCTTATTAGCATACATATATCATTACATTTTAAAAAAGTCTTTTATAACACATTTACCTAAACCATTTGCTGGCTACTATACATATGCAGTAGACAAGGGGTGGGGTCTTCATACATGGAAGGATCTTTTTGTATTTTGTTATTCAGCATTATTCGGTATGTTAACGCATGTTGTTTGGGATGCATTCACTCATAAGACAGGCTATTTTGTTATGAAAATACCATTATTGCAAAGAGAATGGTACGGTATCTCTGTTTATAAATATATGCAACATGGAAGTACATGTATTGGTTTTCTATTATTAGCATACGTTTTATGGAAGCATAGAAATGAAATGGGTAAAGACTTTATTTTAGCTTCGGAAAAAAGAAAGTATTGGATTTCAGTAATTGTTGTGGCAACTATTATATTTATCGTGTATGTGTTCCTAGATCCCTATTTTCATATTTTCCAAATTGGAGGTATAATAGTATCTGGACTGACAAGTTCATTTTGTGGACTTTTCATTGTTTCTATAGTTTACAAAGCAAGGGACTAATTTTATATTCATGAATGATAGCGTTAGGAGAAATGAAATGATGAAAGCATGGAAAAGTATTTTTGTTTTATGTAGTTTTCTTCTTATGTTAAGTGGTTGCTTCCATCAAGAAGAAAAGAAAGCTGAACCAAAGAAGAAAGAATCTATTCCTGAAACAAAAGAATATGGTGGGCGTGAGCTGAAAAAAGTAGGACAAAAAGTGAAAGAAACAGGATGGGGTACTTTCAAGTTAGAGCAGATGCATTCTGTGAATCAAACATTTGAAGTAGCGCCAATGAAAATTCACGTACAAGATGTGAAAGTAATTTCTTTATCACAGATGAGTGAAAAGGCAAAAAAAACATTGAAAGTATACACGGCACTAACTCCTGAAGAAGTAAAACGGAGATTAGGGGATAAAGTAAGCCAAGAAGATGCAGAATTATATGCATCGCTAAGTGGAACAGAGATTAGTAATACAATTCGTTACGTTGAGATTACATATAAAGTGGAGAATAGCGGAAATAAAAATATGCAATTTTTCTCTATGAATGATGTTATAATTAATGGTAAGCAACATTTTAAAGTAGCGACTCAAAACTTTTTATATGACGAAGATACGTTAGTTGGTACAAAAAATGTATCAAGAGAAGACTATAAGCCTGGTGAAACAAGAGATGGGATTATTGGTTTAATACTTGACGATGGAAAAGACAAGGTAAAGGATATTCAGTTTATAACTGATGATTTACTTGCAGGAGATTCAGAAACACAAGATGTTGTAAAAGAGCCACAAACGTTTAATATCTCACTTTCGGAGTAATGTGTTTTTAAAATAATGTAAGACAAAACAGTCAGCACTCAAAAGATTATGCTGACTGTTTTTTTATTTCTTTTATGTATGAATCTACATTTTGAAAAGGTACCTTAATTTTAAACGCATCTTTTTGTTTATTAAATTGCTTTTCATTATAGGGACCGAAACGTTTATTGTGCTTTACGTCAATAATCCAATAATGTTCACTTTTTTTATTTGCAATTGCTGCGTCAGGGTTATTTGGATCTGATTTTTCCTCAGTTTGTTTTGCAATAATGTATTTATCATCCCAAGCAATGTCTGTAATTTTTGCAGGGATGTATTGTGTGGCATATACAGCATCTTGCGAGGGGAAAAGTTCAAATGCATTTCCAGAAGTACGTATGAGTTCGTATTCATCGTTAACCGTATAAGTTAAGTGACCTGTGTTTCCTGCACAACCAGTTAATAGGAAGGCGACGAATAGGATTATCCATTTTTTCAATATGGGAACCTCCTTTATAATGCTATTGTAACAAATTGTACAAGAAAAGTAAGAGAAACGCTAGTTTACAATGTTTTTTAGAAGTGGTACGATGAGACGGGTAAAGAAGGATATGAAGGAGTCGACATAAAATGAAGTTAAAGATGCATCGTCCAGCGCTTGTAATGAATCGCATAGGTGCTTCCCTAATTGACATGTTTTTAATCTCGGTTATGTATGGTGCAGTAGTAGCTATTATGACCGGAAACTATAGTGCTATGTTTAAGCGCTTTAATATAAGTTTAGGTGATTTTAGATATGATTTCGCAGTAGTTTTCATATTAATGGCGATATATTTTATTGTGTTACCCTTTATTTGGAACGGTGTTACACTTGGCAAAAAGGTAACGAGAATAAAATTAATTTCATTGAAGAGTGAAAAGCTAACGTTGCAAACATTAATTATAAGATTTTTTGTATTGTTATTGCCGAACGTATTGCTATTAGGAATTCCATTAATATGTAACGTATATATGATGTTGTTCCGCAAAGACAATTGCGGTTTTCAGGACTTAATTACAAAGACGAAAGTAATAAGTCTTGTATAATGAAAAAAGACCTTTTTATACATAAAATAAGAAGGTCTTTTTTGTTATACTACAATTTATGTAATAATATCATTTTGGGTTTTAATAGATTGAAAATTAAGAAAATGTTATAATGATTAAAATAATATCTTTATATAATAAGGGGGAAATTGAAATGACTGGAGGTAGTGTAATCTTTTGGGGGATTTTAATTTTCATCGGTTTAGTTTTCGATCAGCGTAATAGTAGGAAAAAAGAAGGAGTAAAAAAGTAATCGCTTACAAATGAATGAGCAATTTTTCTTGCTTGCAGATTAATCTTATAAAGGAGTATACTGAATGACGGTAAGACTTATAGAAGGGGTAATGAAAATGAAGCTTGCAGGAAAAGTTGCTATCGTAACTGGCGGTGGCATCGG
>Ga0209463_1001918_pt1 | contig 12013 bp, 13 predicted proteins | sample AgamicMgSfrz_FD_187169 | JGI IMG/M metagenome (GOLD analysis project Ga0209463, IMG submission 187169) | Agave microbial communities from Guanajuato, Mexico - Mg.Sf.rz (SPAdes) (version 2) | ecosystem: Host-associated > Plants > Phyllosphere > Phylloplane/Leaf | place: Guanajuato, Mexico... | reverse complement strand
TTGTTAACAAAACGTTTAAATACAACATTAACTCAATTGATTCTCCTTACTTTGTTCATTTTCAAAAGTTGCCAACTACAAACATGAAGGAAATTTATCCTTCAGAGATTACATGCTACGACCAAAAACACCGCAAGTTAACATGGCATCAATGCGCAAGAGTCAATTAGTCGCGCATTTAAATATTGTGTTAACTTGGAAAGAGCAAGGTGAAGAAAGAGAATACCAAGAAACGTTTACGTTTCATCAAAAATAGAGCCTCAAAATTATTGAGGCTCTATTTTTGCAGATTTGATTTACACTAGTGTAAGTATGTTACATTATGCAATAAATGTTTATTCTCTTCCCATTCAACAATCAATTGTTCGACACCTACAATAGCTGTATCAGGTTTCTTTAATTGTTCGTACATCCACCTTTGAATAGTTAGCAATATATTATGATTAAATTCTTCATAAGCAGCTTCGGGATACACATTACGGGAAATTGGAAAGAACGAAAGATTCAGACTTTTATCTCTATAAAATGAAGCCACAGCCACTACTGTTCCTTTCAACTCGGGGTGATTAGAGCGACGGCTGCCCCATTCAAAGCATCTTGTTAATCCGAATGAAAAATCTACGTTAGTAAGGGGAAAAGCATATTTTTTTAGTTGTTTTTTGGTTGTGACATACGTTTCATGCCGATTCAAATTTCTGTAATATGATGACACCCTATATCGTCCTCTTTTCCTTTTTATTATTGGGTAATCTTTAGTGTCGTTTCCATTGAAACGACACTTGGTCACCTTTCGGGATACCATATTGAAACCAATTGCCTCTGTCACCAAATCCTCCAGGCTCATAATAATAAAGGTTTCCGTCGCTTTCTGTTACAGCTGTAGGGTAAAGGGGATTCCCTGTGTAAACGTAGACACCCCAGGATGCCTACGCACTAAAATAAAGAGACATATAAGCATAATAGCAATCGTAAAAAAACTAACTATCACACTGTTCACCTTCTTTTTCTTAGTATGACAACTAATAAAATGTGTTCTTTATTTTTATTGAAGGATGCGTGAATACCTTAACTGTAATCAAGGAAATTAGAGAAAAAATAAAGAATACCACTACTAAAAAGAATTAAGACGCTTATTACTACACTAATAAACATCCTTCTAAAACAGGAACCACTTTTCCTAGAATGTATACCTTATTATCAAAAACTTTTAAGCGTAACGTTCCTCCTCTTTCTGAACACTGATGGGCTATCAATTCATGTTTATTTAATTTATTCTTCCAGTAAGGTCCTAAACATGAATGGGAGGAGCCATTCACAGAATCTTCAACGATTCCTTGAGATGGAGAAAAGAAGCGTGAAACAAAATCATATTGCTTGGATGAGGACTTACTCGTGACGATTACACCTCTCATTGGCAACTTCTCAATAAGGCTAATATTTGGTTGTAGTGCTCTCACTTCTTCTTCTGAATCTAATTCTACTAAATAATCAAGGCTATTTTTCCCTATATATTTAGGGCGAGTATTTAGAGCGTCCATCAATAAAAGTGGCGTTTCTACTCTTTTTTCAACCATATGTGGAAACTCTAACTGAACATATTCTTCTATGAGCCTAGTTTTTAGCACACCACTTCTCGTATGAAAGTGAACAGGGTTATTTGAGTTTTCATAGCCATATTTCCATAATACGTATGCACTTCCAAGCGTGCCATGACCACAGATACGTATTTCAGTAAGTGGTGTAAACCAATGTAGGTGATATTGATTTTGTATAATAGTGATAAATGCCGTGACGGGTAAATTAATTTCTTGAGCTGTTTGTTGCATCCACGTACCGTCTCTTTTTTCTTCTAAGAAACAAACGGCTACTGGATTTCCAGAAAACGGTCTATCAGTAAATGTGTTTAGCATAAACAATTTCATAAAGAACGCCTCGCTTCAAAGAGATTAAACAAAACTAGTTCATTTTGATATACCATTTTTAAAAATGTATGTTTATCGAGCAAACTTGCTTTCTTACTTTACATTGATGGAGGTGATGGTACATATATAAGAGTGTAATATCGCGTGTAATATTTATATCCGCATCCCAGAGTAACGTTTCCCTTATTAAAGATAAATTTATTCCCCATAATATCTCTGTCCTCCAACTTCCATCCACGCTCAGTCATTTCTTTAATAAAAGGTTCCATTTCGCCTTGTTTAACCATATAGGTGACCGTTCCTTCTTCTTTTTTTACTTTGACGATTTTCTTTTCTTTAATCATCATTTTACTTGCGGCAAGGGCATAAGGTGTTGGGTTTCCCTCCTGAAAAATTGCATCTCTCTTGATAAAAATAAATACCCCCATAAATAGTAATAAACATATACTTATTATCAACAGCAATTTTGTCATTTATAAATCTCCTTTTTAAAATAAAATGCTTCTCTTGCTAAAACCCCGAGAAGGTTCGACGTAACTTTTCCTGTTACTAGAACCGACTTAAAGATTCTAACTTTTTCTTTTATTTCAGGTTACAATTTTAACATTTTTCTCCATGGTCGTTTGTCGATTTTTGGTAAGTAGTCCCAAATTTATATATTATTTCATAACAAAAATGAGCTTGAAAATAGCATTCCAAGCTCATTTTTGTTATTATTCGCTTTTTTATGTTCTTCCGAATTCAATAACAGACGGTAAATAATCTATATCTTCAAAATTCGTAGTCGGCATAAATTCAATTGTTAACTCAATGCCCTGTTGTATATCGTGAGGTAAAATACAAATCGCTTTGATTTGGTCAGCGTAAACAAACGTATCTAAATCCATATTTTGACCATTTTTCTCAAAAACTTTTAACCTATATCCTGTATATTGATTTTTATGCTCAGTTACTATTTTACCCATTACAACATTCTCGTCAGTAGTTTTGACATAAACAATTTGTCCAACATAGTTTGCTATATCCATATTTCACCCCATTAAAATAAATGTCTGTAATTGAATACGGTTGTAAGACATGCAGCTTTCATCTTTTGTATTACTGTGCCTCGTTCAGAGAACTTCGTATATATACTTTAACATATAATACCATAAAAAATTACTCATTGTTTATTCCTAACTTCTGCTTGCCCTCCTATATCTATTTTTGCGAAAAGGGGAGAAGCAAAGGCCAAAAGGCTTTATGAAAAGGATATCTGCCTCCACTTGAATATTTCTAACTGCATTAGGAGAGAATGAGAGTGAACCTATAGTAGCAACTCATTGTTAATGATAAATTTTTTATATTTAAATTCGGTGAATTTCTTGCCAGCTATATTTTTAAATAAAAACAGAAGATGTATTTAAATTATTCCGTTGTAAAGACACCTTGCCAGTCTTGTGAATGATAATAAATGTTGTATTTAAATTAGTTTTTTTCGCCGTCAGTTGCCCCCGCTATTAGCATTAAATGTTAACAGATGATGTGTTTAAATATGTATTTATTTTGCCGCTTTAGATGGCTTGTATGTGATTAATAGTTAAAAATGTTGTATTTAAATAATAGTTCTCGTCCGCATGTGGAACAGTGCTAATAAATGTTGAATATTAATAATAGTTGTATTTAAATAAGAAATGATTTTACTGAGCTAGTTTTCGTACTGTTACTAAATAGTAGCAAAAGCTGTATTTAAACTGTATTAACGGACCGAATATGTTGTCTCAAATCTCTTCATTGTTTATACAAGGTGTAAAAACTTTGGAAATGAACAAAAAGGACTGGTAGTGTTTACTACCAGTCCTTTTGTTTTTCATATTATTGGCCTAACATTCCGCCATCGACTGTGTAAATTGAATGTGAAACATATGAAGCTGCATCTGATAACAAGAAATAAACTACGTTGGCTACTTCAGAAGCTTCACCATAACGGCCCATAGGTACAGAGTTTTGGAATGCTTTTTCTGCTTCTTTAGCAGCTCCAGGTGCTGCATTTTCTTCAATTTTGCGCATCATTTGAGTGTTAATTACTCCAGGAGCAATTGCATTCACACGAATATTATGAGGCGTTACTTCAGCTGCTACTACACGCGTTAAACCAATAACGGCATGCTTAGATGAATTGTATGCAGCAAAGCCTGGGGAACCCATTGAGCCTGCAAGGGAAGCGGAATTTACAATACTACCATAACCTTGCTTTTTCATTACAGGAACCACGTATTTTAATCCCAAGAACACGCCACGAACGTTAACATTAAATACAAAATCAAAAACACTTGTATCATAATCTTCCACATTCGCATGAGTACCTTCAACACCTGCATTGTTAAAGAAAGCATCGATTTTATCGAATTTAGATACAGCTTGATTTACATAGTTCTTTACTTCTTCTTCCTTTGATACATCTGCACGAACAGTTAAAGCACGTTCAGAAGGAATACCTAGTTCTGTTACTAGATTCGTTAACGCTTGTTCATTCATATCAACTAAGACTAGGCTTGCTCCGTCATTCGCTACTTGACGTACTAATTCTTTCCCGATACCTCCAGCTGCACCTGTAACTACCACTACTTTATTTTTAAATTGACCATTTATATCCGCCTCTTTTCTAGTAAAAGGTATGTTGGTTACTAAATGTAACTAAAACCATTTATAGAATTAATAGGAATATAAAAAATGGCTTTATCATAAAACTATTTTTTCGTTAAAATAGTAAAGTGCTATTTTTATTCGCTTTATACTTTTTAAAACTGGGTATAGGTAGAAAAAAGGAGGGGGAGCAGTTGTACGAAGTAACGGAATCCATTATATTGTCCTCACTAATTGTTACATATATTGGTGTTTCTGTACTAGTATATAAACAACGAGACGAAGACCCAGAATTGTATCGCATTTATTTTTATCTTTCTGCTGTGGCCTTATTTTTATGTCTCATCACCATTTTAGTTCAAAATCGATTAGGTTTTGACGAGCGACAAATTTCCAGCTTACTACTCACAATTGTAGCTATTTTTACTTTTATTTATGGTGTACTTAAAACCAGACAAAGAGACAGATGATTTTCATCTGTCTTTTTTGTATGTAAACATTTATGTAAGTTAACAGCTCACAAGAAAACTGCGTATAACTAACAAAGAGACAAAGGGGATAGTGAATTTACGTAAAAACAATTTAATGTTATTTATGCTATATTTTAGCAGTTGTTTGTTATAAACTAGTATATGAACATATATTCATATAGTTAAATCTTATAAATCATGGGGGGATGTTATATGTACGATACGATTATAGTTGGTGCAGGGCAAGCGGGTCTTGCTATAGGGCATTATTTAAAGCAAGAAAATAAAGATTTTATTTTGTTAGACAAGGGAAGCGGAGTAGGGGAGACTTGGAGAGAAAGATACGATTCCTTAGTGTTATTTACTCCTCGCATGTATAGCTCGTTACCTGGCTTACCGCTCAGTGGTGATAAACATGGTTTACCAACAAAAGATGAAATAGCTGATTATCTTAAAACATATGCAGAAACTTTTCAGTTACCTGTTCACTTCAACGAAGAGGTAGAGGGTATATCTAAAACTGAAGATACCTTTCTTATTAAAACCAACCAACAGGAATATAAAGCAAAGAACGTAGTTATAGCAACTGGACCTTTTCAAACACCTATTATTCCAGCTTTTTCAAAAACATTACCATCTACCATTAACCAACTACACTCTTCCCAATACAAACATCCAAAACAACTAGCAGAAGGTAATGTATTAGTAGTAGGAGGGGGAAATAGTGGAGCACAAATAGCTTACGAACTTTCTAAAGAAAGAGAAACCTATTTAGCTGTCAGCAAGCCGCTAAAATATATGCCACTATCCCTTTTGGATAAAAGTATTTTTTGGTGGTTCGATAAACTAGGTATTTTAAAAACACCTAATCATTCATTTTTAGGAAAAGCTATTCAACGAAAAGGAGACCCTGTATTCGGTTTTGAATTAAAACAAGCTGTCAAAAAGAAAGAAGTAATCGTAAAAGAAAGAGTTATGAATGTAAAAGATAACAAAATATTGTTTAAAGATAATTCAGAGCTTGAAGTTCAAAATATTATATGGTCAACAGGATTTAAAACAGAGTTACCTTGGTTACAAATAGAGGGTGTTTTAGATGATAAAGGAAAGGTTCTTCATGATAGAGGAGTTTCAACCATAAAAGGCTTATACTTTATTGGTTTACCTTGGCAACATAGACGTGGTTCCGCTCTTTTGCAAGGAGTTGGATATGATGCAGAATATATTTCTCGAAAAATCCTAGAAAATAAGCATTAAAACAGAACTTCTGAAGTTCTGTTTTTTTATATAGCTATTTAAAAAACGCGCATGAAATTTACTCAGGTACGAAATATAAATTTCCTTGATTCTTTATATAGTATCACCTACCTTAATTAATGTTTTCCATCGTATAAATGGAATAATTGATATTGAATATTCCCAAACGTATAAGGAGAGAATAAGAGTGAAGCTTTAATAACACGTCGTTTCAGTCATTGTTTGAAAATAGGTCGTTTTAACGGAGGATTTTTTTGAAAAACGTTGATATAAAAGGGGTTAAAAGGGATTCCCCTTAAATGAAACACTAATTTTCGTGGGCTTAAATGGTAGCAGGTGTTGTATTTAAATATGGCTCCCGTCGAACTTGTTATTAGGTCGGTTCCGTTAAATGATTACAGCTGTTGTATTTAAACTTTGCACTTATTTGGTCTATTTTACCAAACCAATTGTTAAATGGTAACAGATGTTGTATTTAAATTGAAAAAAGTTTTATTATCAACTGCAATGGGCGCAAGTTGAATAATTACATGTGTTGTATTTAAACAATGACCTTCTATCGATGTCTGCTTGTGTTCGTCCGTGTTGAATGCTAACAGATGTTGTATTTAAATAATGTATCTGATTCAATGTCTAAATATTTTGATACTAAGTTGTATGGTTACAAATGTTGTATCTAAATTTGGGATATATTTGCCGAAGCTCATATGGTTTGTTCGTTGAATGGCAACAGAAGTTATATTTAAACAATAGAAATGTAACCAGAAAAACATTTGTAGTGAATATTGAATGATTATAGATGTTGTATTTAAACACGGGCGAAATCAAATATATTGGAACGGGTTCAATCAGCTAAATAATTGCAGATATTGTTTTTAAATTTTGAAGCGTTATCTCGTACAGCTCTGGCCGTTGCGTTAAATAGTTACAGGAGATGTATTTAAACATTAAATATGTGATATATTTAAATCTGGTCACGACGACTTCGCATGAGCGAATGACGTCTTACACTAATAGTTATAAAAGGTGTATTTAAACTTCTCTACAGCAAGGGAACGCATATATTTGTGATTTTAAAATCAATACATGAAGTGTATTTAAACTAAAAAACGCGTTTGTTCTTTGCTGCTCGGTCAAATATATTGCCACAATGGTTGTATTTAAATTTTCTAGGCATCAATGCCGCTGTCGCTCGATAAATAGTTATATAAGATGTATTTAAAAGGTGCTTTTTTTAAAGGGAATTCCTCAATTTATTTCCGTTAAATTGTACACACATGGTGTATTTAAACAAGTTGTATCCTTTGATTGGCATATACGCTGAGCCTAAACGTAATGCTGTTCATAAAAATAAGGATAGGGCGAATTATATTACACGGTCAAATGAGGAAGACGGTGTATTAAAAATGACTATTTACATGCTATCATTGCAGTGAAAAATTATATAGTGGTAATTTTGCATCCGCATTTTTAATGCATAATTGCAAATCCGTTTACCATAATAAGATTAGAGAGACCCATTCTGTTAAGGGTCTTTTTTTGTATACTCAAAGATGCCATATAACTTGAAGCGCAGAATCCCATGCGTCTTATAAGATTCAGAGCAGCGTTTTCTTTGTATTATTTAATACAGTTTTAAAATAAACAAAAAATATTAGCCTAACTCGTTCAATCTTGAAAAATAAGAGTTTTCCATCTATCTTCCTAAAATCCTTATATAATTGAATTAAATATAAAACGATAGGAGCCGATAAAAATGGAAACTCTAAAAGCCACTCAAAAAGACTTAAATTCAGTCATTCACTGGTCTAGCTCAAGATGGAATTTAAAAAAGAAAGCTGATTTTGTAAAAGAGATTATATTTCTTGTAGAAGTTGGAGAAGACGTTCATGTTGAGTACGGCACAGGGTCTTATTCGGAAAGAGGTCACTTGGGCGGATGGGATTATATGTTAGATATTAAAGATGGTGAAGCTACGTTAACTGAAAGAAAGGTCAAAACGACTGTATACAAAATTGAAATGCCAAAGAAAAATCGTTTTTATACAAGTGCTCAAAAATTTAAAGTCATAAAGAAAAAATACGATTGGCACGATGAAATTCTAAATAAAGAATTTGAAGTTGATAAAGAAGATGAGGACAGCTATTACTTTCAAGTTAATTTAAAAGACGAAGGCTTTAAGCAAATGGCAATTAATAAGAAGTTAGTAGAAGTAATTAAGTGAGGATAAACATATAAAATACACAGGGTTATATCCTAGCAAGTTCGCAACAGAGAGAAAAAGCATGAATATTAGTGTTAATTAAGTTTCTACCTCATACAATAGTTACCAATCAGTTGTTGCCTAACATATAGTTGAGAGGGGGAAAGAAATGTTTGTAAAATATAGCTTGTCAGATATTAAAACCAATAAAGTGCATTTAGAGGAGAAAAGCCAAAAGTTAGATTTAGAAATAATAATGGAATGCTTGAAATTGGAGGGTTTTGAACTTGCTAATTGGCATCTATTTGAAATAGCAGAATCGGAAGATAAAATGGTATATGGGTTTGAAAACCTGAATAAAAACTTGTTTTATATGAAAATAGGTACAGATAGACAAGCGACTCCTCACTATTTTAAAAATTATGGTTCTGGCAAGTACAGCGAATTCCAAGCCGACTCAATTAAAGATGCGATAAAGCAGTATGAGAACTTTTATAAACGATGTTAAAGTACGTTAACAAATGTAGCTGAAAAGAAGGTAATGTGTTTTAAATTGGTCCGCTCACTTTTAAGAAATAGTTAAATTGTCAAAACGAAAGCAGTTGATTATGTCAATCATCTGCTTTTTCTAATGCTATTTAACAGCCATTTTGTGTATGTTTAATAACGAAACTTGTTGTGAAAAACCATTTTTTTTGCCATTAACTGAATCTGTTAGTTGTATATATCCTGCGTTTTTTGTTATTGTGCTGCTTTCCTAAGTGCTAGAGTATGTAGAACGAATGCAATTCCATTTAAAAGGATAGTGCCCACAAGAAGAATGCCAGAAACTAGAGTTGTAGCACCCATTGTATCCATAACAGCGGACCAGTCCTCAATCTTCACTAAATACTGTTGATATATTAATTGTAAACAGATGGAAATAGCACAGGCAGTCATGCTAACAACAGATAATGCGGCTCGTTTTTTTTGCTCTTGTTTTTTAGCATTAAACAAATTGAGAATAGGCAGTATCCACGCCGTCAAACCCAGAACTAAGCTACCAACATTAAGCCATGACGCGTCAAACATTTTTTATCCCCCTTTAAGATGTTTCATCGGTTCTTATTAAGTAGAGCTTTCTTTGTTTTTTTATAGTTTTTCCAACGAAAACATTAAATCCTCAAACCGGTCGTCTAAATCATAATTTTTACATTTGTAAATATATACACCTTCTTTTTCTTCCCTCAGCATACCAGATGTATACAACTGAGACTGTCTCCCGTCTTCATCCTCAAAAACATTATAAAGACTAAGCTTACCATCACTAGAAAAGCAATTGCATACTACTGTCTGAGGAGCCGTATCCTCCCATAACACAATACTTTTATGCTTTTGGTCACCAAGCTCAGGAAGCGAGATTCCCTTATCCGTCCGAAGCCATATGCCTTGTCGGACATCGTTGTTTTTTTGGAGAAACGTTATCTTTATCATTTGTTCTTTTTGAATATCTTGAACATCCCAGAGGATGACGTCGTTCAAACCAATTTCTGCAAAAGTTTCATTTAGTATGCGTTTCTTGCCTATTTCCATATCTATACCTCGTTTACATAACAATACCTTATTTTACCTGTAGTAAGAGTTACTTGCAACTGCATCCAAGTAGCACCAATAAAAAATGCTCAATGAGTCTTATAATGACTTCATAGAGCATTTTCTCTTATTTTATGTTTTATAAACGCAGCAAGCGGTCAGGGGAATAGTACTGAGCCACTAAACTACGAATTAACTTGTTCATGATTTCTTTGTTTTTATCTTCTTCTGTAAGAGACAACTCTTCTCCAGAAGTTAACGCACGTCCATTTTCATCAGGTTTATAGCTTTCTACAAATAACTTTAAGGTTTTCCCTGTAATTCGATGGTTAATTTCAAGTGTCGTATCCCCAGTACCGTTCCCTATGTTATACAGTATCTTTTCGTTACTGATGGCTAAATTGGTTTTAAATATTTGTTTTAGCTCTCTGTCATGGGTACCGATATATTGATGTAGAAAAGCCTTCATTCGCATGGAGTCTTCTTTTTGTTGCTTTAGCGCTTCGTCATCAACAAGATTTTGAACAAATGCAATATTTTTAGTACGTACTTCATCCGTCATAAACGCATTAAGTAAAGAGAGGTTCTTTTGTAGCGGCTTAATGTGAACTTCAATTTCTTCGCTAAGAGCAGTCAATTCACTTTGTTTGACGAACTTTTCACGTTGAAAAAGTTGATACTGCGTTTCTCCTTCTTTTAAATAGTAGGTGCGACCTTCTTGCTTGTTTTTATAGGTGAATGCATTTTCTAGATGGGACACACGTTGTACGTTCACAATTTCTCTATTTCCTAAGTTAAACTCAAGCGGTTTGTGGTTGTTATCCTGGGCTTCAAACACACGAATAACATCTGTAATTTGAACCACACGTTCTTCATCTGTACCGCTTTTTATTATCACAAAATCATTAAGTTTATAAGCTATACTCATCTTTCATTTCTCCTTTAAATTCGTAATGAAGGGATGCATCCTTTAAAGAGACGTTACATCCTTTTATAAATATTTTTAAAAGATTCCTGCGAGATGAGTATTGAAAAAGTATCTTTTCCTATTTGTGGTATGGTCTCCGTTTATATCCTGTATACAATCAGAAAGAGAGTCCTCTATCATGAGAGTATGGATACGAATGCATGTAGGAGTGGTACAAATGAGATGTGCAGTATATGCACGAGTGTCGACAGATTTTGATACTCAAAAAACATCAATTGATAATCAAATTGACATGTTCTATCAATATGCCGAACAGCATGAATGGAATGTTGTCAAAGTATATACAGATAAAAAATCTGGAACGAAAGAAAACCGACCAGGTTTAAAAGAACTTATTAAAGACGGAAAAGCAGGTGCCTTTGATGTTATTGTGGCTAAAGAACTATCAAGACTAGCACGTAATGGCCGTTTATCTTATGAGCTACGCGATATGTGTGCAGCCAATAACATTGACATTGTATGCTTAGATAATTCCATTAACACATTAACAGGTGACGTTCAGAACTTTGGGTTATTCGCCTGGCTGTATGAAAACGAGTCAACAAGTACCAGTAGACGAAATAAAGCAGCAAAACGAATGAGAGCTCAACGTGGCTTGTTTGTTGGGTCAGTCGCGCCGTACGGGTACTACAGTGAAGAAGGTGTCTTAAAAGTACGGGATGATAACTCTCCAAATATTGTTAGACGAATATATGAGATGTACTTAGAGGGTAAAGGCATGGATTCAATTGCTAAGGAGTTAACACTTGAACAAGTGCCGACTCCATCTCAAGTGGCAGGGAAAGCAAATGCGTCACATCTTTGGTATTCAGGTACAATTAAGAATATCTTACACAATCAACATTACTGCGGCGATTTAGTTCAAAACAAAATGGAGACCATGTCCGTTACCTCGACGCGTCGTCGAAAGCATGCAGATAATGAACGTATTATCCACCGCAACATGCATGAGCCTATTATTTCTCGCGAGCTATTT
>Ga0209463_1001917_pt1 | contig 12015 bp, 11 predicted proteins | sample AgamicMgSfrz_FD_187169 | JGI IMG/M metagenome (GOLD analysis project Ga0209463, IMG submission 187169) | Agave microbial communities from Guanajuato, Mexico - Mg.Sf.rz (SPAdes) (version 2) | ecosystem: Host-associated > Plants > Phyllosphere > Phylloplane/Leaf | place: Guanajuato, Mexico... | reverse complement strand
ACATCGAAATCACCAACCTTTATTTGATAATAATAGTATATCAAATTACCGCGGTGAATAGATAAAGTGAATATAAAAAATGAAAGGCTGTCGAGACTTTCTCGACAGCCTGAGTCCTTATTCTAAGAATAAGGACTGTTAAAAACGCAATTCTAATAACACGAATTTATCAATATTATAGTGCTTCGAAAGCTTCTGTCAAAACTGGGACGATTTGTTTTTTACGTGAAACAACACCTTTTAACAATGCTGTGTTATTTTCTAAATCAACTTTAAATGCTTTAGAAACAGCTTCTGATTTATTACCTAACGCTACACCAACAGAATCATTATTTAAAATATCTGTTACAACAAGAAGGAATAAATCTAAGCCTTTTTTATCGATGATTGCTTGAATAGACGTCTCTAATTCAGTTTGCTTAGAAATAACATCATTTGTATCAACTGCATTAACTTGTGCGATTTCTACTTTGTATGTACCCATAGAAAATTCTTTTGCATCAATACTCAATAATTGCTCCACTGTTTTATCACTTAAATCAGCGCCAGCTTTAAGCATTTCTAAACCGTATTCTTCTGCATTTACACCAGCAATTTCTGCTAATTCTTTTGCAGCTTGTACATCTTGATCTGTGCAAGTTGGAGATTTAAATAATAAAGAATCAGAAATAATTGCTGATAGCATTAGTCCAGCTACTTCTTTCTTAATTTCTACATTATTTTCTTTATACATTTTATTTAAAATAGTAGCTGTACAACCTACTGGCTCTGCACGATAGTATAAAGGATCACTTGTTTCAAAATTTGCAATACGATGGTGATCAATTACTTCCAAGATAGTTACATTTTTAATATCTTCCACACTTTGTTGGAATTCATTATGATCAACTAAAATAACTGAATTTGTTTCTGTTCCTGCTTTTTCAATAAAACGTGGAGCATCTGTTTTAAAATGATCTAAAGCAAACTTTGTTTCTCCGCTAACGTCACCAAGACGAACTGCTTCTGCTTCTACTCCAAGCGCTTTTTTTAATTCTGCATATGCAATGGCAGAACAAATAGTATCCGTATCCGGATTTTTATGACCAAATATCAACACTTTTTCCATTTAGCAAATCTCCTTATAACGATAATCTGATGACGTATTTGTTATATTCATACATCCTTCTTTATTTTATCATAACTTACCAGAATTTAAAGAATAGAACATAAAAAAGAAGGTGTTTACTACCCTAATATGAGTTTTGCCTATAAGAATATTATTATCGGCAAGTAAATACTATACCTAACATATTTCATCAAAATAATTAATTGTAAATATAAAATAAAACTGCAAACAAAGCCTTAGCGGCGTTTGTTTGCAGTTTCAAAAGAGCGTAAACTCCCATCCCATCTATTTAACTAGTATATTAAAACTTATATTGATAGTTTTCGATTTCCCAAGCATGAATAGTAGTACGATAGTTATCCCACTCTTCTTTTTTAGCAGCCACATATTCGCTGTATACGTGCTCTCCAAGTGTTTTTAGACCTATTTCACCCGCTTCAAGTTCTGCGATTGCAGCATCTAATCCACCAGGCAAGCTATCAATTCCAAGTTCTTCACGACGATCCTCTGTCATATGGAAGATATCTTCGTTAATTGGTGCTGGAGCTTTCAGTCCTTTTTCCACTCCGTCTAATCCTGCTGCAGCTATTACAGCAAAAGTTAGATATGGGTTTGATGATGGATCTGGACAACGAAGTTCCACACGTGTAGCCATTCCGCGTTTTGCTGGAATACGGATTAAAGCTGAACGGTTAGAGGCAGACCATGCTAAGTAGCAAGGTGCTTCGTATCCTGGTACTAAACGTTTATATGAGTTTACTAGTGGGTTTGTTACAGCTACGAAATTTTTAACATTTTCTAATACACCAGCAATGAAAGAATATGCTGTTTCAGAAAGTTCTAAATCATCATTAGCATCATAGAAGCTGTTTTCTCCATCTTGGAAAAATGACATATTAACATGCATTCCAGAACCGTTAATTCCGAATACTGGCTTTGGCATAAATGTTGCATGTAAACCATATTGAGAAGCGATTGTTTTAACAACCCATTTATATGTTGTTGCTAAGTCAGCAGCTGTTAAGGCATCAGCATATTTGAAATTAATTTCATGCTGTCCTTCTGCTACTTCATGGTGTAGTGCTTCAATTGTGAAGCCCATTGCTCTTAGCGTTTTGAAAATTTCAATACGTACTTTTTCACCTAAATCTTTTGGTGATGGCTCAAAATAACCACCTTTATCACTTAATTCAGATGTTGGATATCCATTTTCGTCTGTATTGAATAAGAAAAATTCTAATTCAGGTCCAACTGAAATGCTATATCCTTTTTCAGCAGCACGTTCAACTGTTTTCTTAAGTACGTTACGAGTATCCCCTTCAAATAAAGATCCATCTGGATTGGTTACAGAGCAAAGGAAACGAGCTTCTGAATATCCTTCTGTTTCTGTCCAAGGTAAAACAGTAAATGTGTTCAAATCTGGTAATAAATATGAATCTGATTTGTTAATTGGAGAAAATCCTTTAATGGATGAACCATCAATCATGATTTTTCCTTCTACAGCATCATCTAATTGTTGTGCAGTTATCGTAATATTTTTTAAAATCCCCTCAATGTCCACAAATTGTAGATGTAATAACTCTACACTTTTTTCCTTAACAATACTTTCAATTTTCTCTAATGTAATTTCAGTCATGTTAACTTACCTCACAATTCATGTTCTATTATCTAACTTGATTTCATTATAAGGAATATTTTCTCTTAAAACAATGTTTTTTTATAATTTTTTAAAAATTTTATTAGGTAGCGTTTTCATTGTTTTTTTCTTGATTATTCCTTTTTTTGACATCATTTGCTATAGTATCTGAGTAGAATTTTGTCTAATTATAAGATTGTAAGATTCAAAGAGATATAGCTCCTTTCCTAACAATAATCCACCATATAAATATAGTGTAAATTAACAAAATTCCGAATTTTCGTTAATTTAAGCGATTTTCTGCTTTTAAGCTCTTGTTTTCTTCTATTTTTAATGGTATTTAATATTTCACAACACGAAACAAATAGCTTATATTAATTAAAATTACTTATTTAAGAAAGGGTGTGTAAGTGGATTATTCAAGAGGTAAACTCACCTAACTTCTGTTCAGAAGTTAAGATCATTTCAAATAATTCGTGGACGGTGATAAACATGCATTTATTAAAGCCATTTTCATTTAGTAAAAGATTCCCTGAAACCGAGGTTATCGGCTCTGCCTTTGCTGGAAACAACGATAATCTAATCCCTCTATCCTTCGGCTTTCCAGCCCCAGAATCTCTTCCAGTGGATAAAATGACGGCGGCTACTGAAGCAGCAATGAAGACACAAGGTAGACAAGCTTTAGCTTATAGTGGTGGTTCTGGTCCTAAAAATATCGTCAATTGGATAAAAGAAAGATCTAAGCTTCGCAAAATTATCGCAACCGAAGAAAAAATAATGGTTACTGCTGGAAGCTCTCAAGCTATTGACTTAATCACAAGAACACTTACCGATCCTGGTGATGAGATTTGGGTTGAAGCACCAACCTTTTTTGGCGCATTAAAAACATTTCGTTTAGCAGAAACGAAGTTAGTCTCTTTTCCGATCGATGAAGATGGGCTCAGAGTTGATTTAGTTGAACAAGAATTACTCACAAGAGTCAATAAAGGTCTTCCACTACCTAAGTTAATGTATGTCATACCAAATTACCAAAACCCTGGTGGCGTAAATTTATCTGTTGCTAGAAAAAAGCGTCTTGCAGAATTGGCATATAAATATAATTTCTTTATCATTGAAGACGATGCCTATGTAGAGCTTTCTTTTGATGGGACATTTTCTCCAGCAATTTATTCGTTTGGGCCGGAAAGAGTTGTTTACTTAAGCACTTTTTCAAAAATTATTGCACCCGGATTACGACTAGGGTGGGCCATTTGCTTGCCGCAAATTATCGAAAAAATGAAAATTTTAAAAGTCGATGGTTTAACCAGTGTATATGTTCAAGAAGTCACTAAAAATTTACTAGAACAAATGGACATGGACGAACAAATCAGCTATCTGAATAATATTTATCTTCCTCGTAAAAATGCGATGGTTTCAGCAATCAAACAGTACTTTGGTGAAGAAGTTTCCTTTCATGAACCAAATGGAGGTTTCTTTCTATGGCTTACTTTCCCACCCCATATTGATACGAGCGAGTTCCTAGATGCTGCAATGATTGCTGGTGTTTCTTATATAGCTGGTAAACATTTCTTTTTAGAAAACGAAGGATTTCATCACATGCGCCTTTGTTTTACTTTCTGTAAAGAAGGTATTATCCATGAAGCGATCAAGCGACTGGCTGATACCTATTATGACCACGTAAATAGTATTCAAGTTATCGAGGAAGTGAATTAATGCCTAGCGAAGTGGATAATCCTATAATCTACATCAGGAGAAGTATACCACAAAAGTATTTAGATAAAATGACAGCTTTAGGCGCAGAATTTATTATGGATCCTTGGCAATATGGTGATCCTGAACCACCAATAATGCAAGATATTAAGGACTGTAATATCGTGTTAACTTTAGGCTTAACCGACTCCTTATCGATTTTACAACAAGCGTCGCAGATTAAATGGGTTCAATCATTAAGTGTTGGTCTTGACGCTCTATTGACAGAGGAAGTGAGAAGGAGCGATATCATTATTACTAATACAAAGGGATGCACCTCTATTCCTATCGCAGAACATACAATTGCAATGATGGCTGGATTAGCAAGAGGCATCCCTTTTATGATCCGAAACCAGCTCAATAACAGTTGGGCATCCACTCCAATTACTGACTTAGCTGGTGCCACTGTTGGAATTATCGGATACGGTGAGATCGGTAAGCAAATTACTAAACGCGCTAAAGCATTAGATATGCGTGTAATTGGTTGTAAAAAAAGACCCTCTTTTCTATCAAAAGAGGACCAGGCAGATAAAATAGTTGGGCTTGATCAATTAGACGATGTAATAGCCGAAGCTGACTTTTTAATACTGGCTCTGCCTTCAACTCCTGATACATATCATCTTATTAATCAAGAAAAACTACTAAAAATGAAACAAACGAGTTTTCTAATTAATATAGGGAGAGGCAATACGATTGTAGAAAAAGAACTTATTTATCTATTAAAGGAGCAAAAAATTGCCGGTGCTGCACTTGATGTATTTGAAGTAGAGCCTTTACCCAAGGAACACCCAATATGGGAACTAGATAATGTGATAATTTCTCCACATAATGCGTTTTTCTCACCGAACACATTAGATCGTTATATGGAAGTTTTTTTAGAAAACATTCAGCGTTTTAAAGAAGGAAAAGATTTAATCAATGTTGTGGATAAACAACTAGGCTATTAGCGTGTTCTCCATCTAAAAAAATGCCGTAACTATAAAAGTTAACGGCATTTTTTTAGATACAAGGATGATAATTAAACTGTTTCAAAGCCCTCTTTTTTCCATGCAGTAGTTCCGCCTTCGATAAATGCTACATCTGTAAAGCCCATTTGTTTTAGTAAGTAGGCACCAAGCGATGCTTGTCCACCAAGTCCACATGTAACAATAACTGAACGATTACGATCCGCTAATTCTGGATCTCTTAGCTCTTCGGGTAATTCCAAATCAGCCCGAATCGGAAGCATACCTAAAGAAATATTAACAGAGCTAGGAATTAAGCCGCATGCCCCAGCATCAGCTGCATCTTGAACATCAATTATGTAAGTGTTTGGGTTTTCTTTTATTTTTTGTTTTGCTTCAACAGATGAAATACCAGGTACATTCTTTCTCGCTTCTTCTACTAATTTTCCAAATGTTAATGTCATTTTCATCACTCCTTTATTTTTTAACATATATATAGTAACAAAATTCATTCAGATTTACTAATATATCGCGCTACCTATTTATAATCAGATAAGAATCGTGACATTATAATGGTAGAATAGTATTCTCCGTTTTCAAGCCGTTTATCCTTTTTTAATATCCCTTCTATTTCAAAGTTGTATCGCTTATAAATGTTAATTGCTTTCTCATTTGTTTCTATTACAGATAGAGTCATTTTAGTGAGTTTATTTGCAGATGCCCATTTGATAGACGTTTCCAATAATTTCGGACCGATTTTAAAACCCCAATAATCCTTTAATACACAAATCCCAAATGCGACCTTATGCTTTAGACGTTGCAAATTTGAACCTTCACATCGTGAAAAAGCAATAATAGTACCATTTTCGGTTTCCGCTAGTAAAAACAAACGATTTGGTTCTTCTGAATCTGTACGAATTAATTGCTTAAAATCTGATGGAGTTAGCATCCCCTCTCCAGGTTCACGATCCAAAAAGGTAGTTTCTCTATCAATTTGTAGCCTAATTTGTGCAAGCTGCTCTGCATCCGTTTCTTCTGCACATCTTATTATATAATTTAGATTCCTTACCCTAATATGCTCGGGAATTATTTTCATAATATAATATTCTCCTTTGATAGATAATTACACTTAAAACCACTTGTTTGTTTGCCACAATTAGAATCTTTATTCCTGTGACAGTTGAAAAAAGCTCCCTCTTTTAAAGTGGCTCTTCCTCTAACTTCTAGGCAAATTAATGTACCAAAAAGAAAGAAAAATTATCAACTTTAAATAGAGAGAGCTTCTCTTAATCTATTAATTTTTTAACTTATCACGTAATACCATTGGTAGGATACCACCATGACGATAGTAATCAATTTCTACTTCAGAATCAAAGCGTACTAACACTTCAAATATAATTTTCTTACCATCTTCTGTAGTTGCTGTTACTTCTAGGTAATCACGTGGTTTAACTGTTTCGTCAACATAAACATTAAATGTTTCTTTCCCAGTTAAACCTAAAGTTTCAGCATTTTCACCATCTTTAAACTGTAATGGAAGCACACCCATTAACACGAGATTAGAACGGTGAATTCTTTCAAAGCTTTCTGCAATAACTGTCTTAATACCTAAAAGGTTTGTTCCTTTTGCCGCCCAGTCACGAGATGAACCCATTCCGTAATCTTTGCCCGCAATAACCATTAAGCCAGTTCCTTCTTCTTTATACTTCATACAAGCATCATAGATGGAGGTAACTTCTCCAGTTGGCCAGTAAGTAGCGAATCCACCTTCTGTACCTGGAGCAATTTGGTTACGAATACGGATATTCGCAAAGGTTCCTCTCATCATTACTTCATGGTTGCCACGACGAGAGCCATATGAGTTGAAATCACGTGGTTGTACACCATTATCTTTTAAGTACTTACCAGCTGGCGTATTAACTCCAATTGCACCAGCAGGAGAAATGTGGTCAGTTGTGACAGAATCACCAAACTTCCCTACAACTCTTAAGCCTTTTAATGGCAGTACTTGCTCAGGATCTGGTTTTAATCCTTCAAAGAATGGCGGATTTTGAATATAAGTAGAAGTATCATCAAAGGTATATAAAGAATCGCTGCTTGTTTGAATCTCATTCCAGCGCTCGTTATCATCAAATACTCTTTCATATTCTTTATTAAATAGTTCAGGTGTTACCGTACGATGAACTAATTCATTTACTTCCTCAGTAGATGGCCAAATATCCTTAAAGAAAACATCGTTGCCATCTTTATCTTTACCAATTGGCTCTTTTTGCAAATCAATATCCACTGTTCCCGCAAGTGCATAAGCAACAACTAATGGCGGTGATGCTAAATAGTTTGCTTTTACTAGCGGATGGATACGCCCTTCAAAGTTACGGTTACCTGATAACACACTTGTTACAAGTAAATCGGAATCAGAAATAGCTTTCTCGATTTCATCTCTTAGTGGACCAGAGTTACCGATACATGTTGTACAGCCATATCCTACTAGGTTAAATCCAATTTGTTCTAAATATGGTAGAAGTCCTGAATCTCTTAAATAACCTGTAACTACTTTAGAACCTGGCGCTAGGGATGTTTTAACAAATTTAGGTACTTCCATTCCTTTTTCTACTGCTTTTTTTGCAACTAATCCTGCACCGACTAATACGTATGGATTAGATGTATTTGTACAGCTTGTAATTGCAGCAATTGCAACAGAACCAGTTTTCATCGTAGTAGAATCTCCGTTTGCAAAATCAACTACTACTTCTTTGTCAAATTCGTCTGCTTTTAAACCAAAACCTTGGTTTCCTTCTGGAGCAGTTACCGATTTATTGAATACTTCTTTTAATTTAGAAAGTGGAATCAAATCCTGTGGTCTTTTTGGACCAGATAGATTTGGCTCAATTTCTGCTAGATTAATTTCAACCACTTCTGTATAAACAGGCTCTAACGTTGGATCGAAGAATAATCCATTTTCTTTGCAATAAGCTTCAACGACATTAATTTGCTCTTCTGAACGTCCAGTTAGGCGCATATAAGCTAAGGATTCTTTATCAACTGGGAAGAATCCGCATGTTGCCCCATATTCTGGTGCCATATTGGCAATTGTCGCACGGTCTGCAAGTGGTAATTGCGTCACACCAGGTCCGTAGAACTCAACAAACTTTCCTACTACCCCTTTTGCCCGAAGCACTTGGGTTACTTTTAATGCAAGGTCAGTTGCTGTTGAACCATTTGGCATTTCACCAACAAGTTTAACGCCAACTACTTCTGGTACTGGAAAATAAGAAGGTTGTCCTAACATACCTGCTTCTGCTTCAATACCGCCAACACCCCAACCAAGAACACCGATTCCATTGATCATTGTCGTATGAGAATCTGTTCCAACAAGTGTGTCTGGGAATGTTTCATATTCGCCGTCTGCTGTTTCATTTACGTGAACTACATTTGCTAAATATTCTAAATTCACTTGGTGAACGATACCTGTTGCTGGTGGTACAGCACGATAGTTATCAAATGCTTTTTGCGCCCAGCTTAGGAATTGATATCTTTCCGCATTTCTTTCAAACTCTAATTCCATATTTGCTTTTAATGCATCCGGAGTTCCATATTTATCAACCTGAACACTATGGTCAATAACTAAATCTACTGGTTTCTCCGGATTAATTTTACTAGGATCTCCGCCTAGGTCAGCCATTGCTTTTCTTAAGGAAGCAAGGTCCACTACCGCAGGAACTCCTGTAAAGTCTTGGAGGATTACCCTCGAAGGTTTGAATGGTACATCAATTTCCTTTACCTCGTCAGTTCCCCATTTTGCGAGGTTTTCTACATGCTCTTGTTTAATAACAAAATCATCCATTTGTCGTAAAACAGATTCTAGTAACACTTTGATAGAATACGGCAATTTTGAAATCGTACCGATTCCCTTCTTTTCTAAAGCTGCTAATTGATAGTAGTGATAACGCTTTCCACCAACTTCAAACGATTGGCGGGCATTATAAAAATCTTTTGCCATATGTATTACCCCCTCATTGTAATCATATACCAAAAATAGAAAAATAGTCGAACATTTTGATCTCTCTATTATCTATTTACCATCTATAATTTTAATACAAGGATTGTGATAAGTAAATAATAAGAAAGTTATCAAATACGATAAGTTTTTCTTATCAGTTGTTTTTTTATATACTTTTCATAGTTAGAACAAGTATGTTGCATTACACTTCACTTTCGGTTTTAAAATGATAATTCCCCAAAAAAGACCATCAAAAAGTTGCCTTTCAGATGGTCTAATCTTTTATATTTCATTCACTTCATCAACAATACTTTTTAAATCTCTTTGGAAGCTTTCTAATTGCTGTCTTTGATGCTCAGATGCTACTTCCAATGCATTTTCAATTTGTTGGTATGTTTCATTGATTTCTTGCTTCAAATGCTTAAGCTGATGTCCATAATTTGCTGAATCCTTTACAATATCTTGATATAGGTTTTGCGTTTCATACATATTACGTTGTGCATCTTGAAAAGCTTCCTGTTTATTACTATGATAGGGCATATTTTAATCCTCCTGATTTAAATTCATGTTGCTTACCAATAAGTTGCGCAGAGTAACATAAAAATATGCGGTATAAATGAGCGTGTAAATAACCATTCTATAAAGGAAAGTGATGCAATACCTCTTCATAAAAACATTAAAGGAGAGATTAACTAATGAATAAAAATGATGGTAAAGATATGCGTCGAAATGCTCCAAAAGGTAATCAATCTGGTCAACCCGAGCCTCTTAGCGGCAGCAAAAAGGTGAAAAACCGCAACCATTCAAGACAAAAACATAACAGCCACCACGATATGTGAGAAAAATACACTAATATACTCTATTACATTCTAGTGAACAATATGGCTTATTTTAAAGGGTTTTATGTCATGCCTTTTATTAAATTTTGAAATCGCGTTAATTCACTTTATTGAACGCAAGTATGTGGTCAAATGTGTGGTCAAAAAGCGGACACTCATTTGACCCTTTTTTCTGTTAAGCTAGATGATATGGATGAAGAAAGAGATTTCCCTATAGCTGTTAAATTTACTGTCGATGAATACTCTAATGTCGAGTATGATAAGTGCTCGTGATTCTGAAAACTAGCAAGAAATTGATACAGCAAGCGAAATTCGGAAATTTAAAGCGTTGGAAGATGATGGAATAATTACTGCAGAAGAGTTGAAAGATACGAAAAAAGCTCTTCTCACACGAGTTGGGCTATTTTCAACTTTTGATTTTAGTCGCTATGTATATCTTATTTCTTTAATTGTTACTAATTATATCCATAGACAAATTATTATCCGTTCTGATTATAAACTCAACAATCTTTCCGTTTTCCGAGAAGTTTGCTTGACCCTTAACTTCGTATTTTTCCCCCTCAGTATCAACTCCCCTTTTATAATCTATAATAGCAGTGTAATCATATATATTTTGCATATTTTCCTTTTGTTCTGCATTAACTTCTTTCATCTTCATTTCACCGTGTTCAAGACTAATTGTTACATAACTTAATGCGTAGGTTCCTATATACTTATCATACATTTCTTCGGTAAAATGCGATTTATACTTCTTCTCTAGATATAGAGAAAGGTTATTTGATAAAGCTGTTTTTTCGCGCTCTCCTATGCTCGTGTAATTATTTGGATCTTCTAATATCTCACGAAGTTCTTCATTAGGCACTGTGAATGTTTCGTTCAATACAGTTTCAAGAGTATTAATATTTTTATCCACTGATTCAGTTTCAACTGAACACCCTAATACGGTTGACAACATTATAATCCCTAATATTGAAGTACTATTGCTTATAAATTTATTTAATTTTCTCATCTATCCCTCTCCTCAACATTATTGTTTCAATTAATCAATACGTTCGAATAATCAAAAAGTTCCGATATTTCCCTTCGCTAAATTAAATATATAAGTGTTATCAATACAAAAAATAGTAAAAGGACACTTCCGAATGAATAAGTGTCCTTTTTTAAAAGTTATATTTTTTATATATTTAAATAATGGATCAAGCTCCATTTAAAACTTATTTCTAATTAAATTCTAATATAAGGGGAAGGACTGGTACCTCACATGTAACATGCACCATTATCGCTTCTGATTACTACTCTTCTACTTTATCTAGAAGTAAACCCAAAAATTGTGGCTGATAGAATAGAACAATCATTTGTAAATTGTAAGTCAAATGTTATTGATATTCTCGTAAATAAAGGCTTTAAATACCTTAACATAATATTCGCCATGATATGTAAGCATAAATTACGAGATAGCCCCTCTCTATTGAGTAGGGCTCAGTTTGTCGAAAAAAGATTTTTGAAAAGTTTAATGGAATTTTCGTGCGTTGCTTGGAGTGGAAGGGGTGAGACTCCCTCCAGAAAAGTTGATACACCAACGATTACAGCTGTTTTATTGGTATTAAAAAATTTTTTTCATGGTCTTTTTCTAGTTGTTTTATCCAGTAATAATAATATTTGGAAAGTAAGAGGACGCTTCGCTAGAGCCAACAGGGATTTATTGACATATGAACAATTATTAGATGCACCCTTTGATC
>Ga0209463_1001915_pt1 | contig 12020 bp, 9 predicted proteins | sample AgamicMgSfrz_FD_187169 | JGI IMG/M metagenome (GOLD analysis project Ga0209463, IMG submission 187169) | Agave microbial communities from Guanajuato, Mexico - Mg.Sf.rz (SPAdes) (version 2) | ecosystem: Host-associated > Plants > Phyllosphere > Phylloplane/Leaf | place: Guanajuato, Mexico... | reverse complement strand
AGATAAACCCATTGTAAATGGTCTAATCCTGTGATAATCTTATAAAGGTTCACTTTTTATAGTCGATTTTACGTATAATTATCCTATTTTCTACTTTAATTATACGATGTGAACGAGCCATTAGTCAACCTTTTATTAAAAATTATTTTTCTGAGGAGTGTTGCTATGAATTCCGAATTTCAGCAGGAACAAAAACGGGTAGCAAGTGTGACACAGGTAATTACGGAAGAAATGAAAAAAATGGAGGATGAGTCTGTAAAAAGCAAAAATGAAGTTGTTCATATCCGCAGGCATTTTTGGGATGAGGTGAAGGTGAATACAGAAACCTTTGATGACTATCTTGAAACGATAATTAACCTGCGGCAAGAGGCTCAAGTTTTGTCAGTAAGTCAAAGCATTCATAATCATGCTGCAAAGCGTTTATCCACATTACGGAGAATGCAGGAGGTTCCTTATTTTGGCCGAATCGATTTTATGGAGGAAGGGGAATTAGCTGAGGAACATATTTATATAGGGATCGCCTCACTTAGTGATTCTAGTGGCGAAGATTTCCTGATTTACGATTGGAGAGCTCCAATTTCTAGTGTCTACTACGATTATCAGCCTGGAGCTGTTCAGTACCAAACACCTGGGGGAACAGTTTACGGCTCCCTTGAGAAAAAGTGGCAATACCTTTGCCGTGGCGGCGAACTTCAATCTATGTTCGATACAAGTCTGACTATTGGGGACGAAATATTACAGCAGGTGCTCGGTGAAGGTACAGGCAAACAGATGCATAATATCGTAGCGACAATTCAACAGGAGCAAAACCAGATTATTCGGTTTGATCATAAGAAACTGCTTATCGTGCACGGTGCAGCAGGCAGTGGCAAGACATCTGCAGCTCTTCAGCGAATTGCGTATCTGCTTTACAAATATAGAGATAGTCTGAATGCGGATCAAATCATTCTGTTTTCACCTAATTCGATGTTCAGCAGTTATGTTTCCAATGTGCTCCCAGAGCTTGGTGAGGAAAATATGCAGCAGGTTACATTTCAGGAATATTTAAATCATCATCTGAGTAAAAAGTTCCATGTTGAAAACCCATATGAGCAATTGGAATATATACTGACTGCAGAAAAAAGTCCTTCATACAACGTAAGGCTTGCAAGTATCCGGTATAAAGCATCGACCGCTTTTTTTGAAGCGATTCAAGCATATAGGCTGTCGCTAGAATTATCGGGAATGCTATTTAAGGACATTATCTTCAGAGGGAAACCAATTGTAACGGCACAAGCAATTTCAGAAAGGTTTTATGAACACGATACAGAACTTCGCTTTCATAATCGACTGGAAAAGCTGCAAGACTGGCTGCTGGAAAAAATAACCGCGACACAAAAGGGTGAGCGGAAACAGCCGTGGGTGCAGGAGGAAATAGAGCTGCTTAGCGATGCTGATTACCATAAGGCACGTATATACTTAGCAAAAAAACGCGGCTATAAAAGAGAAGAAATTGCCGACTACGAAGTGGAGCCTGCAGCTCTAGCCAGCCTTATTATTCAGCGGAAATTCAAGCCGTTCCGAAAGCAAATAAAAGACTTCCGTTTCATTGATTTTAAAGGTATTTATAAGCAGATTTTTATAGATTCTCAAGCTTTTAAACAATGGAGTAAAGGGGAAACTCCAGTGGAATTGGCGGCCATTTGTCAAACAACGATAGAAATGCTTGCTGAAGATAAGCTTTTTTATGAGGATGCTACACCTTTTTTACTTTTACAGGAATTAATACAAGGCTTTCAGTCAAACAGCGCCATTAAACATATTGTTGTTGATGAGGCACAGGATTATTCACCATTTCAGTTTGAGTTTTTGCGAAGATTGTTTCCGTCGGCAAAAATGACAGTGCTAGGAGACTTTAATCAGGCGATCTTCGCACATGCAAGCGATAAGGTCGATTTCCATACACTTTCAAGCCTTTATGGACCAGATGAAACAGAGCTCATCAATTTGGCGAAAAGCTATCGCTCTACTAAACCAATCATTGAATTTACTCGCCGACTTATTCCGAATGGAGCTAATATTATTCCGTTTGAACGTGACGGTAATCGTCCAAAGCTGGAGCAGGTAACAGATGCATTTGAGTTGCACACCTCCATCAAAGCAAAAGTTGCTGAGTTGCAGGCTCGTGGCTTTCATAGTATTGCGATAATCTGCAAATCTGCAGAAGAAAGTATTAAAGCTTATGAATCTCTTGCAAGCATTGATGAAATAATACTGGTAAAGAGCAATGCAATCGAGTATGAACAAGGTGTAGTTGTCGTACCAGCATATATGTCAAAGGGCATTGAGTTTGACGCAGTCATCATTTATAATGCATCAGGGCAAGTTTACGCTGATGAAAGCTTACGTAAGCTCTTTTATACTGCCTGCACAAGAGCTATGCACTATTTACAGCTATATAGCGTAGGTGCACCAAGCAAATTTTTGAGGGATGTATTATCGGCAGGGGTTATAGAAGCTTAAATAATTTACACAAAACGAGAATCGCTTTTTTATAAAAACATTTTGCACTTCATATTCATTTATTCTATTTAACAAGGAAAGTAGGAATGATCTAATGTCGACAGAAACTAATTCTGTTCAGAAAAAACCGCCATATGGTATGATAGCAATTTTATTTATTGGAGCCTTTGTCGCAATCTTGAATGAAACCTTGCTGAATGTTGCACTCCCTGCAATCATGGAGGAATTTGATGTAAATGCAACTGCAGTTCAGTGGCTTTCTACAGGCTATATGCTTATTAACGGGATATTAATTCCAGCGAGCGCGTACTTTATTCAGCGTTTTTCTGATAAAAGGCTATTCATTACAGCGATGCTATTGTTTACTCTTGGAACACTTTTAGCTAGCTTAGCACCTGCATTTAGTGTGTTATTAGGAGCACGTATGGTTCAGGCTGCAGGCTCTGCCATCATGATGCCGCTATTAATGAACGTTATGCTTACTGCATTCCCCGTGGAAAAAAGAGGAGCGGCAATGGGGATGTTTGGTCTTGTTATGATTACAGCTCCAGCAATTGGACCAACACTTTCAGGCTGGCTGATTGAGCATTACAGCTGGAGAATGTTATTTGATATTGTGCTACCAATTGCAGTTATCACGTTGATTTTTGCTGTCATTAAATTAAAAGATGTAACAGCACAGCGTAAAATAAAGCTGGATTTTATCTCATTGGTTTTATCAAGCATCGGCTTCGGCGGCTTGCTTTATGGCTTCAGCTCTGCCGGAGAAAAAGGCTGGGACAGTCCGTACGTGTACGGGACGATAATTATTGGTGCAATTGCCTTAATTACCTTTGTTCTTCGTCAATTCCGTACAGATGAGCCAATGCTTGAGTTTCGGGTTTACAAATATCCAATGTTTGCACTGTCATCCATTATCTCCATCGTTATTTCGGTAGCAATGTTCTCGTCAATGATTCTACTGCCAATTTATGTTCAAACGATTCGTGGAATTTCACCATTGGATTCTGGTTTGTTAATGCTTCCGGGAGCTATTGTTATGGGAATTATGTCTCCGATTACAGGAAAGCTGTTTGACAAATATGGTGCAAGAGTTTTGGCGGTAATTGGCTTAAGTATTACAGTCGTAACATCCTATTTCTTTAGCAAAATTGGTTTGGATACAGCTTATTCTACACTTGTTCTATTGTATACCTTCCGTATGTTTGGGATGTCAATGGTTATGATGCCAGTAATGACAAACGGCTTAAATCAGCTGCCAGCGATAAACAACCCACACGGAACAGCAATAAACAACACATTACAGCAGGTGTCAGGTGCAATTGGCTCCGCATTGTTGATTACTGTTATGCAAAACAGAACAAAAGCAGAAGCTGAGGATTTGGCTGCTAAAGCAATGGCAAATATGGATGCAAGTACAGCCCAAAATACAGCAGAATTTAAGCAGCAAATTATGAACACAGCAATGCTGCATGGAATTAACTTTACCTTTATCGTTTCAACATGGATTGCAGTTCTGGCATTAATACTTGCCTTCTTCATCAAACGAGTAAAACCGAGCTATCAAAATCAGCCGGGAGAAGAAGCGGTGAGTAAGGAATTTGAAGCAGGGAAAGAGTAATTAAATATACTGAAAAACCGGGTTGCCTACTAATGGTTGTCCCGGTTTTTTCTTATAGTGTACAAAGGAATTCTATATAGTTTAAAAGTAAATAGGGATAAATGTTATTATTGTAACTATTTGGAAAGTTTTTCGTCTATTACCGAAAAGGGGATAGGAGAGATTACCGTGAGATTATCAGCATTTTTTCGAACAAAAAAGAGAAAAATAGCAAGCACTATCTGTATAACCATTTTTATCTTTTCGGTTTATTACTTTTTCTTCTACTATCAAGAGTCAGAAATGTTCGCAGGATTTCCAGTTCCGTTAGCAGCAAACCTTGTTAAAGCAGATCAAGAAAATAGGTATGAAGAATATAAGTGGTGGGCTGCTTCTGAAACTGATAGTATTACTCCCTATTATTGGCTTGTAATTCGTATATGGGGTTGGCAGGAGAAGGAAAGAGAAGGAGCATCGACTACTTACGAAAAAGATGGTACAGAAGTATTTCTTTCATCTTTTGATAAAGTTATATATCTTCAGTAAAGGAAAGCTTCCTAAATTTGTACATTACTAGAATAATATCCTAATAAGTGGTATTGTACTATCGTACGTAAAAATACAAAATATAGTACAGCGGGGAGATTCTTACTTATGAAGAAATGGAGTTATTCACTACTTTTAGCAATGGCTATTTTGGCACTTGCTGCATGTGGTGCGGAAAAAAAGGCAAGCAAGACGTCTAATGACGAGAAGGAAACAGAGGAGTCTGAGGAGTTTGCAGTGGATAAAGGCCTGCTAAATGTAGAAATTACGATGCCAGCATCCTTTGTTGAAGGTCAGGATATTGAAAGTACGATTAAAGAAGCGGAAGCAGAAGGTATTGAGGTAACAAAAAATGAAGATGGGTCTTTAACGTATAAAATGTCTAAATCAGAGCATAAACAAATGATGAAGGACTTAAAAAAGAACGCGGAAGATTCTCTTGAAGAAATAAAAACAGATGGTACCTTCCCATCAGTTAAGGATATTGATCATAATAAATCCTTTTCTAAGTTTACGATGACAGTAGACAAAGCTGCATACGAAAACAGCATGGATGCTTGGTCTGTTATCGGCATTGGCATAACAGGAATGATGTATAATCTTTTTAACGGTGAAGATATGGATAAAATGAAAATAAATATTGATATAAAAGACGAAGCGACAGGTGAAGTGTTTGATACGACCGTTTATCCAGATGCATTAGAAGACGCAGACTCAGCTTTAACTACAGAACAATAAATAGCTGCAAGCCCAATTCTCAAAAGATATTGGGCTTTAATTATGCGGTTATTCGGGGTATATCATGGAGGAGCGACAAGCCGAGAAATATTTTCCGGTTTTTATGTTGTATTTCCTGAGAAATCGCAGGATATGACAATGTTTGTGGTTATTCTACATGTTAAGGAAAAAGTGTCATTTTGGAAAAAATGGAAATTATCAATAGTTGCTCTGCTGGGCTTTGTTCCTGTATTAGGCTCATAATGCTGAAAAAACTTTAAAAAAAGCAGAGCAGATAGTAGTTACAGCACAGTTATCCTCTTTCTTGGACAAGGAGATAAGAAAAACACCAATCGCATGAAACAGACTATTATCTTTTGTACTATAATATAAGTAATTGGTTTTTAGGAGGATCTAAAAAATGAAGCCTAAAATAGAAGATGTGGCGAAACTGGCTGGTGTATCGCCAACAACGGTTTCAAGGGTTTTAAACAACCGTGGATACATAAGTGATAAAACAAGGGATAAGGTCCAAGAGGCAATGAATGAGCTGAACTATTTTCCCAATGATGTGGCGCGGACATTATTTAATAAGCGTTCCAATTTAATTGGCTTAATTTTGCCCACAACTGCAAATCCTTTTTTCGGGGAATTGACCTTTCATATTGAAAATATTTGTGCATCACTCGGCTATAAGGTGCTGCTTTGTAACAGCTTAAATCAAGTGGATAAAGAAGAAAAATATTTAGAAATGCTGTTAAGAAATCAAGTCGATGGTATTATTGTCGGAACACATAATCGTGGAATCCTTGACTATCATAAGCAAGGCTTAGCAGTTGTGGCAATTGATCGCTACTTGTCAGAAACCATTCCTGTCGTCAGTTCTGATAATTACGATGGCGGTAAAACAGCAACAGAATTATTAATACATAATCAGTGTCAATGTATTGTGTTAATTGATGGTATCGGTGAATTAGAAACACCAGCAAGACTGCGGAGAAAAGCTTATATGGATTTAATGGAACAACACGGACAAACACCAATTATTTATGAAATTGCAGAGGTATTTGAGCAAAATAGCTATATACCTATATTAAATGACCTATTTACAGAGCATCCTGAGGTAGATGGGGTGTTTGCGACAAATGATTTATTTGCCGCAGCATTATGGAATGAAGCGAAAAAGCGAAACAAATCCATAAAAGTAGTCGGTTATGACGGAACAGAGACGCTTCGTACCCTGTTGCCTGAATTAACAACCATTAAACAGCCGATTAAGAGCTTAGCGGAAGCAGCAATCGATATATTAATAAAGGAAATAGAAGAGAAATTTCCAGACTTACCTTTAGAAACAAAGCTTCCTATCCAATTAATAAAGGGAACGACAGCTTAAACATTGCCTTCACGCAATGTTTTTTTTAATTTTTATGTCAACCCGTTGACATATGAAACCGGTTGACATAAAATGATGTTGAAAGTGCTTTCAGTTTTTAAAGTTTGTTCTCTATTACATTAAAAAGGGGAAATAGAAATGAAGGGTTCAAAACGACTGTATTGGCAATTAAGTGCTTATTTTTTCTTTTTCTTTTTCACTTGGTCTTCTAGTTATTCATTGTTTTCGATTTGGTTAGGGCAAGAAATTAACTTGAATGGAGCAGAGACAGGCATTATCTTTTCTGTAAACGCTATCTTCGCACTATGTATGCAGCCGATATATGGATATATTTCCGACAAAATCGGGCTAAAGAAAAACATTTTATTTTTCATCAGCTTGCTGCTCGTGCTAGTTGGTCCATTTTATATCTTCGTGTATGGACCGCTATTACAATTTAATGTTTTGCTAGGGGCAATAGTCGGAGGATTATATTTGGGTACTGCCTTTCTGGCTGGAATTGGTGCAATCGAATCATATATTGAAAAAATCGGGCGCAAATATCAATTTGAGTATGGAAAATCAAGAATGTGGGGCTCCCTTGGCTGGGCGGCAGCAACATTCTTTGCTGGACAGCTTTTCAACATTAACCCAAACATCAACTTCTGGGTTGCTTCCGTTTCTGCGGTAATCCTAGTTACAATCATCATCTCTGTAAAGGTAGAAATGACTCATCATGAAATGGAAAGAGCCGATTCAGTTACATTCAAGGATGTTGGTCAGTTATTTCTGTTAAGAGATTTTTGGTTCTTTATGCTGTATGTAGTTGGTGTTACTTGCGTTTATAGTGTTTATGACCAGCAATTTCCGATTTATTATTCATCCCTTTTTGCGACAGAGGCACTTGGAAATCAAGTGTTTGGCTATTTGAATTCTTTTCAAGTATTTCTAGAAGCCGGCATGATGTTCTTGGCTCCATTCATTGTGAATAAGCTTGGAGCAAAGAAAAGCTTGCTGCTAGCAGGGTTCTTAATGGCATTTAGAATAATCGGCTCAGGTGTGGTAATAGGCCCTGTCGGAATTTCTTCGATGAAGTTAATTCATGCAGTAGAGTTGCCAATTATGTTAATCGCCATCTTTAAATATTTGGCGGCGAATTTTGATACAAGACTTTCATCGATTTTATATTTAGTCGGTTTTCAGTTTGCCTCACAGGTTGGTGCATCCATATTGTCCCCATTGGCAGGCAGATTATATGACAGCATCGGCTTCAGACAGTCGTATATTTTCATGGGAGTATTAGTTCTTGTTTTTTCCGTTATCTCCATTTTTACCTTATTAAATAATAAAAAATCACCTGTTAATAAACCGAAAAAACTGCAAGTAGTCAATTAGGAGGGCGTATTTATGTTAACAACAAATAAACTTCAGCAGGCAGAACAAGCAATCCAAAATGCAAAGCAACAATTAAATAAACGATACAGACTAGGCTTTCATATTATGGCACCAGCCAACTGGATTAATGACCCGAATGGTTTAGTCCAGTATAAAGGTGAATATCATGCATTCTATCAGCACCATCCATATGATGAAAATTGGGGACCAATGCATTGGGGGCATGTTAAAAGTAAGGATTTAGTGCATTGGGAGCACCTACCGATTGCTCTAGCGCCAACAGAATCCTATGAAAAGGATGGCTGTTTCTCAGGAAGTGCTGTCGATGATAATGGTGTTCTCACATTAATATATACGGGCAATATTTTTGTAGACAAAGAGCAAGATATTCTCGACCAATCTCAATGTATCGCTACAAGCACAGATGGAATTACTTTCACAAAGGAAACAGCAAATCCAGTGATCTCTAAGCATCCAGCAGAAGGCTCCGGCCACTTCCGTGATCCTAAAGTCTGGAAGCACGAGGACTCCTGGTACATGATTATTGGTACAAGACAGGAGGATACGGGTAAGGTTGTTCTGTATAAATCACAGGATTTACGGGCATGGCAATATGTAGGAGTATTAGCTGAAAGTGACGGAACATTAGGATATATGTGGGAATGTCCAGACTTCTTTGAGCTTGGGGGCAAACATATTTTGCTGTTTTCTCCGCAAGGCATGGAAGCAGAAGGTGACTTATATAATAATCTTTTCCAAACAGGCTATTTGGTTGGAGATTACGATTATAAAACAAATGCATTTAAGTCAGGCAGCTTCACGGAATTAGATAATGGCCATGATTTTTATGCAGTCCAAACCCTTTTAGACGACAAGGGCCGCCGCATTGCAATCGGCTGGATGGATATGTGGGAATCCAGCATGCCAACAAAAGAAGATGGCTGGTGTGGTGCACTAACATTGCCAAGAGAATTAACACTCTCTGAAAATAACAAAATTCTGATGAAGCCTGTCGAGGAGCTGTCATTACTGCGTACACAGCAGCAAAAAGTATGTACAGATAAAAGCCTGTCTGGAAGCTATCTCGTTGAGGCAACACAGGATTTAATCGAACTAAAGCTCGATTTTGACTTAACGAAAACATCCGCCCAAGCAATAGGATTAAAAATTCGCGGCACCAATCAAGACGAAACCAAGCTCGAATTTAATGTGGAACAGCAAAAGCTAGTGCTAGATTGCTCTAAGTCTGGAAAAGGGGAAGATGGAGTGAGACACACAGCACTAAAAGCAGACCAGCAGCTTTCCTTAAGAGTATTTATCGACAGATCCTCAATAGAGGTATTCGCAAACGATGGAGAAGTAACGATGACAAGCCGTATTTATCCAACAGAAGAAAGATTAGGATTTGAATTGTTTAGTGAAAGCGGGGAGACAGAAGTAATTGATTTTACTTATTGGGAGCTGGAGGATATTTGGGGATAATAAGTGGAGGACCAAGTGAACATTACTTGGTCCTTATTTCATTAAAACGGCAGATTCCTAAATTTCTTTGGAGTTAACTCTGTATGCTCTTTAAAAATTTTTATGAAATGAGGCACACTGTTAAATCCACATTCATAGGTGATCTCTTGAATAGATAAGTCAGTGTTTCCTATTCGCCGTATTTGCAATCGCAGGGATTGTGTTTATAGGAAAATATTTACCTGAAACAAGAGGATTGTCATTGGAGCAGATTGAGGAGAATTTTAAACAAAATTAAAGAGTTTTATAGACAGGGCTGAAACTAAAATTGGTGCAGCTCTGTTTTTATTTTCCAGCTTTCATTCAAAAAAACTTTGTTAAGTAATCTTACAAGTTGCTTGCAACATTATTTTTGAATTCCTAATATGTAAGTATTAAACCATTCTTCACATTTACCAGTTTTCCATTCTTCAAAAAAAAGCAGTAGGCATCAGTAATAAAAAATAATATATAAACATTATAATGTTATATTGACTATACCAAAGGACTGTAATAGAATGTCTTTATGAAAAGGATTTCATTTTGAAAAGGGAGAGAGTTATTCATGCGTATTTTATTGCGTTGTGCTTCAGGTATGTCAGCTAGTTTATTAGTAACATAAATGGAAAAGGAAGGATTAATAATTAAGGATAATATTCGTTTTAGTGTAAGGTCATATTGGTGATTCAGATGTGATTTGTCTTGGACCACAAGTTAATCGTAGTTAATTCAATTACAACAAGCTAGCACATGCAAAATTAGTTATTCTGTCTTGTCTATTAAGTAATGATTATTTTTTATCTTTAAACATTATAATGTTATAAAGTTTGAGATTGATATTATTTAAACATTAATAAAAAGAGGGGGTATTTTTATGAATAAGGTTATGCAGTTTTTAGAAACAAAAGTAATGCCAACCGCACAAAAAATTGGTTCGCAGCATCATCTTTTAGCAATCCGAAATGGAATACTATCTACGCTTCCATTAACGATCATTGGTTCATTTTTTGTCATTTTATTGAATTTTCCAATTGCAGGTTATGATGAATTTATTGCGGACTTTAGGCCGGTACTAGATATTCCTTTTCGATTCACTGTAGGAGCAATGGCTTTATATGCTTCATTTGGCGTTGCATATGCTTTAGCAGGACATTATAAGCTTGATCAATTAAGTACTGCTTTACTTTCAGTCTTGGCCTTTCTGATTACGTCCATTGTACCAGTACAAGTAACTGAGCCTGTTGCAGGCGTTATTGAAGCCGGACGTTGGCTTAATATAAGCAGCTTAAGTGCTCAATCGTTATTCGGTGCAATCGTAACTTCTTTGTTAACTGTCGAGATATTTCGCTTTTTTATCAAAAGGGATATTCGGATTAAATTACCAGATAGTGTCCCACCGATGGTTGCAAATTCATTTACTGCATTAATCCCAACACTCTGTGTTATTGTGCTTTTTTGGCTTGTTCGCCATGTATTGCATTTTGATATTAATTCAGTCATTACGTTGCTAATCTCACCTTTAAAAGACTTTTTAGTTGGAAATAGTCTGTTTGGCGGATTATTAACGATTTTCTTGGTTGTCTTTTTCTGGGCACTAGGAATACATGGTCCTGCCATTATGGGACCAATTATAAGACCAATGTGGGATGCAAGTATTCTTGAGAATATGGAAGTGTTTGCTTCAACTGGTGATGCTTATAATCTGCCAACTTTATTTACAGAGCAATTCATTCAATGGTTTGTTTGGATTGGTGGAGCAGGATCAACTTTAGCACTCGTAGTGTTGTTTATGTTCTCAAAAGCAACATTTTTAAAGGAATTAGGAAAACTCTCATTCTTGCCTGGGTTGTTTAACATTAATGAACCGATTATTTTCGGTGCTCCGATTGTTATGAATCCGATATTGATTATTCCATTTATCTTGGCACCACTTGTAAATGGAATTGTTTCATACTTATTTTTCCAATTTCATTTAATACCTATGATTATGGCGAAACTTCCGTTTACGGTTCCAGCACCAATTGCAGCAATTATAAGTACAGATTGGACAATTATGGCAGGGGTATTAGTTATTTTGAACTTCTGTATCTCACTTGCTATCTATTTTCCATTCTTTAAAATGTTTGAAAAGCAGCACTTAGAGCAAGAAAAAGAACAATCCCAATCTAAAACCGCGTAAGGGGATGATTCCATGTTGGAGATGATTTTATCAGGGGGAGTATTGGTTGCTTCCTATATCGTATTTTTGAAAACGAATATTGGAGCAAAGTGGACAATTTGGAAATCAATCGGCTTATCCATTCTGGTAATCCTGCTATCAATGCTTCTATTTGTCTTTACAGGCGGAAAATTTTATTTAGTCGTAATCGTACCAACCATTATATGTGC
>Ga0209463_1001914_pt1 | contig 12026 bp, 8 predicted proteins | sample AgamicMgSfrz_FD_187169 | JGI IMG/M metagenome (GOLD analysis project Ga0209463, IMG submission 187169) | Agave microbial communities from Guanajuato, Mexico - Mg.Sf.rz (SPAdes) (version 2) | ecosystem: Host-associated > Plants > Phyllosphere > Phylloplane/Leaf | place: Guanajuato, Mexico... | reverse complement strand
GGCATTTTATTGCGGCGCCGATAATATCCCGGCTGTCCTGTGTAGGCGTCAGCAGCTTCACCGCAGCACTATTACCGTAATAAGGCTCATTCAGCGCATGCGGCGAGGTTTTGACGAAAACGGATATAAATTTGCAGTACTGATGCTCTCCACGCAGCTTTTCCGCTGCACGAGACGCATAGCTACAAATGGCCTGCCGCATCTGCTCATATTCCGTAACCCGTTCACCGAATGAGCGGGAGCAGACGATCTCCTGTTTTACCGGCGCAAACTCCTCAAGCGCCAGACAGGATTCGCCACGCAGTTCGCGCACCGTGCGTTCAAGTACGACATTAAACTGTTTGCGGATAAAACGAATGTCCGTATCGCAGAGATCCAGCGCTGTCCTGATCCCCATCGCTTCAAGCTTTTTTGCAACGCGGTGCCCGACTCCCCACACTTCATTAACGGGTAACGCGGCCATCAGCTTGCGCTGGCGCACTTCGTTTGAAAGGTCGACAATCCCGCCGGTTTGTCGCTGCCATCTTTTGGCGGCATAATTCGCGAGCTTCGCCAGCGTCTTGGTCTGCGCTATGCCGACACCCACATTAAGATGCGTGCGTTGCAGCACGGTTGCACGAATTTCACGTCCAAAATCGCTAAGATCGCGACAGTTACGCACGCCGGTAAGGTCACAAAAAACTTCATCAATGGAGTAGATTTCGCAGCGTGGCGACATCTCCTCAATCGTGGTCATTACCCGGTTGGACATATCAGCATAAAGTGCATAATTGCTGCTGAAACAGGCAACACCGTACCGGCGTAACAAATCACGCTGCTTAAAATAGGCCTCGCCCATTTTGATCCCGAGCGCTTTGGCTTCTGCGCTAAGCGCGATTATACAGCCGTCGTTATTTGACAACACGACCACCGGGCAGCCTTTTAAATCGGGCCGAAAAACGGTTTCACACGACGCATAGAAGCTGTTCACATCGACTAAGGCGAACATGATTAATAAGTCGATTTAATGACATAAGTCACGACGCCGAATACCTCAAGCGCATCTTCTGATCTGATGGAAATGGGCCTGTAGCTGCTGTTCATTGGCATAAGCTGGATGGAAGGATAAAGCTGAAGACGTTTGACTGTGAATTCACCATCAACCGCGGCGACCACAATGTCGCCATGCTTCGCCGTTATTGAACTGTCAACGACGAGCATATCGCCATCATTGATGCCCGCTTCGATCATGGAATCACCGCTGACTCTGACAAAATAGGTCGCCGCCGGGCGCTGGATGATTAATTCATTAAGATCAATACGTTGCTCGATGTAATCTTGCGCAGGTGATGGGAAACCACAGGGCACGCGCTCAATATATAGCGGCAGTTGTACAGCTGCATGCACTTCCGCAGCCTTGATGAATTCCATTGTAAGTCTCCTTTTGTATATTACTGTGTTTATATACAGTAATAACAATCAGAAAAATCAGCAAGGAGTTGTTGAGGATCGGTTGAGGTAACAGCAACTACTGTAGTTGTGGCTTCGGCCACATTGATTCTAAGCACCTTGCCCGGCGGCGCGGACTGTCGCCGGGACTTTTTTATATAAGCGAGTGGCAAAAGAATAAAGCCTGTCTGCATAGCTCATTTAAATAAACAGGCTGACAACTTTTTGCCTGTCTGTAAAAAGCGCAATTACATAGTTCCCTGAATCTCAGAATCGAGCAGCTCCCATAAGAATATTTTACCGATGCGTGCTACATCTTCCGTTACAAGGCAGGCGCATAATAAATATATAAACGCGGCATAATCATTATTAATTAAAGATACTGGTTAATAAAAGCACGAATTTATATTTTATTACACCACAAGATATATTCAGATATTTACTGTTGCAGCCTGTAAATTATTTAATGTTATTAAACTTATATAGCTACAGCTTTTCTTTAAATACTTTGGCTCTCTGCCAGGTACGTTGATGGCAACCAAATATATCGACATACCTGACCGCAGGATTTTTCACGGATTTGCTTGCTGTTGCGTTATCAGCGCATAACGGTTAAGCAACTGGTTAACGTGCATCTCCGTCTGCTGCTGCAACGCAGCTGATTGCGGTGTTCCGCTTTTGGCCTGACTCAACTGATAAAGCTGTTCCTCTACGGGCACCGTGCGACTGAAATCCTGTGTTATTGCAAATACCATGGTTTTCAGTTCAGAGCCGGTCAGGTATTTACCTTTACGTTCATCAAGACCGTTCAGGCGGCGAGTCAGTTCCTTCAACCCTTCCATTCCCTGATGCCAGCCCGAAAGCGCTTCCGACGGCAGCGCGTTCCCATTGATATAATGCTGCCATTGGGCTTTTAATTTTTCCGCTTCAACAGGCTCAGCCCTGGCGGCCAGCACAAAACCATAATTGTGCCGCCACAACGGCGCTAAACGCGCCAGTTCCGTCAGGGTATTTTCGTTTGCCGCCTGCGGCAGCGGGCTGACTGGCGTTGGATCTATTTTTTGCCAGCTCCACAGGCCAGCGACGCCGACAGCCAGCATGGTCAGCATACCGGCGGCAAAAGTTTTCCACTGATGCCTGACGCCAGACAGAGAAGCAGGCGTTATCTGTGACGCTGTTGGCTCTTCGCGCGCAATGTAAACTAACGGCTTCGTATGCGTCGCGGATTCAAAGAGAGGGTCGGCGGCAGAGGCAGACAGGACGACAGCAGCATTATCGCTGCGGCTTTCATCACTGTTCTCAAGCCTTATCGCAGCATTATGCATAAAAAGGCACAGCTCCCCTATCTGGCTGGCGTTTTTCAGTTCCAGGCGCGCCAGCACCTCACGCAGAGCATTCAGATGTTGTTCCGCCTGATAAACCAGCGGCAAATCGGCATAACGCAGCGTAAACGTGCGCAACACAGCGTGAAGCCGCTGACTGAATCCGGCAATGATTTCCACTCTGGCATGGAGAGGTTGAGGCCAAAGCGCGCTCCACCGACGCGCCAGCAAGGCTTCCAGTACCGCCAGCCCTTCATTCAGGCCAGCCATTCCTGCGAGACGCGCGCGCGCCAGCGTATACCAGGCCGCCGTTTGCAGTTCAACGCCATTCTGGCGAAACAGGGACAAACTGAGTTGTTCAATCCGCACCCAATTCACATCCGGGCGTGCCGGATGTGAAAGCTTAGCCAGCTCCTCACGCAAAGCGGCATAATCCGGCAGCGCGCGCGGGTCGCCACCGGTTTTTAATGTTTCATGGCTGTTCACAATACTGAAGTTCCTGCAAGTCCATTGCGGCAAAGTGTGCGAGATGGCGACTGATACTGTTTTCCCGGTAGAAGGTCACCAGTAGCTCACGGGATGCCCGGGTAAAAGCCACATAAAGTGCCGGAATAGCTTCTGCCTCATCGTCAGCGCCTTTATGCACAAAAGAAGCATTAATGACCGCAACGAAAGGGAATTCCAGCCCTTTACTGCTCTGAAATGTCAGCAGATGTACAACATTCTCCCGGTGTGAGTAATTTTTTTTATCTGCTGGCGTAAAGCTGATGACGGCGGGAATCTCCTGCTGCGCCAATATTTCAGTAAGCCGCTGAGGGGAAAACTGGGTCGGACATAACACCGCCATATCCCCCCAGCGACCGGTAAGCCTGTATTTTTCCTTTAGCCAGACCACCACGCGCTGAGCCTCTTCTTCAGCTGAACCGCATTGCACAATGTCCGGGACCTGCCCTTCATCGCCACAGGCTTCTGGCAGCACCAGAGGAACCTCCTGGTTATGGTGCTTTTCAAAGTAGTCGCGTGAAAAGGCGTAGGCAAAATTGAGAATACGTTGAGGATTACGGTAATTAACCCGAAGAATGGAGGTGCGGCCCTGCGCCTGAATACCTACGCTTGCCAGCGAAAAATTTAACGCTCTTTCACGACGGTAAAGCGACTGGGCATCATCATACATCAACAATAAAGATCGTTTGCTGTTATCAAATAATCGGGCAATCAACGACAGCCAGCGACTGTCAAAATCATGTCCTTCATCAACCAAAACCGCATCGTATCCGGTATCCGTTATTACCCCACTATCAACCGCCTTTTCCAGCGCCGCAAAACTGTTATCAAAGTAAAGTCCTTCACGACAGACAGGAAGATGGAATTTACGCACCGCCTCGTTACACCAGTTATGAAAGTGACAGACATGTACTTTCTGCGACAAGCCTTTTTCAGCGATGCACTCCCGAATATAGTTTGCCAGGGTAATGTTGTAGCAAAGTACCAGAATTGGGCGTTCAGTGGTCTCGGCAAGATATAAACATCGATACAGCAAAATTAACGTTTTGCCCGATCCCGCAACCCCGTGGATAACGCGATGGCCGTCGCCAAGGTTGCGGGCCAGCAGCTCCTGTTGAATATCCATAACCTTCAGAACGCTGGATTCCTTTTTTTTCGCCGGGATGGTTATTTCCGGGAAAAGATGTTGCCGTAAAATATCCCGCGTTAATGGCGAAACAGCAGGTCGGAATCGGGTGGTAAACAAACCAGCAATTTTTTTTCTGAACGCTGAGGGGGAAACCGACTCTGTTATTTCATCCTGGCAAATCGTCAGTGCCGCCGGGAATATTGTTTCGACCGCACCATCTTCAGAAAGGGAGGTTAACTGTCGCCGGGTGATATTGGTAAATATCACGCCATAAGCCCATCCAAGGTTGAGTTTCCCTTTATAGGTTCCCGTTTGTTGCAAACGGGGATCCTGGGCCAGTCTTTCAGCTGTCGCGCAGGCATATTCTCTGACCTGCACCAGAGGATTTTTTTCGCGCTTTAGTCCCTCTTCTGTTTCCAGCGTGACATGCTGCGGATCAACATGACGAAAAGTCGTGCGTCGCCAGTCTTTGACCTCCAAAAAAATAAGCCCCAGAGACGGATCGATAATGACAAAATCTGGATGTCGGTATTGTCGCCCTACCGGGATGTCATACCAGACCAGGCAATCCTCACCAAGATGTGTTTCCAGACGCTGAGCGACACGCCGTTCCCCATAAGTCATTCTCTCTGAACAAAGCGCCAGGGAAGTCATTAATTTTGCCATAAAATATTTCCGGTTTAATACTTGTTAACAGAAGCATCAATTACTCAAACTGCAATTATTTAACCTTTTAATAATTTTTATACAGCTTCGCTTTTAGCATATTTAAGTTACTGCAACTTCTGTAGCCCGGCAATATATTCAGCCTGCCGATATTAACGCTTTGGCATTTTAATTACCTCCCGCTTTCCGCCCAGAAAAAACACCGTTTATTAATGTTGATATAAAAATAAACACAGGATCAGATTTGGGAATTATTGGCGATATACTGCCGTTGCTTAAGATGCCGCAACAGAACCCGTCCTTCGGGCTTAAACTCTGTGCCATAGCGCACCAGACCAATACCTTTAAGCTCAGCGTCAATGGCATAACGCAGTTCGCCAGGGATTTCCTGTTCCAGTAGTACAACGGCTATTTTTTTCAGGCGTGGCTCATATTTGAGCAGAACGGTTGACAGCGTGCCCATCAGCTCATGGGCCGTGCCGGGCATCCCCTGAAGAATTTTGGTCATATCTGGCAGCCCATAGTCCGGCAGGTGCGCCAGCGTACCGGCACGACAGTTAAGAACGCGCTGCATGTTGTCCAGTACGGACATGATCACCTGATTTTCTTCACTGACCTGATGTAAATCGAGCCCACCAGAGAAATTGCCGGCGAGCATCTCATACAGCGAGGGGGATTTACAGGAATCAGACATTATTTATCCTTTACGGGTACCAGTCTCAGATAGTTATTCCCGGCCTCAATCACCCGGGCCTTGTCCGGATTGAGTTCTTCACGGCTAATCGTCAGCTTCCAGGTGTTTTTCACGATATCCGGATGGCGGAACAAGCCCACTACAGCCACATATCTCGTGTCCTCTTCCATTGGCATATCGAGCAGTACGTCTCCGCCCGGTTTGACCACCACATCGCGGGTAGCCAGCAGGTCAGCGCCGAGGATCGTTTCCCCCTCTTTCAACAGTTGCTGGTACACGGTTTTGTCGAAAGTTTTGTTGTCTTTCAGCTGGTAAACCCGCACCACGACAGATTCCGACAGGGAATCGCTTTCGCGTGCATCCGTGTTGAGCGCCTCACGCGCCGTAAAATCCAGATGCAGCACCGTGATTTTCTTGTAGAACACAGCGGTGAAGGCAGATTTAGTTCCGTCGCTGACGCTCTGTGTCAGGCCACAGCCTGTTAAACTGATTGCCAGCCCTACTGGCAGCCAGCATGCCGTTTTAGTCAAACTTGTACGTAACACGTCGGTTTCCTTGTTGTGGTGTTGCGGGCTGCAAGCCTGTGTAGTAACCCAGTTCCGTCGTAAAGGCCTGCGGGATATCATCTGTAAGTTCTTCATCGGCGCCCAGTACGCCATTCATGCCAAGCCAGAAAGGCCCCTCGCCAAGCGGTGGAACGGCCAGCAGACGAGTCCGGGTGGTCAGGGTAATTTTGGCCTTAAAGCGCCAGCCCAGATAAACACGCAGCATGACCAGAAAATCCTGATACAACAGGCCGTCTGGTTTCCAGCCCTGCGACTCCTGCTCATTATCTGTTGTGAGTGCAATCAGCAGCTGGCTGTTAGCATCCATCGCTTCGTCGCCGAGCGCCGTATTGCCATCCAGCAAAAAATCCTCATCACCGTAAAAGCTCAGAGGCTGCCCGATTTCCACTGGCCGCAGGCAGTACGGAGTGACCTGCACCGTAGTGTCAGGCGCAAGCAGGCTCACCAGCGCCTGTATCCCTTCCTGGGTTTTCCCGGGCTGTTGCAGCACGCTAAGCAATGACAGAAAACGTGATACCGGAGTGGCGATATGCTCTGCGGTGCCAGGGATACCCAGCCCCACCAGGCCCAGCAGCGACTGTGAGATGCTGTCGGTCCCTCCGGGTTCGAACGTGGCCGGGTAAGAGTATTTCCGCCAGATGCGATAAAACTGCGTCAGTATGCGGTGACTGAAAATGTCCAGAAAGCCCTGCAGCGCGTCATGCCCTTCCCGACGCTGGGTAATGTCATCAAGGTACGCGGTCGGCAGCGGTGAATCGACGCCATACATTCCCAGAAAAGTCGTACGAATGACCGGCGGTTTGCTGCTATCGTCATCGTCATATTCAACAGCTTTCAGCTCACTGGCTGGAAACGCCATCCCCGGATGAGGAGCAAAACGCACCGGATCGTCAGCGGGATGGCTGGTTGAGCCTATCAGTGGCCTGCCCGGATTACGCTTCTCCAGCAGCTGACAGAAACGATAAAAGTTAATACGGTGAAGATCGGCTTCCAGTCGCGAGGTTAGCCGGGAATACGACGGTTGTGCTTTTCTTCCCATTCCAGGCGTTCTCCGGTCGGTTGCAGAATGATAATCAGGCGGTTAAACAGGTAAATGTCGGTATAAAGTGCAAAGAAGCGACTCAGCATCTCACCGAACAGGCAGATATCGCCCCGCCCGGCAAAACCGTGGCTGTCCAGCGTCACCTCAATTTGTACCCCACGCACCAGGTAGCCCTGCTCAAAGCGCTCGGTTTCGCTGTGTTTCACATCGATAATGGCTTCCAGACGGCGGCGATTCATTTCGCTGTCCGTCCATTCATACAGCGCCAGGGTGCCGCGCAGTACGTCAGCGTTATCCATCATTGAGAGAAAACCGCTGCCGAGATGGCTCAGTACGCGCCAGTGAAAGCGATCCCGTGCGGGCGGATAACAGGGAAGCGTCGGGGCGCAAAGGTTGCGTACAGCGATGCTGGCCGAGGTCGTTTTCATTACCGTGTCGAGTACGGTACTTTGCAACGCCCGCCGTGGCAGCTGACCATTGGTCCCGGTGAGCGTCAGTGACAGACTTTCATCTTCCGGCACGGTGTGATTATCAAACGCTTCCCCGCCAAGGATGAGCCAGGTGTTATGCAGCCCGGACGGGCCACGGCGCACGCGGGTGTGGTAGTAATACTCCGGGGCTTCATGACGCATCATCCCCCCTTTATGGCGGAAGCTCGAAAACGGCACGTAAGTATGCTGGCTCGATGACATTACCGAATCCACGGTGTAAATTTCGGTATGGCCATCCTGGACGCGCATCGGACGCAGCATGTACTCCGTCTGCAGCGAGTTCAGCGTCAGCGGATCGGATTCCAGCGGGAACAGATTGATCACCGGCACGCAGTTCAGGCGCAGATGCTTTTCGGTAAAGCTGAAATCATGCTCCCAGCGTTCCGCCAGCACGACGTCGATTTCAAACCATTGAAGCTCAGTCGGAAAAACGACGGTTTCCAGCCCGCGCAGGCCCGTAAACATGAATTTCTCGCGAAAAGTAAAATATTCCAGCAGCAGCTGATAGCCACTGAAACTGCCGCTCCCCTTCGGCCAGAGCGTGTCGTCATCGCCAAACCCGAGCGCGGTGAAATGCCCGTCAAGCGCCCTTCGGTCCAGATCGCCGGGCATCCGCAGCCATATTCGGGCGACATTCATAGTGAAGGCCTCGTGCATAGCGCAGGCCAGCGGCGCATCGGCGTTGAAATAGAATGGAATATGACTGAGATCGATACGACTCCAGTCCGCCAGTTTGCTGCAGTTAAAGCGCAACGTGACAACCGAGCGGCCTTCAGGATCGGTCGCCAGGCTGGCGTGTTCCAGTGACAGCGGCTGAAGTTCTGTCTCTTTCGTGGTGGTATAACGGCAGCGCGTGCCTTTCTCACCAACTGGCCGGGAAAGCACTTCGAAGCCTTTGACAATGCGCATCGGCTCTTTCATTTCGCGCCAGTCCGGCATGAACTCCACGATCGACATCGATGGAATAGTGCGCAGATAATGCGGCCACAGCAGGCTGACCAGCCCTTCGGTCAGCTCAGGCAAGTCATCGTCGAGTTTCTCGCGCAGTCGCCCCATCAGGAAGGCAAAGCCTTCAAACAGGCGCTCCACATACGGGTCGCGGGCGCCCGCTTTGTCAAGGTTAAGCATTGCCGCCTGCTCCGGGTGGGCGCGGGCAAACTCTTCACCCGCTTCCAGCAGGTAGCGCATTTCGGCGTCGTAATAACGCAGGGTTAAATCATCCATAATTTCTCTGTGCGGGGCTTAATATCTGTCGGGACTCAGGTAAACCAGAACCGAACGATATGGAAAAAAACGGATACGGCGAAGCAGAGGGAATCATTCAGATCCATCATGCCGTCGTGACCTTCAATCATGGCAACAAAATCTTTTACGTTTAATGGCGGATCCAGACAGCCCTCCCACTAATCCCAGAAGCGGTACTTGTCAGTGAAACTTGATTCGGAGTGACACCTTTATTTTTTAGCCATTGCACGCTTTTTTTTGCCCGAAATTTATCACGTGTCGTGACAGGGTGCCGATCGTTTATATTTACAACCATGAATGCCATTCTCATTACGCATAAATTGAGTGATATCGGTTAGTTGTGGCATTAGCCGCACAGCACCGCAGCCCGCGCAGGGTCGAGAGAAATCAGCCCGGAAAGCAATATATCCATTTCTGGCTGCAGCCGTGTCTTATCGGCTTCACTTCTCCCGGCCCGGGCTCGCAGCAGTTTTAACCTTCTGGCTTTTACTTCAAATATAAGTTCCGGCGCCCAGCCTTCGAGCGTTATTGCACAGGCTTCGCTGTCCAGCCCGCCTAACAGATGCATGGCCATTTCATTTTTCCCGAACTGTTCGGTGACTCGCGCCATCAGCAGGCGTATCAGCCATCGGTCGCGGAAAGAGGTGTAACCCGGTTGAACCTGAAGCCAGTTAAGCGCAGCTTCAATACCTTCGCTGTCTGCTTTCGCCAGCACTTCAGGCTCCAGCATCAAAACATCATCGCTGCCAGCGGCCACGGGCGACACCGGCCCATCTTTCCATCCGGGCATGTCGTCCAGTACCTTTTCGTTTATCCAGTTCAGGGTCACTTCGTCGGCAAAGGGTGTTCCGTCATTGAAAGCCAGCGCCTCCAGTCCCGGCAGGCGAGCCAACAAACCTTTTAAATCACGGCAGAGGATATCTGCACGCACACTGTCGTTATCCAGTTTTACCAACGCCTGCCAGGCGTACCACTGCACATCCAGCCACAGGTGATTAACGCCCTGTGCCAGTAATGTGTCTGTCTGCTCCAGCAACTCAGACCAGCTTTTTTGCAGATACAGACGCTTGAGATGCGCTTTGTTGTCTGGCTTGGGCGGAACCAGGCGGGTGCGCCCGGACGCGTCCAGAGGCGGAAGCTCTGTCAGCGTGTCCCAGCGGACACTTTTCAGCAGATGATGCCCGGCGAGCCAGCCCCCCGGCTGGTCGCGTAGATATTTCGCCAGTACTTTGGCCTGATCGAGCAAATCACGTCCTGATGTGACAGCGCTCATCACCGGCGCGGAAGAGACTGAAACATCTGTCGCGCGCTCTTCGCGGCTGGTCTGTGGTACCAGACTGTTGGCGCCACCACTTTGTACCAGGCGGTTATCCAGAGCCTGATACAACCCGTCAAGTTTTGGACGGGCATCTTCATCAAACGCCTGAAATGCCTGTTCCGACAGCAGCAGACCACCTGTAATACGCTGCATGACGGACAAGTCTACTTCAGGATATAAAGACAGACTGTCCGTCACACGGCTGCTGCCAAGCCATTCCAGCGCTGTTTTACGACTCCGGTCGCGACGCGGATGCAGCCGGGAACCGAACCGTTCAAGCATTGCCGCCAGAAGTTCAATTCCCTGCGCAAATCCTGTCTCTCCATCCTGATGCAAACGCGCCCAGACATAGAAAGTAATGATGCGCAGATCCTTGCAGGTACCGATCAACAGCTTTTCCGCCAGCTGGCAAATCAGTTCAGTATTGATGCCGGAAAGTTTGTTGACCTCTTCGCGGATGCGCTGGAAATCATCGTCGTAACCCGGATCCTCTCCGGTCGGCTCATGGTAGCTAATTGGCTCCAGCCAGCGTTCCCACTCAGTACTGCGCGACCGTATATTTGTCAGTAACGTTTTTTCATCAGCGCCACAGGCGTGAAGTATGCTCTGTAATGTCGCCATTATTCCATCTCATCCATGATTGCGTTCTCTGTACCAGCCAGAGCCTGTGAAGTTGCCGAGGCATCTACACTGAATATCTGGTCCGGCAGCGTGAACCCGCGCAGTTCCAGCATTGCCAGCGGGCCACTGCCCAGCTGCGAGCGCAGCACCCACTGCAGGGTGCGACCATCCGGCGCGGTGAAGCTCATCATCCACTGGCTGCGATCGAGTTGCCGACGCGTCCCCTGCTCCAGCCAGCGAATAAAACCCCAGGTCCCGCCGTAATCGCCAAACAGCCGCGCGCCGGCGTTGACCGTGCTCCAGGTCAGCAGGGTGCCCGGTTTCCAGGTCTCTCCCGGCCAGCGGAAGGTCTGCCAGTCGGCCATCTGGTTAAAATAATGCAGCGTTTGTCCGTCGATGCTCAGCCGGGTCTCCACCACCTGCGGTACGGGGCGCGCCTGTAGCTCAAAGCTGATGCCCTGGCTGCCGTCGGTAAACAGGATGTCCGACAGCCGGCTCAGCCGGTTAATCGCCCGCAAAAATGCCGGGTTAACGCTCAGCCCCTGACCGTTGACCTTATCCGGCACCCACCGGCTGCCTTCTTTATGCAGCACACCGCTGAGTTCGGTTGTCAGAAAGCGCTCAATACGTCCGCTGTCCCGGCGCACAAACTCCGCCAGCATCGGCAGCGACGCATCGCTTTTGCCCGCGGCAAACGGATAGCGCCCGTCAAATGCGCTGTGCCAGCCGGCCACCACCGCGCGGCGCCATTTATCATTCAGGCTGGCAGCCGACGGCTGCAGCACAGTCTCCCGGGCCTGGGTCAGCGGCTGCACAAACAGCGTGTGACCGAAACCGCTCCACGCTTCCCCCAGACTGGCCGCAACGAGACTGCCGTACTGTCGGGTGTCGGTCAGATCCACGCTTTTACCCTGAAACACGGTCCGGGCCAGGGTCTGCATCATCGCCTGCGGATCGGGGGCATTTGCCACCTGTTGCAGACGCAGGCGCACACGAGTGA
>Ga0209463_1001911_pt1 | contig 12048 bp, 4 predicted proteins | sample AgamicMgSfrz_FD_187169 | JGI IMG/M metagenome (GOLD analysis project Ga0209463, IMG submission 187169) | Agave microbial communities from Guanajuato, Mexico - Mg.Sf.rz (SPAdes) (version 2) | ecosystem: Host-associated > Plants > Phyllosphere > Phylloplane/Leaf | place: Guanajuato, Mexico... | reverse complement strand
GGGCTGAACAACGAGTCCATCGAAACGAAGCTAATTCTATTCTAGTAGTAGCACTGATTGCCACTTATGCCTTCGACGCCGTGTCGTGAAAGTCCTTTGCTCTTTTGCTCAAGGAAAAGGGATCTTTGACCCCGAGGGTGTAGAGTTCTTCTCACTCGTATTTGCTAGTGGTGAATCATATCTATCTTTATGGTCGTTAGCCCCTACATTTTCATCGTTTGCTATAGCCCTCTCTATCTTTGTTGGCGTAACCGCCCCTTGATTGGGCGTATGTCAATGCCCGGTAGTATGAGCTACTTCCTCTGAGAATGATCAGACGCATTACCTATTGAAGACTGTCTTTTCCCCTCTTTCACGCCGACTTCCCCTAAGACCTCTTTTCACTCGGCAGTCTGTCAGAGTTAGCGCTTCGGCTCTTCTTTCTTTCTCTTTTCTTTCTATATGAGATGACTCCCCCGGTGAAAGGGGGTTGAGAGCCTTTCTTTCTAAATGAAAAAGACTAGGAGAATCCAAAAGCCTTTGTCAAGTCTGTTGGAGATGCAAATGAAGCCTTGACTCTAGCTGCTCTTGGTGGTTGAGTAAGGGCATTGAGCTTAGGCCTACCCCTACTCTCCTTGTAGGGTAGTTCAGTCACCCGAGGATCACTCTCTCCAGAGCCGGGAGTGCAGCCAATTCACAAAACCGATGAAACAAGTCTGGAGCAGCTCAGTCCAGCTAGCTTCTTTGCCAATTAGCTACGTTCGTTCCACTCCCCCTTCAGTCAAAGAGGCTGGTCACGAAATGTCTTTGTCTTCTGCCTGCGAGTCTGAGCACTCAACTTAGCTAGGCATCAAACTGCTTTCTATGCATTTCATATAGCTGCTTTGAGAGGGAATCTTTAGATTCGTGCTTCTGAGTCTTTGACTTCTTTACAGAGAGAGATCCCTTCTCAAAGGACAAGAAGCTGACGTTCAATTCAGTGTGCCCTGTCAGGGAGTGAGTTAAGGTAGTCGGTCAGTGAGCGGATTTTTTTTTGCCGCGCTGCTCTTCTCTTGCTTTCTTTCTTCGTTGTTATTCCCTCGGGTTCTGAAGCTAAATGAAATTCTTTTTTTGTAGTTACAGTCAACACAGTAGCTGTAACGTGAACAGCACTTTGTCCTCTATTTCTATCTAAATAGGCGGCAACTTCGCTGAATGATAAAGCCTTTTTCCTTTCTTTGGTCAACAACCATTGGTAAAGAAGAGGATCAGACCAAGTCAAAAATAGCGTATAGAAAGAAGTGAAGCCGGGTGTGATTGAAGCACAGAAGAATTTCTCCCATGCTTTGTTGGCCAACCACAGGCAAAACACTAGTATCATCACCCTTATGGCTTAATGTCAATCCATATTACATATCCAGTCAAAAGGTTTACAACCCTGGAAAAGGATTGGTGGATTTGGTTAGAGAACCATTAGAAAATTCCCTCAATTTAAGTAAGCTGCTTTCGTAGTTCTCCAAGCGCTCTATGCCGTTATAAATATGGCTAGGGCGTGGTAGACCCATCGGCCCCATACCGTAGGGGGTCTTAGTGGCCTTCAAAAGGTAAAGAACGAAACCGCTCGATATTTTTTTATTTCGTTATTGACGGTCTGGAATACGACGATGAGTGGACTGTTCTGCGGGCTTGGGTTAAACAGTGGCTAGCTTATGTCCGTTGGTATTGGCTTACGGCCTGGTCACCCGACGTAACCATCCAAGATTTTTTCGAAGCTCCGGTTGTGAACCGGTCCTGGAAGCTCAGTTGGTTCGATTTGGTCTTCTATGTCAGGTCTATGACTGGCTTGCTGAGAAAGGTGAAGAGTACAAGGTACCAATCCTGGTTCCGGACTTCCGTTATGGGCCTTTGCTAAAACTGGAAAATCTCTTTGGTATTATCAATCATCATATGTTGGGCTTAACCAACCTGCAGCTGGTCGAGGTTTCGTGTGTCCGGGAATCAATAGACTCTTTGGTGCACACGACCCATCGATGACAACCGTAAGATGGCTCGGAATGGGTTACGTAGGATAAAAAAAGAAGGAAATCTCATCTCCACATTTACATTTGCTCTTGAAGCTTAAGCCGTGTCTGTGAAGCTCTGCTGAGTTCACACGCTAACGCAGCTAAGCCCAATTGAATATAGTTTTTTGATACTACTTATTCTAAATAAATAATTACAGCACGAATAGGGAATCTTCTTCTTTCCTTGTTATGCCGGTTCTAAAGGTTAGTTTTCCGCTCTTCCTTATATAAGCACTAGCAGAACCAAAAGAGAACGAACGATAAGGAATGGGATAAACTTACACGATTCTTTCAGGTCTTTCTCTTCCTTATCTTATAGCACATGGAGCGGTTCTTTTTTCAATCTTTTTTTCTTTGAACCGTACTGCTGCGCCAGTTGGTCGATTCGCATTTATTATCTTCTTCGAATGACGAAAGAGAGAAAATAAAGAATGTAAAAAGGAGGATGAAACTGATACCTAAGAGCTCTCTTTACTGACAGCACGCAAGCTTACACGCTTACATCTGCTTATGCTTACATAAGCGGATTGCTTATATGCTGACTTTTCCTAGTTGAACTACCTCGGTTCACTGAACTTGCTCCACCCTTCTCAGCATGACTTTTGCAAAGAAGGGTCAGCATCTTCACTCTCTTCCTGCATGCAGGGATGCAAAGACTGACTAGCAGCTGATCTTGCAAAGAGCAGAAAAGTAGACCAATAGAAGCGGATTCAGTCCTTTCCTTCTTTCTTACTTTCATGGGTTGGTTTGGTTGCCTGAGATAGAGATCCAAACAAAAGCGGAATGCCCGGCAGATTCAAAAGTCAAAGGCACCGGGATCATTTGTTTTTTCGACATTTTTCACTTTCAATGTTGTATGTAAGTTTATCATAGAATTCGGATATCAGAATCTCATATCTAACAACAAATTTCTCCGCCTATCTAATCGAGCCTCTCGATCTGTCATTATACCTCGAGAAGTAGAAAGACTTTCAATCCCAGTCCCATGCTTTCCGTTGGTCAACAACCAACTACTTAGGGGAACCCACTCTTCTTCGGTTTCAGAATCGGTTGATGAACAAGAAGAATCTATTGCCTCCACTTCAATACATTACAAAGAAGCTAGTCGCTAGTTCAAATAGGCACTCCCCAGCCGGCAATCATATGTTGAGTAGGAGCTCGTTCATCAACCTGTGAGCGGAAAAAGCCAAAAACCTGACCTCTCTACCTATTCCCTTAAACAGACAGGCACAAGCTGAGTCAAGTCAGAGAAAATAGACCCCTATAAGAGAAAGCCGCGCAACCAGAGTTCCATATTGACTTAGATAAGATTGGAGAATTAAGCGTCGCAAGGTCGGTTGATTGAATGATTTGAAAAAGAAATGAAAAGCAGTCTTACTTCACCTAGAGGGAGAAAGCCAATAACACCGTTCGTCGTAAGAGACGGAAAGCACGTTCATGAATTCATGGCAATATGTGCAGCTCTGGTTTGTTGTGGTGCTTTGGTTTAAGATAATATCTTCTGCTGTGGAATCCTAGCTTAGCTCGTGAGCTAGCTAACTGCTAATCCGTTCTCTTTCCAGGCCGACCCTCCTTTTTTCTAGTCAAGTTGGAGAGGGGAATTCAGCTCGACCGACCCTTGAACCTCTCCTTTTATGACTCTGAAAGCCCAATTCCTATAGTTAAGGTAGCGTTGTATTTCAAAATTTCAGGCTGTTCTAGTCTTGTCTTCTGAGGAGCTTTAGAGCAATCTATCCTAAAAAGAAGCTTTTCGTTAATATCCTCCGCTGCTATCCTCGCCCCCGGGACTGGTTCAAGGTAAGCTACTGCCTCTACCGGTGCTCCTGTCTCCCGCCTCCACGTGGCACGCACGTGATGACACACAGTTGGTTGTTCCCATCCCCGCTCGAGGGATATAGAACTTTAGCGATCCAGCATTCCCCCTCTCCTCCTTCTATCTAGTCGTCCCCGGGCGGGATCACCAAGAACGCCTTAGCAGATACATTTCAATCTGGAGTTCGCCAGTCCGTCCTGATAGTTCGAGGGCCGTGAGAAGCATAGCTAGCATCCCTTCGGCTTCGGTAGGAGAAAGATGAAGCTTTGAGGCTCGCTCTAGATCGGATGGTTCTATGGGGCCTATATGGAGCTAGCGATGGGAGCCTCCCGGGCAGGGAGGTTCAGATGCAGCTTCGTAGCTTCCTCGCATGGCACTGGAAAAGGAATAGGAAAGAGATGGCTTCGACCACTATTGCTAGGAAGGGCTTTGCAGGCTTGTACTTTCTATCAATCTATCAATAGATGGGCTAGCAGAAAAGCAGGAGAGGGGGTTCCTTAGATGCAGGCAGGGAAATCATTGTTTTGCCTTCCCGGCTGGGCTTCGAATGGAGGTTATTGGCAAGCAAGCAGAGGAATGAATAGCAGGAGAGTTTTGAAGTTCATTTTATGATGTTAGCTCGCTAGGAGCGGAAACGGGACCTGACGGTACGGAACTATATATTCAAAAGAGGCAGAGTGAAGTTCTGGTCTTTCTCCCCACCCCTTTGTGCCCAGGTCCTCCTTTCGTGCCTTCAGATACACTCGTTGGGGAATGAATGTTCTGGTTTTATTCGAGCTATATCTCCATTTCCAGTCGAAAGGCATCCATGACGGGCCACTGGTTCGTCATGACTTCTACCGTCACTGCTGGCCTAGCCTCTTTGAGATCGTCCAATCCCTGTGTAAGATATTACTACCTGCCATTCGGAGCAACTACTATTTTTCGTTTACGGCTCAACAAGGGAAGAGACCCTATTTGAGACTAAGGCGGGTTTGGAAGGTTGGTTATCGTAGGGAAAAAGGTTGTATTTCCGTCTGTCTTACTATTGACAAATCTTAGGCAATTGGCTAACATAGGATTCGTGGAGACGTTGTACCTAAGAGAGTCATAGCTAAGAGGGTGAGAAGCTTTTTTATGGTATGGAATTATTCAACTTTTGTACTTGCTTTGACCTTTTGCTACAGAGCAAAGAAGAAAAGACCGATCCAGATTCACCTCACCCTTGACCGTAGATCGTTACCAACAGAGGACTGGGCAGTTGATATCGAAATATCAGATTCAAACGGCTTTCCCTCGCAAATCAAGCGCGAAACGTACAGGCCGGGGAATAAAGAGATGACGAATAGCAAGCAAAGCGAATTCCAATGATTCGAATTCTGGATAGCGCATTGAGCTAAGCAGCCTAAATTGGACCTAAAGCGTCGACGCTTATTTATAGATTTATATGACGAAATAAAGCCCCTCGAAGAGATAGAAATAGAACTACCTTGGCTTAAGAAAAAGAGTCATAAAAACTACATCTTTCATCAGCCAGACCTGGTGACATACTCCAGATGAGTGGCCGACCCCAATTGGAGAGTAAGATACAGATTATGATTTAGATTAGGTCGCAGGCCTTATTGGAATGAAATGAAAGTAAGCCGTTTTACCTCCGTCCGCCTATCCCCTTTTTTCTTCCTTTGTTGCCGCTTCCCAGACATGGGAGAAATTCGTCGAATTTACACAAAGTAGTTATTGAAATAAGGTTAGCCGGGGTTGGGATTGGTTCGCGCAGAATGCCTAATAGCAAAATCTCTCTAAACTATTAAAAAGAGCATATACATGAATCGAAAGACATATAGATATCGAAGTGGGCCAGCGAATGAGTCCACTAGCTGTTTAGATCTTCTCAAGGTATGCATGAAACAAAAGGCGAGGGAGAAATAGAATAAGGAAAGGATGATCAAAAGGTATGAAAGAAGACTTCTTTATTTAATAAATAACCTGTTGAAGTGGATGTTCAAAAAGGGGGAGAGCGTCCTCAAAGAAAAGGAATTTCAAGGTCAAAGGTAAATGAATGCATATCCTGTGGATGCCGCATTAGCGGTGTTAGGACTTTCCCTTCCTTATAGCCTTACAATATCAATTTGATTTGAAGAGAATCCATAATACCTCCTTTTCGGTTAGTAGAATGTGAGAAAGAGAGCCGCTGAGCAAGGCTAGCCTTTCAACGTCATACAAAAGGGAAAGAAAGGCGAGTGAAGTCACTTCTGGGAATTCAGTATAGGATCCCGGCTTCCCTATCTGATGATTAGGAGGATGCCTGAACTGGCGGAATCCCTACTCTACTAGTCACCGATGTTGGTGCTTTTTGTAAAGGCATAGCGTAAATCCTGCCCGCTGCTATAGAACTGCTGTTGGAAAAAAGAATAAAGATAGACCTCCAGAGCAAAGTCTAAACAGAGATGGCTTGGGGTGAGGGGTAGTACAGGAAAGAGCCAATTCCATTAATAAGAGAAAGGCTTCACATTCATGCACGGAAGTTGGGATAATTAGCAAAGTAGGCTTTGTTTTCAGTTCCGTTCCCACGGAGAGACAGGAACGGATATGACGGCCGGGTTGTACCGATGGCATGTAACCCTTTTTGGGGGTGGGCTTAAGCCGAAGTAATCGGTGAAGGATAGCTCGAAACTACAAACGAAACAAAGACTAAAAGCGGGCTGCTAAATAAAAGAAGAAAAGAATTATAATAATTACCTAATTCATTATCCGACTCAGTCTTTGAGAAGAAGGCTAACCCTATATGAAAAACCGGTCAGATCTGTGTAAAAGAGCCCTCTCTCTGGTGGAGGAAGGTACTGGATCCATTTACAGGCATTTCTTAAGCCATCCTTAAAAGCCCACGGTGACAAAGAAGATGAAAGACTATGTTCCCGCCGGTAATAGGATGATCTGACGCTTCTTTAAGACTTGAGACTTGCGCTTTCTACTTCATGTTAGTCAGTCGCAGACAGGATGGGAAGCGTCAAGTTTGATTCTTCCTCGGGAATACTACTAAATAGAATGACGCATCTCCGACTTCAGACACTGAAAAGAATGAACTCTCGGACTGTAATGCAAATAGATCGATTAATCTCACCATCGGATATATTGAGAATGACTAATATCTCCTCCCCAAACACAAACAATCCGAATAGGCAGATCTGAGGAAGCAGAGATGTTAGCTGCTTACGTAGTTGAGTCAATTAAACGGCCTTTGCGCCTCCCTAACTCTTCCCAAGGAGCCCGATACGGGATATGGCTTGACGAGCCAGCTACCTTGCCTCCGGATCCGGACTGGATTGAAACTACTGACTACGTGTGGCTTTAGACTCTCTATCTGGTCGGGATGGTAGGTAGCATATAGATATAGTAAGTGAGAACCGGCACATTGAGGCAGAGAAGCCTGAACTCAACTATAGGGGAGGACAAACGTAAGCTCAGTTAGCTTCGTCAGGATTGGAATCTCACATACGTCTGATTTAGACTTGCATACCTTCTCACTCAGAGAAAGCACTGGGCATTGGGAATTGATTCCCTGGGGCGAAAGCCCAACTCTTGGTAGTTAGGAGTAGCTGTTGTTTTTCTCTCTTTTAGCTCTATCAGGAATTCGGGATTTCATCCCTCTTCAAAAATTCGTAGTTAAGATCGGAAAAGATGACACAAAAGTTATCTCCGGTTCAGTAGAATGCTTTCTTTAGTCGGAATCACAACCATTCTTTGATAATGATATTTCTACTTTGAATAAATCCGGACTTGTAGCGCTCCGTGTTCCTGCCTACCGGTTAAGAGGAGCGGGGAAGATCAATTGGATCTGATTCTAAAGTCACCCATCAGTGAATAGAAGGTTCGGGCCTGTGAACACTAAATAGAATAACTAATCCTGGCCGCCTCCCATAGCTGTTTCAGCAGGTGAATTCACTTTTATCGTCTTTGCTCAGCCTTTCATTCTTCTTTCATACTTCCCGCGGACGGGCTTGATTTACGACAAAGTAGAGTCGAAATAGAAAAGCGTCACGATCGTCCGTTACTGCAGATACTTCTTACGCTTTCTCTGTCTCACGAAGGCACTAATAGTTGTTTGTAGCTTTCCTTGCTACCGGAAGCGGGGTAAATGACAGACTATATTCCCATATCTGCGGAAGGAAGGTAATTTCATCCCCGCGGGAAAGACAAAGAGAATCTCTCGACATCTTTTAGATCAAGAAAAGCATCCTTGGTAAGAGCGAAATAGACTGACTTAACCGAACGATGCTCTTTATCCTCCTAACGGGCGAGTCACAGAGGTGACGAGAATAGATGAAATAGACGTGGGATAAGGGCCGAAAGTAGAAGAATGCATGAAACTGCTGCTCCGTAACGCCTGCCTTTTCTTCTTTAAGGCGTACGGGCTCTACTTAAGCCATAAAGACGATTCCAGTAGGGCCTATAGTATTATCATAGAATCCCCAGGACGGGAAATTACATAGAAATAGTAGTTATATCCGGTGGAGGATTATGAGTTTACTTGCATTTATGCCATAATTCTTTAACTGCCCCACCTTCTCAGATGAAGCAGGAAGTTCAGATCTGGGCAACAGCAATAGCTTACGTAATTCCGGGCTTGCTTTTGCACTAAATCTTACTAGTAGCTCGTCTGTCTGTTACTTCTTTGCTGAATCTCACCTAGGGCTGTACGTAGTGAAGGTCAGTATGTGTGCGTGCGTGTATGCCAGGTATTTGTATTGGTAGGATATTAGTCTCCTTTGCCCTGCTATCCCGTCTACCAGGGCTTTTGATTCTTTATTCAAACTACGTAGCACATACTATCTCCTCCTGCCGTCAGTCTTCTATGTCTTCTATAGTGAGTTCCCCCGGATGAGGGTGTAGGATGCTTGCAGTTCACGGGCTTGATTTACGACTTCGGAATGCTTTACTAACGAGATCCCGCCTTCTAAGTCAATATCAATAGTTGTAGAAGTGGGATATGTGTCGAAGTGGGATCCCCAGGCATAGCCCGGTCTGAACCTGGGTCTTAGCTTTCAGAACACTTCTGTCTAACTGTAACATCGCAAAGTGAAATAAATAATTCCGTGCTCTTCCCCGGATGCAACTGATGAAAGAGAAGACGCTGTGCCGGACTGCCTTGATCAGGCTGAGATTCGACGTTTGATTTTAGTGCAATAGCCCATAGAAAATCCCAGACAGCTGGTAGTCTGAATTACTTAGCCCACAGGTAAACGGGCTAGTAAAGGCCCTGACTTCATCATCTAAGGCAGCAAGGGATGTCTGGGAGTTAGGAGTTAGTAGTGTGTTTGTTAGAGCGTCGATCTAAGGCCGTAAAGAAGGCAGTATGTTCGCGTAGTTACCTGGTGAATCTCTGCCTTATCGGCTAACTGCGCCATAGTCAGTAAGAATCTTTTTATAAGTTTATAGCTTTCCTACTTTTTTTCAGTAATGGATTGAGAAATAGGATGCTATAATGCAGCTCTTGCAGCTTTCCCTAACTAAATCTCTTTAGGTAGCCGCTCTTCCCGCTCGCGTTAGACCATGGGATCACCCGCTGAGGCTGTAAGGTCTTTCTGCATCTTCTGAAGTTGGCACCCTTGGGAAAACCTTCAACTAAAAGTGTGCTAAGAGCAAACCGTTAGGCCAGTATGCATTCCCTGTCTGGGAGGTTCTCTCCGAGAATACTTTTTTAGCTGATCGCTTCCTTTCTATTATCTTAGGATTCGACGTCTTCGAAGAAGAACGATAACTACTTAGATCACCACCCCAGCCTCAAACTAATGAGTCAAATCCTATCTTTCATCCAATAAGCCGTATCAGTCAAGGCCTTCGCTTCTTCAGTCATATGGAAAGCGGTTCAGTCTGCTCCGCCCCAATCAATGCCTTTTTCTTCAGACTGAAAAGCCTTTTCGTTAGCAATCCGAACTGCCCTTCTTCCTTTCCGGAAAGTGAGCTCTTACTATAGTAGCTCGAAGCTAAGGAGTTAGCAGCGGAAGTTTATGTTATGAGTTGGAGTAGCTCGTAGCTAAGAGTTAGAGAGCTGGGAATGAAAGAAGAAAGGTTGTATTGAAGACACCACACGTCGACCTAGGAGGATAGGTCTCATGCCTTACTGTCTTATGCGTTGGGAGACTGACAGTACGAGAGAATAGCTATAGTTCGTTAAGTTCACGAAAGAGCTAGCGTGCAAGTCAACCTGGTCGTGGGAGAAGACCTGTTGACATAAGTCTGTTGTCTGCAACTGGATCCTAGCTAACGAGCTCGACCATTCTACTAATCCATTCTTGAAATTACTACCTATCAATAGAATAGCTTTGCTTACTCGTGACGACTGGACTGACTGCGCTAAGCAAGAAGAGTGGGACTTCTGATCGTAGTGCCCGTATTCGCATACCTTGTTGTGCCCTTGCGAGGTGCTTGTTTTCGTAAGTTGCATACCATCAAAGGCTAAGCTAAGGGGCCCAACGAAAAGATGACCCAGGGACCTTAGGCGCTAGTGGTGGGTTACCTATAAGTCCATTTTGAGCTCTTGACTGACCAAGTCACTAAAGGAGCTTTTCCTGTCAAGTCCAATCCAAACCTAAAAAAGGTCAGTGATTATAAGTACCATAAAGGAAGAGAAATCAGATTCATGGCAATAGAGCGAAATTAAGCTAGGCGTATGATTGAATACCGATCTGATCCCGTGTGCGGATGTATAACGTCGTGCAAAGCGCTTGAACGCAGGCTTGGTGTAACTAAATCCATTCAGATACTTTTTTTATATAGTGACTTATAGCTTTTTCATGCTAGCGTTGGGAGTTTGCCCACTCACTCAATTTCAAAGGTGAGTAGCCATTCTGACCTGAGCTTGCTTTCAGGAAATAGGTTGAAATCCCGGCTAACTAAGAGATAGAGTCGTCTTTTCTCTTCCTGACCTTTGCCCCGTTAGAATTGCATGTGAAAAGCATATAGCCAATAGCTTCGACGCGCTTAGCTACTGCCTAAAAGCTCTTACAAGAAAGTAAGTAATCTCAAGGCCGCCCGGTCATTCATCCAATGCTGATTTTTAGGCATAGCATTAGCCTCTTTCCGCGAGTCAGAAAGCCTTAGTTGAGGTGTCTTCGCATTTGCCTATGTGTTATTCTGGTCTGCTGGCCAGTGTAATATCCCCCGCGGGGACTACTTTTTGACTTATCTCTCCAGCTATTCCATCTAGTGGTCGAAGTCTTTGAAGCATTCCAATCCCAGCGTTTGAGTCAATAGCAGCAGAGTCCTGAAAAGAGCTAAAAGCATTCTCTACGCACCTTTTACATTTGCTTATTCAAGAAGAGCATATTTTCAACCTCCCTTCGGGAAGTAGTTAGAAAGCTTGTCAACTTGATTCGAGCCTAAAAGATATGAGGGATAAAAGCTAAGTACGCATTCAATCCTGATGACGAAGGCTGGCTCGGCAGATCTGTGGGCATTAAAACTTCAGTGTAAGCGAGTGGCCGATAAGAAACGCTACTTTCTCTAAGGTGCAACCCTTTCTGTCCATGTCCATCGTTGAGCCAATCCCATCGCGGGGAAGAAGGACGTCTTTCATTCTCACCCTATTCGGGGTATTCATGCCCACCCTCTTCTTATAGTAGTGCAATTCCTCCTTCAAATCAAAGAGCAGTGGATTCTATCACCGGGAATTCTGGGTATCATAACTATGCTATGAAAGAGCTCCTTCTTTCAAAGACCCTACCCTATTGGACTGGACATTATTGACTTGCAAAGACTGGTTCTGCTCGGGGATATATATTTGCATAGAATTTATCAGTCTTGGCTAAGCCTTAGGCGTCTGAATCCAAAGAAGCAGACTCAGAGCTCAGAGCAAGGCAAAAAGAATTGGCATACTTCACTAACTGGTCTGTCTAAACGGTGCTTGTTGCGGGTGATACCAGGAATCTTCCTCTCAAGACTTGGATCGGTAGACCTATTTGGACGCTTGAAGCAAGCGGGGATTTCAGCTTGAGATCCGCTTGGAGAGCGTTCTCATAGACAAGTTTCGAAGGGGGAGGTCTCGACGAGCCTTGCTTTCTTTCCTAGTCCTTAAAAGTTATTCTTGACTCTTTCTTGGGATTGGGTTTGACACTAAAAAATACAAAATATCTACTCGTGGGCGGAGGAGAGGCAATAGATTCATCTTGTCCTTGGCTTGTGAAAGGACGAAAGAAAGGCTACATGGTATCTGACCCCGATGACATAGGGACGGTT
>Ga0209463_1001910_pt1 | contig 12048 bp, 8 predicted proteins | sample AgamicMgSfrz_FD_187169 | JGI IMG/M metagenome (GOLD analysis project Ga0209463, IMG submission 187169) | Agave microbial communities from Guanajuato, Mexico - Mg.Sf.rz (SPAdes) (version 2) | ecosystem: Host-associated > Plants > Phyllosphere > Phylloplane/Leaf | place: Guanajuato, Mexico... | reverse complement strand
CTACTACCAAAACCGACTAAATCAAATGGGGTCGTCAAAAACCAATTATTACTTAGAATGTCCAAGCCATGGCTGTATCTTAATCATGAATAAATCGGAGGGTTCTAACGCATGAGTGAATCTAATCAGGAGTACATTGTACTCACTGGTGCAAGGGAGAACAACCTCAAGAACGTATCCTTGCGCATCCCAAAGCGTAAAATTACGATCTTCACCGGAGTATCCGGATCTGGCAAATCATCGATTGTCTTCGATACCATTGCCGCAGAATCCACACGATTGTTGAATGAAAACTTCAGTATGTTCGTGCGTACGTTTTTGCCTCGTGTACCGCAGCCGGATACCGATGCCATCGAAAATCTGAGTATGGCGGTAATTGTGGACCAGAAGCGGCTCGGCGGTGGATCTCACTCCACAATGGGAACGATCACCGATATTTCACCCATTCTTCGCCTTCTATTCTCTCGCGTTGGTCAGCCTTATGTCGGGCCAGTCAATATGTTCTCGTTTAATGACCCACAAGGCATGTGTCCCGAGTGTAACGGAATCGGACGAAGGCTTGGCGTGGATATGAGCAAGGCTGTGGACATGGATAAATCTCTAAACGAAGGTGCTCTCATGCTCCCGGACTATGCCGTGGACGGCTGGGATTGGAACATGGTGCTGCAATCAGGGGACTTTGATCCCGACAAGAAGTTAAGCGAATACTCCGAAGCGGAATTAAATCTGCTTTTGTATGGTAAGGCCAGAAAAGTAAAGATGGACTTCGCTGGTAAAGCAACGAATATTACAGTAGAAGGAGTTATAGAGAAATTCACCAATAAATACATTAAGCAGGATGTGAAGACAAAATCGGAACGCACGCAAAAAGCGGTGATGCCGTTTATCTCAGAAGGTCCTTGCTCCAGCTGTAACGGTGCACGACTTAGTCAGGCAGCGCTCAGTTGCAGAATTAATGGACTGAATATTGCAGAGATGTCTGCCATGGAAGTGGGCCAGCTTATTCGCATCATTCATGAACTGGATAATGCAGCTGCAGCCCCGGTCATTAAGTCGTTATCAGAACGGCTGCAGCATCTGGTGGATATTGGACTGGACTACCTGACATTGGATCGTGAGACAGATACGTTATCCGGTGGAGAGTCGCAGCGCGTCAAAATGGTAAAGCACCTAAGCGGCAGCCTTGTAGATGTCACTTATATCTTTGATGAGCCTAGTGTTGGCTTGCATCCTCGTGATGTACACCGATTAAATGAATTGCTTCAAAAGCTGCGGGACAAGGGTAACACCGTCATTGTTGTTGAGCACGATCCGGATGTCATCAAGGTTGCAGACCATATCGTGGATGTCGGACCTCACGCGGGTAACCGTGGCGGTACCATTGTATATGAAGGTGATTTTGTTGGACTGCTGGAATCAAATACACTGACTGGCACTCACATGAAACGCCCTCTGCAATTGAAACAAGACTGTAGGCAGCCATCTGGCAAATTGTCTGTTCAGGATGCAACCTTGCATAACTTGCAGAATGTGAGTGTAGACATTCCGACCGGAGTGCTTACGGTGATTACTGGTGTTGCCGGATCGGGGAAAAGTACGCTAATTAACGAAGTGTTTCTCAGCCAGCATGCAGATGCAATCGTCATCGACCAATCTGCAGTGGGTGTATCAACACGTTCGAATCCGGCCACGTACACGGGCATTATGGATGACGTGCGCAAAGCCTTTGCCAAGGAAAATAAGGTGAATCAAGGCTTGTTCAGTTTTAATTCCAAGGGAGCGTGTGATAACTGTCAAGGACTTGGTGTCTTATATACAGACCTTTCCTTTTTGGACAGCGTGAAGCTTCCATGTGACGTATGCGAAGGCAGGAGGTTCAAAGAAGAGGTGTTAGCGTACAAGCTTGGCGGTAAATCTATTGCTGAAGTGCTGGAGATGACCGTTGAACAAGCGCTCGAGTTTTTTCAATTAAAAGAAGTGGTACGCAAGCTTCAGGCGATGAGCGATGTCGGACTAAACTATATTACACTTGGTCAGCCGCTAAGCACACTCTCCGGCGGGGAATGCCAAAGAATCAAACTCGCAAGTGAACTGCACAAAAAAGGCAGTATCTATGTAATGGACGAGCCAACGACGGGTCTTCATATGTCGGATATCGGCCATCTCCTGGAGATCATGAACCGTCTCGTGGATGCAGGCAACACGGTCATTGTTATCGAGCATAATCTTGATGTGATCAGTCAGGCGGATTGGATTATCGATATGGGACCGGATGGAGGCAGCAAGGGTGGACAAGTTGTATTTGAAGGTATTCCATCACAGATCATCCATGCAGAACAGTCGATTACGGGAAAATACTTGGAAATGAATTGAATGAATATTTGACGTCCGGCACATGATTCAGAATGCCTGTTGACTACTTGCTTGGATGGAATAGGAACATATTTACGGAGGTTTACGTTGATGTTGATCAGAGAGATAGAAGAAAGAGATAATCAACAGGTGGAAAATCTGATCAGAACGTGTTTGATCGAATTTGGAGCAAACAAGCCAGGAACAGCTTGGACGGATCCGCACTTGGGAGATTTCTATAATCTGTACAAGAATGAGGGTTCAAAATATTGGGTGGTAGAGCAAGACTCAATGGTCGTAGCGGGCTGCGGTATTGGACCGATCGAAGGTTATCCACGGATATGTGAGTTGCAAAAAATGTATGCTTTCAAAGAAACCAGAGGTACAGGTATTTCAAGCGAATTACTGCACGTTGTCCTGGATTTTGCGAAAAATCATTACGAACAATGTTACCTTGAAACCCTGAGCAATATGGCTGCAGCCAACAAGTTCTATGCCAAGAACGGTTTTATTGCATTAGACAAGCCTTTAAATGGAACAGAACATTATGCATGTGATACCTGGTATATAAAAACGTTATGAATGATTGATTTTTCAAGTGATTCTCAAGTAACCGATAGACCCATCGAAATAGGGTTTATCGGTTTTTTTATTCTGAGACACGATTTTGTGCTGCCATCACATTGTCTTAAATTTATAGCATATCAAGCTTAAAAAAAGTGCATACAGACATTTCAAGACGAGTGGTATTCTAAATTCGATATGCATACCAGATAGATAATGACAATTCTTATAGAAGAAAGAAGGACTGATGCATGCTTACATTAGACGACAAAACGGTATGGGTAAATTACGTTGCAGACAAAATTACAGCAAAAATGGATTGGGTCAGTGAGAAATCCAAAAACAAAATCCCGTATACGACCATTGATGGCGAACATGATGACAGGTCGGTCCATAACCCAACCCATTCAGTAGACGACGGAATATGCTGGTGGACGAATGGATTCTGGGGAGGTATGATGTGGCAGTTGTATAACGCGACCGGGGATACAAAATACAAACAAATCGCTGAGATCTCTGAAGTGAAATTGGATTCCTGCTTCCAGCAGTTCGATGGGCTGCACCATGATGTAGGATTTATGTGGCTGCCGACTAGTGTCGCCAACTATAAACTTACCCGGAATCCGGATTCCCGCAATCGAGCTCTTCATGCGGCCAATCTACTTGCTGGCCGGTACAATCCAGCGGGCGAATTCATCCGTGCCTGGAATGATATTGAGGGTGAAGATACAAGGGGATGGGCGATCATTGACTGTATGCTTAACATTCCACTCTTATACTGGGCCTCCAAGGAAACAGGTGATCCGCGTTTTCAGCATATAGCGAGGAAACATGCCGATACCACCATGAAGACCTTTGTAAGACCAGACGGTTCGGTTAACCATATCGTTGAATTTGATCCAACGGTGGGCGGGGTCATCGACACCTATGGAGGACAAGGATACAAGGAAGGTTCTTCTTGGACACGGGGACAAAGCTGGGCAATATACGGCTTTATGATGAGCTATAACTGGACGCATAAGGAGGAGTATCTGGATACGGCTAAACGAATAGCCCACTATTTTATCGCGTGCATTCCTGAACACGGAATCATTCCCATTGATTTTAGACAACCTGTAGAACCTGCACTGGAGGATTCAACAGCAGCTGCTGTTGCTGCCTGTGGCTTGATTGAGATCGCCAAAATTGTCGAAACTCACGAGAAAGCCCTATATTTGGACGCAGCGATAAAGCTCCTTCAAGTGCTCGATCAATCACGGACAGATTGGACTTCCAGCTGCGATTGTATTCTCCAAAACGGCTCAGCAGCTTATCACGCCAAAAGCCACCATCAGTCTATCATTTATGGCGATTATTTTTTTATTGAAGCGATATTCAAACTAAAAGGGTCGGATTTATATATATGGTAGAAACTTGACTATAACGTTAAACCTGTATACAACAACCCACGACCGTGGGTTGTTTCGTGTTACTGGAACACAATGAAGAGCAAAGAATGATAACGTGCTATTATGCAATAAGAGGATATATCCTTCTTCGTGCTTGTGATAATGTCTAGATATGAAGCTTACGTTGGAACCATAAGCTCTTTATGAAGATTCGGATGGTTCATTTATTTTCACCAAAGCTTAAGGAAGGTGCTTCTATGGAATACATAAAATTATTACTTGCAGATGACGAACCGATCATATTACGCGGGCTAAAAAAACTGATATCCTGGGAACATCTTGGAATCAGGATTGTGGCTGAGGCTAATGATGGGACCGAACTTCGAGATCTGATAGGCCGACATGAACCTCAACTCATTATTAGCGATATCAGTATGCCAGGCGGAAGTGGTATAGATGTGCTTACGGAATTGAACGAACAGGGATACAGCGGAAAGGTTATATTTATTAGTGCTTTTCAAGAGTTTGGATATGCTCGTCAAGCGATCCAGTTAGGAGCACTGGATTATCTGGTAAAGCCAATAAATAAAGTTCAATTGGAAAGGGTTGTTGGAAAAGCAGTTTCCATGATCCGAGAAACAACGGACGGTGAACGAAACAAAAAGATGTTGAATTACTATGAGGAAAAAAATCGGGCCCATACCATTGAGCAGCTTCTTGACGGATTACTGGACGGTGATAAGAATACCATGGCTGACCTGACACAATTGGGTGTCATTGCAATTAGTCGATATACTACGGTTTGTGTATTGGAAATGGATGACCATGTTCATGCCTCCCGGTGGGAAGAGCGTGAACGTAATTTGGTGAACTTTGCAGTGTCCAACATTATTCGAGAGACAATGGATCAGGAGCCGAATAAGGGAAAGGGTTTGCTGGTTCAAAAATCAGGATTGTTCACCATTCTGATTCAGCATGAGGAGAAGGACTATCCGCTTCAATTGGCACAAGACCTTCGTCATAAGATTCAGCAATATTTGAAGCTAAGTGTATCGTGCGGAGTTGGTCCGAGCTTGCCAGGCATGGAGAAAGCAGATGAAACATACCGTGATGCATTGAAAGCGCTTAACAACACATTTTTTATTGGAACTAATCAAGTCATTCGGTTTGGGGAAGCCATCACGGAAAACCATAGAGAATACAGATCCATAACCGAGCTTCAATCACATGTATTAAAAGCATTAACTGGCATGGAAAAAGAAAAAATCAAGCCGCTGATTAAGGAGCTCCTTGAACAAATCAGGATGCAAACAGGGAACAACAAAAAACTCGCCCTTACAGGGGTATATAATGCAGTCATGTCGTTGAGTCAGGAATTGGAAAAGTTCGACGTAGAGTTAGAGGAACACCAAAGTGGGTTTTTCGAGAAACTGACGGAATGTTCTTCTTACGCAGATGTTGCTCATGAAGTCGAAGCGGTTATAACCGAAATGCAGCAGCGAGCTGCAAGTAAGGTGTCAGGGAAAGAACGCGCGCTGCTTACGAAAGTCAAATCGTATATTGAAGAAAACTATCACAGTAACATCACACTGGAATCCATGGCTGCCCTGGTCTATATGAACTCCTACTATTTCAGCAGTTTCTTCAAAAAGCACACAGGCCAAAATTTTAAAAACTATGTCACAGAAGTGCGTATGAGCCAAGCGCTAAAGCTGCTTATGGAGACGGAATTCTTGATTTATGAGATTGCTGACCGTGTAGGCTACAACAACGTAAGGCATTTTAGTGATATGTTCAAAAAAAAATATGGGAAGGTGCCGCAAGACTATCGGCAGTCCTTCCGTAGGCACGACCCATAACGAATAAAGAAGGTGTACCCTTCATGCGCTTCTTGACCAAAAGCATATTTGCCAAATTCTCAGTTTCCTTTATTTTAGTGGGGCTTATCCCGCTCTTTGCACTCAGCTATTTCTCTGTACAAATATTCTCGAATTATGTGGAACGGTACACGACGAGTAATCAACAGCAAATGATCATGTATATGAGTTACAATCTGAATTCGGCATTCCAGCAATACAATGACATTTCCAAGCTCATGTATAACGTACGTTACGAGGGTTTGGCCGAAAATATAAACCAGAATCAGACGTTCAATGTTAATGAGCTGGAACAAATCAATTCAATTCCCATCGACTCGTTTCTAAAAACATTAGTGTTTAGTGACAATTATATAACAGGTGCTTATTTTGTGAGGTCGTCAGACAGAAAAATCTACTCCCAAGAAAGAGAGAATAGAGCCCTTACAGAGGATGCACTTCCGGTCCGTGAATGGAAAGAGAAGATGAGAAGCCAGCCTTCAAAGGCCGCGCTTTTCCCGACTCATGATGATGATTACTTTATTGGTTCCAAGCGTGAAGTATTTACGCTTGCACGCAATCTGATCGATACCTCGGGACGGCTTACACGAGAACCTAAAGTGGTTGGTACGCTGTTCCTGGATGTGGATACCTCCATGTTCCAGCAATTTCTAAACGAGCTTTCACTTGGTGCTCAGGATGAGTTGGTTCTGTTCAATGATCGGGATGAGATCTATTTCAGCAACCAGAGGGACAGGACCCTGGATGAATTCATATTGAAAAGTAAAGATACCGAAATGCTGGTGCTTCGGGAAGACATCCCTTTCATTGACGGTCAATTGGTCGCCATGATTCATCGAGCGGGCTTGTTCGAGCAACTTTTCTCCGCCAGGGCTACCGTATATATGGCAATCCTCATATGTTCCATTGCATTAATTGTAATGGGGGGATGGTTTTCACGCCGACTTGCTGCACCGATTCGCAAACTGATCCAGCAAATGGCCGTCGTGGAGTCCGGCAAACTGGATACCAGACTGCCCGTTACCCGCAATGATGAAATAGGCAGACTGACTCATGGATTTAATCGAATGGTTGAGCGGTTGCAGGAACACATTGATGAAGCCTATGTTGCCCAGATCAAACAAAAGCAAACTGAACTAAACGCGCTGAAAAGTCAAATAAGACCGCACTATCTGTACAACACGCTTGAAGTTATTCGCATGAATGCTGTGGACAAAGATGCTGAAGAAGTCGCTGATATGATTCATTCCTTGTCCAATCAATTGAAATATGTCATCGATTACGGCGAAGATCGGACAAGTCTATCGAGAGAGCTTGAACATCTGCATGATTATTTCTATATCATTTCCATTCGTTATGAAAATAGATATGTCCTTCAATGTGACATTGCTCCTGATGTGCAAATGGAATGGCCTATCTTGAAATTGTGTTTGCAGCCTATCGTCGAAAATGCCATTCTGCATGGACTTCGTCAAAAGAAAAAGGGGACCGTTAGGGTAACGATAGAGAAGAGAGAGGAAAATCTGGTGATTGTTATTTATGATAATGGTATAGGCATAAGCGAAGAGAAGCTGACAAGCATTAATGAAAGTTTGCACATGCCAACTTCTCATAGCAGATCCGTTGGGTTGAAAAATGTGCATGAAAGAATCCGATCAATGTATGGAGAAAAGTATGGTCTCTCTGTGAGTAGTCAGGAACATATCGGGACGTCTGTACTGCTCAGCTTTCCTGTTCCTGAGTAGAGTCTCCAGTAAGAGCGGATGAACCTGTCTGCTCTTTTTTTATTCTTAAATTTCCTGCATATGAGGCTTAAAAAAGTTCATACAAGCAACAACCAGGCAATGCTATTCTAAACTTAGAAAACGCTTACCTGAAAGGGGAAGCTGATTTCAACTTTGTTGATAAGGAAGGGAGTTTATAAGATATGCTGAGTAAATCAAAATTCAAGTTAACGGCTGCATTGCTTGCAGTGACTCTGACATTAGGTGCTTGCAGCACAAGCAGCAGTACAAATTCCGATGGAAACGGGTCAACGAGCAGCAGTGAGAAAGTCAGTTTCACCATTGGTTATGCTTCTGGAGATCCTGCTGCCAAAAAGGCAATTGCCGATTCCATCAAAAAGTTCACGGATGCCAATCCGAGCATTGAAATTAAGGATATGAGCGAGAACACAAGCAATTCCTATCTGGACTGGTTGAAAACAAAGGATGCAGTTGGCGAATTTCCTGATCTTGTTGAAATGAGGGATACGGAGGTTTTTGCGGATGCAGGCAAAATCGTTGAACTTCCTTCAGATCTGATTGAGCTGTTTGATTCACCGCCTGAAGTTGACGGGAAAGTCTGGAATGCCCCTATTGCCAATAATGTGCCTCAAGGTATGATATACAGCAAAAAAGCCTACGCCGATGCGGGGATCACTGATCTTCCCAAAACATATGACGAATTCATTTCCATTCAGGAAAAATTAAAATCCTCGGGTATAACTCCGATAGTCGTTGGCGGCAAAGATATTTTTCATATGGGATTCTGGGTGAACAAGTTTCTCATTGATGAGGTATATGCGGAGGATCCTGATTGGAATTCCAAAAAAACAGAGCAGGCCGTCAGTTTCGCAGATGATAACGTCGTGCAGGCGATGACGGACTACAAAGAGTTGTTCCAAAATTATGTAGACAAAGGTTGGCTAAGTACACCGGATAACCAAACAGCTTCTTTTCTTATCACAGGAAAGGCCGCCCAACTCTACTCAGGTACTTGGATGTTCTCACAGATCGAAGAAGCAGATCCAAGTTTTGAATACGGTTTTTATGCGATTCCTGACCGGGAGGGTCACGTGAATGTGATCGGGCTTCCATCGCCTGCCGGATGGACACTTTCTGCCGAAGCAGCTAAGGATCCGGAGAAGACGGAAGCAATCAAGAAGTTTATTCGTTTCTTCTTCGAGCCAGAGCAGTACTCTCAATATCTTGCAAGTGTGAACGGAATTCCTTCCACCAAAGCAGAAGTGACATATGAGACTGGAGAAGCGATGCAAACGGCGCTTGATCTGATGTCAGATCCAAACGTAACCAAGTCCTTGGCAATTAACAATTGGTGGGGAGAGAACTTAATACCGCCACAATTCCGAAACTGGTTTTATAAAAAACTGCAGGAAATGGTCCTGAATGATGCTGATGTGAAAACGTATATGGAACAGGTTGATGCAGAATACGATAACCAGGTCAAGGCAAATTCGATGTAAATATAATTCTTGGGGAACCGTTCTAGGTGGTTCCTTCTTGGATAAGGAAGGAGTGTTTGAATTGGGAATACCTGCGTCAACGGAAAAAGGAACATTGGCGACTGCATCTGCTCGAAAACGGAAGAAAAAGCATCATCCTTTTGCCGTTGTTTTTATACTTCCATCGTTAATTCTGTACACGCTATTTGTTATTGTGCCTACTCTTGGGAGTGCCTATCTAAGCTTTACCTCCTGGGATGGCATAAGTGAAGATATCCGCTACATCGGTTTTGCTAATTTTATTGAGATATGGAGCAGCCCGCGGGTTCATAATGCCCTCAAAAATACGCTCATTATGACGGTGAGTCTGGTTGTTCTGGAAAACATCGCTGCGATTGCCATGGCCCTAATGGTGGATAAAGTCCGTTGGTTTAAAAATTTGTTTCGGAGCATATTTTACTTTCCTACCTTACTAAGTGGAATTGTAATGGGCTTTGTGTGGGCTATGATCCTGAATTACAACTTTGGTGTGGTTAATCAAATACTGAACAATATGGGTCTCGGAAGCTGGACAGTGGATTGGTTGGGAGATCCCAAATATGCTATGCTGTCCGTGATCCTGTCTACGGTTTGGAAAGGTGCGGGTTACTATATGATCATTTATTTGGCTGGGCTTCAGAGCATTCCCCCGGAACTGTCCGAAGCGGCCAATATTGACGGTGCAAATGGCTGGCAGCAATTTCGATTCATTACCTTCCCGCTGCTTGCGGGGTCCGTTACCGTATGTATGGTTCTCTCGATGATTAGTGCGCTGAAAATATTCGATCAAATTGCGGTAATGACTGACGGAGGACCTGGTTTTGCAACAGAAACACTGACTTATATCATATATAAGGTTGGTTTCGGGGAGTTAAGGCAGGGATTTGGGACAGCTCTTGCCATGGTACTGTTTGTGATTATTCTCATTATCACCATGATTCAAGTGAAAATCCTCCGGAAGCGGGAGGTGCAATATTAAGATGAGTATGCAGACACACCAAAAAACAAAGGATATCATTCTCTTCGTCACTATTCTGATATTCGCTATCCTTTTCTTTTTTCCAATTTTCTTCAACTTAATGTCTGCCTTCAAAAGCAACGGTGAAATCATGCGAAATGCTCTATCGTTACCAACGTCATTGTATCTTGAGAATTTCAAGTATCTGTTGACCGAAACAGAGTTCCCGAGGGCAATTTTGAATAGTCTGATCCTGACCGTGGTCTCCATTGTGATGCAGATATTGATCATACCTATGGCAGGTTATGCCATTGAAAGGAGAAATGCCAAATGGACGAATTTTGTATTCCTCTACTTCCTGGCAGGAATGATGATTCCATTTCAGGCTTACATGATTCCGTTATTTAAAGAATTGAAAATGCTTGGCCTTTATGGCAGTCTTGCTGGTCCAATATTGGTTTATATCGCAGGTGCTATTGGATTTGGTTGCCTGTTGTATACCAGCTTTGTTAAAGGGATTCCCAAAGAAATCGAAGAAGCAGCGGAGATTGACGGATGCAGTCGTTACAGCATTTTCTGGAGAATTGTATTCCCGCTGCTCGGACCGGTTACAGCCAGTATGATTATATTAAACGGCCTGGGCATCTGGAACGATTTTCTCATGCCAATGCTCGTTCTTCCTTCCGGTGAGCCCAAAACCATGGTTGTTGAAATTTACCGCTACATCGGTGAGTTCTCGTCCAGATGGGATATGATATTTGCTGGAACAGCCTTGTCGGTTGTACCCGTGCTGATTGTTTTCGTTGCCTTACAAAGATACTTTGTGAAGGGGATCTCTGCCGGAGCGACAAAAGGATAAACTTCTATTAACTTCGTGTAACAGCGTATTAATGTAATGAAATGTGAGTCGCCATCACTTTAGTAATGGCCAAAGACGCCTACCCAATTCGAATCTATAACTGGGAGGCGTCTTTTTGTTTATCTTTTGTTTTACAAAAGCATAGGTTGAGGTGATTATGAGACCATTCGATCATAAGGAATGCCAAAGTGAGTTTAGTCGACTGGCCTACATACGAATCGGAGTTGATATGATCAAGTTGATCCAGAAATCAATAGAACCGATAGAGTCGTACGCCGTGCGGAGGCACATTTGTCTGCAGTACGCCTCCTGTAAGTTCGGCTGGGGTTTCATTCCACAGCTCGGTGCCGGAGGTGTAGTCCTTGAGACCAATGTGGTCAACAGCCAGACTTAGGGGCAGCTCGGAATCACCTACATTGAATAGTGCAGCGTAACGGGATTGATCAGCGGCTTCAGCTGTCCAGACAATGAGATTGCCTTGGCGAAGCGTTTCCTTGGCTCCATGACTATCCTGATTCATGCGCAACACTTCCCGGTTGGTTAACAGGGAAAGAGTCCATTCGTCACAGTCGCGAAGCTCCCCGCCGAAAATGAGCGGAGATCGGAAAATGCTCCAGAGCGACATCATCGTCAACTGCTCATCACGGGTGAAGCGGGTCCGGCGATCCGCACCGCCCCCGTCAACGGATCGGATTCCGATATGACCGAGTGGGAGCATGTCGCAGTCCGGCCAGCATCCTTCCTGCGGGATACCTTGCCAAGTTCGGCAGCGGTCAAACATATCCAGC